>Ga0208491_10004_pt1 | contig 167073 bp, 147 predicted proteins | sample SubbioCSW11_NovA_FD_184819 | JGI IMG/M metagenome (GOLD analysis project Ga0208491, IMG submission 184819) | Serpentinite rock and fluid subsurface biosphere microbial communities from McLaughlin Reserve, California, USA - CR11_CSW11_NovA (SPAdes) | ecosystem: Environmental > Terrestrial > Deep...
GCCAGTTCGAGCGCCCAGCGGCCGGGTTCGGCCTGCAATGTGTGCGCAAGCGGCAGCGCCCAGTCGGGGGCTTCGGCCACCAAGGCGCTCACTTGGGCGCCACGGCGCTGGGCTTGGCGGATGCGCTGCGCAAACAGCGGGTGGTCTTTGCGCAGGTTTGAGCCCACCACCAGCACGCGCTCGAGCGTGGACAGCTCGGCAATCGGCAGCCCCAGCCAGCGCGCCGCGCCCGCTGGGGCGGCGTGGTCGTAGCAGGCGGCGCGCAAGCGCGTGTCGATGCTGCTGCCTAGGCCGCGCATCAGGCTGGCGGCCAAGTGCAGCTCTTCCACCGTGCAGTGCGGGCTGGCGACGGCGGCTAGGGCGGCGGCGCCGTGATCGGCCTTGATCTGCTGCAAGCCGTTGGCCACGTATTCGAGTGCGGTTTGCCAATCGACCGTGCGCCACTGGCCGCCCTGCTTGAGCATGGGTTCGGTCAGGCGCTCGTCGCTGTTGAGGGCTTCGTAGCTGAAGCGGTCGCGGTCGGCGAGCCAGCATTCGTTGACGGCTTCGTTCTCGAAGGGCACGACACGCAGCACGCGGTGGTTTTTCACCTGCACGATCAGGTTGGCGCCGGTGGAGTCGTGCGGGCTGATGCTCTTGCGCCGCGACAGCTCCCAGGTGCGCGCCTGGTAGCGGAAAGGTTTGCTGGTAAGCGCGCCCACCGGGCAGATGTCGATCATGTTGCCCGAGAGCTCGGAATCCACGGTCTGGCCGACGAAGGTTTCGATCTCGGCGTGCTCGCCGCGGTGGCTCATGCCCAGTTCCATCTGGCCCGCGATCTCTTGCCCAAAGCGCACGCAGCGCGTGCAGTGGATGCAGCGGCTCATTTCCTCCATGGAAATCAGCGGCCCGACTTCTTTGTGATGCACCACGCGCTTTTCTTCTTGGTAGCGCGACTTGCCGGCACCGTAGCCCACGGCAATGTCTTGCAGCTGGCACTCGCCGCCTTGGTCGCAGATCGGGCAATCCAGCGGGTGGTTGATGAGCAAAAACTCCATCACCGACTGCTGCGCCTTGATCGCCTTCTCGCTCTGGGTGCGTACGATCATGCCCTGCGTCACCGGAGTGGCGCAAGCCGGCATGGGCTTGGGTGTTTTTTCCACTTCCACCAAGCACATGCGGCAGTTGGCCGCAATCGAGAGCTTTTTGTGGTAGCAAAAATGCGGGATGGTTTGGCCCACCTTCTCGGCCGCATGCATGATCATGCTGCCCGGGGGAACCTGCACCTTTTTGCCGTCGAGTTCGATTTCTAACATAGCGCTTTGCTTCTCAAACGGTGGCCGCAACCAAGCTGGTTTTGTGTTCGATGTAGTGCTCAAATTCGTGCCGGTAGTGCTTGAGCATGGCGCGCACCGGCATTGCTGCCGCGTCACCTAGGGCGCAGATGGTGCGGCCCATGATGTTTTCGGCCACGTTGTCGAGCAGCGCCAGGTCTTCGGGCCGGCCTTGGCCGTACACGATGCGGTCCACGATGCGATACAGCCAGCCCGTGCCCTCGCGGCACGGGGTGCACTGGCCGCAGGACTCGTGCATATAAAAATAGCTCAGGCGGTGCAGCGCCTTGACCATGCAGCGGCTGTCGTCGAGCACGATCACCGCGCCCGATCCCAGCATGGAACCGGCTTTGCTGATCGAGTCGTAGTCGAGTGTGCAGCACATCATCAATTCAGCGGGCAGCACGGGCGACGAGGAGCCGCCCGGGATCACGGCCTTGAGCCGGCGCCCCTTGCGCACGCCGCCGCAGAGTTCGAGCAGGGTAGAAAACGGGGTGCACATTGGCACCTCGTAGTTGCCGGGGTGCTCGACGTCGCCGCTGACCGAAAAAATCTTGGTGCCGCCGTTGTTGGGGCGGCCGCAGTCGAGGTAAGCCTTGCCGCCGTGGCGGATCAGCCAAGGCACGGCGGCAAAGGTTTCGGTGTTGTTGATGGTGGTTGGCTTGCCGTAGAGGCCAAAACTGGCCGGGAACGGCGGCTTGAAGCGCGGCTGGCCCTTTTTGCCTTCGAGCGATTCGAGCAGCGCCGTTTCTTCGCCGCAGATGTAGGCGCCAAAGCCGTGGTGCGCGTGCAGCTGAAAGCTGAAATTGGTGCCTAGGATGCGCTCGCCCAAGTAGCCGGCAGCGCGCGCCTGTTCGAGCGCGGCCTCGAAGCGCTCATAGACTTGGAAGATCTCGCCGTGGATGTAGTTGTAGCCCACGCTGGTACCCATGGCGTAGGCGGCAATGGCCATGCCCTCGATCACCAGATGCGGGTTGTACATCAGAATGTCGCGGTCTTTGCAGGTGCCGGGCTCGCCCTCGTCGGAGTTGCACACCAGGTATTTTTGGCCCGGAAACTGGCGCGGCATGAAGCTCCACTTGAGGCCAGTGGGGAAGCCCGCGCCGCCGCGGCCGCGCAAGGCCGATTCTTTGACGTGGGCGATCACCTCTTCGGGCGTGAGGCCGGGGCCGCCGTCGCGCCCCAAGATCTGGCGCAGCGCCGCGTAGCCGCCGCGCGCCTCGTAGTCGGCCAAGCCCCAGTTGCTGCCATCGAGGCCGGCGTACATCTGCGGGCTGATGTGGCGGCCGTGAAAGCAGGTTTCGATGCCGCGCGACTGGAACTGCTCCAGCACTTGATTGACGTTCATGCCTCTTCCTTTGCCGCACGCAGGCCGTCGATGAGCTGATCGAGCTTGTCGGTGCTCATGAAGCTGCACATGTGGCGGTCGTTGACCAGCAGCACCGGCGAATCGGCGCACGCGCCCAAACATTCGGACTGCTGCAAGGTGAACAGGCCGTCGGGCGTGGTCTGGCCCATCTGGATGCCCAAGCGGCGCTCGAGGTGCTGCAGCGCCTGCACGCCGTCGCGCAGCGCGCATGGCAGGTTGGTGCAGACGTTGAGCTTGAACTTGCCCAGCGGCTGCTGGTTGTACATGTTGTAAAAGGTGGTGACTTCGTGCACCGCCATGACCGGCATGCCGAGGTAGTCGGCCACGCCCTCCTCGGCAGCTGGGCTGACCCAGCCTTGTTCTTGCTGCACGATGGCCAAACAAGCCATCACCGCCGACTGCTTTTGCTCGGAGGGGTACTTGGCCACTTCGCGCGCAAAGCGCGCCAGCGTGGCCTCGGCAAAGGCCATGGGCGCCACCGGGGCGCTGGGTTTGATGGGGCTGGGGCTGCTCATCGGTCAATCTCTCCAAACACGATGTCCATGGTGCCGATGATCGCCACAGCGTCGGCCAGCATGTGGCCACGCGCCATTTCGTCGAGGGCGGCCAGGTGCGGAAAACCGGGCGCACGGATTTTGAGCCGGTAGGGCTTGTTGGCGCCATCGCTCACCAAGTAGATGCCGAATTCGCCCTTGGGGTGTTCGACCGCGGCGTAGGCCTCGCCCTCGGGCACGTGGAAGCCTTCGGTAAAGAGCTTGAAGTGGTGGATCAGCTCCTCCATGCTCGACTTCATGGCCTCGCGTGCCGGCGGCGCCACCTTGTGGTTGCTGGTGATCACGGGGCCGGGGTTGGCGCGCAGCCAAGCCACGCACTGCTGAATGATGCGGTTGGACTGCTTCATCTCCTCCATGCGCACCAGGTAGCGGTCGTAGGTGTCGCCGGTCTTGCCCACGGGCACGTCGAAATCGACTTGGGCGTAGGCGTCGTAGGGCTGCTTTTTGCGCAAGTCCCAAGCGATGCCGCTGCCGCGCAGCATCGGGCCGGTCAGGCCCATGTTGAGCGCGCGCTCGGGGTTGATGACGCCGATGCCCACGGTGCGCTGCTTCCAGATGCGGTTGTCGGTCAGCAGGGTGTGGTATTCGCTGAGGTAGCTCGGAAAGCGCTGCGTGAAGTCTTCGATGAAATCGAGCAGTGAGCCCTTGCGGTTGCGGTTGAGCTTGTCGATGCCGCTGGCGTTGCGCACCTTGTTCTCGGTGTGCTGAGGCATGGTGTCCGGCAGGTCGCGGTAGACGCCGCCGGGGCGGAAGTACGCGGCGTGCATGCGCGCGCCCGAGACCGCTTCGTACATATCGAACAGGTCTTCGCGCTCGCGAAAGGTGTAGATCAGGATGGTGGAGCTGCCGCAGTCGTTGCCGTGCGAGCCCAGCCACATCAGGTGGTTGAGCAAGCGCGTGATCTCGCTGTACATGACGCGGATGTACTGGGCCCGGATCGGCACCTCGAGCCCGAGCAGCTTTTCGATCGCCAGGCAGTAGGCGTGCTCGTTGCACATCATCGAGACGTAATCGAGCCGGTCCATGTAGGGCAACGACTGGATGTAGGTCTTGTGCTCGGCCAGTTTTTCGGTTGCGCGGTGCAGCAGCCCGATGTGCGGGTCGGCGCGTTGCACCACCTCGCCGTCGAGCTCGAGCACCAGCCGCAACACACCGTGCGCGGCCGGGTGCTGCGGGCCAAAGTTGAGCGTGTAGTTTTTGATTTCAGCCATGGTTGGATCCGCTGCGGCGGCCTTTAGCGCAAGCCACTGCCGTAATGATCTTCGCGCACGATGCGCGGCGTGTTTTCGCGCGGTTCGATGGTGATGGGCTCATAGACCACGCGCCGGCGCTCGGGGTCGTAGCGCATTTCCACATGGCCCGAGAGCGGGAAGTCTTTGCGAAACGGATGCCCGATGAAGCCGTAGTCGGTGAGGATGCGGCGCAGGTCGGGGTGGCCATCGAAGACGATGCCGTAGAGGTCGAAGGCTTCGCGCTCGTACCAGTTGGCCGCCGACCACAGGTGGCTGACGCTGGGCACTTGCGGCCAGTCGTCGTTGGGGCAGCGCACGCGCACGCGCACGCGCTGGTTGAGCGAGACCGACAGCAGGTGCACCACCACGGCGTAGCGCGGGCCGTCCCAGCTTTGGTCGCGCCAAGCCGAGTAGTCGAGGCCGCACAGGTCGATCAGTTGTTCGAAGCGGCAGCCGGTGACGTCGCGCAGGGTCTGCATCACGTCGAGGTAATCGGTGGCGGCGGCTTCGAGCGTGATTTCGTCGCTCGGGCTTTGCACCACGGTGGCCCGGCCTTGCAGGATCTGGCTCAGGGTCTGCTGCACGGAGGCGGCGGGGCGCTCGCTCCAAGACCCGAGATGGGGTGGCGCGCCTTTGCTTGCTGGGGTCGTCATGGCTGGTGCCTCGGCCGCGCTCAAACGCGCGCGATGGTTTGGGTGCGGCGGATTTTTTGCTGCAACTGGATGATGCCGTAGATCAGTGCCTCGGCCGTGGGCGGACAGCCCGGCACATAGACGTCGACCGGCACCACGCGGTCGCAGCCGCGCACCACCGAGTAGCTGTAGTGGTAGTAGCCGCCGCCGTTGGCACAGGAGCCCATGCTCAGCACCCAGCGCGGCTCGGCCATTTGGTCATAGACCTTGCGCAGGGCCGGGGCCATTTTGTTGCACAGCGTGCCGGCGACGATCATCAGGTCCGACTGGCGCGGGCTGGCCCGGAACACCTCGGCGCCAAAGCGCCCGAGGTCGTAGCGCGCGGCCGCCGAGTGCATCATTTCGACCGCGCAACAGGCCAGCCCGAAGGTCATGGGCCAGATGGAACCGGTCTTGGCCCAATTCACCACCGAGTCGTAACTGGTGGTGACGAAGCCCTGTTTGAGTACGCCTTCAATCATCGCATCGATCCTTGTGTAAATGAACTGGCGTTGCCGCACACGCAGACAGCAACGCGCTCACTCCCAATCCAGCGCCCCTTTTTTCCACTCGTAGACAAAGCCCACGGTGAGGATGGCCAAGAACATCATGCCGGCGAGGAAGCCGGTGAAGCCGATTTCGCTGAACGCCACCGCCCAGGGGAACAGGAAAGCGATCTCGAGGTCAAAGAGGATGAAGAGAATGGCGACGAGGTAGTAGCGTACGTCGAATTTCATGCGCGCGTCTTCGAAGGCTTCGAAGCCGCATTCGTAGGGGGAGTTTTTCTCGGGGTCGGGCCGGTTGGGCCCCAGAACGTAGCCGATCAACTGCGGCAACACGCCCACTGCGAGACCGACCAGAATAAACAAGAGTACGGGTAGGTAAAGCTCTAGATTCATCTTGATGCCTCTCTAAAACGCGCGCATTCCACCGAACCCACGTTGGGCGCGGTTTGGTTTTTGCATGATTGGTGCCGACGGCGAGACTCGAACTCGCACAGCTTTCGCCACTACCCCCTCAAGATAGCGTGTCTACCAATTTCACCACGTCGGCAAATAACTTTGATGCACCCAAGCCAGCTGGATGAGCCCCAGGCTCATGTGCATCCCAGCCCCGAATTTTAACCTGAAAAATCGGGGGAAGCTTTAGAAAAGCTTACTGTGCGGGAATTTGACCCGCACCGGCTGGCGCTGTGGCCGGCGCTGCCGGCAGTGTGGGAGCACCCGGAATCTGGTCGGCGGGCGTGGGCGGGGCCACGGGCAGGGTTTCGAGCACGGTGCCCGCTTCGGCTTGGGGTGCCTGGCCAAAATAGGCCAAGCCCAGCGTGGAGCTGAGGAACAGGGTCGCCAAAATGGCCGTGCTGCGCGACATGAAGTTGGAGCCGCCGCTGGCCCCAAACAGGGTGGCCGCGCCCGAACTGCCGCCACCCAAAGATGCACCGGCATCAGCCCCTTTGCCGTGCTGCACCAAAATCAGGCCGATCATCACCAACGCCGACAGCAGCTGCACCGCCAGCAGCAGGGTCAAGAAAATATTCATGAACTCTCAAACTCCAAAATCAGTTGCTCTGCAGCGCCGCCTGGCCGGCTGCAGCAATGGACAAAAACGAGGCGGCCTTGAGCGAGGCGCCGCCGATCAACCCGCCATCGACGTCGGGCTGGCGCAGCAACTCGGCGGCGTTGGCCGCGTTCATGCTGCCGCCGTAGAGGATGCGGTTGCGCTCGGCCTGCCCGGTGGCGGCGCGCAGTTGCGCGCGCAGCACCGCGTGCACCGCCTGCGCTTGCGCGGCGCTGGCGCTCAAACCCGTGCCGATGGCCCACACCGGCTCGTAGGCGACCACGATCTCGCTGCAGCAGTGGCCCACGGCGTGGATCACCGCCGACAGCTGGCGCTTGACCACGAATTCGGTGCGCCCGGCTTCGCGGTCGGGCAGCGTTTCGCCCACGCAGACGATGGGGGTGAGGCCCGCGGCCAGCGCGCGCTGCGCCTTGAGGGCCACCAGGTCGTCGCTCTCGTGGTGGTACTGGCGCCGCTCCGAGTGGCCGACGATCACGTAACGGCAACCGCAGTCGCGCAGCATGGCGGCGCTGACTTCGCCGGTGTAGGCCCCGCCCTCGTGCGCAGACACGTCTTGTGCGCCCCAGGCTATGCCGCTGCCTTGCAAAGCCGCCTGCAGCTGCAACAGATAGGGGGCTGGCGCGCACAGCCCCAGATCGGCTTGCGCCGCGTCAAAGCCCGCAATGAGCGCAGCCAACAGCTCGGCGTTGGCCGCCAGGCTGCCGTTCATCTTCCAGTTGCCGACGATCAGTTTTTTGCGCATGATGGGCCCGTGAGATACGTTGCAGCGGCCAAGGTTCAGTCGTCTTGCGGCTGCTGCGCCGGCTGCACCTCGTCGCGATCGAGCAGCGCCTTCATCGATAGCTTGACGCGGCCTTTTTCGTCGGTCTCGAGCACCTTGACCTTGACGATCTGGCCCTCTTTGAGGTAGTCGGTCACTTTTTCGACGCGCTGGTGCGCGATCTGGCTGATGTGCAGCAGGCCGTCTTTGCCGGGCAGCAGGTTCACCAGGGCCCCGAAATCGAGGATCTTGGTGATCGGGCCTTCATAGACCTTGCCGATTTCCACTTCGGCTGTGATGGCCTCGATGCGGCGCATGGCGTGTTCGGCCTTGGCCGCTTCGCTGCTGGCGATGGTGATGGTGCCGTCTTCGGCGATGTCGATCTGGGTGCCGGTCTCTTCGGTCAGGGCGCGGATGGTGGCACCGCCCTTGCCGATGATGTCGCGGATTTTTTCCGGGTTGATCTTCATGGTGTAGAGGCGCGGCGCAAAGCTCGAAATCTCGGTATTGGCCTGCCCCATCGCCGCTTGCATCTCGCCCAGAATGTGCAGGCGCGCCTCTTTGGCCTGCGCCAGCGCGACTTGCATGATCTCTTTGGTGATGCCCTGGATTTTGATGTCCATCTGCAAGGCGGTGATGCCGGCTGGGGTGCCAGCAACCTTGAAGTCCATGTCACCGAGGTGGTCTTCGTCGCCCAAAATGTCGGTGAGCACGGCGAAGCGGTTGCCTTCTTTGATCAGGCCCATGGCGATGCCGGCCACGTGCGCTTTCATGGGCACGCCGGCGTCCATCAGCGCCAAGCAGCCGCCGCAGACCGAAGCCATGGACGACGAACCGTTGGACTCGGTGATTTCGCTCACCACGCGCACGGTGTAGGGGAACTCGTCTTTGGGTGGCAGCGCGGCGACCAGCGCGCGCTTGGCCAAGCGGCCGTGGCCGATCTCGCGCCGCTTGGGGCTGCCTACGCGCCCGGTTTCGCCGGTGGCGAAGGGTGGCATGTTGTAGTGCAGCATGAAGCGGTCTTCAAAATCGCCGGCCAGCGCGTCGATGCGCTGCGCGTCGCGCTCGGTGCCCAGGGTGGCGATTACCAGCGCCTGCGTTTCGCCGCGCGTGAACAGCGCCGAGCCGTGGGTGCGCGGCAGCACGCCGGTGCGGATTTCGATCGGGCGCACGGTGCGGGTGTCGCGGCCGTCGATGCGCGGCTCGCCGGCCAGAATCTGCCCGCGCACGATGCCGGCTTCGATGTTGAACAGCAGCTCTTCGACCTTGACCGCGTCGCACACGAGCCCCTCAGCCTTGAGCCCGGCGTGCACGGCGGCGTAGGCTTGGCGGCAGGCTTGGGTGCGCGCTTGCTTGTTGCGGATCTGGTAGGCCGCCACCAGGGCGTCGCGGCCCAGCGCCTCGACGCGGGCGATCAGCGCCTCGTCGCGCGCCGGCGGCTGCCAGTCCCATTCGGGCTTGCCGGCTTCGCGCACCAGTTCGTTGATGGCGGCGATGGCGATGTTGCCTTGCTCGTGGCCAAAGACCACGGCACCCAGCAACACCTCTTCGGACAACTGCTGCGCTTCGCTCTCGACCATCAGCACCGCCGCTTCGGTGCCGGCCACCACCAGATCGAGCTGGCTGTTGGCGCGCTCGGTCTGGCCGGGGTTGAGGATGTACTGGCCGTTGACGTAGCCCACCCGCGCGGCGCCGATGGGGCCGTTGAAGGGGATGCCGCTGATGGACAGTGCGGCGCTGGTGGCGATCAGGGCGGCGATGTCGGCATCGACCTCGGGGTTGAGCGACAGGGTGTGCACCACCACCTGCACTTCGTTGAAAAAGCCCTCGGGGAACAGGGGCCGAATCGGGCGGTCGATCAGGCGACTGGTGAGGGTTTCGAACTCGCTCGGGCGCCCTTCGCGCTTGAAGAAGCTGCCCGGAATTTTGCCGGCAGCGTAGGATTTTTCGAGGTAATCGACGGTGAGTGGGAAAAAGTCTTGACCCGACTTGGCGTCGGTTTTGGCGACCACGGTGGCCAGCACCACGGTGCCGTCCATGTCGAGCAGCACGGCGCCGCTGGACTGGCGCGCGATTTCGCCGGTTTCGAGGCGCACGGTGTGGCGGCCCCATTGGAAGCTTTTGCTGACTTTGTTAAACAGACCCATGAGTGTTCCTAGAGTGGTGGGGGTGGTGGGCCGACGGCCGAGCCTTCAGAACACGATGCCATTCCAGTGCCGCCGCGGCGCGCGCGACGGCTTTGGAATGACACAGCTTCGCTCTGAATGAGCACGCCTGGCCTAGATGGGAAATGAAGCGCAAAAAACGCCTGCGGCGGCAGGGCGACCGAGGCGTTTTGCACGATGAACGAAAAAGGGCAAAGGCCGCTTGTGTGCGGTTCTTATTTGCGCAAGCCGAGCTTTTGGATCAGGCTCACGTAGCGGTCGGCGTCTTTGCCCTTGAGGTAGTCGAGCAGCTTGCGCCGACGGCTGACCATGCGCAGCAGACCGCGGCGGCCGTGGTGGTCTTTGGCGTGGGTTTTGAAGTGCGGCGTGAGTTCGTTGATGCGCGCCGTAAGGATGGCGACCTGTACTTCGGGGCTGCCGGTGTCGTGGGGTGCACGGGCGTTGGCCGAAATCACTTCGGCTTTGACGGATTGAGCGATCATGATGACTTTCTAGGTGGACGTGCGTCCTGCCGCAGGGTGCGGTCAGCTCAAGGCACCAAGGCCCCAAGCCGCCGCTTGCCGCAACAGGCGTGTGTAGTCTTGCCAAAAATAGGCAGACCTTGAGATTATAACCCGGCCAGCAGCGCGTGCAGCTCTTGCACCGACACCACGCCCAACGAGTCTTGGCACTTGATGCCTTCAACCGCCGCTTCGGCACCCGAGATGGTGGTGAAGGTGGTGACGCGGTTGGCCAGCGCCGAGGTGCGGATGTAGCGCGAATCGGCGATGGCGTTGCGCCGCTCCTCTACGGTGTTGATGACCATGGCGATGTCGCCGTTTTTGATCAGGTCAACGATGTTGGGCCGGCCTTCGGCGACTTTGTTCACCTGCGCGCACGGCACGCCGGCGGCGTTGAGGGCGGCGGCGCTGCCGCGCGTGGCCACGAGCTCAAAGCCGAGCGCGTGCAGCTCGCGCGCCACCTGCACCGCACGCGGCTTGTCGTCGGCCTTGACCGACAAAAACACCTTGCGCACGGCGTCGCTGGGGCGCGGCAACTGGGTGCCGGCCCCGAGCTGCGACTTGACGAAGGCCTCGCCAAAGCTGCGCCCCACTCCCATGACCTCGCCGGTGGACTTCATCTCGGGGCCGAGGATGGTGTCCACGCCGGGGAACTTGACGAAGGGGAACACCGCTTCCTTGACGCTGAAGTACGGCGGCACCACTTCGCGCGTCACGCCCTGCTGCGCCAGCGTCTGGCCGGCCATGCAGCGCGCCGCCACCTTGGCCAGTTGGATGCCGGTGGCTTTGGAGACAAAGGGCACGGTGCGCGAGGCGCGCGGGTTGACTTCGAGCACGTAGATGACATCGACGCCGTCGAGCTGCTGTATCGCGAACTGCACGTTCATCAGCCCGACCACGTTGAGGGCGCCGGCCATGGCCGCCGTCTGGCGCTTGATTTCATCGACAGTGGCTGCGCTCAGATAGTACGGCGGCAGCGAGCAGGCCGAATCGCCCGAGTGCACGCCGGCTTGCTCGATGTGCTCCATCACGCCGCCGATGAGCACGGCGCCGCTGGCGTCGCGGATGCAATCGACGTCGCACTCGATGGCGTCGCTCAGGAAGCGGTCCAGCAGCACCGGCGAGTCGTGGCTGACCTTGACCGCCTCGCGCATGTAGCGCTCGAGGTCGCGCGGCTCGTGCACGATCTCCATCGCCCGCCCGCCCAGCACGTAGCTCGGGCGCACCACCAGCGGGTAGCCCAGCGCGCCGGCTTTGTCCATGGCCTCGGCTTCGGTGCGCGCGGTGGCGTTGGGCGGCTGGCGCAGCCCGAGGCGGTGCAGCAGCTGCTGGAAGCGCTCGCGGTCTTCGGCGGCGTCGATCATGTCTGGGCTGGTGCCGATGATCGGCACGCCGGCGGCCTCGAGCCCGAGCGCGAGCTTTAGCGGCGTCTGGCCGCCGAACTGCACGATCACGCCCTCGGGGCGCTCTTTGGCCACGATTTCGAGCACGTCTTCGAGCGTCAGCGGCTCGAAGTAGAGCCGGTCGCTGGTGTCGTAGTCGGTCGAGACGGTCTCGGGGTTGCAGTTGACCATCAGGGTCTCGTAGCCGTCTTCGCGCAGGGCCAGCGCGGCGTGCACGCAGCAGTAATCGAACTCGATGCCCTGCCCGATGCGGTTCGGCCCGCCGCCCAGTACCATGATTTTTTTGCGCTCGCTGGGCTCGGCCTCGCACTCTTGCTCGTAGCTAGAGTACAGGTAGGCGGTGGCGGTGGCGAATTCGGCGGCGCAGGTATCGACGCGCTTATAAACCGGGCGCACGCCCAAGGCGTGGCGCTGGGCGCGCACGGCTTGCTCGTGGGTGTGCAGCAGCTTGGCCAAGCGGCGGTCGGAAAAGCCTTTTTGCTTGAGCGTGCGCAGCGTGTCGGCGCTCAGGGCCGCCAGCGCCTGCGCGCCGTGCTCGGCGGTGTGCCGATCCAGCCCCAGCTCGATGCGCACGATGTTTTCGATCTGCACCAGAAACCAGGGGTCGATGCGCGTGATCTGCTGCACCTCGGCCAGCGTCCAGCCGGCGGCAAAGGCGTCGCCCACGAACCAGATGCGCTCCGGGCCCGGGGAGCCGAGTTCGCGCTCGAGCGTTTCGCGGTCTTGGGTTTTTTCGTTCATGCCATCGACGCCGACCTCGAGCCCGCGCAGCGCCTTTTGGAAGCTCTCTTGGAAGGTGCGCCCGATGGCCATGACTTCGCCCACCGACTTCATCTGCGTCGTCAGGCGGCTGTCGGCAGCGGGGAATTTCTCGAAGGCAAAGCGTGGGATCTTGGTCACCACGTAGTCGATGCTGGGCTCGAACGAGGCCGGGGTGGCGCCGCCGGTGATCTCGTTTTTGAGCTCGTCGAGGGTGTAGCCCACCGCCAGCTTGGCTGCCACCTTGGCGATCGGGAAACCGGTGGCCTTGGAAGCCAGCGCCGACGAGCGCGAAACGCGCGGGTTCATCTCGATCACGACCATGCGCCCGTCGCGCGGGTTGAGCGCGAACTGCACGTTGGAGCCGCCGGTATCGACACCGATCTCGCGCAGCACCGCCAAGCTGGCGTTGCGCATCAGCTGGTACTCTTTGTCGGTGAGCGTCTGCGCCGGCGCCACGGTGATCGAGTCGCCGGTGTGCACGCCCATGGGGTCGAGGTTTTCGATCGAGCAGACGATGATGCAGTTGTCGGCGCGGTCCCGCACCACCTCCATCTCGAACTCTTTCCAGCCCAGCAGCGACTCTTCGATCAGCAGCTCGTGGGTGGGCGAGGCTTCCAGCCCGCGCTTGCAGATGGTCTCGAACTCTTCGGGGTTGTAGGCGATGCCGCCGCCGCTGCCGCCGAGGGTGAAGCTGGGCCGGATCACGGTCGGGAAACCGACCTGTTTTTGCACCTCCCAGGCCTCGCTCAGGCTGTGCGCGATGCCCGAACGCGCCGAGCCCAAGCCGATCTTGGTCATGGCGTCTTTGAACTTGAGCCGGTCTTCGGCCTTGTCGATGGCCTCGGGCGTGGCCCCGATCAGCTCAACGCCGTACTGCGCCAGCACGCCTTGGCGCCAGAGGTCGAGCGCGCAGTTGAGCGCGGTCTGGCCGCCCATGGTGGGCAAAATCGCAAAACCGCCGGGGTTGAGCTGTCGCTCCTTGGCGATGATCTTGGCCACCGTCTGCCAGGTGATGGGCTCGATGTAGGTGACGTCGGCGGTGGCCGGGTCGGTCATGATCGTGGCCGGGTTGCTGTTGATCAAGATGACCTTGTAGCCCTCCTCGCGCAGCGCTTTGCAGGCTTGCACGCCGGAGTAATCGAACTCGCAGGCTTGGCCGATGACGATCGGGCCGGCGCCGATGATGAGGATGCTTTGGATGTCTGAACGCTTAGGCATGTTGAGCTTTCTTTGCGGCCATGAGCGCCGTGAAGCGGTCGAACAGGTTGGCGATGTCGTGCGGGCCCGGCGAGGCCTCGGGGTGGCCTTGGAAGCAAAAGGCCGGGCGGTCGGTGCGCTCCAGCCCCTGCACGGTGCCGTCGAACAGGCTGATGTGGGTCACGCGCAGGTGCGCCGGCAGCGATTCGCGCTCCACGGCAAAGCCGTGGTTCTGGCTGGTGATGGCCACGCGACCGCTGGCGAGCTCTTGCACCGGGTGGTTGGCGCCGTGGTGGCCGTGCGGCATTTTGTAGGTGCGCGCGCCGCTGGCTAGGGCCATGATCTGGTGCCCGAGGCAGATGCCGAAGGTGGGCAGGCCGGATTCGATCAGCTCGGCGGCGGCGGCGATGGCATAGTCGCAGGGCTGCGGGTCGCCGGGGCCGTTGGACAGGAACACGCCGTCGGGGCGCAGCGCCAGCACCTGGGCCGCCGGGGTTTGGGCCGGCACCACGGTGACGCGGCAGCCGCGCTGCGCCAGCATGCGCAGGATGTTTTTCTTGACGCCAAAATCGTAGGCCACGACGTGAAAACGCGGCGCCTGCAGCTCGCCGTAGCCGGGGCTGCCGTCGGCGCGCGCCAGTTGCCACTCGGCCTGTGTCCACGCGTAGGGCTGCACCGTGCTCACCACCCGCGCCAGGTCTTGCCCAGCCATGCTGGGTGCGCTGCGAGCGGCGGCCAGCGCCTGCGCCACCACCGCATCGCTCAGGCTCTGGCCCGCTGCCAAGGCGACGATGGCGCCGTTTTGTGCCCCATGCGTGCGCAGGCGGCGCGTGAGGGCGCGGGTGTCGATGCCGGCGATGGCCACCGTGCCATTGCGCTGCAGGTACTCGCCCAAGCTGCTGCTGGCGCGAAAGTTGGAGTGCAGCAGCGGCAGGTCTTTGATGATCAGGCCGGCGGCGTGGATGGCGTCGGACTCCACGTCTTGCTCGTTGACGCCGGTGTTGCCGATGTGCGGGTAGGTGAGCGTGACCAGTTGCTGGCGGTAGCTGGGGTCGGTGAGGATTTCTTGGTAGCCGGTAAGCGCGGTGTTGAACACCACTTCGCCGACGGTCTGGCCGGTGGCACCGATGGCGGTGCCGCGAAAGACCGTGCCGTCGGCAAGCGCGAGCAGGGCGGGGGCGGGGACGGGAAACACGGGGGATTCTCCAGGTACTTGGATTCTGGCCGCACCCTTAAGGCCCCACGCCAGCACGCACTCAGGCGATTTTGATTGGGGCTGCAGCGGCCTTTGAGTCATCGGGGCCACCGGGGTGCGCAGGGTTAGGGTAAACCTTGGAATTATAGCCCGCCCACCCACCGCCACCGGGGCATACCGCCACCGGGGCAATCACCGGGCCTTGTTCAACCCAGCCGCTGCACCGCGCTGGCGTGCAAACAAATGGCGGCGGCGGCGGCGACGTTGAGCGATTCCTCGCCGCCGGGCTGGGCGATGCGCAGGGTGTGGCTGGCAGCGGCCAGCAGCGCTGGGCTCACGCCCTGCCCTTCGTGGCCGAACAACCAGGCGCAGGGCCAAGGCAGCGCGGCTTGGTGCAGCCACTGGCCTTGGTGCGAGCTGGTGGCCAGCAGCGGCAGATCGAGTGCCGCCAGATCGTCTGGGTGCAAGCCTTCGACCAGGCGCAAGCCAAAATGCGCCCCCATGCCGGCGCGCAGCACCTTGGGCGCCCACAGCGCCGCCGTGCCCTTGAGCGCCAGCACCTGCTCAATACCGAGGGCGGCGGCGCTGCGCAGGATCGAGCCGACGTTGCCCGGATCTTGCAAGCGATCGAGCAGCACCGTGGGCCGCCCGGGCTGGCACGCCGCGGCGGCGGGCAACGGCCACAAAAAACCGACCGGCGCGCTCGAGCCCAAGCCGCTGACGCCGGCCAGCAGGCTGTCGGCCAGCGCCACGCGGCGCACGCTGGGGGGCAAGCTCCAGGCCGTGTCCCAGTGCGGGGCCGATTCGGCGCGCAGCAGCACCGTGGGCAACTGGCCGCGGGCCAGCAGGGCGCGGCACAGGTGCTCGCCTTCGAGCCAGACCAGCCCCAGCTCGCGGCCGGCGGCAGGGTCGTTGGCCAAGCGGCGCAGTTGCTTGAGCAGCGCGTTGTCGCGCGAGCGGATGGTTTCGGTGTTCATAAGGGACAGGCTGCGGCCAGCAGCGCCGCCACCGGGGCAAAACCGCGCCGGTGCAGGGGCGTGGGCCCTAGGCGCTGCAGCGCCTCGAGGTGCAGCGCAGTGCCGTAGCCTTTGTGGCGGTCAAAGCCGTAATCGGGGTACTGGGCATGCCAGTCGAGGCACAGGCGGTCGCGCTGCACCTTGGCCACGATGGAAGCCGCCGCGATCGCCGCCACCCGGTCGTCGCCACGCACCACGGCTTGCGCCGGCAGCTGGAGGGCGGGCAAGCGGTTGCCATCGACCAGCACCTGCGTGGGGCGCAGCCGCAGGCCGGCCACGGCGCGCTGCATCGCCAGCAGGGTGGCTTGCAAGATGTTGAGGCACTCGATTTCTTCGACGCTGGCCTGGGCCACCGAGCAGCACAGGGCGCGGTCGTGGATCAGCTCGCACAGTTGCGCGCGCCGCTTGGGCGTGAGTTTTTTGGAATCGCGCAAGCCCGCGATCGGTTTGCGCGGGTCCAGCATCACCGCCGCGGCCAGCACCGGCCCGGCCAGCGGGCCGCGTCCGGTTTCGTCCACCCCAGCCACCAGGCCCGGCGGGGCCCAGCCCAAGGTGTAGCCGTCAGGCTTGGAGGATTTGCGCGATCGCATGGCTGGCTCGGGCGGGCATGTCTTGCCGCAGTTGCAGGTGCATGTCGGTAAAGCGCTGGCGCAGGCGCGCCACCGCCTCCGGGTCGTCGAGCCAGGCCAAGGTGGCGCGCGCCAGCGCCTCGGGCTGCGCCTGCTGTTGCAGCAGCTCGGGCACCAGGCTTTGCTGACACAAAATGTTGGGCAGCCCGATCCAGGGCGTGCGCCGCTGCTGGTTGGCCACCCACCACGAGAGCCACTGCATGCGGTAGGCGATGACCATCGGGCGCTTGTGCAGCGCGCACTCCAGCGTGGCGGTGCCGCTGGCCACCAGCGCCACGTCGCAGGCCGCCTGCACGGTGTGCGCCTGCCCCAGCACCAGCTGCACCCGCGCCTCCATGCCGGTGGTGCGCAGCGCCTGCTCCAGCGTGGGCCGCAGGCCCTCGTGGGTGGGCAGCACGAAGCGCAGCTGCGGGCGCTGCTGCGCCATCAGGCGCGCGGCGTGCAAAAAAGGCATGGCCAGCGCGGCGATCTCGGCCACCCGGCTGCCCGGCAGCAGCGCCACCACGGTGGCCTCGGGATCCAGCCCGAGGCGCTGGCGCGCGCCGGCTTGGTCGGGCTCAAGCGCGATCAGGTCGGCCACCGGGTGTCCGACGAAGGTGCCGGCGATGCCGTGGCGCGCCAGCAGCTCGGGCTCGAAGGGAAACAGGCACAGCACATGGCGCACACTGCGCCGGATGGCGTGCACGCGCCCGGGGCGCCAGGCCCAGATCGAGGGGCAAACCAGTTGGATCGCCGGGATGCCGGCGCGGTTCAGCCGGCGCTCCAGCGGCAGGTTGAAGTCGGAGGCATCGACCCCGAGGTACAGATCGGGGCGCTCGCGCAGCAAGTCGGCGGCGTAGCGGCGCCGGATGGCGCTGATGCGCCGGTAGGCCCACAGGCCCTCGACCAACCCGCGCACGGTGAGCTCGTCGCAGCTGTGGTGCGCCACAAAGCCCTGCGCCTGCATCAGCGGCCCGCCGATGCCGCTGGCCTGCAAGCCACTCCAGCGCTGGCGCATGCCCTGCAGCAGCAAGGCGGCGAGTTGGTCGCCGGAGCGTTCGGCCGCCACCATGGCCACGCGCAAACCCGCGCCCGGCGGCGGGCCTAGGCTGGCGGGGCTGGCCGGGTCCACCTCAAGCCAGCGCCTGACGGATCACGGCGCAGATTTCGTCGATGGCCGCGTCGCTGAGCTCGGGGTAGATCGGCAGCGACAGGCAGCGCTGCGCCGCCGACTCGGTGACGGGAAACGACTGCCCTGCGGCCTCGGCGGCAAACACTTTTTGCTGGTGCAGCGGCACCGGGTAGTAGATCGCGCTGGCGATACCGGCTGCGGTGAGTGCCTGCTGCACCTGGGTGCGTTGCTCGCACAGCAGCGTGTATTGGTGATAGACGTGCCGTCCGATGCCGTCTTCAAACGGTGTCTGCAACGGCAAGCCCGCCAGACCGGCCTGGTAGCGCTGCGCCACCCGGCGCCGCTGCTGGTTGTAGTGGTCGATGCGCGCCAGCTTGGCGCGCAGCACCACCGCCTGCAGTTCGTCGAGGCGGCTGTTGTAGCCGATGATGTCGTGGTAGTAGCGCACCTTGCTGCCGTGGTTGCGCAGCATGCGCAGCGTCTCGGCCAGCGCGTCGGATTGGGTCGTGACCATGCCGCCGTCGCCGAAGCAACCTAGGTTTTTGCTGGGGAAAAAGCTGAACGCCGCCACGTCGCCGATGGCCCCGGTCTGGCGCCCACCCACCGTGGCACCGAATGACTGGGCGCAGTCTTCGATCAGGTGCAGGCCGTGCTGCTGCGCCAGCGCCTGCAGCGCACCCAAGTCGGCCGGTTGGCCAAACAGGTGCACCGGCAGCAGCGCCTTGGTGCGCGGCCCGATGGCGCGCGCCACCTGCGCCACGTCGATGTTGAAGCTGCGCGGGTCGATATCGACAAACACCGCTTTGGCGCCCACATAGGCGATGGCCTCGGCGGTGGCGATGAAGGTGAAGGGCGTGGTGATGACCTCGTCGCCCGGCCCCAAGCCGAGGGCGCGCAGCGCCAGGTGCAGCGCGTCGGTGCCGTTGGCGCAAGAGATGGCGTGTTTGACGCCCAAGTATGCGGCGGCCTCGGCCTCGAAGGCCTGCACGTTGGGGCCGAGGATGAACTGCGTGGCCTCCAGCGCCGCCAGCAGCGCCGGTTCGAGCTGGGGTTTGAGTTCGCGGTACTGGGTGGCCAGATCGACCATCGGGATGCGCATGGCGGGGCTTTCTAAGGCGTCAAAGGAGGCAGAAGGGGCAAAGGGGGCAAAAATCAGGCAATGAGCTCGGTGGCAGCGCTGATGCGCTGCACCGCCGCCAGCGCCCGGCGTCCGGCGCGGCCGCCGACCTTGGGCGCGCGCCCCTCGCGCACGCTGGCCACGAAATCGGCGATCTCGTTTAGCAGCGCGTCGGCTTCGCCGAAGGTCTGCAGCTGGCGCTCGATCGCCGCTTCGGGGGCGGTGTGCGGGTCGGCGTCGGTGGCGCGGTAGCTCACCAGTTGCCGGCTGCCAAAATCGAGCGAATGGCAGGCGCGGTCTTGGAACACGCGCATCTTGCGCTCGCTCTTGTTGCTCACGCGGCTGGCGGTGACGTTGGCCACGCAGCCGTTGGCAAAGCGGATGCGGGCGTTGGCGATGTCGATGTCGGCGGTGAGCACACGCGCGCCGCTGCTGTCTATGCTCACGATCTCGCTGTCCACCAGCGACAAGATCAAGTCCACGTCGTGGATCATCAGGTCCAGCAGCACGCTCACGTCGGTGGCGCGCGGCTTGAACGGGGCCAGCCGGGTGCTCTCGATAAAGCGCGGGCGCTGCAGCAGCGGCTCGAGCGCCAGCGCCACCGGGTTGAAGCGCTCGAGGTGCCCAACCGCCAGCCTCAGGCCGCGCTGCTCGGCTATGGCGATCATCTCGTCGGCCTGCTCAAGCGTGACGGCGATGGGTTTTTCTACCAGCACATGGGCACCGGCGCGCAGAAAATCGAGCGTCACGGCGTGGTGCGCCTGCGTCGGCACGACCACGCTCACGGCATCGACTTGGCCCAGCAGTTCGTGGTAGTCGGCCACGGCGCGGCAGCCCAAGGGCTTGGCCACGGCTTGCGCCACGTCCAGCCGGCTGTCGGCCACCGCCACCAGTTCGCAGCCGGGCAGTTGGGCGTATTTTTGGGCGTGAAACTTGCCGAGGTAGCCGACCCCGATCACGGCACAGCGCAGCGGCTTCATGCGCCCTCCCCCACAGCGCCCTCGGCCGCTTCGCTGCGCGCGCGCCGGCGCACGATGCCGGGCTTGCCGACCCCGGCCAGGAATTCGAGCATCAGCGCCACATCGGGCGCGGCCTCGCTGCCTTCGTGGGCCAAGGCAGCGATGCGCGGCTGCGCTGCCTGCAGCGTCAGGTTTTCGCGGTACAGCGCCTTGTACATGGCGCGCACGGCGGCGATGCGCGCCGGGCCAAAGCCGCGCCGGCGCAGCCCTTCGGCGTTGACGTTGCGTGCCACCGCCGGCTGCCCTTGGCAGACCACGAACGGCGGCAAGTCGGCAAACAGCAGCGCGCACATGGCCGTGAAGCTGTGCGCGCCTAGGCGCAAAAACTGGCGCACCACGGTAAAGCCGCCCAAAATCACCCAGTCGCCCACCTGCACGTGGCCGGCGAGCTGGGCGTTGTTGGCAAACACCGTGTGGCTGCCCACTTGGCAGTCGTGCGCCAGGTGCACGTAGGCCATGAGCATGTTGTCGTCACCCACGCGGGTCACGCCGCGGCCGTTGGCGGTGCCGCGGTGCAGGGTGCAAAACTCGCGGATCACGTTGCGGTCGCCGATTTCGAGCCGGGTCGGCTCACCGGCGTATTTTTTGTCCTGCGGCGCCCCACCCAAGGCGGCGTAGCTGTGGATGGTGTTGTGCGCGCCGATGCGCGTGTGGCCCTCGAGCACGCAGTGGCTGCCGATGGCGCTGCCCTCCCCGATCTGCACGTGCGGGCCGATGAGGCTGTAGGCTCCGACTTGCACCGTGGGGTGCAGCTGCGCCGCCGGGTCGATGAGCGCGGTGGGGTGGATCAAACTCATGCGGCGCCTTCGCTGGCGATGCGGCGCATGGTGCACATCAGTTCGGCCTCGCAAGCCACCTCGTCGCCCACCCGGGCCACGCCCTTGAACTTGAAAATGCCGGCCTTGGAGCGCTCGAGCGTGACGTGCATGAGCAACTGGTCGCCCGGCTCCACCGGGCGCTTGAAGCGCGCGCCATCGACACCGGCGAAGTAATAGACTGAGTTTTCGTCCAGCTCCAGCCCCAGGGTGTCGAAGGTCAGCAGCGCCGCCGTTTGCGCCAGCGCCTCGAGCATCAGCACCCCCGGAAACACCGGCCGGTGCGGAAAATGCCCGGTGAACTGCGGCTCGTTCACGCTCACGTTTTTGAGCGCGCGGATGGAGCGGCCCTTTTCGATTTCCAGCACCCGGTCCACCAGCAAAAATGGGTAGCGGTGCGGCAGTTTTTTCAGAATTTGGTGGATGTCCATCAGGATTTTTTTTCAAGGACTTTGATGCGTTGCCGCAGCGCGTACAACTGGCGCAGCGTGGCAGCGTTTTTTTCCCAATTCGCATTGTCGTCGATCGGGAACGCGCCGCTGTACTGGCCCGGCTTGAGGATCGAGCGCGAGACCAAGGTGGCGGCGGTGATGTGCACGTGATCGACGATGCGCAGATGCCCGAGCACCCCGGCACCGCCGCCGAAGGTGCAGTGCGCGCCGATCTGGGCGCTGCCCGCCACCCCCACGCAGCCGGCCATGGCGGTGTGCGCGCCGATGCGCACGTTGTGGCCGATCTGGATCAGGTTGTCGAGCTTGACGCCGTCTTCGAGCACGGTGTCGTCGAGTGTGCCGCGGTCGATGCAGGTGTTGGCCCCGATTTCGACCTCGTCGCCAATGCGCACCGCGCCCAGTTGCTCGATCTTGAGCCAGCGCTCTTCGTGCGCGGCAAAGCCAAAGCCGTCGGCCCCGATCACCGCCCCGCTGTGCACGATGCAGCGCGCACCCAACGTGCAATCGTGGCCGATCACCACCTGCACCGCCAGCCGCGCCTGGGCGCCGATGCGCGCCCGCGCGCCGATCACGCAGTGGGCCCCGATCTCGCTGCCGGCGCCGATCTGCGCCCCGGCCTCGACCACCGCAAAGGCCCCTAGGCGCACCCCGGCAGCCAGTTCGGCGCTGGGGTGCACCCAAGCGCTGGGGTGGATGGCGGGCTCGGCGGGGTCGGCGGCAGCGCGCTGCGCCGCCAGCTGGCGCGAGCGCCACCACTGCGTCAGGCGGGCAAAGTAGGGGTAGGGCTGCGACGTCTCGATGCAGGGCCCGCGGGCGCTGGCGCGCGGCACCAACTCGGGCGGCACGATCAGCGCTGCGGCCTGCGTGCTCTCGATCGCCGCCGCGTGGCGCGCCTGCGCCACAAAGGCGAGCCGATCGGGCCCGGCGCTTTCGAGCGATGCCAAGCCAGCGATCGCGCGCGTGCCATCGCCATGCAAAACGCCGCCCAAGGCGGCGTGGATGTCGCAGAGCCGAAGCATCAGGTGCCGGTGCCGGGCGACCGCGCCTTTAGCGGGCGGGGGCAGCGGCCGGGGCTGCGGCTGGGGCGCTGTTCAGGCCAGCGATCACCTTGTCGGTGATGTCGTGGCGCGGGTGGATATAGACCGCCTCTTGGATGATGAGGTCGAAGCGCTCGGCCTCGGCGATCTGGCGGATGACGCGGTTGGCGCGCTCGATCACCTGCTGCAGCTCTTCGTTGCGGCGCAGGTTCAGGTCTTCTTGGAAAGCCTGGCGGCGGCGCTGGAAATCGCGCTCCATCTCGACCAGCTGGCGCTGGCGCGTGACGCGCTGGGCCTCGGACAGCGTGGGCGCTTCGCGCTCCAGGGCCTCGGAGGCCGTGCGCAACTGGGTGCCCAGCGTCTGCACCTCGCGTTCGCGGCGCGAAAACTCTTGCTGCAGCTTGGTTTGCGCCGCCCGGGCAGCGGCCGAGTCGCGCAGCACGCGATCCGTGTTCACAAAACCGACTTTGAAGTCTTGGGCGGTGACGGCGAAAGCGGCCGTGGCCAGCAGCAAGGCGGTAAAGAAGGTGCGCAACAGGTGGCTAGAGAAGGATTTCATCAGAACGTGGTACCAATCTGGAATTGAATGCTTTGTGGTTTGTCGTTGGCGAACTCGCGCAACGGCTGGGCATACGCGATTCTAAGCGGCCCGACCGGCGAGAGCCAGCTGATGCCGATTCCGGCCGAAGCGCGAAAATCGCTGAAGCGCGAGCGCCCACCGAAATCGTCCGAGACGTTGCCGATGTCGATGAAGCCAAACATGCGCAGCGTGCGGTCGTTGCCGGCGCCGGGGAAGGGGGCAATGAGCTCGGTGTTGAGCACCGCCATGCGCGAGCCGCCGATGTACGACAAGGTGCCCGGCTGCCCCTCGATCTCGCTGGTGCCACCCAAGGTGCCCTGCTGGAAGCCGCGCACCGAACCCAGACCGCCGCCAAAAAAGTTCTTGAACACCGGAAACGGCCGATCGCCCAAGCCGCGACCCCAGCCGGCTTCGGCGTTGAAGGCCAACGTCCACTGCGGATTGAGCGGAATAAACTGCTGGAACTGGCCGCTGGCGCGCACGTAACGGGTGTCGCCGGCGATGCCGAGCTCGCCATTGAAGCGCATCAGACGGCCCGAGGTCGGCACCAAGGCGCTGTCGCGGCTGTCGCGCGCCCAACCCACGGTGAGCGGCACCGAAATGGCCGAATCGCCAAAAGCCTCAATGAACTTGCGAAACGCCACTGGCAGGCCGGCGCCGGGCTCGATTCGGGTCTGCTCCACCCCTAAGCCAAAGAACACGGTGTCGGTCTCGGTGAAGGGGACACCAAAACGCACGCTGGTGCCGGCCGTGACCAGCCGATAGTCGCCCTCTTGCTCCGACAGCGGGCGGCTGGTGCGGTAGTACAGATCGAAGGCGCGCGAGACGCCGTCGGGCGTGAAGTACGGGTTGACGGTGCTGAGCAGCAGCTGGCGGTTGAAGTCGCTGGTGTTCAGGTTGAAGCTGAGCGAATGCCCGGTGCCAAACACGTTTTCTTGGCGGATGCCGGCGGTGAGCGAGAGCCGCTCGGCCTGCGAGAAGCCGGCGCCGATCGACAGGCTGCCGGTGGCCCGCTCCTCGACCGCCACCACCAGATCGACCTGATCGGGCGCCCCCGGCACCTCGCGCGTATCGACCGTGACCTGGGTGAAGAAACCCAGTCGATCGACGCGGTCGCGCGACAGGCGGATGCGGTCGCCGTCATACCAAGCCGATTCGAGCTGGCGGAACTCGCGCCGGATGACCTCGTCGCGGGTGCGTTCATTGCCTTCGATCTCGATGCGGCGCACGAAGGCGCGGCGCGAGGGCTCGGCGCGCAGCACGAACGCCACTTGGGCGTTTAGCCGGTCGATTTCGGGCACCGCCTCGACGCGCGCAAAGGCAAAGCCGAAGCGCCCGAAATGCTCGCCAAAGGCGCGCACGGTCTCGGCTACATCTTCGGCGTTGTAGGCTTGGCCGGGGCGGATGCGGATGAGGGACTTGAACTCCTCTTCGCGGCCGAGGTATTCGCCCTCCAGCCGCAGCCCAGAGACCACGAAGCGCTGGCCCTCGGTGATGTTGATGGTGATCGCCATTTCGCCCTTGTCGGGCGAGATCGCGACTTGGGTCGAGTCGATCGTGAACTCGAGGAAGCCGCGCGTGAGGTAGTGCGAGCGCAGGGTTTCGAGGTCGGCGTTGAGGCGCTCGCGCGAGTAGCGGTCGGAGCGCGTGTACCAGCTCAACCAGTTGCCGGTGTCAAGCGTGAACAGGCGCAGCAGGGCGGCGTCGCTGAAGGCCTGGTTGCCCACGATGCGCAACTCGGTGATGCGCGTGATGCCGCCTTCGACCACGTGAAAATTGAGGTTGATGCGGTTGCGCTCCAGTGGCGTGACGGTGGCGGTGACGGTGGCGGCGTACATGCTGCGCGTCAGGTACTGGCGTTTGAGCTCCTGCTCGGCGCGGTCGGCCAAGGCGCGGTCGAAGGGTCGGCCTTCGACCAGCCCCACATCGCGCAGGGCGCGGCGCAACACGTCGTTGTCGAACTCGCGCACGCCGCTGAAGCTGATCTCGGCCACGGTCGGGCGCTCTTCGACGATCACCACCAACACATCGCCCTCGACTTGCAGGCGCACGTCGGAAAACAGCCCGAGCCCGAACAGGGCGCGGATGGCGGCGCTGCCCTGGTCTTCGGTGAAGGCGTCGCCCACCCTGAAGGGCAGCGAGCCAAATACCGTGCCGGGCTCGACGCGCTGCAGGCCCTCGACCCGGATGTCGCGCAGCGTGAAGGGGGTGGTGGCCCAAGCCGGCAGTGCCAGCGACAGGGAAACCAGTGCGCCCAAGGCGAGGCGGCGCAAGCGCGGTTGCTTGTAGTTCATGAAAAATGCGTTCTCAGCCCAGCAAGCGGGCAATATCATTGAAAATGGCCAGCGACATCAGGCCCAGCAACAGCACGATGCCGATGCGCTGCAAACCCTCCATCCAAGCGTCGGACACTGGGCGCCCGGTCACGGCCTCCCACAGATAATACATCAGGTGGCCGCCGTCGAGCACCGGCAGCGGCAGCAGATTGAGCACCCCGAGGCTGACGCTGATCAGCGCCAGAAACAACAGGTAGCTGGTGAGCCCCAGCGCCGCCGACTGGCCGGCGTAGTCGGCGATGGTGATCGGGCCGCTCAGATTTTGCAACGAGGCCTGACCGCTGAGCATCTTGCCGATCATTTGCAGCGTCAGGTGCGAAACCTCCCAGGTGCGCACCGCCCCCTGCCACAGCCCCTCCAGCGGCCCTGCGGAGCGCTCGGCCATGTCTGGCGTTGCCCCCACGAAGCCCCCGATGCGCCCCACCCAGACGCGCTCGATCTGCTCGGGGCGCGGGGTCACCTCGAGCTCCAGCACGCGGCCGGCGCGCTCGATGTGCCAGCGCTGGGTACGCGGCTGGCCGTCGGCGGCCGACAAACGGATGAGCTGGCGCAGTTGCGCGGCGTCGCGCACCGGCTGGCCATCGACGCGCAGCACCCGGTCGCCGGGCTGCAGGCCAGCGGCGACGGCGGCGCCTTCGGCCGTGAGCTGGCCCAGCAGCGGCGCCGACCACGGCGCCTCGATGCCAATCTGGCGCATGAGCGTGGCGTCGGCGTGGCGCACATCGATTTGCGACAGCTCCAGCCGCACCTCGCGCCCCGGTTCGCCGGGGCCGCTGGCCAGCCACAGGCGCAGATCTTGCTGCCCCAGCGCGGCGCGCGTGAGCTGCCAGCGCAACTGATTAAACGACTCCACCGGCTGCGGCGGCTCGCCCACCCGCGCCTGCGCCACCACCCACTCGCCGCCACGCACCCCGGCGCGCTCGGCCAGCGATGCCGGGGCCGGGGTGGAGAGCACCGGCTGCGGCTGCGGCACCCCGATCCACGACACCAGCGCGTACAGCAGCACCGCCAGCAGCAGGTTGGCCGCCGGGCCGGCGGCCACGATGGCGGTGCGCACGCGCAGGCTCTGGGTGTTGAAAGCCAGGTGCCGCTCGGACGCAGGCACCGCCGCCTCGCGCTCGTCGAGCATGCGCACATAGCCGCCCAGTGGCAGCGCACCCAGCACGTATTCGGTGCCGCTGCGCGGTGAGCGCCAGAGCCAGAGCGGCTTGCCAAAACCGACCGAAAAGCGCAACACCTTGACGCCGCAAGCCACCGCCACGCGGTAGTGCCCATACTCGTGCACCGCGATCAGCAGCCCGAGGGCTACGAGGAAGGCAAAAATGGTCAGCATGGGGCGGCGCTGGACACCACACTGGGCGGGTGCGCATGGATCAAGGCAGTGGCAGAGGCAGGGTGCATGGCTGGGGCGTAGGGAGCAGGCTCAAGGGAACTTGTATGAACCCCCCGCATTTTGCTCCCAAAACCTTGGCCCTGAAACGCGATGCAAGCCAAGGCGGACAAGCCACTGCATGCAAGCGGGAACAACGCCTGAACCGCAAAGAAGGCGCGCGCACCCGCCCGATCGAGGCGCGCGCCCAGCGCGGCGCGCAGCGTCTCGACGGCCGCGCGACGGTTGTTTTACGAGCCAAGCTTCTTGAGCGTGGCTTGGATGATCTGCTCCATCTCTTCGCCCGACTTCCTGATGATCGTGCCGGCATGGCCGCCGACCATGCCCGCCATGGCAACCGAGTTCATGCGCGAAATCACGACCTTGCCGGTGCTGGTCTGGTAGATCGCGACGCGGCAGGGAATCATCGATGCGACGAACCGGGTCTCGTCCCTGGACAGCAGGTCAGCGCTGTATCTGGCGCTGCAGGCGTCGAACACCAGCACCGGGTGCAGCGTGAAGCCGCGCTCGGACAGGATGCCGGCCATGTTGGTCACGTCGAGTATGCTCCAGCCGGCGGCTCTGACCGCCTCGCGGAACGCCTCGACCGTGGGCACCAAGGCCTTGGGACTGGTGTCTTCCAGGAACAGCGCAGGCATCGCCGGCTTGGCAGGCGCCTGGGTCTGGGTCTGGGTCTGGGTCTGGGTCTGGGTCTGGGCGTTCGCCACCGCGGCGAACAACCACAAAGTGATGGCCAGCAACAGCCAGGCGGCGCTGTGCAGCAGCGGCTTGCGGATCGAACGGGGCGCGGTCAGGGAGTTCATCGACGTTTCCTTTGGTGAGTTGGGTAAAGCGTGTTGATGGTGCTTCGAGGTGCATGATAGGTGCCGAGTTGGCTGCGGTCTGCCACCCAAGTGGCAGACCGACCCGGCGCGATCATGCAAAATGCAGTCCTATCACCCTGTTCCATTTAAGGAGTCGCTCATGAACAGCGAAAACAGCATCCGTTTCGAGGTCGAAAACCTCAAGTGCGGCGGTTGCGCCAGCACCATCGAGAAAAAGCTGCGCGCCGATCCACGGGTGACGCGGGTTGTCGTGGACCCTGCCGCCGACAGCGTCGAGATCGGAGCCGCAGTCGAACTGCGCGGCGAGTTTGCTGCCACGCTCGCGCGCTTGGGCTACCCCGAGAAGGGTTCGGTCGAGGGCCTGCGCTCAGCCGCCGCAGTGGCTAAGTCGTACGTGAGTTGTGCCATCGGCAAGATGAGCGCCTAAGCCATCGACTCCCTCCCGCGCGCTCTGCTGCTCGAGCGCTTTCCGGTATTGGCCGAGCTGCCGGCGGCGCGGCTGGCCGAGTTGCTGGCCGCCGCACCGCTGCGCCGGTCCCCCGCGGGCAGCGTGCTGTTCGAGCCGGACATGCCGTGCGAGGGCTTCCCGCTGGTGCTCGAAGGCAGCGTGCGCGTCACCCAGATCTCGCGCAGTGGCCGCGAAATCGTGCTCTACCGCGTCAGCCCCGGCGAGGCCTGCATCCTGTCGGGCGGCTGCCTGCTGGGCGAAACCAACTATGCGGCCCGAGGCGTCGCCGAAAGCGACGTGACGCTGCTGCGCATCCCGCCCGATCTGTTCCAGGCATTCATGCTGCGGCACCCACCGTTTTGCCGCTTCGTGTTCGATATGTACGGCGCCCGGCTGGCCGAGGTGATGGAGCTGGTCGAGGAGGTCGCGTTTCGCAAGCTCGACACGCGGCTGGCGCGGCTGCTGATCCAGCGCGGCCCGGTGCTCAATGCCACGCACCAGAACCTGGCCGACGAGCTGGGCAGCGTGCGCGTGTTCGTCAGCCGGCTGCTGGGCAACTTTGAGGCCAGCGGCTGGGTGCGACTCGAACGCGGGCGGGTGACGGTGGTGGAGCCGAAGGCGCTGCTCGAGTTTGCCCGGCAATAGGCACTCAGTGCCCGGCAGCCGCCTGCGGCATGCGCGCCAGCACACCGTCGTCGAGGTGATAGACGCTGTCGAAGCCTTCGATCATGCGGCGGTCGTGGGTGACGGTGATCACCGCCGAGCGGCGCTCGCGCGCGATCTTCTTTAGCAGCGCCATCACCTTGGTGCCACGCTCGGTGTCGAGCGCGGCGGTGGGCTCGTCGGCCAGGATCAGCGGCGGCTCGTTGGCCAGCGCGCGCCCGATCGCCACGCGCTGCTGCTCGCCGCCGGACAGGTTGGCCGGCAGCGCATCGGCGCGGTGCGCGATCTCGAGGTAGCCCAGCAGTTCCTTCGCGCGCCGCGTCGCCTCGCGCCGGCCGATGCCGTTCAACTGCATCATCAGGGCGACGTTTTCGATCGCGGTCAGGAACGGGATCAGGTTGTGCTGCTGGAAGATGAAGCCGATGTTGCGGCGGCGGAAGGCACGGTCATCGACCCCCGTCCAGCCGTTGTTGTAGACCTCCTGCCCGCCCACCACGATGCGCCCGGTGGTCGGCTCCAGGATCAGGCTGATCGCCAGCAGCAGCGTGCTCTTGCCCGAGCCGCTGGGGCCCAGCAGCGCCGCGAGCTCGCCTTGCTGGACCGCGAACGAACAGGGCTTGAGCGCCTGCACGGCTGTCTCGCCGCTGCCGAAAGTCTTGGACACGCCCTCGACTTCGACCACCGCGCTCACATCGGCCTCCACCGAGCCGCATCGAGGAGGCTCCAGCCCCCACGGAGGGCAACGAACGAAGTGGACGTGGGGGCGGTCATCTAGCCCCCGAGCGCCATCTGTGGCGGCGTGCGCAGCGCGTGCCAGATCGCCATCGCGCTGGCCAGCACGCCGCCGACCAGCATCACGCCGAAGGTGATGGCGGTATCTTGGGCCAGGAATGCCAGGCTGCGCGGGAAACCGGGTGCGATCAGCTCGCGCAGGCCGTAGGCGAGCGCGAAGCTGGCCAGCGTCAGCGCCATCGACTGCTCCATGATCAGGCGCACGATGACCCAGTTGGACGCGCCGATCAGCTTGAGCGTGGCGATGGATCGGATCTTCTCGATCGTCAGCACGTAGATGATGAGGGCGATGATGACGATCGAGACGATCAGCAGCAGCGTGCGAAACAGCCCGAGCACCGCCGACATGCGGGCGAGCCGGCCTTCGAGCATCAAATTGCGCTGCTCTTCGGTGGTGTAGACGTTGAAGTACAGCCAGTCGCGCATGTGCTGCGCGACCCGCGCACCGTCGGCACCGGGTGCGAGCTGCACCAGCACCGCGTTGATGGTGTCGCCCGAGGTCGAGAGCAGCGGCAACAGGCGCAGGGCCTGCTCGGACGAGTAGCCCGCGCGTTCCAGGCGTTGCAGGTTGGCCGCGCGCGCCGCAACCAGGGCCCGGTTGTCCTGCTGGAACTGCACCTGCTGCGCATCGGGCAGCGACAGGTACAGCAGCGGATTGCCGCCGGAATCGACCGCGCCCTGCGTGATGCCGACCACCGTGTAGTCGTGGCTGCCCAGGGTCAGCTTGTCGCCAAGCTCGAGGCCGAGCTTGCTGTCGACCACCACCTCGTAGTGCGGCGCCTCGATGCTGCGCCCGCGTGCGATGCGCGTGGGCCCGCCCAGGCCGCCGAACACGTCGTAGCCGATGACCGTGAATTGCTGCTCCCGCTCCCCGATCACGCGCTGCGCCGAGTAGATCACCAGCGGGCTAGCCTTGGCCACGCCCGGCGTTGCGGCCACGCTCAGGCGGCTGTCCAGCGGGATGCGCGAGCTTTCGTTGAAGGGCCCGCCGCGCCCACGCTCGACGACCCACAGCTCGGCGGCCGTGTTGTCGATCAGCCAGACACCATCGGCGATGTTGCCGCGGTAGATGCCGTTCATCACCAGCACGATCGCCAGCAGCATCGCCACGCCGAAGATGGTGGCGATGAACTTGCCGAGGTGGCGGCGGATGTCCTTGAGGGCCAGGTCCATCGATTGCTTCCTGCGTCGCGCCCCGGCCCGGTGCTCAGCGGTCGGCCGCGGTTTGCGCGCGCACGCGCATTCCGGCCCTGACGCCTTCGGCCGCGGCGACGACGCGCTCGCCGGCCGCCAGCCCCTGCGTGACCAGCGCCTGGTGCCCATCGGCGGCACCGGTCTGCACGGGCCGGAACTCGGTGCGCGCGTCCACCACGACCAGCACACCTGGGCGACCCTCGCGGTCGCGCGTCAGCGCCGTCAGCGGCACCGCGATGCCCGCCACCGCCCCGGTATCGACCGAGACCTGGGCCTCCTGGTCGATCGCGAAGCGTGCCGGCGGCTGGTCGAAAGCGATATTCACTTCGAGCTCGCGCGTCGCGGCGTCGGACTGGTGGGTGATGCGTGCGACCTTGCCCGGCAGCAACTCGCCGCTGCGCAGGCGGATGCTCGCCGTCTGGCCGACCTGGACGCGGGCGAGCACCGACTCGTCCACGCTCATCGCCACCCACAGCGTAGCCGGATCGACCATGCGCAGCAGCGTGCTGCCCGGAACGACCGTGGTACCGACCTCGGCCTGGCGCGCGATGATGACGCCATCCATCGGCGCCGCGATGCGGGTGAAGGACAGCACGGTGTCTGCATGGCGGGCTTCGTGCTGCAGCGCGCTCGCGTCGGCCACGCGCGCGGCGTGGGTGGCGCGCGCGCTGTCCAAGTTGGCCTGGGCGGCGCGCAGCGCGGCGTTGGAGCCGTCGAGCGCGGCCTGCGCAACGAAACCGGTGCGCAGCAACTCGGCGTCGCGCTGCTGCCTGCTGCGCGCCAGATCGAGCTCGGCCTGCGCCTTGGCAATGCCCGCCTTGGCCGCATCGACGTGGCGCGACAAGGCCACCTGCTGGCCACCGACCACGCTGCGCCTGGCAAGCAGGTCGCGGTCGTCGAGCAGCACGAGCGCTTGACCGCGCTGGATGCTGTCGCCGATGTCCACGTGGACCTGCTGCACCGTGGCCGTGATGCGCGCGGCCAGCGTCACCGGCACGCGTGCCTGCAGCGTGCCCGGGCCGACGACGCGCTGGGCCACACTACCCTGCACGGCCTCGACCATCGGCACCGCCACGGCGTGCCCGAAGCGCCAGTAGGCGGCGCCCGCAGCGAGCACCAGCACCAGACCGGCGACCAGCGCCGGGACGAGCAGTTTGCTGCGCTTCACGGGCATGCGAGCCTCAGGTGCCCTACGGGCTCGGTGACGGGGCAGCGCCCACGGGGCGCGCCGGGCCGCACCGACCCACTCGCGTCGGCCCCCGCGACGGCGCCCCGCTAGGACGGTTGCCGTCTATCAACGCGAAGAATGGCTTCACGAGACCTTCAAGGCCGCAACGACGCCCGGTTGCGCTCGAGGTAGAAAAACAGCAGCAGGGCCAGCGCGCCGACTATCAGGTACAGCACCAGGTGCGGAATGCCGGTCAGATCGCTGAGCGTGACCCGACCCAGCCTCCAGGCTGCGATGATGTTGCTGCTCACCCAGTCGAAGGAAAAGGCGTAGGCGATGGCGCCGAGGATCATGCCGAACACGCCCACCAGCGCGTGCACGTTGCCCGTCCCGACGGCCGCGATGCCGGTGCCCGGGCAATAGCCATACAGCACCATGCCGATGCCGAACAGGCTGCCGCCGATCAGCACGGCCAGCATGTTGGCGTCGCGGATGCTCCAGTTTGCCAGCCCCAAGTTGACGAACAGCAACACGCCCAGACCGCCGACGACGATGGCGGTCAGCATGACCTTGAGCACCGTGAAATCCTTCAGCCGCAGTTGGTTGACGATCACGTTGTAGCTGGTGACACGGCCGCGGTGCAGCAACCACCCGAAAGCCGCGCCAAAGACGACGGCCAGCAGCAGGCCGGTGACGCTTGTGTTTGCAATCATGATTCAGTTCTCCTTGGGCACGCGATCAACGTCGAAAAAGCAGGGTGGCGGTAATCACGCCGGAGGCAAACATGGCCAGCAGGAACGTCCAGCCGACCAGCGCCAACTGCAAGCCTTGCGAGATGCCGTTGCCGCTGGTGCACCCGCCGGCCATGCGCGCACCGTACATGGCGATCGCACCGCCAATGAAGGCCGCTAGGTAGCGCTTGCCGACCGAGGGGCCGAAGCGCTCGCGCCAGACCGAGGGCACGGTTTCGATGCGGAACTGTCGGCTGCTCAGGGCCGAGGCCAAGGCACCGAAGAAAATGCCGACCAGAAAGAGCGTTCCATAGTCCAAGCGGAAGGGGTGACGGGCCCAGTAGGAGTTGGCCTCGACGACCGCGCTGCCCACCGCCAGGCTGGCCACGCCGCCAGCCACCTGCGAGGCGGCCGTGGTCACCCCGATCGGCGTGGCCACCACCACGAACACCAGCCAGCTCAGCACACCGATGCCGGCCCCGGCGAGGTAAGGCGTCCAGTCGATCCGGTCTGTCTGCGCAGTGTCGGCCGCGCGCGCTCTGTCATTCATGCACTTCTCCTTGATTTGATGGGCTCGGTCTTGGGTGCGATGCCCCGGGCGCCTGGGCGAGCCCGGGTGCAGGGCTGGCGCCGGCCGGCGCCGTGTCGGAGTATACCTCGGTGCCGCTGGCGTCGACCACGCGCACGCCCACCGGGATGCCGTGGCGCACGCTCTCGGTGACAACGCAGAAATCCTCGAACTGGTTCAGGCAGCGGTCAAAGTGCTGGATCGCACCGGCCTCGTCGGCCAAGTGGATCGTGACGTCGTAGCGGCCGATGCGCAGACGGCCGCGCTCGTTGCGCACCATTTCAGCGCTGACTTCGGCACGCAGCGTGCCGGGCGTCTGCTTGAACTTGCGCATGGAGAACAACAGGCTCGACGACAGGCAGTTGGCCACCGCCGCGCCGATCAGGCGGGATGCGTTCGGTCCGGCGGAGTGGCCGAGCGGCTCCGGTTCATCGAGCAGCAACTCGTCGACCCCGGGCCAGTCGAACTTGACGCGAAATTCATAGTCGCTCTGCTGCTCCAGTTCGAGCTTGAATGACAGCATTTCGCTCATGGGATGGCCTTTCTTCAAGACTCGACACCGACGGCGGCGATGCCCAGAACTCGGTCAAACACAACAGGAGGCATTGTAGGGCTCTTCTACAAATCCCCTGCCGAAAAACGGGCTCAAACCCCAAATCGGTGCAAAACTTGCTGCGTCACAGAAGATCTGTCTGTTTCAGGCCTGATTTAAGTTCGAGCGGCCTCAATCTTGCCAGCGCCGCAACTGAGCCTGCGCCACCAAGCGCGCTTGGGCATCGAGCGCCAGCAAATCGTCGAGCCCGTCGGGCTTGGAGGGCGACATGGCTTGCAGCGTTCCCGCGTTCACGGCATGGATGCGGTCAAAGCGCAACTGGCGCTGCAAAAAGGCCTGCACCGCCACCTCGTTGGCGGCATTGAGCACCGCCGTGCTGCCGATGGGGCCGGCCAGCGCCTCCCACGCCAAAAACAGTGCTGGAAAGCGCTCGCGCGTGGGCGGCTCGAAGCTCAGCGCACCCATGCGGGCAAAGTCCAGCGCCTCGGCCCCGGACTCGATGCGCTCGGGCCAGCTCAGGCCATAAGCAATTGGCACCCGCATATCGGGCGTGCCCAGTTGCGCCAGCACCGAGCGGTCGCGCATCTGCACCATGGAGTGGATCACGCTCTGCGGGTGGATCACCACTTCGATTTGCTCGGGGGCCAAACCAAACAGGTGGTGCGCCTCGATCACTTCGAGTGCCTTGTTCATCATGGTGGCGGAATCGACCGAGATCTTTTGCCCCATGACCCAGTTCGGGTGCGCGCACGCCTGCTCGGGCGTCACGCTGGCCAAGCTGGCCGGGTCGCGCTGGCGAAACGGCCCACCGGAAGCGGTGAGGATGATTTTTTCGACCCGCTGCGCCCACACCAGGGGCGACTCGGGCAGGCACTGGAACAGCGCCGAGTGTTCGCTGTCGATGGGCAGCAAGGTGGCGCCACCGGTGCGCACCGTCTGCATGAACCACTCGCCGCCCAGCACCAGCGCCTCTTTGTTGGCCAGCAGCAGCTTTTTGCCACTGCGCGCCGCCGCCGCACAAGGCGCCAAGCCGGCCGCGCCGACGATGGCCGCCATGACGGTATCGACCTCGGGCGCGCACGCCACCTCGCACAGCGCCTGTGGCCCACTGAGCACCTCGATCTGCGTCAGCCCGCGCGCCTGCAGCGCCCAGCGCAGAGCAGGCGCGTGTTCGGGCGCAATCACGGCATAGCGCGGCACAAACTGCTGGCACTGCTGCGCCAATTCTTGCACCCGCTCTTGGGCCGTGAGCGCATAAATGCGATAGCGCTGCGGATGGCGCGCCACCACGTCCAGCGTCTGGGTTCCGATCGATCCGGTCGATCCAAGCACGGTCAGCGTCTGCATGGTTGGGGGGCAAAGGCGCAAAAAAAGGGAATGGGGCGCGCCTAAGCGGTCACGATCCAGAGCGCCAGCGGCAACACCGGCAACAGCGCATCGAAGCGGTCCAGCAGCCCGCCGTGGCCGGGCAGGATGCGGCTCGAGTCTTTGCGCCCAGCATTGCGCTTGACCAGGGATTCGAGCAAATCGCCCATCACGCTCAAGGCCAGCAGCAGCAGCAACAAGGCCAAGGCCGGCAAGGGCCCGAGCTGCCACAGGTGGGTGTACAAACTGGGCCCCCAGTGGGCGGGCCACCACTGCAGCCACAGCACACCGAACAACAGCAGCGCCAACGCAGCACTCCACACCCCTTCCCAGGTTTTGCCAGGGCTGATGGAGGGGGCGAGCTTGCGCCGCCCAAAGCGTTTGCCACCAAAATAGGCGGCGATGTCGGCCACCCAGACCAACATAAAAATGCTCAGCAACATACCCAGACCGATGGTCTTGGCGTGCAACAAGGCCCACCACGCCTGCCCCAGCAACAGCAAACCCAGTGCCACGCGCGGCCCGTTGGCCAGCCCATGCCAGCCCTGCACGCCCCGGTGCAACAGCAGGGGCAGCAGCAACAAACACGCCACGGTGGCCAGCGGCCAGAACCAGCTGCCGTCGTAACCCACGCCCACCAAGGCCCACAAACCCAACAGGGCCAGCCCCAGCCCGACTGCAGCCGCCACGGCCACAGCGGGCGAGCAAGCGCACAGGCGCGCCCACTCCCAAGCGGCCACACACACCAACACCAAGATCAGCAAGCCGAAGGGCCAATCGGCGGAGTGCCAGAGCGAAGCCAGCAACAGCCCCAAAAGCCCCAACGCCGTCAGCACGCGCTGCCACAACATGGGCGGCAATCAGGCGGCAGCCCGCAAGGGCTGCACCGGTTCCGGGGGGGAGTCGATGAGCTGCTCCGAGACCCGTCCGAAACGCCGCTCGCGCTGCGCGTAAGCAGCCAGCGCGGCTTCAAACTCGGCGCGCTCAAAGGCCGGCCAAAGGGCCGCGGAGAAATAGAGCTCGCTGTAGGCCGCCTGCCAGAGCAAAAAGTTGCTCAGCCGCTGCTCGCCGCCGGTGCGGATGATGAGGTCGGGTGGCGGCACATGCGCCAGCGCCAGCGCCCCCGACAGCGCCGCCTCGGTGATGGGTTCGCCGCGCGCGGCCAGCTGCTGCGCCGCCTGCACCACGTCCCAGCGGCCGCCATAGTTGAAGCAGACGTTGAGCACCAGGCCTTGGTTGGCGGCCGTGCTCTGCTCGGCCTGCGCCAGCTGCTGCTGCAGCTCGCCGCTCAAGGCCAGGCGATCGCCGGGAAAATGCAGCCGCACCCCAGCGCGGTCGAGTTCGCCCACTTCGCGCTCCAGCGCCCGGGCCAACAGACCCATCAGGCCGTTCACCTCGTCGGCGGGGCGGCTCCAGTTTTCGGACGAAAAAGCAAACACCGTGAGCACCTGCACGCCGGCTTCGCCGCACCAACGCACCAGTTCGCGCAGCTTTTCCAGCCCCTGCCGGTGGCCGGCCAAGCGCGGCAGATAGCGTTGTTTGGCCCAGCGGCCGTTGCCGTCCATGACAACGGCCAAATGGCGCGGTGCGCCCGCGCGGCGCTCGATAGGGGGCATGGGAGCGCGCAGCCTCAAAACGCCATCAGCTCTTGTTCTTTGGCGGCCACGATCTTGTCCACCTCGGCGATCATTCGGTCGGTGAGTTTTTGCACTTCGTCTTGGGCGCGGCGGTCGTCATCTTCGGAGGCCAGTTTGTCTTTGACCAGTTTTTTGAGCTGCTCGTTGGCGTCGCGGCGCAGGTTGCGAATAGCCACCTTGGCGTGCTCGCCCTCGCCTTTGACAACCTTGGTGAGCTCTTTGCGCCGCTCCTCGGTCATGGCCGGGATCGGCACCCGGATCAGGTCGCCCTGCGAGGCCGGATTGAGCCCGAGGTCGGATTCGCGAATGGCTTTCTCGATCTTCGCCCCCATGCCTTTTTCCCACGGCGCCACGCCGATGGTGCGCGAGTCGAGCAGGCTCAGGTTGGCCACCTGCGACAGCGGCAGCATGGCGCCGTAGTAATCCACGTGCACGGTGTCGAGCAGCGCCGGGTTGGCGCGCCCGGTGCGCACCTTGCCTAGGCTGCCCTTGAGCGCCTCGATCGTGGCGTGCATTTTGAGGTCGGCGTTTTTCTTGATGTCGGAAATCTGCATGGTCGTGACTCGCTTGGCTACTCGATAGGCTGGTGTGTAGCGCCGCTGGGGGCTAACCGCGTAGCATACACCGACTCAGAGGCTTGGGGCGGGATTCGAAGGACGCTCAGACGTGCACCAGCGTGCCTTCATCCTCACCTTGAACCACCCGACGCAACGCGCCCGGCTTGAAAATGCTGAACACGCGCACCGGCAGGTTTTGGTCGCGGCACAGGGCAAAAGCGGTGGCGTCCATGACCTGCAACTGGCGCGCCATGGCTTCGTCGAAACTGATGGACTGGTAGCGCACCGCGTGCGGGTCTTTTTTGGGGTCGGCGCTGTAGACGCCATCGACCTTGGTCGCCTTGAGGACGATTTCGGCCCCGATCTCGGCCCCGCGCAGCGCGGCGGCGGTGTCGGTGGTGAAAAACGGGTTGCCGGTGCCGGCGGCAAACACCACCACCTTGCCCTCTTCTAGGTACTGCAAGGCCTTGGGCCGTACGTAGGGCTCCACCACCTGGTCGATGTTGATGGCCGACATCACTCGCGCCTTGAGCCCGCTGCGACCCAAGGCATCGCCCAGCGCCAGCGCGTTCATGACGGTGGCCAGCATGCCCATGTAGTCGGCGGTGGCGCGCTCCATGCCGACCGCGCCGCCCGCCACACCGCGAAAGATGTTGCCGCCACCGATCACCACCGCCACCTGCACCCCGAGCCGCACCACCTCGGCGATTTCCTCGACGATGCGCCCGATGGTGGCGGGGTTGATGCCAAAGGAGTCGTCGCCCATCAGGGCTTCGCCGGAGAGCTTGAGCAGGATGCGCTGGTGGGCGGGCATATGACAGTCTGAATGATGAAGTCGAGCGATTTTAGGGCTTGCGGCGCAACAACGGCCAACCCTTTGCAGAGCTGGCCGTTGAAATATGTGCTGCGGCTGCTGCGGTTATGGCCGCCGTGGCCCCACGGCCACAGCTGCACCAGCATGCGGCCGCTGCTGGCTTGGAATCAGGCCCCCGCTTGGGCGGCCGCCACCTGCGCCGCCACTTCGGCGGCAAAGTCGTCTTGCTTTTTCTCGATGCCTTCGCCGACCACGTACAGGGTGAAGCCCTTGACCGTGGTGCCGGCGGCCTTGAGCATCTGCTCCACCGTCTGCTTGTCGTTTTTCACGAAAGGCTGGTTGAAGAGCGAGACCTCTTTGAGGAACTTCTGCACCCCGCCTTCGATGCGCTTGGCCACGATTTCGGCCGCTTGCACCGGCTTGCCAGCGGCTTCGGCGACCTTGCGGTCTTCTTCGGCCTTGCCTGCGGCCACGGCGCGCTCTTTCTCGATCAGCTCGGCCGGCACCTCGGCGGCGGTGAGCGCCACCGGCTTCATGGCGGCGATGTGCATGGCAGCGTCTTTGGCGGCGGTGGCGTCGCCCTCGAACTCCACCATCACCCCGATGCGCACGCCGTGCAGGTAGGCCGCCAACTGGCCGCCGCCGGCGTAGCGCTTGAAGCGGCGCAGCGCGATGTTCTCACCGATCTTGCCGATCAGGCCCTTGCGCACGTCTTCGACCGTGGGGCCAAAGCCCTCGAGGCTCAGGGGCAACGCGCCCACCGCAGCCACGTCGGCCGGGTTGTGCCGCGCGATCAGGTTGGCGACTTGGTTGCAAAAGTTCAGGAACAGCTCGTTTTTGGAGACGAAATCGGTCTCGCAGTTGACTTCGAGCAAGGCGCCGGTGTGGCCCCCGAGGCTGGCGACCACCACGCCTTCGGCGGTGACGCGGCTGGCGGCCTTGCCGGCCTTGCTGCCGAGCTTGACGCGCAGCAGCTCTTCGGCCTTGTCCATATTGCCATCGGCTTCGGTGAGGGCTTTTTTGCACTCCATCATCGGCGCGTCGGTCTTGGCGCGCAGTTGGGCGACCATGCTTGCGGTGATTGCAGCCATTGTGTGTACTCCGTTGCGGGCTTAAAAGGCCCGAGCTTGCTCTGTCAGTGTGAAAAAATGCTTACAAAAAAGGGGCGCAGCCGCCCCTTTGGTGGCTGGCACCAGTGGATCAGGCCTCGCCTTGCACCTCGACGAACTCGTCTTCGGTGTTCGACTGCACCGCTTGCACCACGTTGCTGACGGCGTTGGCCCGGCCTTCGATGATCGCGTCGGCAATGCCGCGCGCATACAGGGCCACGGCCTTGGCCGAGTCGTCGTTGCCGGGGATAACGTAGTCGATGCCGATTGGGGAGTGGTTGGTGTCCACCACGGCGATCAGCGGGATGCCCAGCTTTTGCGCCTCGGCCACGGCGATCTTGTGGTAGCCCACGTCGATGACAAAAATCGCTTCGGGCAGCGTGTTCATGTCTTGGATGCCGCCGATGTCGTTTTGCAGCTTCTCGATCTGGCGGTTAAAGGTGAGCTGCTCTTTTTTCGACAGGTGGTCGAGCCCGGCCTCTTTTTGCGCCAGCATTTCTTTGAGGCGCTTGATCGAGGTTTTGACGGTCTTGAAGTTGGTCAGCATGCCGCCGAGCCAGCGTTGCTCGACGTAGGGCACGCCAGCGCGCTGCGCCTCGAGCGCCACGATGTCGCGCGCTTGGCGCTTGGTGCCCACCATCAGCACGCTGCCGCCGCGGGCGCTGACTTGGCGCACAAACTTGGCCGCCTCCTCGAACAGCGGCAGGGTTTTGTCGAGGTTGACGATGTGAATCTTGTTGCGATGGCCAAAGATGTAGGGGGCCATCTTGGGGTTCCAGAAGCGGGTTTGGTGGCCAAAGTGGACACCGGCTTCCAGCATTTCGCGCATGGAAATGGTCATGATTGCGTTTCCTTCAGGTTGGGTCTTAAACTGGGCCCGCATTGCGGCCACCGCGCACCAGCCTTTGGCCTGTGCAAAAATGGACGCAACACCCGATTGGGCCTGTTTGCGATTTGGTTTCGATTGGGTTTCGATTGGATTGTTGATTTTGCTGCCACGCCAGCCCCGCGCACCGCAGCGCACTGAGCCATAGCAACCACAAAACTCCGGCATTCTAGCACGACCGATCTGCGATCGCCCACCCATGCACCTCCAGCCACCCCCTCACCGCCTGCCCTACCGCCTGCCCCTGCCCGATTTGCCCGCTGCGCTGCCGCTATACGGCAGCCACGCCAGCCGCGCCATCGAACAACTGGCCAAGCAAGAACTGGCCCGGCAGCAACTGCCTGCTCACACCCTGATGGAGCGCGCCGGCGCGGCCGTGTTTCGCTTGAGCGCGGCGCTGGCCCCGCACGCGCGCCGGGTGTGGGTGGTTTGCGGCGGCGGCAACAACGGCGGCGACGGCCTGCTGGCCGCGCTGGCTTGGCAGCAACGTTTGCAAGCGCTGGGGGGCGAGGTTTACGTCACCTGGCTGGGCGATGCCAGCCGCCTGCCCGACGACGCCCGCCACGCGCTGGCGCTGGCGCAACAAGCCGGCCTGCGCTGGGCCGAGCAGCCGCCTGATGCCCCCGATCTGGCCATCGACGCCGTGTTTGGCATCGGGCTGGCACAGGCCGTGCGCGGCGCGGCGGCCAACGCCTGCATCGAGCGCCTGCAACACCTGCCCTGCCCGCTGCTGTGCGTCGATCTGCCCAGCGGGCTGTGCGCCGACAGCGGCAACTGGCACGCCCAAGCCGCGCCCAGCGCCAGCCCACTGCGCCACACCCTGAGCCTGCTCACCCTCAAGCCCGGCCTGTTTACGCACCACGGCCGCGAGGCCAGCGGCCAGATTTGGTTCGACGACCTGGGTTGGAGCGCCTTGGGCCTGCAAGCGCCAGCGCCGAGCGCTTGGCTGCATGGGTGCAGCGGCGCCGAGCAAGTGCAGGCCCAGCACACGGGCTGGGCCGCGCCCCTCTGCGCTACCACCCCCACGGCCGCCCGCCAGCGCCTGCACAGCCCACACAAGGGCACGCACGGCAGCGTGGTGGTGATCGGCGGCCAGCAACCCGGCGCGCACGGCACCGGCATGACCGGCGCTTCCGTGCTGGCCGCGCGCGCGGCCTTGCGCGCCGGTGCTGGCCGGGTCTATCTGGGCCTGCTGGGGCCGGCACCAGCGCCCGGCGCAGCCGCCGCTACCGCCTGCGCGCCCAGCGCTTCCCGCCCAGACACAGCGGCAGCGACCCCAACGGCCGCGCCCCTGCCCTTCGACCCGCTGCAACCCGAGCTGATGCTGCGCCCGGCCGCCGCCCTGCTGCACGACCCGCTGCTGTTGCAAGAGGCGGTCACGGTGTGCGGCTGCGGTGGCGGCAGCGCCGTGGTGCCGCTGCTCGCGCCCTTGCTGGCGAGCAGCCCGCGGCTGGTGCTCGACGCCGACGCCCTCAACGCCATCGCCACCGACCCGGCGTTGCAGGCCCAGCTTGCTGCGCGGCTGGATCGGGGCTGGCAGACGGTGCTCACGCCGCATCCGCTGGAAGCCGCGCGCCTGCTGGGGTGCAGCAGCGCCCAGGTGCAAGCCGACCGCTTGGGCGCCGCGCAGCAACTGGCCGAGCGCACGCGCAGCGTGGTGGTGCTCAAGGGTTCGGGCAGCGTGGTGGCCGCGCCGGGCATGGTTCCACGCCTCAACGGCAGCGGCAACGCGCTGCTGGCCAGCGCCGGCACCGGCGACGTGTTGGCAGGCCTGATCGGGGCCCTGCTGGCCAGCGCCGCACCCGGCTTGGCCGGCGCGGTGCAGGCCAGCGCCGCTGCCGTGCACCGCCACGGCCGCTGTGCCGACCGCTGGCTGACCGAGCGGCCGCTGCTGTGCGCCAGCGACCTCATCACCAGCCTTTAAACCCTCAAGCTTTTAAGCCTTCAACCGATCAAAATCAATGCCACTTGCAGCAGCACGATCAGCAGCAGCACCGACAAATCGACCCCGCCCACCGTGGGCAGCACGCGCCGGATGGGTGCCAGCAGGGGCTGCAGCAGCTGCCCCAGCGTGTACTGAATCGGCGCCTGCGGCTGCACCCACGACAGCACCACATAGACCAGCGCCAGCACCATCAGGCCCTGCAACACGGTGCGCAGCATGAAGTTGAGCGCCACCCAGGGGATGCTAAAGAGCTGCCCTGCCTGCCCCACGCCCTGCGGCCCGAGCAAGCCAGCACCGAGCAGGGCGTGCCACGCCGCCGCATAGGCCAGCGCCAGCAACACCGCGGCGATGAAACTGGCGACGTCGAAGCGCGCCTGCACCCAGACCTGCGGCAAGGACTTGCGCAGCGGCTGCACGATCCAGTTGGTGAGCGCCATCACGAACGGCCCCGGCTGCTGCACCATGCGCATGCGCCGGGTGTTCATCCAGGCCCGCAGCAAGGCCGCCGCGACCAGGAAAAAGAACAGCGTGTCGAGCAAAAAAAGCAAAGCGGACATGGTTAGCGCAGCCCTGAAAGGCCCAGAGGCAGACCCGGAGGCCTGATTTTCATCGTTTGCCCTTTTTTGTTTTGCCCGTGCCCCGGGATGCCGGCGCCGCTGGCGCAGGCGCCGCTCGGGGCACCTCGCGCACCGCCTTGCTGCGCGTGCGCTTGGGAGCATATTGTGCCTCAGCCGATGCGGCGTCGCGCGCCTGCTTGCCCTTGCGCGCCGTGCCCGGGTCGGCGGTTTTTTCGCGCACCGATCGGGTGCCGTCGGCGTCCGGGTTGACGAGCCTGAAATCGATCCGGCGCCCGTCCAGATCGACCCGGCTGACCTGCACATTCAGGCGCGAACCCAAGGCATAGCGGATGCCGGTGCGTTCGCCGCGCAGCTCTTGGCGCAATTCGTCGTGGCGGAAGTAGTCGCCGCCCAGCTCGGTGATGTGCACCAGCCCTTCGACGTAGAGGTTTTCGAGCGTGACGAACAAGCCAAAGCTGGTGACGGAGCTGATCACGCCGCCAAACACCTCGCCCAGGTGCTCGCGCATGTATTTGCACTTGAGCCATGCTTCCACGTCGCGGCTGGCCTCGTCGGCGCGGCGCTCGTTGGCGCTGCAGTGCAGCCCGGCAGCCTGCCAGCCCAAGGCCTCGGCGCTGCGCGCTTTGGCCGCTTCGGCGTTGGCGGCGCTGACTGCAGTCTCACGCGCCGACAAGCGCTTGGCCAGCTTGGCCTGCGCCTCACCGGGTGTGGGCAGCGTCGGCAAGCGGTATCTGCGCTCGGCCAAAATGGCTTTGATGAGGCGGTGCACCAGCAGGTCGGGGTAGCGCCGAATCGGGCTGGTGAAGTGGGTGTAGGCCTCAAAAGCCAGCCCGAAGTGGCCGCTGTTGTGCGGCGTGTAGATGGCCTGCTGCATCGAGCGCAGCAGCATCTGGTGGATTTGCGCGGCGTCAGGGCGCTCTTGGGTGGCGGCGGCGATTTGCTGAAAATCCTTGGGCTGCGGCTCGTCGGACAGCGTTTGCGCCACCCCCAAGGCCTTGAGGTACTGGCGCAGGGTTTCGAGCTTCTCGGGCGTGGGGCCCTCGTGCACCCGGTACAGCCCCCACTGCTTGCCTTGGGCGATGAACTCGGCGGCGCAGACGTTGGCCACCAGCATGCTCTCCTCGATCAGCTTGTGCGCCTCGTTGCGCACGCGGGGCACGATTTTTTCGATGCGCCCGCTTTCGTCGCAAACGATCTGCGTCTCGACGGTCTCGAAGTCCACCGCGCCCCGGCGCTGGCGTGCGCTCAGCAGCGCCCGGTAAACCTCGTGCAGGTGCAGCAGGTGCGGCACCAAGGCGGCGCGCTGCTGCGCCTGTGGGCCGCGGGTGTTTTGCAAAATCGCTGCCACTTCGGTGTAGGTGAGCCGGGCGTGGCTGTACATCACCGCCGGGTAGAACTGGTAGGCGTGCACCTCGCCTTGGGCGGTGATGAGCATGTCGCACACCAAACACAGGCGCTCGACCTGCGGGTTGAGCGAGCACAGGCCGTTGGAGAGCTTTTCCGGCAGCATCGGAATCACGCGGCGCGGAAAATAGACCGAGGTCGCGCGGTCGTAGGCGTCGGCGTCGAGCGCGTTGCCGTTTTCCACGTAGTGGCTCACGTCGGCAATCGCCACCAGCAGCCGCCAGCCCTTGCTGCGGCCCACGCGGGCGGGTTCGCAGTACACCGCGTCATCGAAGTCGCGCGCATCTTCGCCGTCGATCGTCACCAGCGCCACGTCGGTGAGGTCGATGCGGCCCTTGCGGTCGGCGGCGCGCACCTGCTCGGGCAAGGCGCGCGCCTGAGCCAGTGCGGCCTCGCTAAACTGGTGCGGCACGCCGTATTTGCGCACCGCGATCTCGATTTCCATGCCTGGGTCGTCGATCTCGCCCAGCACTTCTTTGACGCGCCCCACCGGTTGGCCAAACAGCGCCGGCGGCTCGGTGAGCTCGACCACCACCACCTGCCCCGGCTGCGCCGCCCCGGTCGCGCCCTTGGGGATGAGCACGTCTTGGCCGTAGCGTTTGTCTTCTGGCGCCAGCAGCCAGACCCCGTTTTCATGCAGCAGGCGGCCGATCAGGGGCGCGCTGGAGCGCTCGATGATTTCGGTCACGCGCCCCTCGGGGCGGCCGCGCCGGTCGTAGCCGATGATGCGCACTTTCACGCGGTCGCGGTGCAGCACGGCGCGCATCTCGTTGGGCGAGAGGTAGAGGTCGGGCTGGCCGTCGTCGCGCTGCACGAAGCCGTGGCCGTCGCGGTGGCCATGCACCACGCCGTCGAATTCGGTCAGGAGCGGGTTTTGGATTTTTTCTTTCACTCGGTTTTTACACTCGTTTGGGTCATGCTATACTAACGGCTTATCTGAAAGCCCAGGTGGCGGAATTGGTAGACGCACTAGTTTCAGGTACTAGCGCTGAGAGGCGTGGAGGTTCGAGTCCTCTCCTGGGCACCAAGCATTGCATAAAACCTGCACTTTGAATCCTTTTCAAGTGCAGGTTTTTTTGCGCCTGCTCGCCTTGCGCGAGCGCCAGCACAGACTTCAAACCAGCTGCCCCACCAGATCGTGGCCCTCGGCGGCCACGATGCGCGCGCGCACCAATTCCCCCACCCGGTAGCTCTGGCTGGCTTTTTGCGTGGGCAGCAGGCGCACCACGCCGTCGATCTCGGGCGCGTCGGCATAGGTGCGCCCCACTCCGCCTTTTTTGCCTAGGCTGTGCGCCTGGTCCACCAGCACCTGCATGGTGGCGCCCACGCGGCGCTGGAGCCGCGCCGTGGATACGCCTTCGGCCGCTGCCATGAAGCGCGCCCGGCGCTCGTGGCGCACGGCGTCGGGCAGCGCGCCGGGCAGTTCGTTGGCCGCTGCCCCTTGCACCGGCGAGTAGGCAAAGCAGCCGGCGCGGTCGATCTGGGCCTGCGCCACGAAGCCCAGCAAGTGCTCGAACTCGGCCTCGGTCTCGCCCGGAAAACCGGCGATGAAGGTGCTGCGCAGCACCAGCTCGGGGCAGAGCTCGCGCCAGCGCTGGATGCGCTCGAGGTTGCGCTCGCCGCTGGCCGGGCGCTTCATGCGCTTGAGCACATCCGGGTGGCTGTGTTGCAGCGGCACGTCGAGGTAGGGCAGCACCAAGCCATCGGCCATCAGCGGCAAAATGTCGTCCACGTGCGGATACGGATAGACGTAGTGCAGGCGCACCCAGGCCCCGTGCGGCCGCGCCAGTTCGCCCAGGGCGCGCACCAAGTCAAACAGCTTGCTCTTGATCGGCCGCCCGTCCCAAAAGCCGGTGCGGTACTGCACATCGACGCCATAGGCCGAGGTGTCTTGGCTCACCACCAGCAGCTCTTTGACCCCAGCTTCAAACAGCTTGCGCGCCTCGCCCAGCACTTCGCCCACCGGGCGGCTTTGCAGATCGCCGCGCAGCGAAGGGATGATGCAAAAGGTGCAGCGGTGGTTGCAGCCTTCGCTGATTTTGAGGTAGGCGTAGTGGCGCGGCGTGAGCTTGACGCCTACGCCCTCGACCAGCGCCGCAGCGGGCCGCGCCGGCAGCAAATCCAGAAACGGGTCGTGGGGCGGCGGCGGCAGGTGCTGGTGCACGGCTTGCATCACTTCGTCGGTGGCGTGTGGCCCGGTCACGGCCAGCACCGCGGGGTGCATCTGGCGCACCAGATTGGCGCCGCCCTCGCCTTGGCGCGCGCCCAAGCAACCGGTGACCAGCACGCGGCCGTTGGCGGCCAGCGCCTCGCCGATGGCGTCTAGGCTCTCTTGCACCGCTTCGTCGATAAAGCCGCAGGTGTTGACGATCACCAGATCGGCGCCCTGGTAGCTCTTGCTGGTCTGGTAGCCCTCGGCGTGAAGGCGGGTGAGGATCAGTTCGGAATCCGTCAAGGCCTTGGGGCAGCCGAGGCTGACAAAGCCCACCTTGGGCGCGGGCCGGGCGGCCGGCGGGGTCGATACATCTAGGGTTGCAGTCATCCCCGGATTGTCTCATTCGCGCCGACTGCTGGGGCCGTGCGTGCGCGTGGGCGCGATCAGCTCTTGAGCTTTTCAGCGCTTGAGCCCAAAAGCCGCCAGCATCTGCTCTTGCATCTGCGCCAGCGCGTGCTGCGACTGGTTGAAGTAGTTGCCCAGCATCAGCGGCGCTTGCGCCTTGACGAACTGCTGCCACAGCTCGGGCGTGAGGTCTTTGGCCTGCTCGGCCATTTTTTGCTGCACATCCATAAAAATCTGCAGGTTTTTTTCGAGGTAGTGGCCCATGTTGGCCTGCATCGAGTGGCCGTAAAAGCGAATCAGGTTGGCCAGCAGCTTTTCAGAAAACAGCGGCACGCCGGCGCTTTCTTCCTCAAGAATGATCTGCAGCAAGATGCTGCGCGTCAGGTCGGCGCCGCTCTTGGCGTCGCGCACCACAAAGGGCTGCACCCGCATCACCAGCTCTTTGACTTCGGCCAGCGTGATGTAGGCCGAGGCCTCGGTGTCGTAGAGGCGGCGGTTGGGGTACTTCTTGATCACGCGCGGCGACTGGCCGGGCGCGCTCGTTTCTGTAGCCTGGGGGTCTTGCACGTTGCGGGCTTTCTGGGCAGTGGGAAGGGTGACGAATGCCTGACACGGGGCAAATGGCAAGTGCGGCTGCACCCACCATGCCCCATTGTAGAGGCAGGGCTGAAATGGATCGGGACAGAAATGGATCGGGCTTGCAGCCAACCCGCACGCTGCGCTGCGCGTGCCACCCACGGCTGATAACCCCATGGGCCGGTCAAATTTGAGGTTAATCAATAAAACCTAAGATTTCACAAATTTCTGAAATGACTGGACTCCATGAATACACCCCTGACCCAACGCTTCGTGCTCCATTTTGGCGAAATGGGCAGCCGCTGGGGCATCAACCGCACGGTAGGGCAGATTTATGCCCTGTTGTTTGTGTCGGCGCAGCCCCTCAACGCCGAAGACATTTCCGAGGCGCTGGGCTTTTCGCGCTCCAACGTGAGTATGGGCCTCAAGGAGCTGCAAAGCTGGGGTCTGGTGCGGCTGCAGCACCTGTCGGGCGACCGGCGCGAGTATTTTTCGGCCCCCGACGACGTGTGGGCGATCTTTCAAACCCTGGCCGAGCAGCGGCGCAAGCGCGAAGTCGACCCCACCCTGTCGATGCTGCGCGACGCTCTGCTCGAACCGGTGACCGACCCGGTGGACAAACACGCCCAAGATCGAATGCGAGAAATGCACGATTTAATCGAATTGGCTACCAGCTGGTTTGAGGAGGTGCGCGATATGGATCGGGATCGCGTGGTGGAACTGATGAAGCTTGGCCGCAAAGTGGGCAAGCTGCTCGATGCCAGAGACCGTTTTATTGGAGCTAAAAGTGCTTGACTTCCTCGACCCGCTGCTGCTGGCGCGCATTCAGTTTGCCGCCAACATCAGTTTTCACATCCTGTTCCCCACCATCACCATCGGTTTGACGTGGGTGCTGCTGTTCTTCAAGTGGCGCTACCACCGCAGCGGCGACCTGAAGTGGATGGACGCCTACGCCCTGTGGGTGAAGGTGTTTGCGCTCAGTTTTGCGCTCGGTGTGGTCAGCGGCATCATCATGAGCTTCCAGTTTGGCACCAACTGGCCGGGTTTCATGAACACCTTTGGCAACATCGCCGGCCCGCTGCTGGCTTTCGAGGTGCTCACGGCCTTCTTCATCGAAGCGATCTTTGTTGGCATCATGCTGTTTGGCTTCAACCGCGTCAGCAACTTGATGCACACGCTGGCCACGCTGACTGTGGCGCTGGCCACCACCGTGTCGGCATTCTGGATTTTGGTGCTGAACTCGTGGATGCAAACCCCGGCCGGTTTTGAGATGCGCGACGGCGTGGCCCACGCCACCGACTGGTGGGCCATCATTTTCAACCCCTCCTTCCCCTACAGCTTCTGGCACATGATAGTGGCCTCGTTCCTGACTGTGGCCTTCCTCATCGCCGGCGTGTCGGCTTGGCGCTGGCTGCGCGGCGACCGCAGTGCCGCGGTGCTGGCTACCATGCGCACCGGCGCTTACTTGGGGGCGCTGCTGATCCCGTTGCAAATCTTCATCGGCGACCTGCACGGCCTGAACGCCGTCAAGTACCAGCCGGCTAAAATCGCTGCCATCGAAGCCATCTGGGAAACCGATCGTGGCGTGCCGCTGGTGCTGTTTGGCTTTCCAGACGAGGAAGCGCGCACCACCCACTTTGCCATCGAGATCCCCTATCTGGCATCCATCATCCTCAAGCACGACCCGGACGGCAAGCTCAAGGGCCTGAACGAGTTCGAAAACAAGCATCCACCGGTCGCTTGGGTGTTCTGGTCCTTCAGGGTGATGGTGGGCATAGGCGTAGCGATGCTGGTGGTGGGCTTTTGGGCCGCGTGGCAGCTGCGCAAAGGCCGGGAGCCCTCGGTGCGGCTCGCACAGGCGCTGCTACTCATGACCTTTTCGGGCTGGGTGGCGACGCTGGCGGGCTGGTACACCACCGAAATCGGGCGCCAACCGTGGATGGTGCAGGGGGTGAAACTGGTGGCCGACTCCGCGGGCCCGGTGCCCGGCCCGCTGATCGCCCTCACGCTCGTGGGCTATCTGCTGCTCTACGCCGTCTTGCTGACGGCCTACATCGCGGCGCTGTTCCTGATGGCAAAGAAGGCCGGACTGACAGATTCGAGCCCCACCGATGCACCGCCCGCCACGCCCATTCCAGTCAGCCCTGACCTGATCCTTCCCCATCCAGCACAGGCGACCAAAAATGCTTGATATGCCCGACCTGATGACGCCCGCCGGCTGGTTGCCGCTGGCCTTTTACATCCTGCTCGGCTTGAGCATGTTGGCCTACGTGATCCTTGACGGCTACGACCTCGGTGTCGGCATCTTGCTGCGCCGGGCGCCCGATGCGCACAAGGATGTGATGGTGGCCTCGATCGGCCCCTTTTGGGACGCCAACGAGACATGGCTGGTGCTGGGCGTGGGCTTGCTGATGACCGCGTTTCCACTGGCGCACGGGGTGATTTTGACTGCGCTGTACCTGCCGGTGGCGCTGATGCTGCTGGGCTTGTGCCTGCGCGGGGTGGCTTTCAAGTTTCGCTCCAAGGCCGCGCCAGAACACAAGGCAGCCTGGAACCAGGCTTTCTGGGCCGGCTCGCTGATCGCTACGCTGGCCCAAGGTTTCATGCTGGGGTCGATGGTGCTCGGCTTTGCTTCTGGCTGGGCCGCTTTTGTGTTTGCCAGCCTGATTGCTGTGTGCTTGGTGGCTGGCTACTGTCTGCTTGGGGCCGGTTGGCTGATTTTCAAGACCAGCGGCGAACTGCAGCAACAAGCGCTGCGCTGGGCCAAAGCCAGCTTGTGGTGGACGGCTCTGGGGATTGCGGCGGTGTCGCTGGCCACGCCTTTAGCTTCGGAGCGCATTTTCGACAAGTGGTTTAGCCTGCCTTGGGTGGTGCTGCTGGCCCCCATCCCCCTCATGACGGCGCTGTTGTTCGTTTTGGCTGCGCGCAGCCTGCAGCGGTTGCCCACGCGCCTGCTACAAGGCAACGAATACGGCACTTCGGTGCCCTTCGCTTGCGCGATCGGCATTTTCCTGCTCTCCTTCTACGGCTTGGCCTACAGCCTGTTTCCGTATTTGGTGATGGACCAGATGACCCTGTGGCAGGCCGCCGCATCCCCCGACGCCTTGTGGCTGATATTCATCGGCGCCTGCGTGATGCTGCCGATCATCGTCGGCTCGTCGCTGCTCGTGTACCGGGTGTTTGGGGGCAAGGCGCATGAGATGGACTACACCTGAAAGTGCAGGCAGCGGATCGCCGGCAGCGGGCGGTTGGGGCGGTTGGGGCGGTGCATCAGCTGGGTGCAAGGCCGGTGTGCTATTTTGACGCCCTTGTTGCACTACCCCGTCTGTGTTCGCCCATGAAACGCCTGCAAAACAAAGTCTGCCTCATCACCGGTGCCGCCCAAGGCATCGGGGCCGCCACCGCGCTCAAGTTCGCCGCCGAAGGCGCGCGCGTGGTGGTCTGCGACCTGCGCCAAAGCGCCGTCGATGAGGTGCTGGCGCAGTGCCAAGCCCTTGGCGCCGAGGGGCTGGCGCGCGTGCTCGACGTGACGCAGCGCGCCCAAGTCGATGCGCTGGTGGCCGAGGTGTTGCAGCATTTTGGCCGCATCGACGTGCTCGTCAACAACGCCGGCATCACCCAAGACGCACGGCTGCAAAAGATGAGCCTCGAGCAGTTCGACCGCGTCATCGACGTGAACCTGCGCGGCGTGTTCCATTGCAGCCAAGCGGTGGCCGATGCCATGGTGGCGCAAGGTTCGGGCGTGATTTTGAACGCCTCGAGCGTGGTCGGGCTGTACGGCAACTTTGGCCAGACCAACTATGCCGCCACCAAGGCGGGCGTGATCGGCTTCACCAAGACCTGGAGCCGCGAGCTCGGCCCCAAGGGTGTGCGCGTGAACGCCATAGCGCCGGGCTTTGTGGCCACCCCGATCCTCCACACCATCCCCGACAAGGTGCTCAAAGACATGGAGCAGCGCGTGCCCCTGCGCCGCTTGGCGCAACCCGAAGAAATCGCCAACGTCTACGCCTTTTTGGCCAGCGACGAGGCGAGCTACGTCAACGGCGCGGTGCTCGAGGTCTGCGGCGGCCTGACGATCTAAGGGGCTGACCGGGTGCGGGCACCCGAGTGCGGCGCGGGGTTGGTCATATGGGGCGCTGATTTGTCGCCTATCATGGTTGCACGCCATGGCGGCAGCGGCCGCCCGACTTGTGACCAGACCCTGCCCCATGCCATCTCCCAACGCCAGCCCCACGCATCCCACACCGCCTGCGCCACCCGACCTAGTCGGCAGCGCCGCGCCCGCCAGCCCAACCCCCGAGGCGGACGGGCCGCTCTGGCACACCTGCAGCAGCGCCGACTGCGCCCGCACGCTCGAGGTAGAGCCAGCGCAGGGCTTGAATAGCGAACAAGCCGCGCTGCGCCTGCAGCGCCACGGCGCCAACCGCTTGGCCGAGCCGCCGCCGCGGCCGCTGTGGCGTGGGTTGCTCGATCAGTTCAAGAGCATGCTGATCCTCATATTGCTGGTGGCGGCGGTGATCGCGGCCTTCATCGGCGACATGAAAAGCGTGACCGTGATTCTGGTGGTGGTGATGTTCAACGCCGTGCTCGGTTTTTGGCAAGAGTACCGGGCCGAAAAAACGCTGGCCGCGCTCAAGAACATGCTGGCCCCGGTGGCGCGTGTGCGCCGCGCCGGGCGCGTGGAAGAGATCGACGCCAGCCAGATCGTGCCCGGCGACGTGGTGCTGCTCGAAGCCGGCGACCGGGTGCCGGCCGATGGCCGCCTGCTGGCGGCGCACAACGTGGAGATCGACGAATCTGCGCTCACCGGCGAGTCGCACGCCGTGGGCAAGGATGCGGCCTTTGTGGCACCGCCGGCGGCGGCGCTGGGCGACCGCATCAACATGGCGTTCATGAACACCGGCGTCACGCGCGGGCGCGCCGAGCTGCTGGTCACCGGCACCGGCATGCAAACCGAAATGGGGCGGCTGGCCACCATGTTGGCGCAAGCCGAAACCGGCGCCACCCCGCTGCAAAAGCAGATCGACGGGCTGGCGCACAAGCTGGTGCTGATCGCCGCCATCGTGGTCACGATCATCTTTGCGCTCGGTCTGTGGCGCGGTGACCCGTGGGCGCAGATGCTGCTCACCTCGCTGGCGCTGGCGGTGGCCGCCACCCCCGACGGCCTGCCGGCCGTGCTCACGGTCACGCTGGCGCTGGGCATGTACGCCATGGCGCAGCACCGCGCCATCGTCAAGCGCATGACGGCGGTCGAGACGCTGGGCTGCACCACCGTAATCTGCTCCGACAAAACCGGCACCCTGACCATGAACCAGATGAGCGCGCGCAGCCTGGTTTACCGGCGCCGCCGCTACACGGTGTCGGGCGAAGGCTACGGCGCTGCGGGCCAGATCGGAGCTGCCGACCCTGCCGACACCGCCACCCTGCCCGACTTCAAGCCCTTGCTGCACCCGGCGGCGCTGGCCAACGACAGCCGCATCCGCGATGGCCGCCTGATCGGCGACCCGACCGAGGGCGCGCTGCTGGCGCTGGCGGCCAAGGGCGGTGTCGATGCCGAGGCGCTGGCCGAGCACAACCCGCGCATCGCCGAAATCCCCTTCGACTCGGCGCACAAGTTTCAGGCCACCTTTCACCACGACGGCGAGTGGGTGCGCCTGTGCGTCAAGGGCGCGCCCGACGTGCTGCTCACCCGCGCCAGCCGCCAGCTCGATGCCGAGGACGAGGGCGAGACCGCGCTCGACCCCGCCTACTGGCAAAGCGAGAATGAGCGCTTGGCCAGCCAAGCCATGCGCGTGCTGGCGGTGGCCAGCAAAACCATCCCGGCGCGCGACTTCGACCCCGCCGGCGAGCTGATGCCGCACACGCACGAGCTCACCTTCGTGGGCCTGGTGGGCCTGATCGACCCGCCGCGCCCCGAGGCGCGCGCCGCCATCGCCCTGTGCCAGCACGCCGGCATCCAGGTCAAGATGATCACCGGCGACCACCGCATCACGGCGGCGGCGATCGCGCGCGAGCTCGGGCTGCACGGCGAAGTGATCGAAGGGCGCGAGCTCGATGCGCTCAGCGTCGAGGCGCTGGCGGCGCGCATCGACCGGGTGGCGGTGTTCGCCCGCGTCGCGCCCGAGCACAAGGTGCGCATCGTGCAAGCGCTCAAGGCCGACGGCCACGTCACCGCCATGACCGGCGACGGCGTCAACGACGCGCCGGCGCTCAAGCACGCCGACATCGGCGTGGCCATGGGCATCACCGGCACCGAAGTCACCAAAGAGGCGGCGGTGATGGTGCTCACCGACGACAACTTTGCCACCATCGTGCGCGCGGTGCGCGAGGGCCGCGCGATTTACGACAACATCGTCAAGTTCGTGCGCTTTCAGGTTTCGACCAACATCGGCGCCATGCAGACCGTGCTCGGCGCCAGCCTGCTGGGCCTGCCCACGCCCTTTACGGCGGTGCAGATTTTGTGGGTCAACATCATCATGGACGGCCCCCCAGCCCTGAGCCTAGGGGTGGAGCCGCCGCGCACCGGCGTCATGGACGAGCCGCCGCGGCGCTCCGATGCCCGCATTTTGAGCGGCAGCCGCATCGCGCAGCTGTTTTTCTTTGGCTTTTGCATGACGATCGGCACCTTGGGGCTGTTCTGGTACGCCCAGCCCAAGGGCGAGACTTACGCGCTCACGCTGGCCTTCACCACCTTTGTGCTGTTCCAGTTCTTCAACCTGTTCAACGCCCGCAACGAGCACGGCAGCGCCTTCAACCGGCAGCTGTTTCGCAACCGTTGGCTGTGGCTGTCGCTGGTGGCGGTGATCGGGCTGCAGATTCTGGTGGTGCACTGGGGGCCGCTGCAAGCCTTTTTCAACACCACCGATTTGAGCCTGCAAGACTGGGGCTTGGCCACCGCCGCCGCCGCCAGCGTGCTGGTGCTCGAAGAGGCGCGCAAGCTGCTGCTGCGGCTGTGGGGCCGCTGGCGCGGTGCGCCGCAACCGGCGGCGGCTGTGCAGCCTGAAACGCCGACCTCAAACCGCCCTTAACCCTGCACCACGCCCAGCACCACGCCCAGCACCACGCCGCCCTGCCCTCCCAGCCGCTCAGGGCCTTTTCTTACCCGCCGTGCCAGCGCGCGGTGGCAACCCGGTGTGCTGCGTCAGCAGGGTGCCGGGGCGCACGGGGGTGGAGTTGCTGCGCCGTGGGCTCTGATACGTGCTGGTGCCGGCGGGCTGAAAGCTGGGGATCAGGTGCTGGCGGCCGTTGCCGATCAGGTCGGCGCGGCCTAGGGCTTTGAGCGCCTCGCGCAGCAGCGGCCAGTTGGCCGGGTCGTGGTAGCGCAAAAAGGCTTTGTGCAGGCGCCGCCGTCTGTCGCCCTTGACCACATCGACGCGTTCGGCGCGCGCGTCGCGGTGGATGCCCTTGAGCGGGTTGAGGCCGCTGTGGTACATGGCGGTGGCGGTGGCCATGGGGCTGGGGTAGAAGGTCTGCACCTGGTCGGCACGAAAGCCGTTGCGCTTGAGCCATAGGGCGAGCTGCATCATGTCGGCGTCGCTGGTGCCGGGGTGGGCGGCGATGAAGTACGGAATCAGGTACTGCTTTTTGCCCGCCTCGGCGCTGTAGTGCTCGAACATCTTTCTGAAGCGCTCGTAGCTGCCGATGCCGGGCTTCATCATCTTCGACAGCGGCCCGCCTTCGGTGTGCTCGGGCGCGATTTTCAGGTAGCCGCCCACGTGGTGCTGCACCAGTTCCTGCACGTATTCGGGGCTGAGCACGGCCAGGTCGTAGCGCAGACCCGAGCCGATCAGCACTTTTTTGATGCCCGGCAGCGCGCGCGTGCGCCGGTAGATCGAGATCAGCGGCCGGTGGTCGGTGTGCAGGTTGGGGCAGATGCCGGGATAGACGCAGCTGGGTTTGCGGCAGGCGGCCTCGATGGCGGGGCTTTTGCAGCCGAGCCGGTACATGTTGGCGGTGGGGCCGCCGAGGTCGGAAATGACGCCGGTGAAGCCGGCCACTTGGTCGCGGATCTGCTCGACTTCGCGCACGATCGAGTCTTCGGAGCGGCTCTGGATGATGCGGCCCTCGTGCTCGGTGATGGAGCAAAAGCTGCAACCGCCAAAGCAGCCGCGCATGATGTTGACGCTGAAGCGGATCATCTCCCAAGCCGGGATTTTGGTCGGCCCGTCGTGGCGGCCCTGCGCATCGGCATAACTCGGGTGCGGGCTGCGCGCATAGGGCAGGCCAAAGACCCAGTCCATTTCGGCGCTGCTCAAGGGAATGGGCGGCGGGTTGATCCAGACATCGCGCAGTCCCGGGCCGCTGCCGTGCGCCTGCACCAGCGCGCGCGCGTTGCCGGGGTTGGTCTCGAGGTGCAGCACGCGGCTGGCGTGGGCGTAGAGCACCGGGTCGGCGCGCACCTGCTCGTAGCTGGGCAGGCGGATCACGCTGCGCGCGCGCTCGGGGGCTGAGAGCTTGGCGCGCTGGGCCAACGGCGGATGAAAGGCGATCACGGCGCTGGTGGGGGCTTGGGCGGCAACGGGGTTTGCGGCTGATTCGGTGGCTGAGGCGGCTGCGGTGGCTGAGGCAGCATCAGTCTGCTCTGATCCGGCTTCGGCTTGGCTGCACGAGCCGCCGCGCGCCTGCGCCTGCTCGCTGGTGCTCAGGTAGGGGCTTAAGCGCGCCTCGACGCGGCCGGGCCGATCGACCTCGGTCGAATCGATCTCGACCCAGCCCGGCGCGCTGCTGCGGCGCACAAAGGCGGTGCCGCGCACATTGGTGATCTGTGCCACCGGCTCGCGCCGCGCCAGCCGGTGCGCGATCTCGACCAGCGCGCGCTCGGCGTTGCCGTAGAGCAGCACATCGCACTTGGCATCGACCACGATCGAGCGCCGCACCTGGTCGCTCCAGTAATCGTAATGGGCGATGCGGCGCAAGCTGGCCTCGATGCCGCCCAGCACGATGGGCACCTCTTTGTAGGCCTCGCGGCAGCGCTGGCTATAGACGATGGCGGCGCGGTCTGGGCGCTTGCCGCCCACGTTGCCGGGGGTGTAGGCGTCGTCGGAGCGGATTTTGCGATCGGCCGTGTAGCGGTTGATCATCGAATCCATGTTACCCGCCGTCACGCCCCAAAACAGATTGGGCTGCCCCAGCGCCTTGAAGGGCTCGGCGCTGTGCCAATCGGGCTGGGCGATGATGCCCACCCGAAAGCCTTGGGCCTCGAGCACGCGCCCGATCACGGCCATGCCAAAGCTGGGGTGATCGACATAGGCGTCGCCCGTGACCAACACCACGTCGCAGCTGTCCCAGCCCAAGCGCTCCATCTCGGCGCGGCTGGTGGGCAAAAAAGGTGCAACGCCAAAGCGCTTGGCCCAATAGGGCTTGTAGCTGCTCAGGGGCTTGGGCGCTTGGGCTGGGGCCTGGGCTGGGGCGTAGGGGCTTGATATGCTCATGATTGAAGTGAGCGATCATAGGCGCTGGCGCGCCGGCGTGCACGCCGCGGCGGCGATGCCCTGCTAGGTGGCAGTGCTGTAGGCGGGAGCGGGGGTGAGAGCGGGATCGGGGGCAGAGGTCGGCGCGCACCCAGACAAGGCCGGCTCGGGGCCCGCGCCCTGCTCGCCCACACCCGCGTGCAAAGCCTGCTGCGCCAGTTGCCACACGTGGCGCGCGGGCTGGTGTTTGAGCCGGTGGTCGCTCCAGACTTGGCGCCAGCGCCGCGCCCCCGGCTGGCCGTGGCGCAGGCCCAGCATGTGGCGCGCCACCGCGTACCAAGGCGTGCCCTCGAGTGCGGCTTGGCGCTCCATGTAATCGAGCATGGCGGCCTCAACCGCGTCGCGGCTGGGCGCCGGGTGGCTGTGGCCAAAGAACTGCGCGTCCCAATCGTGCAGCAGCCACGGCTGGTGGTAGGCACTGCGCCCCACCATCACGCCGTCCACGTGTTGCAGCTGCTCGGCCATCTGCGCCGCGCTTTGCAAGCCGCCATTGAGCACCAGCGTGAGGGCCGGAAAATCGCGCTTGAGCTGGTGTACCCACTCGTAGCGCAGCGGCGGCACTTCGCGGTTTTCTTTGGGGCTCAGGCCCTGCAACCAGGCGTTGCGCGCATGTACGATGAACACCGTGCAGCCCGATTCGGACACCGTGCCCACGAAATCGCGCACAAAGCCATAGCTCTGCTCCTCGTCGATGCCGATGCGGTGCTTGACCGTCACCGGCACATCGACAGCCGCGCGCATGGCGCGCACACAGTCGGCCACGCGCTGCGGCTCGCTCATCAGGCAAGCGCCAAAGGCGCCGCGCTGCACCCGCGGGCTCGGGCAACCGCAGTTGAGGTTGATCTCGTCGTAGCCCCACTCCTGCCCCAAACGCGCACACCGGGCCAGCTCGTCGGGCTCGCTGCCCCCGAGCTGCAAGGCCAGCGGGTGCTCGGCGGCATCGAAGCGCAAGTGCCGCGCCACATCGCCGTGCAGCAAGGCGCCGGTGGTCACCATCTCGGTATAGAGCCGGGTGTGGCGCGTGAGCAGGCGGTGCAGGTAGCGGCAGTGACGGTCGCTCCAGTCGAGCATCGGGGCCACGCACACCCGCCAAGGGCTGTAACCGCCAGAAGGACTGGGTTGGGCGGCTTGGCCTTGATCGGCTTGGGGTGCGGGCATGGGCGCGGTTGGTTTGGTGCTGGGTGCGCGGATACCGAGGTGTGGAACCGAGGTCATCGCGAGATTTTAGGCAAAGCGGCAGCGGCAGTCTTGTCTATCAATGTCTTCAATAATGATTAGAATGAAGACAGCCTAGCATGCCCGCTGATCACCATGTCACAAACCACCACCATGACCGTGCGCCTGAACCCCGCGCTCAGCGCGTTTGTAGCCACCAACGTGCAGCAAGACGGCGCCTACGAGAACGTGAGCGAGTACGTGCGCGATCTGATCCGGCGCGACATGGAGCGCAAGGAACAACAGGCCTTTGACCGGCTGAAGGCGGAGTTGGCGCAGGCCTTTGCTGCACCCGAGTCGGCCTACCGCCCTTTGACGGCAGCGGATGTGATCACGCGCAATGCTGCAGGTGCCTGAACGATGCCCACCGTGCGCGTTCAAGAGGCTGCGTCTTGGCGGCTGGACGAGATCTACCGTTACACGCGTGAGCGCTGGGGCCAAGCGCAAGCCGACCGCTACATCTGCGGGCTGTTCGAGGCGTTTGAACGCATCGAGACCTCTAGACCAGTGCCGGCTGCATTCGGGGTTGAAGGTTTCTTCTTCCGCCACGAACGGCACTTCGTGTATTGGCGGCGCTTATCCAACGGTGACATCGGCATCGTAACCATCCTGCACGAGCGCATGCATCAAATCGGCCGCTTCAAGGAAGACTTTTACGGCCAATTTTGAGCCCCGCCCATGACCGAACCATTGGCCTTGACGCCCGCCACGCGCTGAGCGCTGAGCAAAAAATGGCCCTGATCCATGCCTTGGCCGCGCGCACCGGGCGCCCAGTGGACCTGATCGACTTGCACACCGTCGGCCAGCCCCTGCTGGGCCAAATCGTGCGCCACGGCCGGCGCGTGCTGGGCAGCGCCAGCGCCCACAGCCAACTGATCAGCCGCCGCCAGACCACCCAGCCAGTGGTATGCTTGGCCGGAATAGGTACATACCATTATGGACAACGGAACCCTTTTAGCGGCAGTGGATTTGGGCTCGAACAGCTTCAGGCTCGAGGTCGGCCGCTACGACTCGGGGCATGTGGCCCGGGTCGATTACATCAAGGAACCGGTGCGCTTGGGGGCCGGGCTCGACGAGTACAAAAACCTGAGCTTGGCCGCCATGGAGCGCGGCTGGGAGTGCTTGGCGCGCTTTGGCGAGCGCCTGCAAGGCTTCAAGAAAACCCAAGTGCGCGCCGTGGCCACCCAAACCCTGCGCGAGGCCCGCAACCGCGACGACTTCATGCGCAAGGCGCAGGCGGTGCTGGGTTTTGCGATCGACGTGATTTCTGGCCACGAGGAGGCGCGGCTGATCTATCAGGGCGCCTCGCACCTGCTGCCGCAGTCGGACGAGCGGCGCTTGGTGATCGACATCGGTGGGCGCTCGACCGAAATCATCCTGGGCCTAGGCTACGAGCCGCTGCGGCTGGAATCCTACCGCTTGGGTTCGGTGTCGTGGACGCAGCGCTATTTTGCCCGCGGCCAGTTCACCACCCCCATGCTGCGCACCGCCGTGATCGCGGCCAAGGCGGTGCTCGACGAGGCCCTAGACACCTTTCCCGCTGCCGAATGGAAGCTGGCTTATGGCTCGTCGGGCAGCGCCGGCGCGGTGTGCGAAATACTGGCGCTCAACGGTTTTGATCCGGACGTGATCACCCGCCCCGGGCTGGACTGGATCACCGAGCGGCTACTGCGCGCCGGCAACGTGAGCGAGCTGCGCCTCGAGGGCCTGCGCGACGACCGGCGCCCGGTGCTGTGCGGCGGCTTGAGCGTGCTGCACACGCTGTTTGAGCTCTTTGATCTGCAGGCGCTGCACCGCTCCTATGGGGCGTTGCGCCAAGGCGCGCTGTTTGACCTGATCGACCGCGGCAGCGACCAGACCGACATCCGTGAGCGCACGGTGCGCTGGCTGGGTGCGCGCTACGCGGTGGATCAGGCCCAGGCCGAGCGCGTGGCCGCTTTGGCGGTGCGGCTGTTTGCGCAAGTGGCCGACGAAGACCCGCTCAACGGCCGCTACTCGCGCAAGCTCGACTGGGCGGCGCGCCTGCACGAGATCGGCACCCACATCTCGCACGAACAATCCTACCGCCACGGGGCCTACATCCTCGACCACGTGGACGCGCCGGGCTTTTCGCTGCCCGAGCTGCACCGCATGAGCCGCTTGGTGCTGGGCCAGCGCGGCAAGCTGCGCAAGATCGAACCCGAGCTGCAAGAAGAGCTGTTTGCCAAGCAGCTGTTGTGTCTGCGGCTGGCGGTGCTGCTGTGCCACGCCCGCAAAGACCCCGATACCGCCGCCCTGCGGCTGGGCTACAAAGCCAACCGCTTTAAGTTCAGCTCGGTGCCGGGTTGGTCCAAGCGCTATCCGCAATCGGCTTGGCTGCTGGAGGAAGAAGCGCTGGCCTGGCAAAAAACGCACTGGGCGCTGGACTTGGATTTGCGCTAACTAGGCTAATCAAAGCAGTTCGGGCGTTTGCACGGTCACGATCACGGTTTGTGGGCGGCCGTCGCGCTCGCGCTGGCGCAGCCACCAGACCGAGCCCTTGCGGATCGAGCAGTCTTCCTCGCGCCAATCGAGCAGCCGGGCCACGGTGCGGCCCAAGGTGGGCTGGTGGCCAACGACCAAGGCAGGCTGACGCGCGTCAGGCCACTGCACCAGTTGCAGCAGCTCGTCGACCGAGCCATCGGGGCGCAGTTCGTCGCGGGCCTTGTATTTGCGCCCGAGCGCGATCACGGTCTGTTCGGTGCGCACGGCGGGGCTGCAATACACGCGCACCCCTTCGGGCAGCTGGCGGTCGAGCCAAGCCGCCATGCGCAGCGCCTGGCGCTCGCCCTTGGGCGTGAGGCGCCGCGAGAGGTCGGCGCCGCAACCCTCTTCGGTCTCTTCCAAATCTTCGGCTTCGGCGTGGCGCCAGAGGATCAAGTCCATGTTCATCCTTTGCTCCCGTGGCGGGTCATGAGGTTGGTCTGGGCCGAGTGCAGCGGGTTGCGGCCGCGCCCTTGGTGCATCCCGGCGCGCGCGTAGCTGCCGTCGGGTTGCAGCAGCCAGGCGTCGCGGCTGTCGTGCAGGTACTGGTGGATGCCCTCTTCCATCACGCGCTGGCGCAGCGCCGGGTCGGTCACCGGCCACGCCAGCTCAACGCGGCGCAGCATGTTGCGGTTCATCCAGTCGGCGCTCGAGAGCCACAGCTCCTCGTGCTCGCCGTAGCGGAAATAAAACACGCGCGAGTGCTCGAGCAGGCGGCCGATGACGGAGCGGATGCGCACGTTGTCGGTGTAGCCCGGCACCCCAGCCGGCAAAATGCAGGCCCCACGCACGATGGCGTCGATCTGCACCCCGGCCTGCGAAGCGTGCGCCAGCGCGCGCGCCAGCGGCTCGTCGGTGAGGGCGTTGGTTTTGAGAATGATGCGCGCCTCTAACCCTTGTTTGGCGGCCGCCACACAGGCCTCGATGCGCTCGAGCATGCCTTTGTGCAGGTAAAACGGCGCCGCCAGCACCTTGTGCAGCTTGGGCAGACGGCTCTGGCTGGCCAGATGCAAAAACACGTGGTCGAGGTCGCTGGTGAGGGCCTCGTCGGCCGTGAGGTAGCTGAAATCGGTGTACAGCCGCGCCGTGCCGGGGTTGTAATTGCCGGTGGACAGATGGGCGTAGCGCACCAGCCGCCCCTCTTCGCGCCGCGTGATGAGCAGCATCTTGGCGTGCGTTTTGAGCCCGACGATGCCATACACCACCTGCGCCCCGACCGACTCGAGCCGCTCGGCCTGGTTGATGTTGGCCTCTTCGTCGAAGCGCGCCTTGAGTTCGACCACCGCCGTGACCTCTTTGCCGCGGCGCACCGCTTCGCGCAGCAGCTCGGCCATCTCGCCCTTGCTGCCGGTGCGGTAGATGGTCTGTTTGATCGCCAGCACCTGCGGGTCTTCGACCGCCTCGCGCAAAAACGCCAGCACGGCGTCGAAGCTCTCGTAGGGCTGGTGGATGAGCACGTCGCCCTTTTTCAGGCGCTCAAAAAACGACTGCCCTGGCACCAGTTGCGAGGGCCAGCCGGGCAAGTAGGGCTCGAAGCGCAGCGCGGGCAACTCGAGCAGGTCGATCAGCTGCGTCATGCGCACCAGATTCACCGGCCCGCTGACGCGAAACAGGCACTCGGGTGGCAAGTTGAACTGCTGCAGCAGAAAATCAGACAAAAATTCGGAGCAGCCGGCCGAGACTTCGAGCCGCAGCGCCTGGCCGTAGTGGCGGTGCTGCAGCCCAAGGCGCATGGCCGTGCGCAGGTTTTTGACCTCTTCTTCATCGACCGCCAGATCGGAGTGGCGCGTGACGCGAAACTGCGAGAACTCGGTCACCGTGCGGCCCGGGAACAGGTCGCCCAGATGCGAGCGGATCAGGCTCGAAATCGAGATGAAGCAAGCGGTTTTGCTCATGCGCATGCCGGGGATGCGCAGATAGCGCGGCAGCGAACGCGGCACCTTGACGATGGCCACTTCGTTTTCGCGCCCGAAGGCGTCGCGCCCAGCCAGCCGCACGATGAAATTGAGCGACTTGTTGGCCACCTGCGGGAAAGGGTGCGAGGGGTCGAGCCCCACCGGCAGCAGCAGTGGCTGCACCTCGGTGGCGAAGTATTCCCTCACCCAGCGCCGCTGCACCGGCGTGCGCTCGCTGTGCGCCACGATTTTGACGCCGCGTTTTTCCAAGATCGGCAACAGCTCCTCGTTGAGGATCAGGTATTGCAAATCCACCAAGGCATGAACCTTTGCCGCCACTTCGCGAAAGCTCTGGGCCGTGATGACGCCGCGCTGCTCGTTGGCCATGAAAGCCGCCAGCTGCGGCGCAAAACGCACCTCAAAAAACTCATCGAGGTTGGACGAAACGATGGTCAGGTAGCGCAGCCGCTCCAACATGGGCACGGCCGGCCGGCGGGCCAAGTCGAGCACGCGTTCGTTGAAGGCAAGTATGCTTTGGTCGCGGTCTAAAAAACCGTGCTTAGGGGGCGGTGTGGTGCTCATGCGTCTGGTTTACGATTCCCTGAAAGGCCATAACGTTCAATTATGGAACGGCCCGCACCCCGAAATGTGACAACTCCGCGTAAACCCGCATACCCAAACTCCGTCTGAGCAGCCTTCGCTTGCCGTCAGCGTGTAGGCTGCAGCCGCACGCTAGGCGCTCTCGGCCAAGCTGGCCACCAAGCGCTCGGCCCAGCCTTGCGCCAGCGCGGCTTCACGCCCCTCGACCATCACGCGCAGCAGCGGCTCGGTGCCGCTGGCGCGTATCAGCACCCGCCCCTGCCCCTGCAGCGCCGCTTCGGCCTGCGCCAGCGTGCGCGCTAGGGCGGCATGGGTTTGCCAGTCTTGCCCGGGTTGCAGGCGCACGTTGAGCAGGGTTTGCGGAAACAGCGTCAGGCCCTGCAGCAGTTGCGCCAGCGACTGGCCGCTGCGCACGCACACCTGCAACACCTGCAAAGCGGCCACGATGCCATCGCCCGTGGTCTGCTTGTCCAGAATCAGCAGGTGCCCCGAGCCTTCGCCGCCGAGCTGCCAGCGCTGGCGTTGCAGCTCTTCGAGCACGTAGCGGTCGCCCACCGCGGCGCGGCACAGCGGCACGCCCTTGGCTTGCAGGGCGAGCTCCACCGCCATGTTGGTCATCAGCGTGCCCACCACACCCGGCACCACCTCATCGCGCCCAAGGCGGTCGTCGGCCAGCAGATACAGCAGCTCGTCGCCGTTGTAGAGCCGGCCTTGGGCATCGACCAGCAGCAGGCGATCGGCGTCGCCATCGAGGGCGATGCCGAGGTCGGCGCGGTGCTGCGCCACCGCCGCCACCAGCGCCTGCGGGTGCGTGGCCCCGACCTCGTGGTTGATGTTGAAGCCGTCGGGCTGGCAGCCGATCTCGATCACCTCGGCCCCGAGCTCGTGAAAGACCTTGGGCGCGATGTGGTAGGCGGCGCCGTGCGCGGCATCGACGACGATTTTGAGCCCGCGCAGCGTCAGATCGGTGCCAAAGGTGCTCTTGCAAAACTCGATGTAGCGCCCGGCGGCGTCGTTGAGGCGCTGCGTGCGGCCCAGTTGCGCCGAAGCGGCCCAGTGCGGCGGCTGGCTGAGCGCGGCCTCGACCTCGAGCTCCCACTCGTCGCTGAGCTTGCTGCCTTGGGCGCTAAAAAACTTGATGCCGTTGTCGGCAAAGGGGTTGTGGCTGGCCGAAATCACCACGCCGAGGCTGGCGCGCTGCGCCCGCGTGAGGTAGGCCACCGCCGGGGTAGGCAAGGGCCCGAGCAACACCACATCGACCCCGGCCGAGTTGAACCCCGACTCCAGCGCCGACTCGAGCATGTAGCCCGAGATGCGCGTGTCTTTGCCGATCAGCACCTTGGGGTGCGACTGGTTGCGCTTGAGCACGCGCCCCACGGCATGGGCCAGCCGCAACACAAAGTCGGGGGTGATGGGCGGCTGGCCGACCGTGCCGCGAATGCCGTCGGTGCCAAAGTACTGTCTGCTGCTCATGCCGGTGCTGTCCTGCCCTAAAAGATTTGAATTATCGCGCCTGCTCGCGCATGGCCTGCCAAACCTTGAGGGCCTGCACCGTGGGCGCCACATCGTGCACGCGCACGATGCGCGCCCCGCGCTCGAGCGCCAGCAGCGCCGCAGCCACGCTGGCGGGCACGCGCTCGGCCGCTTGCGCGCAGCCCGTGACGGCGCCCAGCGACGATTTGCGCGACCACCCCAGCAGCAGCGGGTAGCCCAGCGCCAGCAGCTCGCTCTGGCGCGCCAGCAGGGCAAAGTTTTGCGCCACCGTTTTGCCAAAGCCAATGCCGGGGTCGAGCACGATGCGCGCGCGCGCCACCCCGCGCGCCTGCAGATCGAGCGCGCGCTGTTGCAAAAAATCGGCCACTTGGGGCAGCACGTCGCCGCTCATGGGCGCGCTTTGCATGGTTTGCGGCTCGAGGTGCATGTGCATCAGGCAGACGCCGCAGGTGGGGTGCTGCGCCAGCACCTCCTCGGCGCTCGGGCCGCTCGGGCCGCTCGGGCCGCTCGGCTGGCCAACTGGGCCGGAGCTGGCGGTGCGGCGCAGCGCCCAGACGTCGTTGATGATGTCGGCCCCCTCGTCGAGGCAGGCTTGCATGGCTTCGGGTTTGTAGGTGTCGATCGACAGCGGCACCTGCCAGCCGCGCAGCTCGCGCAGCAGCGGCAGCAGGCGCTGCAGCTCGGCCTCCAGCGGCAGCGGCGTGGCGCCGGGCCGGGTCGATTCGGCCCCGAGGTCGAGCACATCGGCCCCATCGGAGAGCAGGCGCTCGGCGTGGCGCAGGGCGGCGCTGGGGTTTAGGTACAGGCCGCCGTCGGAGAAGGAATCGGGCGTGAGGTTGAGGATGCCCATCACGCGCGGCTGCGCCAAGTCGAGCGCAAAGCGGCTGGTCTGCCAGACGCAGCGACCAGCCGCGGCCGCTGTGCCGGTAGCGCCGCTGCCAACGGCGCTTTCGGCTAAGCCCGGGCTGGGCGCGCTCACGCTGCGGTGGGTGCCGCCTCGGGTTTGACCGCAGTCGAGCCGCCGCCACCGCCACCGCCCACGCTGGGGTTGCGCGGTGTCCAGTCTTTGGGCGCACGCGGTGGCTTGCCGGCCATGATGTCGTCGATCTGCTCGCTGTCTATGGTCTCCCATTCCAGCAAGGCCTTGGCCATGGCGTGCACCTTGTCGGCGTTGTCTTCGATCAGCTTGCGCGCCAGCGCGTACTGCTCGTCGATGATGCGGCGCACCTCGGCATCGACCCGGCGCATGGTCTCTTCGCTGATGTGGGTGGTCTTGGTGATCGAGCGGCCCAAGAACACTTCACCCTCGTTTTCGGCATAGACCATGGGCCCGAGTTCGTCGCTCATGCCGTAGCGCATCACCATGTCGCGCGCGATGTGGGTGGCGCGCTCGAAGTCGTTGCTGGCCCCGGTGGTCATCTGGTTCATGAACACCTCTTCGGCGATGCGGCCACCGAACAGCATGCTGATCTGGTTCAGCATGTATTGCTTGTCGAAGCTGTAGCGGTCTTTTTCGGGCAGACTCATGGTCACGCCCAAGGCGCGGCCACGCGGGATGATGGTGACCTTGTGCACCGGGTCGCACTTGGGCAGCAGCTTGCCGATCAGGGCGTGGCCAGACTCGTGGTAAGCCGTGTTGCGCCGCTCTTCTTCGGGCATGACCATGCTCTTGCGCTCGGGGCCCATGAGGATTTTGTCCTTGGCCTTCTCGAAATCTTGCATATCGACCAAGCGCGCGTTGCGCCGCGCCGCCATCAGGGCGGCCTCGTTGCACAGGTTGGCCAGATCGGCGCCGCTCATGCCAGGGGTGCCGCGGGCGATGACAGACGCGCTCACGTCGGGGCCCAAGGGCACTTTGCGCATGTGCACGTTCAGGATCTGCTCGCGGCCGCGAATGTCGGGCAGCGTGACATAAACTTGGCGGTCAAAACGACCCGGGCGCAGCAGCGCGGCATCCAAAATATCAGGTCGGTTGGTGGCGGCGATCACGATCACGCCCAAGTTGGTCTCGAAGCCGTCCATCTCGACCAGCATCTGGTTCAGGGTCTGCTCGCGCTCGTCGTTGCCGCCGCCTAGGCCGGCACCGCGCTGGCGCCCCACGGCGTCGATCTCGTCGATGAAGATGATACAAGGCGAGTTTTTCTTGGCCTGATCGAACATGTCGCGCACCCGGGCCGCGCCCACGCCGACGAACATCTCGACGAAGTCGGAGCCCGAGATGCTGAAAAACGGCACCTTGGCCTCACCGGCGATGGACTTGGCCAGCAGCGTTTTGCCGGTGCCTGGCGGCCCGACCAACAGCAACCCACGCGGAATGCGCCCGCCCAGTTTTTGGAAACGCGCCGGGTCTTTGAGGAAATCGACCACCTCTTTGACTTCCTCTTTGGCCTCGTCGCAGCCAGCCACGTCGGCAAAGGTGACGGTGTTGGCGCTGTCGTCGAGCATGCGCGCCTTGCTCTTGCCAAAGCTGAAGGCGCCGCCCTTGCCGCCGCCCTGCATCTGGCGCATGAAATAAATCCAGACCCCGATCAGCAGCAGCATCGGGCCCCAGCTCACCAGAATGGTCATGAGCAGCGAGGCCTCTTGGCGCGGCTGCACGTCGAAGCGCACGTTGTGGGCGATCAGGTCGCCGATCAGACCCCGGTCCAGAAAGGTGGCCTGCGTGAGCAAGCGTTGGCCTTCGGTGGTGACGGCGGTGATCTCGGTGCCGCTGGCGCCCTCCTGGATGGTGGCGCTCTGGATGCGGTTGGCGCGCACCTGGTCCAGGAAATCGGAGTAGGCCACGCGCGTGGCCCCAGCTGTGGGCGCACCCTGGAATTGGTTGAAGACGGTGAACAGCACCATGGCCACCACCATCCACACCGCCACTTTGGCAAACCACTGGTTGTTCAAGGCAAACTCCTGCTTAATTCCGACTCTGACACTGCACTGCACATGGGCACCATTTTAGGGCTTTCAAGTCCCCACGCACGGCGCTGCATGAAATCCATCTGCATGACGCGGATAGCACAACTTTATGCTGTGGTTTTAAGACCAATCCCGACCAAAAAGGTTTCAGAAGATTTGTCGCGCGAAGCCTTGGGCTTGAGCGCCTTGACCTGCCTGAACGCCGCCCTAAAGGCCTGCACCAGGCCTTCGTAGCCGCTGCCATGAAAGACCTTGGCCACCAGCGCGCCCTCGGGCTTGAGCTGGGCTTGGGCAAAATCCAGCGCCAGCTCGACCAGATACACGATGCGCGCGGCATCCACGCCCTCGATGCCCGACAGGTTGGGCGCCATATCCGACAGCACCAGATCGACCACCCGCGGCGCAGCGCTGCCCGCTGGCGCTGCCGCATCCGGCAAACCCAGCACCTGGAGCAGCTGCGCCAGCAACGGCGCGTCACCAAAATCGCCTTGGATGAACTGCACGCCCTCGATCGGCTCGATGGGCAGCAGGTCGATGCCGATGATGCGGCCCTTGAGCGCGCCCGACGCAGCACCGCTAGGCGCCAAGCGGCGGCGCAGGTACTGGCACCAAGCCCCCGGCGCGCACCCCAGATCGACGATGCACTGGCCGGGGCGCACCAGCTGCAGGGTCTGATCGATCTCTTGCAGCTTGAAGGCGGCGCGCGCGCGGTAGCCCTCCTTCTGAGCCAGCTTGACCCATGGATCGTTGGCGTGTTGATTGAGCCAGGCCTTATTGACCTTCTTGCTTTGTGTTTTGACCTTCATGCGGGGATAATTGTCCCATGCCTCAAATCGAACTTACCCCCGCTGCCCGAAAAATTCACCGCTCCAACGCGCACCACCTCGAACCGGTGGTGCTGATCGGCCACGAGGGCCTGACCCCCGCCGTAACCCAAGCCGTCGAGGCCGCCCTGCAAGCCCACGGCCTGATCAAGGTGCGCGTGTTCAACGACGACCGCAACCAGCGCGACGCCTACCTGCACACGCTGGCGGCCGAGCTCAACGCCGCCCCGATCCAGCACATCGGCAAGCTGCTGGTGCTCTGGCGCCCACTGCCGCCCAAGGAAAAAGCCAGCGCCGCCCCCGACGAAGAGCGCAAACCCGGCCCGCGCGAATACAAGGTGCTCAAATACAGCAAAAAGGGCGGCCAGCGCCCGGAAGTGAAAACCGTGCGCGTGCTGGGCAACCAGCGCCTCACGCCCGGCGGCTTGGTCAAGCGCGCGCGCCCCACCGGGCCGGTGAGCGTGAAAAAAGCCAGCCAAGCGCGCTAAGCGGCTTACAGGCAAGCGCTTGCACCCCCCTACTCATTAGCCCCCTCGCCAGAGGTTCGACTGCACATGCCCCACGCTTCTCCCACCGCCCCCAACCCGCTGCTCGACGGCGTCGGCCTGCCGCGCTTTGACGCCATCCGGCCCGAGCACGTGCAACCGGCCATCGAGCAGCTGCTGCAACAGGCCGAGGCCGCACTGGCACAGGTCACGGCCCCCGACTTTCCGACCGACTGGCAGCGCATGTCGGCGGTGCTCGACGTGGCCACCGAGCGCTTGGAGCGCGCTTGGAGCGCCGTGAGCCACCTCAACGCCGTGGCCGACACGCCCGAGTTGCGCGCCGCCTACAACGCCATGCTGGCCCCCGTCACCGCCTTTTGGACCGGCCTAGGCTGCGACGAGCGCTTGTACGCGCGCTACAAAGCCCTAGACCCAGCGCGCCTGACGCCCGAGCAGGCGCGGGCGCGCACGCTGGCGCTGCGCGGCTTCGTGCTCGGCGGCGCCGAGCTGCAGGGCGCGGCCAAAGAGCGCTTTGCCGCCATCCAAGAGCAACTGGCCGAGCTGCAGCAAAAGTTCAGCGAAAACCTGCTCGACGCCACCGACGCTTGGCAATACCTCGCCGGCGCCGACGAGCTCGACGGCGTGCCGCCCGACGTGTTGGCCGCCACCCGCGCTGCGGCACAGGCCGCCGGCCACGCCGATGGCCACCTGCTCACGCTCAAGCTGCCCTGCTACCTGCCCTTGATGCAGTTTGCCCGCCACCGCGAGCTGCGCCAGCGCCTCTACCGCGCCTACGCCACCCGCGCCAGCGAGCTGGGTAGCACGCCGCAGCACGACAACAGCGCCCTCATCAGCCAGATCCTAGCGCTGCGCCACGAAGAGGCGCAGTTGCTGGGCTACCCGCACTACGCGGCGGTGTCGCTGGCGCCCAAAATGGCCGACAGCGCCGAACAAGTGAGCGCCTTTTTGCGCCAACTGGCGGCGCGCGCACGCCCTTGGGCGCAACGCGACCTGGCCGACCTGCGCGCCTTTGCCGCCGAACAGCTCGACTTGCCCGACCCCCAAGCCTGGGACTGGACCTACATCGGCGAGCAACTGCGGCTGGCGCGCTACGCCTACAGCGAGCAGGAAGTGAAACCCTACTTCACCGCGCCCAAGGTGCTCGAAGGGCTGCTTGGCCTCATCGAAACCTTGTTTGAAGTCCGCATCCGGCCCGACCACGCCCCCAGCTGGCACCCCGGCGTGCAGTTTTTTTGCATCGAGCGCCCAGCACCAGCGGGCAGCGCCGCCGCGCCCACCCCGATCGCCCACTTTTACCTCGACCCCGGCGCGCGCAACGGCAAACGCGGCGGCGCCTGGATGGACGGCGCCCGCTGCCGCTGGCTGCGCCCCGACGGCGCCGGCCTGCAAACCCCGGTGGCCCATTTGGTGTGCAACTTTGCCGAGGGCCTAGACGGCCGCCCGGCCCTGCTCACGCACGACGACGTGATCACCCTGTTCCACGAGTTCGGCCACGGCCTGCACCACCTGCTGACGCAGGTGCAAGAGCGCGACGTCGCCGGCATCAGCGGTGTGGAGTGGGACGCGGTCGAGCTGCCGAGCCAGTTCATGGAAAACTTCTGCTGGGAGTGGGAGGTGCTGCGCCACCTGAGCGCGCACGTGGACAGCGGCGCCGCGCTGCCGCGCGCGCTCTACGACAAGATGCTGGCCGCGAAAAACTTTCAGAGCGGGCTGCAAACGCTGCGCCAGGTCGAGTTCGCCCTGTTCGACCTGCTGCTGCACAGCGGCGGCGCGCCGCTGGCCGCCGACGGCAGCGCCGACACCATGGCGCTGCTGGCACAGGTTCGCGCCGAAGTGGCGGTGCTCGAGGCGCCGCCGTGGCAGCGCATGCCGCACAGCTTCAGCCACGTGTTTGCCGGTGGCTACGCGGCCGGTTACTACAGCTACAAATGGGCCGAGGTGCTGAGCGCCGACGCCTACGCCGCCTTCGAGGAAGCCGCCGCTCACAATGGCGGCAAGGTGCTCGACCCAGCCACCGGCCGCCACCTGCGCCAGACCATCCTCGAAGTGGGTGGCAGCCGCCCGGCGCTGGAGTCGTTCCAAGCCTTCAGGGGCCGCGAGCCGCGCATCGACGCGTTGCTGCGCCATCAGGGCATGGCGGATGCGGACTTGGCTGCGGATGCCTTGGAACCGGCAACCGCTTAAGCGTTCAAAACGTCAGCGTTTTCACGCCCTCGGGCGTGCCCAGCAGGCACACGCTGGCCTTTTGGTGTGCGAACACGCCCACGCAGACCACGCCCGGCCAGTTGTTCACTGCGCTCTCGAAGGCCAGCGGGTCTGGGATGCGCAGCCCGGTCACGTCGAGGATGTTCAGGCCGTTGTCGGTGCGCAGCGCGCTGCCGTCGGCTTGCAGGCGCAGCGTGGCCACACCGCCCAAGGCGGCAAAGCGGCGCACGATCTGCTGCGCCGCCATCGGGATCACCTCGACCGGCAGCGCAAAGCGCCCCAGCACCGGCACGTATTTGCTCTGGTCGGCGATGCAGACAAAACGCTGGGCCAGCGCGGCCACGATCTTCTCGCGCGTCAGCGCCGCGCCGCCGCCCTTGATCATGCAGCCGCTGGGGTCGATCTCGTCGGCGCCATCGACGTACAGCGCCAGCGCATCCACCGCATTGGCGTCGATGACCTCGATGCCGTGGGCGCGCAGGCGCTCCGACGAGGCCTCGGAACTGGATACGGCACCGCGGATCTGGCCCTTGAGGCTGGCCAGCGCGTCGATAAACTTGTTCACGGTCGAGCCGGTGCCCACGCCCACGTATTCCCCCGGCAACACGTACTGCAAGGCGGCTTGGCCGACGAGGGTTTTGAGTTGGTCTTGGTTCATGGTGCTTGGGTTTGCTCGGTCGCGGGTTGAATGTGCTCGCTTGGAGGGGCGAGTGTGCAAAGGGCTGTCGGAGGGCAAAAAGGATTCGAGCTTGGAGCCTTCGGGGCCGGGCCCAAGCCTGACCGGCATTTGGGACAATAGCGCCGGCCCGACTGCCCCGCACACTTTTACAAAAACCGCATTATCCCCATGTCACTGCTGCCCTACCCGCTCCTGCGTCCCTTTTTGTTCTGCCTCGACGCCGAGAAAGCGCACGACCTCGCGCTGGCGCAGCTCGAGCGCCTGCAACACAGCCCGCTGCGCGCCTTGCTCCAGCAGCCGCGCGTGGCCGACCCGATCACGCTGGCCGGGCTGCGCTTTCCCAACCGCGTCGGCTTGGCCGCTGGGCTGGACAAAAACGCGCGCTGCATCGACGCTTGGGGGGCGCTGGGCTTTGGCTTGGTCGAAGTCGGCACCGTGACGCCGCTGGCGCAAGCCGGCAACCCCAAACCGCGCATCTTTCGCCTGCCCCAGAGCCAAGCATTGATCAACCGGCTCGGCTTCAACAACGACGGGCTGGCGGCCTTCGTGGCCAACGTGCGCCGCAGCCACCTGCGCGCCCAGCGCTCCAGCGGCGCCGCTGGCGCTTCTGGCGGCCCCGCCACTTCTGGCACATCCGCTACTTCTGCAATTTCTACTGCATCCGCCATATCCGGCTCACCAGACTCGCCGGGTATAAATGGCGCGAATGGCGCCACGCCAGCCTTGGTGCTGGGGCTCAACATCGGCAAAAACGCCGCGACACCGATCGAGCGCGCCAGCGACGACTACCTCACCGCGCTGGAGGCCGTTTACCCCCATGCCGACTACGTGGCGGTGAACATCTCCAGCCCCAACACGCAAAACCTGCGCGCCCTGCAAAGCGACGCCGCGCTGGAACAACTGCTGGCCGCCTTGGCCCAGCGCCGTGCCGAACTCAGCGCGGCCAGCGGCGTGCGCCGGCCGCTGTTCATCAAGATCGCGCCCGACCTAGAGGCCGAGCAGATCGAGGCCATCGCCGCCGCCCTGCTGCGCCACGGCATGGACGGCGTGATTGCCACCAACACCACCCTCAGCCGCAGCGCCGTGCAGGGCCAAGCGCACGCCGACGAGGCCGGCGGCCTCTCGGGTGCGCCGCTGCTGCACGCCAGCAACGCCGTCGTGCGCGCGCTGCGTCAGCGCTTGGGGCCGCACTTTCCGATCATCGGCGTCGGCGGCATTTTGAGCGGCGCCGACGCGATCAGCAAGATTGAAGCCGGCGCCGACTTGGTGCAGCTCTACAGCGGCCTGATCTACCGCGGGCCAGCGCTGGTGCTCGAGGTGGCGCAGGCGCTGCAGCGCAGCCGCCGGCCTTGAGCGCACTCACCCAGAGCGGCGCAGCGTTTGGGTCGTCGGCGCAAGGCCTAGCGCAGGCTGGGCTCGGCTAAGGCTGGCCCCAAAAGCTCGCCCCATTGAAAATAGCTTAACCGCGCTGGCGCAACGCCTCGTAGAGGCAGATCGCGCTGGCCACCGAGACGTTGAGGCTCTCGACCGCGCCGTGCATGGGGATGCGCACCAGCGCGTCGCAGCTCTTGCTCGTGAGCTGGCGCATGCCCTGCCCCTCGGCGCCCAGAACCAAGGCCAACGGGCCGCGCAGATCGGTCTGATAGAGCGTTTTGCTGGCCTGATCGCTGGCACCCACCACCCAGATGTTGCGCTCTTTGAGCTCGCCCAAGGTGCGGGCGAGGTTGGTGACCATGAAATAGGGCACGGTGTCGGCGGCGCCGCTGGCCACCTTGGCTACGGTGGCGTTGATGCCGGCGGCGTGGTCTTTGGGCGCGATCACGGCGTGCACCCCGGCCCCGTCGGCCACGCGCAGGCAGGCCCCGAGGTTGTGCGGGTCGGTCACGCCGTCGAGCACCAGCAGCAGCGGCTGTGTAGAGGCGCTGCGGCCTTCGGGGGCTGGGCTTGGGCTTGGCGCCGTAGTTGGGGCTGGATCGGCTAGGTCTGAACCGCCACCAGCAGGTGCGTTAAGCAGACTGCTTGAGCTGCTTGAGCTGCTTGGGTTGCCCGCGCTTCCCGCGCTTCCCGCGCTGCCCGCCGCCTCTAGGCGCTCGAGCAGCTCGTCGAGCGAGCGCGCGCTGGGCACCGCCAGCACCCGCGCCGCCACCCCTTGGTGGCCGTGGCTGCCCGCCAGTTTGGCGATGCGCAAAGAATCGGCCTCGATCAGGCGCACATGGGCCTCGCGCGCACGCTCCAAAAAGGCCTTCATTCGCGCATCGCGGCGCGTGGGGTCGTATAAAACCTCGATCACCGAGGCCGGAGCGATTTTCAGGCGCACCCCGACGGCATGGAAGCCGAACAGCACTTTGTTTGCAGACATAGGGGACTGATTATCCGCCAGCCCTGTAGCGCCAGATATCGAACTGGCTGTCGCACTGACAAACCCAAACGAGGGGGCCAACCAAGCCAGCCCGAGCCAGCCGCTCAAGCCGGTGCGTCAGCGACCTCGAGCGCCCGCCCGGCCTCAACCGTGATCAGGCGCTGGCAGCGTTGCGCGATGGCGCGGTCGTGCGTCACCAGCACCAGCGTGGTGCCGTGCTCGCGGTTGAGCTCGAACATCAGCTCCATCACGCGCTCGCCGGTGGCAAAGTCGAGGCTGCCGGTGGGCTCGTCGGCCAACAGCACCGCCGGCCGCACCACGAAGGCGCGCGCCAGCGCCACGCGCTGCTGCTCGCCACCCGAGAGCAGCTTGGGGTAGTGACCCAAGCGCTGACCCAAGCCCACGCGCTGCATCATGTGCGTGGCCGCCGCGCGCGCGTCGCGGCGCCCGGCCAATTCGAGCGGCAGCATGACGTTTTCCAGCGCCGTGAGGTTGGCGAGCAACTGAAAGCTCTGGAACACAAACCCCACCTTGAGTGCGCGCAAGGCGGCACGCTGGTCTTCGTCGAGGGCAAACAGATCCTGCCCATCGAGCACCACCGTGCCGCTGCTGGGAGTATCCAAGCCAGCGATTAAAGCCAGCAAAGTGCTTTTGCCCGAACCCGATGCGCCCACAATGGCCACACTTTGCCCGCGCAACAGCTCGAACTCGATGTCGCGCAAAATCTCCAACTCGCCTGCGGCATCCGCCACCGACTTGCGCAGCTTGCGCACCGCTATCACCACCTCTGCCATGAAACCGCCTTTTGCTTTGGGAACCACACGCCGCCACTTTAACGCTTGTGCTGCCGCCACCGCGCTGCTGGGGCTTTGCGGGGCTGCCGGCTGGGCGCGCGCCAACCCGGCAACTCCTGCCACACCGGCTACACCAGCGGGCCCTGCCACCCCGGGTAGGCCCGCCACACCGGCCGCTCCCGCCACGCCGGCTACCCCGGGCACTCCGGGCACCCCGGCACGGCCTGCCACCCCAGCAGGCAGCCGGCGCGTGCTGGTGCTGGGCGACTCGCTCAGCGCCGAATACGGCCTGCGCCGGGGCAGCGGCTGGGTGGCGCTGCTGCAACAGCGGCTCGAGCGCCAAGGGCCAGCCGGGGTGCAGGTGTTCAACGCCAGCATCAGCGGCGAGACCACGGCCGGGGGGCGCACGCGCTTGCCAGCGCTGCTGCGAGCGCAGCAGCCGGCCATCGTTGTGATCGCCCTAGGGGCCAACGATGCCCTGCGCGGCCTGCCCATGGCGCAAACCCGCGACAACCTGCGCGCCATGGCCAGCGCCAGCCGCGCGGCGCGGGCGCGCGTGCTGCTGCTGGGCATGGACATGCCGCCCAATTTTGGCGCCCGCTTCAGGCAGGAGTTTCGTCAGATTTACGCCGATGTGGCTCGGGCCGAGCAGGCCGCGCTCATGCCCTTCATGCTCGCCGGCGTGGCCGATGCCGCCGATCCGCTGGCGCTGTTCCAGAGCGACGGCATCCACCCCAACGAGGCCGCGCAGCCGATCATCCTAGAGCAGGTCTGGCCGCACTTGCGCCCGCTGTTGCCTAGGGGTTGAGCGGCACCGGCCGCTTTAGTCCAACGCCGCCAGCGCCTGCGCGAGGTCGGCCTGCAGGTCGGCCACGTTTTCGAGCCCGATGGCTAGGCGCACTAGGCGCGGGCCATAGTGGGCCTCTTGATCGGCTTGATCGGCCTGCTGCGCCTTAGGCACCAGACCGGACAGGGCCGGCGCATGCCCCACTGGCCCTGCTTGCGCCGGCCGTAGCGGCTCAGATGGTCTGGGCCGCCGTGGCCAAGTGCGGCTGCGCATGGCGGGCAGGTCGTAGGGCACGCACAGGCTGACGGGGCCGCCCCAGCTGTAGCCGATGCGAAACAGGCGCAGCCGGTCGCAAAAGGCGTCGATCTGCTCGGGCCGGATGTGTGGCTGCCAAAGCAGGCTGAGCAAACAGGCGGCGCCGTGCGCGTCGCGCTGCCAGTGCGCGTGGCCGGGCGATCCGGGCAGCGCCGGGTGCAGCACCTGCGCCACGCCGCGCTGGCCCTGCAACCAGTGCGCCAGCGTGCGCGTGGTGGCGTCCTGCGCCCGATAGCGCAGGTGCAGGGTGTGCAAGCCGCGCAGCACCAGTTCGGCGTCGTTGGCGCCCACCCCCAGCCCGAGGCGCATGTGGGTGTGCAGCAGCTGGCGGTGCAGCGCCGCCGCGCGCGTGACCACCGAGCCCATGAGCACATCGGCGCCGCCGCTGGGGTATTTGGTCAGGGCCTGCAGCACCACATCGACGCCAAAGTCGAAGCCGCAAAAGGCGATGCCCGCGCCCCAAGTGTGGTCGAGCGCGCTCAGGATCGGGCGCGGTGGGGCGGCGGCGAGGCTGTGCTGGGTGGCTGCTGTGGCTTGATCGCCGCCCCGCCCACCGGCCAGCCCACTGCTCCCCCCGCAGCCCTGCCCGCTACCCTGCCCAGCGCGCGCAGCGTTCGCGGCTTGCAGCACCTGCATCAGCGCCGGCAGGTCGGGGTATTCGAGCGTGACCGATCCCGGCACCTCGAGCCAGACCAGGCGCGTGGCCGGGCCGATCTGCGCCGCCAGATCGGCCGGCTGCATCGGGTCATAGACGCGGTGGCTGATGCCATAGGCGCGCAATTCGGCCAGAGCCAGCTCTTTGCTGGGGCCGTAGGCGTTGTCGGGCAGCAGCACCTCGTCACCGGCTTGCAAGAAGGCCAAATTGACCAGCGCCAGCGCCGACAGCCCGCTGGGGCACAGCAGGCAGTGCGCGCCGCCCTCGAGGCTGGCGAGGCGCTCCTCGAGCGTGAAGGTGGTGGGGGTGCCGTGCAGGCCGTAGGTGTAGCCCGATTTATCCTTCCACTGGCGCGCGCGCAGCGCCGCCACGTTGGGGAAAAACACCGTCGAGGCCTTAAACACGCCCGGTGGCAGGGCATCAAAGCCCGCCGGCGGCTGGTAGGGGTGGTGGATGAGCGCGGTCGCTGCTTGCAAACCAACGCCGCTTTGGGGCAGCTCCTCAGCTGGATCTTCCACTCGCACCTGCTCCACAATCTGCCCTGGTTTCACGCCACCGCGCCGTGGTAGGGGTGGTGCAGCAAGATGGTGTGGTCGCGGTCTGGGCTGGTCGAGACCACGTGGATCGGCACCCCGGTCACGGCCTCGATGCGGTTGAGGTAGTGCTGCGCGTTGGGCGGCAGGTCTTCGTAGCGCGTGACGCCGGCCGAGGGCTGGCTCCAGCCGGGCAGGGTTTCGTAGATCGGCTCGCAGCGCGCGATCTCGTCGGCGCCCAGCGGCAGCAGGTCGATCAGTTCGCCGTCGAGCCGATAGCCCACGCACAGCTGCAGCTCGCTCAGGCCGTCGAGCACATCGAGCTTGGTGATGCACAGGCCGCTGAGGCCGTTGACCTGGGCCGAGCGCTTGAGCAGCGCCGCGTCGAACCAGCCGCAGCGGCGCGCGCGCCCGGTGGTGGTGCCCTTTTCGGCGCCCACGGTGGCCATGTGCCAGCCCGGGGTGCCGGGGGTTTCCCAGTCGAGTTCGGTCGGGAACGGGCCACCGCCGACGCGGGTGCAATAGGCCTTGGTGATGCCCAGCACGTAGTGCAACAGCCCCGGCCCGACGCCAGCGCCCGCCGCAGCGGTGCCGGCCACGCAGTTGCTGGAAGTCACGAACGGATAGGTGCCGTGATCGACGTCGAGCAAGGTGCCTTGGGCGCCCTCGAACAGCAGGTTCACGCCGCGCCGGTGCGCCTCGTTGAGCTCGCGCGACACGTCGGCCACCATGGGCGCCAGCAGCGCCGCGTGTTGTTGCGCTTGGGCCAGCACCGGCTCAAACTGCATCTGCCCGCCCTGCATGAAGGCGGCCAGCGACTGGCCTTGCAACCAAGCATAGGCCGACCAATCGACCTCAGCGCTGCCCAGCACCGCCAGTTGCTGGTTGTAGTAGGCCAACAGCTCGCGCAGCTTGGCGGCAAAGCGCTCGGGGTGGCGCAGGTCTTGCACGCGCAGCGCACGCCGCCCCACTTTGTCTTCGTAGGCCGGGCCGATGCCGCGCCCGGTGGTGCCGATCTTGGCCGTGCCGGCGCGCTCTTTGGCCAGCTCGCGCGCCACGTCGAGCGCGGCGTGAAAGGGCAGAATCAGCGGGCAGATCTCGCTCACGCGCAGGCGCGAGCGCACCTCGACCCCGGCGCGCTCGAGGCCCACAATTTCCTCGAGCAGCTTGCCCGCCGACAGCACCACGCCGTTGCCCACGTAGCAGACCACGCCGGCGCGCATGATGCCGCTGGGAATCAGGTGCAGCGCGGTTTTCACGCCGTTGATCACCAGCGTGTGGCCGGCGTTGTGCCCGCCCTGAAAGCGCACCACGCCGCGCGCGGTTTCGGTGAGCCAGTCAACCAGTTTGCCCTTGCCTTCGTCGCCCCACTGGGTGCCGACGACGACCACGTTGCGGCCGGGACGGGCCTGAAAGGGGGATGCGCTCATAGGGTTTGGTTCCAAGCCTGGCAGGTGGAGGTGGGGGTGGACGGGTTCATGGGGAGGGCGGCAGCGCTTGCAGCACCCAGGCCCCATCATGGGGCACGAGGGCGCGATCGCACTCGAATTCTTCGACTTCGTGCTCGTGGCCGGGCAATGCGCACAGCACCACCTCGCCTTGGGCACGCAAGTCCGCGATGGCGCGGCGCAGCGCGGCGTCGTGGCCCCAAGGGGCGCAAATGGCTTTTTGCGGCGCCGGGCGCGGCAGCACCGCAACCAGCTCTTTCAAATCGAGACTGAAGCCCGCCGCCGGGCGGCAGCGGCCAAACACGGCCCCCACCTCGTCGTAGCGGCCGCCGCGCACCAGTTCCTGCGGCACCTGACCGGGGTGGGCGGCGGCAAAAATCGAGAAACGCAAGCCGGTGTAGTAGGCGTAGCCGCGCAGGTCGGCCAAGTCGAAGCCGATTTCGATGTCAATGGCGGCCTTGGTTGCTGCACTGTCCGGTGCCCGAGCACCGCCAGAGGCATGGCTCCCGTCTAGTGACGTGGCCAGCGCCTGCTGCACCGACTGCGCCAAGCGGCGCAAATCGGCCAGCGCGCGCTGCAGCGCCGCCGACGGCGGGAGCACGCGCTCGGCCTGCTCCAGCACGCTGGCGTCGCCATGCAGCTCGGTCAGGGCCAACAAGGCGCGCAGCGTGGCAGCGGGCAGAGCGGCCCCGGCCTCGCGCAGTGTGGCCACGTCTTTGGCCGCCAGCGCGGCGTGCAGGCGCTGCACCAGCGCAGCGGGCAGTTGCAGCCCATCGAGCAGGGCATCGACGATGCGCACGTCGCCGCAGTCGAGCACCATGCGCCGCATGCCCGCGGCCCGCAAGCAGGCCAGCGCCAACTCGATCACCTCGAGGTCGGCCTCGGGCCCGGCGTGCCCGTAGAGCTCAGCGCCAAACTGCAAGGGCTCGCGACTGGCCAGCGGCCGCTCGGAACGCGTGTGCAGCACCGGGCCGCAGTAGCACAGCCGCGTCAGGCCGCTGCGGTTGAGCAGGTGTGCGTCGATGCGCGCCACCTGCGCCGTGGTGTCGGCGCGCAGGCCCAGCGTGCGCCCCGAGAGCTGATCGACCAGCTTGAAGGTCTGCAAATCGAGCGCCTCGCCGGTGCCGGTGAGCAGCGAGTCGAGGTGTTCGAGCAGCGGCGGCATCACCAGCTCGTAGCCGTGCGCGCGCGCCGCATCGAGCAGGGCGCGCCGCAGCTCTTCGATGTGCCGGGCCTCGGAGGGCAAAACGTCGGCGATGTGATCCGGCAGCAGCCAAGCGGACATGGGTGGAATTCGGACAGTCAAAGATCGGAATTTTACCGGCAAGGCGGGTTTGCACCTGCCGGGCCATAATGTCGTGGTCCCAGGCTGGGCGCAGCCCAAGGAGTATTTGCATGATCGTCACCACCACCCCCAACATCGAAGGCCAGCGCATCACCCGCTACTGCGGCGTGGTCACGGGCGAAGCGATCTTGGGTGCCAATGTGTTCAAAGACCTGTTTGCCGGCATCCGCGACTTGGTGGGTGGCCGCTCCGCCACCTACGAGCGCGAGCTGCAAAAAGCCCGCGACATCGCCTTGGCCGAGCTGCAACAGCGCGCGCGCGAGCTGGGGGCCAACGCCGTGGTGGGCGTCGATCTGGACTACGAGGTCATGGGCCAAGGCAACGGCATGCTCATGGTGTCGGCCAGCGGCACGGCCGTCGTGACTGCGGCGGCTTGAGAGGCTGAGAGGCCAAGCCTGCTGCCCATCCAGCCTAGCGACGCCTAGGGCGCACTGCACGGTTTTTTACGCAATGCACTGCTTCGAACTCAAGCTCCCGCCCCCGGTGCTGGTGCTGCTGCTGGCGCTGCTGATGTGGCTGGCGCCCATGTGGGTGGCGCCGCTGCCTTGGGCTTGGCGCATCGCTTTGGCTGCTGCCTTGCTCGGCTTGGGTCTGGCCATCGGCTTGGTGGCCGTGGCTGCCTGCTGGCGCGCCCGCACCACCATCCACCCCAGCCACCCCATGCGCACCACGGCACTGGTCACCGGGGGCGTGTTTCGCTTCTCGCGCAACCCGATGTACCTGTGCCAACTGCTGTGCTTGCTGGCGTGGGCGGCTTACCTGTCGAATCCGCTGGCCTTGGCTTTGGTGCCGCTGTTCGTGCTGTATCTGAACCGCTTTCAGATCGCACCCGAGGAGCGCGCCTTGGCAGCGCTGTTTGGCGCGCGCTACGCGGCCTATAAGAGTACAGTCAGGCGCTGGCTGTAAGCCCAGCCACCGCCCAACCCGGCCCGGCTCTTGGTTTCGGCGCGGCCAGCCTGACCGGCAACTGTCGCAACGAGCTGCGCGCCGGCGCCTAGGCAACGGCGGTGCCGGCGGTGCTGGCGCTGGAAGCGCGCATCGTGCGCGAGCAACAGCTAAGCGCACACGGCGCAGGAGTGCAAAGTTGTGCACCCAGCGTGCCATTGCTAAAAACTTGCACTTGATCAGCCCTCTGGCGCGGCTTACACTCGACCCTTAGAGGCACCACCATGAGCACTGTGCGCAAAACCATCACCCTGACCGATCAGCAAGACAACTGGGTCAAAGCCCAGATCGACGCTGGGCACTACTCCAACGACAGCGATTGCATCCGCGACCTGATCCGGCGCGAGCAGGAGCGCAGCGCCGAGATCGAAGCGCTGCGTGCCGCCCTAGACGAGGGCGAGGCCAGCGGCGAACCACGCCCCTTCAACCTGGCCGCGTTCAAACACAGAATGCTGGCCGCCCATGGCTGAGTACCGCCTGACCCCAGCGGCAGAGCGTGACCTGGAATCGATCTGGACTTATACGGCGCGCACATCCGGCCAGACCATCGCCGCTGGCTCGTTGAGCGGCACGTGATCTATTTGCGTGTGACCGATTACGGCATCGCCGTCGTTCGGGTGCTGCACGACCGCATGGACGCACCGCGCCACTTCAATTAAGCCCGCCCCTACAATCCCCGGCGTGAGCACCGCCCCCTTCGACAGCCCCGCCGCCGCAGCGCCCGCTGCCAGCGCCCGCACCCAGCCGCAGCGGCCGATCCGCGAGTTGCCCGACGCGCTCATCAGCCAGATCGCCGCCGGTGAGGTGATCGAGCGCCCGGCTTCGGTGCTGCGCGAGCTGATCGACAACGCGCTCGACGCCGGGGCGCGCCAGCTCACGCTGCGGCTGCAAGCCGGGGGCGTGCGCCTGATCGTGGTCGAGGACGACGGCGGCGGCATCGCGCGCGACGAGCTCGCGCTGGCGCTCAAGCGCCACGCCACCAGCAAGGTGCGCGATCTGGCCGAGCTCGAAACCGTGGCCACCATGGGTTTCAGGGGTGAGGCGCTGGCCGCCATCGACTCGATTGCCGAGCTCAGCCTGTGCTCGCGCAGCGCCGAGGCCCCCGAGTCCCACGGCTGGCTGCTGCACGGGCGCACCGGCGAGCTGCAACCGGCGGCGCGCAGCGTGGGCACCACAGTCGAGGTGCGCGAGCTGTTTTACGCCACCCCGGCGCGGCGCAAGTTCCTCAAGAGCGACGCCACCGAACTGGCGCACTGCGTCGAGGCGGTGCGCCGCCACGCGCTGGCCCGGCCCGACGTCGGCTTTGCCATCTGGCACGAGGGCAAGCTGATCGAGCAGTGGCGCGCCCACCATGCCCACCAGCTCGGCACCCTCGAGCCCGGCACCTCCCAGACCGGCACTACTCAGCCCAGCGCCCCCCTGCCCGGCAGCACCGAGGCACTGGCGCCGCGCATGGCGGCCGTGCTGGGCGAGGATTTTTTGGCGCACAGCCTGCCCTTCGACTGGCGCGGCGGCGGCTTGCGCGTCTGGGGCCGCGCCGGGCTGGCGCAGGTGGCACGCGCCCGCGCCGACCAGCAGTACAGCTACGTCAACGGCCGTTTCGTGCGCGACAAGGTGATCGGCCATGCCGTGCGCAGCGCCTACGAGGACGTGCTGCACGGCCAGCGCCAGCCGGTGTATGTGCTGCTGCTGGAGCTGGACCCGGCGCGGGTCGATGTGAACGTGCACCCGAGCAAGATCGAGGTGCGCTTTCGCGACGGCCGCGCCGTGCACCAGGCGGTGCGCCAGGCGCTGGAGCAGGTGCTGGCGGCCCCGCGCGCGCCGCAACTGGCCCCAACCCCTGCGGCGCACGCCAGCGCCCCGTTGCACCCCGCCGCGCCACCCGCCCTGGCGACGGCGGCGCAAACCGGGCTGGGGCTGGCCTCGTGGCCCAGCGCCAGCAATTGGCCCAGCGCCAGCAATTGGCCCAACGCCCAAGCGTGGCCCGAGCGCGCGGCAACAAGCGGCCTAGCTGGGCGGCAGGTGAGCGATGTCGCGGCGCTGTGGCCGCGCAGGCCCGAAGCCACACCTTCATCCGCACCGGCCTACGGGTCGTGGCCGCAGAGCGCAGCCCAAGGCAGCACCGAGGCAACACAAGCCACGCAAGGAGCAGGAGCAACAACCCCCGATCTAGGCCAGCCGCAACCCGAGCCAACCGCCGACACCGACTGGCCCCTAGGCCACGCGCTGGCCCAGTTGCACGGGGTGTACATCCTCGCGCAAAACCGCCACGGGTTGGTGCTGGTGGACATGCACGCCGCGCACGAGCGCATCGTCTATGAAGGCCTGAAGCGGCAGTGGAACGCCGCCGCCGCCACCTTGCCCAGCCAGCCGCTGCTGATTCCGGCCACCTTTGCCGCCACCGCGCTGGAGCTGGCCACGGCCGAGGCGCAGCAGGAGGCGCTGCAACGGCTCGGGCTGCAGATCGAGCCCCTGTCGCGCCTGACGCTGGCGGTGCGCGCCGTGCCCGCTGCCTTGGCGCTAGGCGACGCCGTGGCGCTGGCGCGCGGCGTGCTGGCCGAACTCGAGCAACACGGCGGCACCCAACTGCTGCAACGCGCCCGCGACGAGCTGCTCGCCACCCTGGCCTGCCACGGCGCCGTGCGCGCCAACCGGCGCCTGAGCACCCCCGAGATGAACGCCCTGCTGCGCCAGATGGAAGCCACCGAGCGCAGCGACCAGTGCAACCACGGCCGCCCGACCTGGCGCCAGCTAAGCCTCAAAGAACTCGACGCCCTGTTTTTGCGCGGGCGCTAGGGGTTGCGCACCATTCTCAAGCAGTCTAGGGCGGTATCTAGGCCGAATTGGGCTGCTCGCACCACCATGGGGCAAATTGAGGCCAAATTAGGCGCAAAATTGGTGCAAAATCGGTGCGCTTTTCTAGTCCATCCCACCCCCATACAACCACCATCCCGTCATGAAATACGCCAGCGCGCACGATTTTCTGGCTCAAGTCAGCCAGCGCAACCCCGGTCAGCCCGAGTTTTTGCAAGCCGTCACCGAGGTTGTCGAGAGCCTGTGGCCCTTCATCCAGCAACACCCCAAGTACGCCGAACAGGGGTTGCTCGATCGGCTGGTGGAGCCCGAGCGCGTGCTCATGTTTCGCGTCTCGTGGGTCAACGACCACGGCGACGTGCAGGTCAACCGCGGCTACCGCATCCAGCACAGCTCGGCCATCGGCCCCTACAAGGGCGGGATGCGCTTTCACCCCTCGGTCAACCTGTCGATCCTCAAGTTTCTGGCCTTTGAGCAGACCTTCAAAAACGCCCTCACCACCCTGCCCATGGGCGGCGGCAAGGGCGGCTCGGACTTCGACCCCAAGGGCAAAAGCCCGGGCGAGGTGATGCGCTTTTGCCAGGCGCTGATGAGCGAGTTGTTCCGCCACATCGGCTCTGACACCGACGTGCCCGCGGGCGACATCGGCGTGGGCGGGCGCGAAGTCGGCTACATGGCCGGGATGATGAAAAAGCTCAGCAACCGCGCCGACTGCGTCTTTACCGGCAAGGGCCTGAGCTTTGGCGGCTCGCTCATCCGCCCCGAGGCCACCGGCTACGGCACGGTCTATTTCGCCCAAGAAATGCTCAAGCGCCAGGGCATGAGCTTCGACGGCCTGCGCGTGAGCGTCTCTGGCTCGGGCAACGTGGCCCAGTACGCGGTCGAAAAAGCCATGGCGTTGGGGGCCAAAGTGGTCACCGTATCCGACTCCAGCGGCACCGTGATCGACGAAGACGGCTTCAACACCGAGAAGCTGGCCGAGCTGATGGAGGTCAAAAACCACCTCTACGGCCGCGTCAGCGACTACGCGCAGCGCACCGGCTCGCGCTTCGAGGCCGGCGTCAAGCCCTGGGCGGTTCCGGTGGACATCGCCCTGCCCTGCGCCACCCAAAACGAGCTCGACGCCGACGACGCGCGCACCCTGCTGAAAAACGGCGTCAAGTGCGTGGCCGAGGGTGCTAACATGCCCACCACCATGGACGCCATCCGCCTGCTCGAAGCCGAACGCGTGCTCTACGCGCCGGGCAAAGCCAGCAACGCCGGCGGCGTGGCCACCTCGGGCCTCGAGATGAGCCAAAACGCCATGCGCCTGAACTGGGACCGCGACGAAGTCGATGCGCGCCTGCACGGCATCATGGTCGGCATCCACGAGGCTTGCGTGCGCCACGGCACGCGCGCCGACGGCTCGGTGAGCTACACCGACGGCGCCAACGTGGCCGGCTTTGTCAAGGTAGCCGACGCCATGCTGGCCCAAGGGGTGATTTGACCCCGGCCCGGCAGCCGCCAGCAGCCCCCATGCCCGCTGGGCTGGTGGTGCTGTTGCTGGCGCTGCTGCTGGGGCTGCAGCCGCTCACCACCGACCTGTACCTGCCGGCGCTGCCGGCGCTCACGCTCGACCTGGGTGCCACCATGCACCAGGCGCAGCTCACGCTGTCGGCGCTGCTGCTGGCGTTTGGGATTTCGCAACTGTTCTGGGGCCCGCTGTCGGACCGCTATGGCCGGCGCCCGATCTTGCTGGCGGGCTTGGCGCTGTACGCGCTGGCCTCGGTGGGCAGCGTGTTTGCCGCCAACGTGGAGCAGCTGGTGCTGTGGCGCATCGTGCAAGGCGCCGCGCTGGGTGCGGCCGTGATGGGCGCGCGCGCCATTGTGCGCGACCTCTACGCCCCGGTCGAGGGCGCACGCATGATGTCCAAGGGCCTGACCGGCTTGGGCGTGCTGGCCTGCATCAGCGCGCCGCTGGGCGGTTTGTTGTCGGACTGGATGGGTTGGCGCGCCGCCTTGGGCGTGCTGGCCCTGTTTGGGGCCGCCACAATGGCGCTGGTGCTGTGGCGCTTCGAGGAAAGCCTGCGCCAGCCCAACCCACAGGCGCTGCGCTCGGCGGTGCTGCTGCGCACTTGGGGCGTGATTTTGCGCCACCCCACTTTTTGGGCTTGGGCGCTGCTGCTTAGCGCCTCGTACGCCGGTTTGTTCACGTTTTTGGCCAGCTCGTCGTTCGTGTTCATCAACGCGCTGGGCTTGAGCAAAACCGAATACGGCTTGCTGATGTTTTCGATGTCGGCGGTGTACATTGTGGGCACGGTGCTGTGCCGACGCCTGATCGTGCGCTTGGGGCTGCGCCGCACCGTGGCCGTGGCCGGCGCCCTGACGCTGTGCGGCGGCAGCCTGATCGGCGTCTTGGGCTGGCTGGGCTGGCACAGCGTCTGGGCGATCATGCTGCCTTACTATTTGTTCATTTTGGCGCACGGCATGCACCAACCGTGCGGCCAGAGCGGGGCCGTGGGGCCGTTCCCGCACGCTGCCGGCACGGCCTCGGCGCTGAGCGGCTTTTTGATGATGATGGTGGCTTTTGCCATGGGCACCTATCTGGCGGCGCAGATGCCCACCGGCACCGAAGGCGCCAGCGTGCGCCCGCTCACCGACGGGCTGTGGTTCTGGAGCGTGCTGATCGCCGCCGTGGCCTGGACGCTGGTGCAGCGCTTTGGCGACCCGGCACCGGCCCCACACCAGCCCGAGCGAGCGCGATGAACCCCAGCGCCTCAGGCCCCAGCCCCACCAGCCCCACCAGCGCGCCACCAGCCTGGCTGGCCATCGCCGGCCCCACCGCCAGCGGCAAGACCGCGCTGGCGCTGGCGCTGGCGCGCCAGTACCCGCTCGAGATCATCAGCATCGACTCGGCGCTGGTCTATCGTGGGCTCGACATCGGCAGCGCCAAACCCAGCGCCGCCGAGCGCGCCGCCGTGCCGCACCACCTGATCGACATCCTCGACCCAAGCCAGAGCTACAGTGCAGCGGCCTGCGTCGCCGACGTGCAACGCCTGCTGCCGCAGATCGCCGCGCGCGGCCGCCTGCCGCTGCTGGTGGGCGGCACCCTGCTCTACTTCAAGGCGCTGTTCGAAGGCCTAGACGACATGCCGGCCGCACACCCGGCGCTGCGCGCCGCGCTCGAGGCCGAAGCGGCGCAACTGGGCTGGCCGGCGCTGCACGCGCAGCTGGCGGCGGTGGATGCCGCCACCGCGGAACGCCTAAGCCCCAACGACGCGCAGCGCATCGGGCGCGCGCTCGAAGTCTGGCGCGCCAGCGGGCGGCCGCTGTCGTCGTTTCACACCCGCACGCTGCGCGGGCCCACCCCAACCGAACCGCAGCCGCTGCACATCAACGGCCAGCCGGGCCTGCTGCTGGCGCTGGAGCCGCTCGAGCGCGCCTGGCTGCACCAGCGCATCGGGCAGCGCTTTGCCGCCATGCTCGCGCACGGGCTGATCGACGAGGTGCGTGCCCTGCGCCAGCGCCCCGGCCTGCACCCGGGCCTGCCGGCCCTGCGCAGCGTCGGCTACCGCCAGGTCTGGCAGGCGCTGGATGCGCTCGAGGCCAGCGGGCGCAGCCAGTTCACACCGACCGAGCTCGCTACGCTGGCCGAACAAGGTGCCGCCGCCACGCGCCAACTGGCCAAGCGCCAGCTCACTTGGCTGCGCAGCCTGCCGCAGCGCCGGGTGCTGGCGTGCGAAAGCACGGGGCTGCTCGAGGCCGCCTGCGCGGCGTTGCAGGGCAGTTAGCGCCGCAGTGGGCTGCGCCGCCCCACCCCCAGCGCCACGCCAATCGACAGCAGCAGCACCACCCCCGCACCGGCCAAGGTGGCGGCGTACCAGCCGCGGTCCATAAACACGCCGAAAATCAGCGGCGCGATGGCAAAGCCCACGTCCAGCCCCGAGTACACGGTGCCATAGACGCGCCCGGTGGCCCCCTTGGGCGTGACCTGCTTGATCAGCAGGTCGCGGCTGGGCGCGGCAATACCGACCGCAAAACCCGTGGCCGCCAGCAGCAGCATGGTGCCCGTGCCGCCCAGCCAGCCGGTGGCGGCCAGCAGCAGCAGCAGCGCACCAGCGGCCATCGAAGCGCCCACCACCCAATCGCTGCGCCGCGCCTGCGCCGCCACAAAACCGCCCGCCAACATGCCCAGCGCCCCGCACACCATGTAGGCGCTCAGCGTCAGCGTGGCGGCCTGCAGGCTCACGCCGTGCAGAGCCTTCAGGATCGAGGCCGAGTAGTTTTGCACCACACCCAGCGTCAGGGTGGTGAGCAAAAAGAAGGCAAAACACCACCAGACCACGCTCTGGCGCATAAAAGCCAAGTCGCTGCCCGCCGCTGCACCCGCCGGGCGGGGCAGCACCTCGGACTGCAGGTGCTCGCGCTGCCAAAGCAGCAGCAAGAACACCAGCAGGTACAACCCAGCGGCGGCGAGGTAGGCGCTGCGCCAGTCCAGCAGCATCGACCAACCCACCAAAAACACCGGCGCCAGCGCCCACCCTAGGTTGCCGCTGATGCCGTGCACGCTGTAGGCATGGCCCAGCCTAGAGGCCGACACGCGCTGATTGAGGATCGAAAAATCGACCGGATGAAAGGATGCGTTGCCCAAGCCGGCAAGTGCGGCCACCAGCAAAAGCGTCGCATAGCCATCGGCCTGCGAGGCCAGCAGGGCAGCCCCCATGAACAGCAGCAGCGAGGCAAACAGCACCGGACGCGCGCCCACGCGATCGACCACAAAGCCAGAGGCCGCCTGGCCGATCCCGGAGACGGCAAAAAACAGCGTCATCAGCAGGCCGACGTCGGTGAACGACAGGCCAAACTCGAGCATCAGCAGCGGAAACAGCGGCGGCAGCAGCAGATGGCCAAAGTGCGAACTGCCGTGCGCCAGCCCGACCAAGCCCATCACGCGCGCATCGGCGCGCCACGGCACGGCAAGGGCTGGGGCAGCGGCTGCAGAAAGTTGTAGGCTGGACATGGGCGGCCATGTTAAGCCCAAATGCCCAACCGCGCGCCGTGTGCCACTATTGCAGCCGCAGCCGCCGCGCCAGCCGGGCACAATAGCCACCATGAACATCGTGATCCTCGACGACTACCAAGACGCCGTGCGCAAGCTGCCCTGCGCCGCCAAGCTCGAACCCTACCCGGCCAAGGTGTTCACCAACACCATCAAGGGCGTGGGCCAGCTCTCGGTGCGGCTGCGCGACGCCCAGGTGCTGGTACTGATCCGCGAGCGCACCCAGATCACGCGCCAGCTGCTCGACAAGCTGCCCAAGCTGCGCCTGATCGCCCAAACCGGGGCCGTGGGGCCGCACATCGACCTCGATGCCTGCACCGAACACGGGGTGGCGGTGGCCGAAGGCAAAGGCTCGCCGGTGGCCCCGGCGGAGCTCACTTGGGCGCTGATTCTGGCCGCCATGCGCCGCCTGCCGCATTACGTGGCGCACCTCAAGCACGGGGTCTGGCAGCAGTCGGGCCTCAAAACCGCCTCCATGCCGGCCAATTTTGGCATCGGCATGGTGCTGCACGGCAAAACGCTGGGGGTGTGGAGCTACGGCCGCATTGGGCGCATGGTGGCTGGCTACGGCCGCGCCTTTGGGATGCGGGTTCTGGTCTGGGGCAGCGAGGCCGCGCGCACCCAGGCCAGCGCCGACGGCTTCGAGGCCGCCGCGTCCAAAGCCGAGCTGCTGGCGCAGTCGGATGTGCTCAGCCTGCACCTGCGCCTTGGGGCCAGCACCCAAGGCTGCCTGAGCTTTGAGGATTTGAGCCTGATGAAGCCCACGGCCCTGCTGGTCAACACCTCGCGCGCCGAACTGATCCAGCCCGACGCGCTGGTGGCCGCACTCAACCGCGGCCGCCCTGGCATGGCGGCGGTGGATGTGTTCGAGTCCGAGCCGATCTTGCAGGGGCACGCCCTGCTGCGACTGGAAAACTGCATCTGCACGCCGCACATCGGCTTTGTCGAGCAAAACAGCTACGAGCAATATTTTTCGGCCGCTTTTGACAACATCCTCAACTACATCAAGGGCACCCCGACCCACATCGTCAACCCGGGGTCGCTGCACTATCAGCGCTGAGCGCTTGGGTCCGGATCGGGTTTGGCCGCGGCTTTGCCCTGACCCCAATCCAACTGACCAAGGTCGAAATCGATCGACATCGTGTCGGATTTTGGGGCCGCCGGGGCCGCTGGCGCGGACGGATCCGGAGCCAAGCCCAGATCGAGCATGGGCATGGGTGGATTCAGCACGGCATCCAGCACGTCGGCCAAGGTGAGCAAATCGTCGAAAGCCGCGAGCGTGCGCACCGTCAGCTCGCCACCGGGCTCACCGGGTTGAGAGGCCAAGGCGCGCTCGATGACCTCCGCTGCGGCCGACTGCGGCCACTGCGCTTGCAAGGTTTGCAGCAGCGCCACATTGTGCTCGAGCCCGCGCTGCGCCAGGATGGCTTCGGCGCGGGGTGCCATGCGCTGGAAGTGGTTTTCGTAAAAACGCGTGGCCTCGGCCAGCTCGGACGCGTCGCCGGCTTTTGCTGCCAGCACCAACCAACGCAAGTAGGGGGCCTCGCTGGCTCGCGCATGCCCGGCCACGAACGCCTTGAGCACTTCCATGGCTTGGGTGCGCTGGGCGATCGACTCGAAAAACTCGGCCTGTTGCCACGCCTCGACCAAGGCACGCTGATCGAGCACCGCCACAGGCACTTCCGCAAACATCGAGGCCCGGCCTTCGGCCACCTCGAGCCCGGTGACCGCATCGGCATCGAGCCAGTCCGAAGACAGCGCTGCAGGAGTCCGAGTGGGCGCGACCGCCGGCGCAGAAGCCGCAGGTGCGCCAACCGCAGGCAGCGCAGAGGTTTGAGCGCGGGCAGCTGGGTTCGTTGTCTCGGCGACACTGCCCGGACTGGCAAGCACGGGCACAGCAACTGGCGCTGGCGCATTCACAGGCGCAGCCATGGGCTGCGACGGCTCAAAGCCCGGTTTGGTTTGCATGGCCTGATCGGGCAAAGTGGTTTCCCACCACGGTGCCGGCGTGGCTGCGGCCGGGCGTGAAAGCAGCAACCGACCCGATCGATGGGCATACAAGGCCCCGCCGAGCAACAACAACAGCAAGGCGCCCAAGCCGTAAAGCCACGCCGCGGGCACACCGGCTTGGGCCTGGGTTTGCATTTGCAACAACTGAGCTTGGGTGCTTTGCAGAGCCAAGCGCAGTTGTTCCTGCTCGGCACGCAGCGCCAGCAACTCCTGCTCTGGGGCGGCCAGCACGTTTTGGGCTGCACCCACCTCGGCCAAGGGGGCATCGGGCAGCGCGCCAGCGACAGCGACAGCGCCCTCGGGCGCAACCGCCGCCACCGGTGACGCCTGAGCAGGCATCGGGATCGGGTCGAGTTGCAAGCGCGCGCCAGCGGCCACCGTTGGGGGCGGGGCCAGCGGGGCGGCGGGTGTGGCGATCGCTACCGGTGAGGCGGCAGGCACTTGAGCAAGGCGAGGCGGCGCTTTGCTGCGCAGCCGCTCCAAGCCGGCAGGGCGCGCCGCGGGTGCGCTCAAGCGTATCGGGCTTTGCTCAGGGGGCTGGGGTAGCGCTGCCGGCACCACGGCTGCAGCGGCAGGGGTGGCTGCCGCACCGTTGGGCCCGGGCCTGGGCACAAGCGCCGGAGCAACCAAGGCGGCAGCGGCTGGGTCGGCGGCAGCAACAGCCTGCACCGGAATCCAATCAGCCAGCAGCGTGTACGTGCGCCTGAACACCGTTTGGCAGCCCACCTGCAGGCCCAAGGTCACAATCGGCTCGTTGATGGGTTTGGTGCTGCGCACCCGCAGCAGGGCCTCACCACCAGCCCCTGTGCTTTGCAAGCTGGTGCTCAGCGACGCGCCCGGCACCTGCGATTCGCCATACTGCAGCCGCACTTGCAGACACAAGTCGGCCAAACCCTGACCGGGCTCGACTCGGGTTTGCACCAAAACATCGAAGGGACGACCGATAATGACATCGCCCTGGGTTGGCCCCAAGCCTGTCGCCAGCGTTTGCGTAACCGCCACCAAAAGCGCGCTGCCCAGCGCCAACTTCATCATCTGCCAATCCTTGTTTTGATCGTGCTTGTTTTGCTCACTGGGTCTCATTTTGGCACATGAAACCCCCTCCCCCCATTCATCGCTAAAGCGAGAGCAAATCTGCTCATGCACCGCTGCGGTCGCCCCGGCGACACCCATCTCGCCCCCCAGTCACCCACAAGACAGCCCATGAACGAACCGATACTGACAATGCAGGAACGTGAGGCGATCAACGGTGGTCGCTGGTTCAACACCCTTTCACCCTCCCTGCGGCACGACATCCTCCGATGCGCTTTTGTCAGACGCTTCCAGGACGGCGACCTGATCGCCGCCCGCGGCGACCCGCCCACCGAATGGTCGGCGGTGAGCAAGGGCGCCGTGCGCGTGAGCTCCACCTCGCTGGCGGGCAAGCAGGTCACGCTCACCTACGTCGAACCCGGGGTCTGGTTTGGCGAGATTGCGATGTTCGACGGCGAGCGCCGCACCCACGACGCCTACGCCCACGGGCCCACCTCGTTGCTGTGCGTGGCGCGCAAGGATTTCCAAAAAATCCTGGCCCAGCACGTCGAGCTCTACGAAGCCCTGCTGCGCCTGCAGGCGCGGCGCATCCGCAACCTGTTCGGGCTGGTGGAAGACCTCAACACCCTGCCCTTGCGCGCCCGGTTGGCCAAGCAGCTGCTGCACCTGTCGCGCAGCTACGGCGTGCCCTGCCTGGCCAACGCCAGCGAGACCCGCATCGGGCTGCAGCTGGCACAAGAAGAACTGGCGCAGATGCTGGGCGCTTCGCGCCAGCGCGTCAACCAAGAGCTCAAAGCGATGGAGCGCGAGCAAGCCATCCGCATCGAACCCGGCGGCCTGGTGGTGTGCGACCGCAGCGCGCTGCTGCGCATCGCCGCCGCCGAACACTAAAACCCTTTGGATGCACCCAGCGGCCATGATCGACCCTTCCTCCCACGACCCTTCCTCCCACGACCCAGCCGCACATGATCCGGCCGCACCTGATCCGGCCGCGCCTGACTCTGCCCCCAGCGCTCCGGCGGCCGAGCTGCCCTTCGATGCAAGCGCGCTGGAGCCATGGCTGCGTGCGCATCTGCCCGGTTTTGCCGGCCCTTTGCTGATCGAGAAATTTCCCGGCGGCCAGTCCAACCCCACCTACCGCCTGCGCACGCCGCAGCACGACTGGGTGCTGCGCAGCAAACCGGGCCCGGCGGCCAAGCTGCTGCCTTCGGCGCACGCCATCGAGCGCGAATTCCGCCTCATGCGCGCGCTGGCCGACACGGCGGTGCCGGTGCCGCGCATGGAACTGCTGTGCGCCGACGAAGCGGTGATCGGGCGCGCCTTTTACCTGATGGAATACGTGCCCGGGCGCATCCTCTGGGAGCAGGCCCTGCCCGGCCTGAGCGCGGCGCAGCGGCGCGCCCACTACCTAGAAATGAACCGCGTGCTGGCGGCGCTGCACCGGGTCGATGTGCAGGCCGTGGGACTGGCCGACTACGGCAAACCCGGCAACTACTTCGAGCGCCAGATCGCGCGCTGGAGCAAGCAGTACCAGGCTTCAGTCACGCAGCCCATCCCCGCGATGGAGCGCCTGATCGACTGGCTGCCCCGCCACATCCCGGCGCTGGCGCGCGACGACAGCCGCGTGTGCGTGGTGCATGGCGACTTCCGGCTCGACAACCTGGTATTCCACCCCGAGCAGGCCCAAGTGCTGGCGGTGCTCGACTGGGAGCTTTCCACCCTCGGGCACCCGCTGGCCGACTTCAGCTACCACTGCATGGCCTGGCACATCGAGCCGGGGCAGTTTCGCGGCATCGCCGGGCTCGACTTGCAAGCCCTGGGGATACCCAGCGAGCGCGAGTACATCGAGCGCTACTGCGCCAGCACGGGTTTTTACGACCCCGAGGCGCTGCAACAAGACTGGAACTTCTTTCTGGCCTACAACCTGTTCAGGCTGGCGGCGATTCTGCAGGGGATCGCCAAACGGGTCGAGGCCGGCACCGCGTCCAGCGCCCAAGCGCGCCAGTCCGGGGCCGGGGCGCGGCCGCTGGCCGAGCTGGCTTGGTCCTTTGCCCAGCGCGCTGCCTGAGCCCCTCGCCCTGCCACCCAAAACCCCGCCCACGCCCACCCAGAGGAGCCTTTATGCACTTCGATTACAGCCCCAAGGTCAAAGACCTGCAAGCGCGCCTGCAAGCCTTCATGGACGCCCACATTTACCCCAACGAAGCGCGCTTCATGGCAGAGGTGGCCGCCAACCGCGCCCGCGGCAACCCCTGGCGCCCGACCGAGCTGGTCGAGCAGCTCAAGCCACTGGCCCGCGCCGCCGGTCTGTGGAACCTGTTTTTACCCAATTCCCCGCGCGCCCCCGAGGGCTTGAGCAACCTCGAGTACGCCCCGCTGTGCGAGATCATGGGCCGTGTCAGCTTTGCCCCCGAGGTGTTCAACTGCTCGGCCCCCGACACCGGCAACATGGAAACGCTGGAGCGCTACGCCAGCGAGGCGCTCAAAGACCGCTGGCTCAACCCCTTGTTGCGCGGTGAAATCCGTTCGGCCTTCCTGATGACCGAACCCGAAGTCGCCTCGTCCGACGCCACCAACATCCAATGCCGCATCGAGCGCGACGGCGACGAGCTGGTCATCGACGGGCGCAAATGGTGGTCCTCCGGTGCCGGTGACCCGCGCTGCGCCGTCTTTATCCTGATGGGCAAAACCGACCCGCAAGCGCCCCGGCACGCCCAGCAGTCGATGGTCGTGGTGCCGGCCGATGCACCCGGCGTGCAAATCGAGCGCGCCCTGACGGTTTTTGGTTACGACGATGCCCCACACGGCCACATGGAGGTGCAGCTCAAGCAGGTGCGCGTGCCCGCCAACCACATCCTGCTCGGCCCTGGGCGCGGTTTCGAGATCGCCCAAGGCCGCCTCGGGCCGGGCCGCATCCACCACTGCATGCGTTCCATCGGCGCCGCCGAGCGCGCGCTGGAGCTGATGTGCCAGCGCCTGACGCGGCGCGTGGCCTTTGGCAAGCCGCTGGCGGCGCAGGGGGTCTGGCACGAGCGCATCGCCGAATCGCGCTGCCTGATCGAGCAGGCGCGGCTGCTCACCCTCAAGGCCGCCTACATGATGGACACGGTGGGCAACAAGGTCGCCAAGGCCGAAATCGCCATGATCAAGGTCGTGGCCCCCAACGTCGCCTGCAAGGTGCTGGATTGGGCGATCCAAGCGCACGGCGGCGCCGGGGTGTCGCAAGACTTCGTGCTGGCACAAAGCTACGCCAACCAGCGCACCCTGCGCCTGGCCGACGGCCCCGACGAGGTGCACCGCATGGCGATCGCCAAGCTGGAACTGGCGCGCCACCAGCTGCTGGCGTCAGCCACAGCCACCGAACTCGAACCCCCGGTGACGCGCGGCTGCTGAGAAAAGGCCCAGTTGCCTACCAGCCTCTTAGCCGACGGTGTTGGAACGCACCTCGGCTAGGCTGGTCAGGCCCTGCAGGAGCTTTTCTATGCCATCTTGGCGCAAGGTGCGCATGCCCTCATCGAGCGCCAGGCGTTGAATCTCGGTCGGTCGAGCGCGGGTTTGAATCAGGCGGCGCATGTCCGGGCTGCCGCACAACAGCTCGTGCAGAGCCAAGCGGCCCGCATAGCCGCTGTGGCCGCATTGCTCGCAACCGGGAGCCGTGCGCACGAGCAGGCGCCCGTCCTTGGCATAAGCCTGCATCCATTCGTCGAGCAGGGCATGGCCTTGGCGCAAGGGGTGAGTGGCCGGCAGCAGGGCTTGGTAGTCGCGCAGCAGCTCATCGATTTGGGCGATCTCGAGCGGCCGCTCAACCTCACAGTGCTTGCACAAGCGCCGCACCAGGCGCTGCGCCAACACCCCTTGCAACGAATCGGCAAAGGAAAAGGGATCGACCCCCAGATCGATCAGGCGCACCACCGTTTCGGCAGCCGAATTGGTGTGCAGGGTCGAAAACACCAAGTGCCCGGTCAACGACGCCTCGATAGCAATTTCCGCCGTTTCATGGTCGCGGATTTCGCCCACCATGATCACATCCGGGTCGGCACGCAACAGGGTGCGCAAGGCATTGGCGAAGTTCCAACCGATTTTGGCGTTGACCTGTATCTGACGCAAGCCACGCTGGGTGATTTCAACCGGGTCTTCGGCGGTCCAGATTTTGCGGTTCGGGGTGTTGATGCGCTGCAGCGCCGAATGCAAGGTGGTGGTCTTGCCAGAGCCGGTCGGGCCGACGCACAAAAACAAGCCGTAGGGGCGCTCGACCAAGGCCTCGAAACGCTGCAAATTGCGGGCGTTGAGATGCAGTTGCTCGAGCGCCAGCGGCTTCGTCGAGGACAGCAACCGCAACACCACGTCTTCGAGCCCACCCGCAGTCGGCACGGTGGCCACCCGTAACTCGATCGGTATGCCACCAAACTTGGCAAAATTGATCTTTCCGTCTTGCGGTTTGCGGCGTTCGGAGATATCGAGGTCGCACATGATCTTGATGCGCGCCACCAAGGCGTTGCGGTAGTTGGCCGGCAGCTCGAGGTAGTTGCGCATCTGGCCGTCGACGCGAAAGCGAATCTGCAATTTCTGGCGCCCCGGATAGGGCTCGATGTGGATGTCGGAGGCCCCTTGCTGGTGCGCTTCAGCGATCATGGAATTGATCAACCGCACCAAGGTGTTGTCGGACTGCTCGATCGGCTTTTCTTCGAAATCGTCTTTGGCCCCACCAACCAGTTCAACCGCCAACTGCACCGCATCCTGTGGCCCTTGGGTCGGTCGTGCAGTGGCGGCGACAGCAGAAGCGGGCGCGGTGGCGCTGGAGAGCTCGCTCAACCCCACCTCGCGATAGGCTTTTTGAATGCTTTCACCTATTTCGGTGCTGACACTCACCACCGGCAAAATTTTGCGCTGGGTTGTGAACTCCAGATCATCGATGACGCGAAACTGCAGCGGATCGAGCATGGCCACCACCAACGCCCCACCCTGCTCCACAAGGGGCAGCACCTACAGGCGCTGCGCCAATGCCAACGGAATGCGACGCAAAGCGCTGGCATCGATCGGAAATTTGTATAAATTGACAAAGGGGTAGCCCATTTTGCGGGCAAAGGCGGTTTGCAGGTCGGCTGCAGACACCAGGCCTTTATCAAGCAACAGCTGCCCCAGCGGTTGCCGGCTTTGGTCGGACTGCTGCCACTCCAGCACTTGCGCCAGCTGCTCAGGCGTGATCTTGCCCAACCCCACCAGGGCCTCGCCGATGGGCACTGGCTGCAACCTGGCTTGCTGTTGCAACGCACGCTGCAAATCAACCAAGGTTTCCACCACCGAGGGCGCCTCGCTGGCAACCGGGGCCAGCGGTTGCGTGTGCGGCCATTCGTGCAACACGGTCTGGGCAAAATCGGTATCGGCGATTTGGCTCTGCTGGCCCGCGCGCAGCTCGAAGCGCAAAATCCCGCTTTTGGGAATAAAAACGCGCTGCGGCTCGCCGTCAAGGGCCGATTTGGGGAAAATCCACAAACCCTGGTCGGTTTTTTTGTAGCCCAGGCAAATGCCCGAGTAGAGCGCGCCGTCGCGCAAGGAAACCAGAAAAGAATGGGTGGCCGGATGCAGCTCCAGGCTGTGCGCATCGGTGCGGCCGTGGTCGGCCTCGCTGACCGGCCGCGCATCGATTTTCAAGCGCTTGACTTGGTTGAACTTTAAACTCAGGCTGCGTTGCTGCGCAGTGGGCCGGATTTTGATCACGCGGGCGGCCTGATCAAAGTCGAGCAACAGGCCCGAAACGGTTTGCTCGCCCCAGCCGTCGGCGCTGCAAATCAGACCGGTTTGCCCGATTTCGAGGGTTTCATCCTGCAGCAGGTCGGGCAATTGAAAATGGGTTCGGCTCATGTGGAGTGGATACGCGCAGGTGCACGGTGAGGGGGCTATTCAATGAACCATTTGATCACGCTTTTGGCCAGAAAGCCGACCATCCCAAACGACAACACCAGCAGCAAAATGAAGGTGCCAAACTTGCCCGCCTTGGATTCGCGCGCCAGGTTAAAGACGATAAACAGCATGAAGAGGATGAAGCCGCCCAGGCCGATGGTCAGGCCAAAGCTGGCGATCTGGTCTTCGGTGAAGCCAAATACGGTTCCAGGCATGTTATTGCACCCCTCCCCACGAACCCGGCAGACCGAAGGCGCCGGCGCGCTTCAATTGCACATAGGCGTGCCAGCTGGCGTGACCGAGCCACGGCAACAACACGATCAAACCCAGCATCCACGTGAGCAGCCCCACGGCCACGATGAGGGCGATCAAAAGCGCCCACAACGCCATCACCACCGGATATTGCGCCACCACGCGCCAGCTGTGCGCCACCGCCACCGGCAACGGCTGCGCGGTGTCGAGCAGCAGCGGAAAGCTCATCACGCTGGAAGCAAAGACCGGCGCCGCCAGCAGGGCCCCGAGCATGAGCCAGCCTACAAACAACCACTCGCTGGGGCCCAGCACCACGTGCACCAGAAAATCTTGCCAAGTGCCGATGGGCTGTGGTGCCCAAAAAGCCAATAGGCCGGCCGACAGCAAAACCCATGCCGTACCGACCAATGCCAGCAAAACGCCAAACAGCACCAGGCGCGGATCGGCAGATCGCCACAGCTTCAATACGGCGGACATACCGACCCGTCGGCCCAGCTGTGCCTCGCGGCTGACCAGCAACAGGCCCACCAAGACCACCGGCGCCACCAGCACCAGACCCGAAAACGCCCCCGCTTTCCACCAGAAATGGCCTTGGGCAAGCCACAACAGGCTGGAGCCAAACAGGGCTGCTGCCAAACCGTGGAGCAAACCGGGCACCGGGTTGGTGCGCAGATCGTGCCAGCCCAGCGCGAGCCAGTGCAGGGGTGAGGTGAGGGTGATGGTGGCGGCGGGCGGGGCGTGGGCTTCGTTCATGTCGGCAACAGCAAAACGGCATGGGGCATGACAACGGGGATGGCACGGCTACGGCCCGGTGCGTGGGCACAGGGGCGCACAAGCCTGCACCAAACTTTGCGTGTAGGGGTGTTGGGGCAACTGTAACACTTGCTCGGCGCTGCCTTGCTCCACCACCGCGCCGGATTGCAACACCAGCACCTGGTGCGCCAGGGCCCAGATCACGTCCAGGTCGTGGGTGATGAGCAGGTAGCTTAAGTGGTGCTCGCGCTGCAGCCGCAGCAGCAGCTCCAGCACCTGCTGCTGCACCGTGACATCGAGCGCCGACGTGGGCTCGTCGAGCACCAGCAGGCGCGGCTGCACGATCAGGGCGCGCGCGATGGCGATGCGCTGGCGCTGGCCACCCGAAAACTCGTGCGGGTAGCGCTGCAACCAGCGCAGCAGCTCGGCTTGCGGCCCAGACTCGGGCAGCAGCCCGACTTCGCGCAGCGCCTGCAACACGCGCTCGCGCCGCTGCGGCACGCTCAGGTGCGGTTCGTGCACGAGCAGGCCCTCGCCCACGATCTGCTCGATGTTCAGGCGCGGCGACAGGCTGGAAAACGGGTCTTGAAACACCACCTGCACCTGGCGACGCAAGCGGCGCAGGCGCGGGGTGTTGGCGCGCGCCGGGCCCATGCCGGGTTCGCCCCACGCTTCGCCCATGATCTGCAACTCGCCCTGGTGGCGCAGTAGACCGAGGGCAGCCAGCGCCAGCGTCGATTTGCCCGAGCCCGATTCGCCCACCACGCCCAGCGTGCGCCCGGGGGGCAGCTCAAACTCGACGCCGCGCACGGCCTCGAAGCGCCCGCGCCTGAACCAGCCCGCCAAGCCCGGGCGCGGCACCTCGTAGGCCACCGCCAGCTGGCGCGCCCGCAACACCGGCGGCGCCTCGGGCAGCGGCGGCGGCGGCCCGAAATCGCGCTTGGGGCGGCTGCCCAAGAGCTTGCGCGTGTAGGGGTGCTGCGCCTGCTCGAACACCTGCGCCACCGGGCCCTGCTCCACCAGGTGCCCGCGCTCGAGCACCAGCACGCGGTCGGCAAACTGGCGCACCAGGTGCAGGTCGTGGGTGATGAGCAGCAGCGCCATCCCTAGGCGCTGTTGCAGCGTGCCCAGCAGCTCGAGCATCTGCGTGCGCAAGCTGGCGTCGAGCGCGGTGGTGGGTTCGTCGGCAATCAGCAGCCGCGGCTCGCTGGCCAGCGCCATGGCGATCATGGCGCGTTGGCGCTGGCCACCGCTGAGCTGGTGCGGATAGGCGCGGGCGCGCCGCTCTGGCTCGGGCATGCCGGTAGCGGCCAGCAGCTCGACGATGCGCGCTTCGGCCTGGCGCGCGCTCAGGCCTTTTTTGAGGGTGAGGATTTCGCCGATCTGGTTGCCCACGGTGTAGAGCGGATTGAGCGCCGTCATGGGCTCTTGAAAGATGCACGCCACCTCGTCGCCGCGCACGCCGCGCAGCTCGCGCTCGCTCAAACGCAGCAGGTCGCGCCCCTGCAGCAGCGCGCTGCCGCCCACTTCGGCCTCGGGCAGCAGGCGCAGCAGGCTCAGGGCCGAGACCGTCTTGCCCGAACCCGATTCGCCCACCAGCGCCAGCCGCTCGCCGGCCGCGAGCTCGAAATCGATGCCGTGCACCACCTCGAGCCCAGCAAAGGCCACGCTCAAGGCCCGCACCTGCAACAGCGGCGCGCTCACCGCTGCACCTTTCGCGGGTCGAGCGCGTCGCGCAGCCCATCGCCCATGAAGGTGAGCAGCAGCAGCGTGAGCACCAGCACGGCAAAGGTGCCCAGCGAAATCCACCACGCGTCGAGGTTGTTCTTGCCCTGCGCCAGCAGCTCGCCCAGCGAGGGTGTGCCGGGCGGCACGCCCAAGCCCAGAAAATCGAGCGCGGTCAGCGCCAAAATGGCTGCGCTCATGCGAAAGGGCAAAAAAGTGACCACGGGCGTCAGGCTGTTGGGCAGGATGTGGCGGCGCATGATCTGCCAGTTGCTCAATCCCATGGCGCGCGCGGCGCGCACGTAGTCGAGCTGGCGGTTGCGCAAAAACTCGGCGCGCACGTAGTCGCTCAGGCCCATCCAGCCAAACAGGCTGAGCAAGACCAGCAGCAACAGCAAACCGGGCTCGAACAGCGCCGAAAAAATGATCAGCAAATAGAGCTCGGGCATCGAGCCCCAGACCTCGATGAAGCGCTGCCCCACCAAATCGACGCGGCCGCCGTAGTAGCCCTGTATGGCACCAGCGAGCACGCCCAGCAGCACGCCCACCGCCGTGAGGGCGAGCGCAAACAGCACCGAGAGCCTGAAGCCGTACAGCAAGCGCGCGGCCACGTCGCGGCCACGGTCGTCGGTGCCGAGCCAGTTGCTGGCGCTGGGGCCCGAGGGGTGCGGCTCGGGCGCGAAGTAGTTGATGCTGCTGTGGTGAAAGCGAATCGGGGGGAACAAGGCCCAGTTGCCGGGCTGCTCGAACTGGCGCTGGATGAAGGGGTCGTGGAAATCGGTCGGGGTCTCGAAATCGCCGCCAAAGGCGGTCTCGGGCGGGTTGTGCAGCAGCGGCGCGTGCAGTTGGCCGCCGTAGCGCGCCAGCAGGGGCCGGTCGTTGGCGATCAGTTCGGCCCCGAGGCTGAGCACGAACAGCAGGCCAAAGAGGATCAGGCTGTAAAAACCGAGCCGATGGCGGCGAAAGCGGCGCCACGCCAGCCGCCCCGGGCTGAGCGCGGGCGGCAAGGGGGTGGCTGCGGCAGAGGCTGCTGCGGGGGCTTCAGTCAAAACGGACACGGGGATCGACCCAGACGTAACACAGATCGCTGATCAGGCGCGTGACCAGCGCGATCAGGGCAAACAGATACAGCGTGCCCATGACCACGGGGAAGTCGCGCCGGATCACGCTCTCAAAGCCCAGCAGCCCCAGCCCCTCGAGCGAAAACAGGGTTTCGATCAGCAGCGCGCTGGCAAAAAAGGCGCCGACAAAGGCCGCCGGGAAGGCGGTGACGATGGGGATCAGGGCGTTGCGAAACACGTGCTTGTACAGCACCCGGCGCTCGCTCAGGCCCTTGGCGCGCGCAGTGAGCACGTATTGCTTGCGTATTTCTTCCAGTAGCGCGTTCTTGGTCAGCATGGTGGTGATGGCAAAGGCGCCGACCACGCTGGCCGTCACCGGCAGCGTGATGTGCCAGAGGTAATCGACGATCTGCGCCCCCAGGCTGAGCTCGTGCCAGTTGCTCGAGACCAGCCCGCGCAGCGGAAACCACTGCAACTGGCCGCCAAAAATCACCAGCAGCGCCACGCCGAGCACGAAGCCGGGGATGGCAAAACCCACCAGCACGATGACGCTGGTGGCGGTGTCGAAGCGGCTGCCGGCGCGCACCGCTTTGGCGATGCCCAGCGGGATCGAGACCGCGTAGCTGATGAGGAAGGTCCAGAGCCCGAGGCTGATCGAAACCGGCAGCCGCTCGACGATCAGCTCCCAGACCGAGCGGTGGTGAAAGAAGCTCTGCCCGAGGTCGAAGCGCAAAAACTGCCCCACCATCTGAAAAAAGCGCTCGTGCGCGGGCAGATCAAAGCCGTAGAGCTGCCGGATCTGCTCGATCTGAGCCGCGTCCAGCCCTTGGCGGCCGTGGATGCCGGCTGCCGCCCCGGCCGCCGCGCCCTCGCCCCCGACATCGCGCCCCTGCAACTGCGCCACCATCTGCTCCACCGGTCCGCCGGGGACGAACTGGATAATGATGAAGGTGAGCAGCAAAATCCCGAACAGGGTCGGGATCATGAGCAGCAGGCGCTTGAGGACGTAGCTCCACATATTAGCGCCCCCCCTCGGCACGTGCGGCGCGCGCGGCGCTGGCGGCTTGGCGCTGCTGCAGCTCGGCCCGGTTGGCCGCGCTGGCCCACCAAGTGGCCAGCACCCAGCCTTCGGGCTGGAAGTAGCGCGGCAGCACGGCCGGCTGCTCGAAGCGCCCGGCGCGGTAGGCGATGCGGTGCACGCTGCCGTACCAGTGCGGGATCATCAGGTGCTGGTGGCGCAGCACGCGGTCGAGCGCGCGCAAGGACGCGACCAGCTCGGGCCGGGTGCGCGCGGCCACGGCGCGCTCGAGCAGCGCATCGACGGCCGGGTCGCGCAGCCCGATCAGGTTGCTCGAACCCGGGGTGGTGGCGGCGGCCGAGCCGAAGCGGTCCAGCAGCTCGGCCCCCGGGGCTTGGCTGCCGAGCCAGCGCACGCTGGTGAGGTCGAAGTCAAAGGCGTCGAGGCGGCGTTGCAGCAGCGCAAAGTCCACCACGCGGTAGCGGGCTTCGATGCCGAGGCGGCGCAGGTTGTTTTGCAGCGGCGTCACCACCCGGCCCATGCCACCACCGCTGTCGAGGAACTCGATCACCATCGGCTCGCCTTGGGCGTTGCGCAGCGCACCGTCGCGGTAGCGCCAGCCGGCGGCGGCGAGCAGGTCGCGCGCACGGCGCAGGTGGTCGCGCAGGGTCTGGCCAGAATCGAGCTCGAGCCGTGTCACCGGCGGCAGCGGCACCGGCTGGGTGAACACGGCTGCGGGCAGTTGCGCGCGCAAGGGTTCGAGCAGCGCCAGTTCGTCGGCACCGGGCAGGCCCGTGGCCTCGAAGTCGCTGGCGGTAAAAAAGCCGCGCATGCGCTCGAAGGAGTTGAAGAACAGCTGCCGGTTCATCCACTCAAAGTCCAGCGCCAGCGCGATCGCCTCGCGCACGCGCGCATCTTGAAGGTGCGGACGCCGGGTGTTGAACAAAAAGCCCTGAAAATCGCCGGCGTTGTGGTGCGCCACTTCGCGCTTGATGAGCTCACCGCGGTCAAAGGGGCGCCCGATCAGGGTGCGCGCCCATTCGCGCGAGATGAAGGACTGCATGTAGTCGAACTCGCCGGCCTTGAAGGCCTGCACCTGCGCCGTGGGGTCGCGAAAGATGGTGTAGGTGATGCGCTCGAAGTTGAACATGCCGCGGCGCACGTTCAGGTCGGCGGCCCACCAGTGGGGGTCGCGCACGAAGGTGATGTCGCGGCCAAAATTGACCGGCCCGATGCGGTAGGGACCCGAGGCGATCGGGTGCTGCAAGACGACTTGGTCAAAGGGCAGGCGCTGGCCGTTTTCCAGCCCCCACTGGCGGCTGAACACCGGCATGGAGCCGGCGATGAGTGGCAGCTCCGGGTTGGGGCGCGCAAAATCAAAGCGCAGCAGGCGCTCGCCCAGCACCTGCACACCGGTGATCTCGCTAAAAAAACTGCGCAACTGCGGTGCCGCGTGGACGCCGGTGAGGGTTTCGAACGAGTGCTGCACGTCGGCCGCCAGCACCGGCTCGCCGTTGTGAAAGCGCGCGCGCGGGTGCAGCCTGAAGGTGGCCGAGCGGCCGTCGGCGGCCACCTGCACCGATTCGGCCAGCAGCCCGTAGGCGCTGTTGGGCTCGTCGAGGTGGGGAGTGAGCAGCGACTCGAACATCAGCAACCACATGCCCGGCGGCGCCGTGCCCTTGAGCGTGAACGGGTTGAACTTGTCGAAGGTGCTGATGCGCGTGGGCGAAACCAGAGTGATCGAGCCGCCGCGCGGGGCTTGCGGATTGACGTGGGCAAAGTGGGCAAAACCGGGCGGCAGCGCGAGGTCACCGAACTGGGCGTAGCCGTGCGCGGGTGCCCCGGCCCGGGCTTGGTTGGCTGCCGCACCGGCCAGCAGCAAAAACAGCACGAGAAGCGCAAGCAGCAGATGCGTCAGCGCGCGCAGTGCTGGCGCGGCGGCAGCTGGCCGCAGCGGGCTGGGCCCGCAAAAACACTGCCATCTGAAACACGGGTTCTGCATGCGACAATTCTGCCTTACATTTTCTGGAGCATAAGGCATGGGTTTTCTGGTCGGTAAAAAGTTCTTGATCACCGGTTTGTTGTCGAACCGCTCGATCGCCTACGGCATTGCCCGGGCTTGCCACGCGCAGGGGGCCGAGTTGGCGTTCAGCTACGTGGGCGAGCGCTTCCGCGATCGGATCACCGACTTTGCTGCCGAGTTCAACTCCAGCCTGGTGTTCGACTGCGACGTGGCCGACGACGCCCAGATCGAGCGCTTGTTCCTCGATTTGTCGGCGCACTGGCCGCGCTTTGATGGCTTTGTGCACAGCATCGGCTTTGCCCCGCGCGAGGCCATCGCCGGCAATCTGCTCGACGGCCTGAGCCGCGAGGCCTTTCGCATCGCGCACGACATCAGCGCCTACAGCTTCCCAGCGCTGGCCAAAGCCGCCCTGCCCTACCTGAACGACCGCTCGGCCCTGCTGACCTTAAGCTACCTCGGCGCGCTGCGCACGGTACCGCACTACAACACCATGGGCTTGGCCAAAGCCAGCCTGGAAGCCAGCGTGCGCTACCTAGCCGAGGCCGTGGGGCGGCTCGACGACGGGCGCAGCATCCGCGTCAACGGCGTGAGCGCCGGCCCGATCCGCACCTTGGCCGCCAGCGGCATCAAAGACTTTAGCAAGCTGCTGGGCATGGTCGCCGACGCCGCGCCGCTGCGGCGCAACGTCACCATCGACGACGTGGGCAACGTCGTCGCGTTTTTGCTCAGCGACCTGGCCGCCGGCGTCACCGCCGAGATCACCTACGTGGACTGCGGCTTCAGCCAGACCGCCGGCATCAGCCGCGACAGCGAGCGCGTCAACGGCGGCAACAACGGCAACGGCAGCAACGCGGCGGGCTGATGGGCTTTAGGGCAACACAAAACGCACCGTGATCGCCGGCTGATTGGGCCGGTTGATGGTTGCCACGGCGCGCGCGCCGGCTGCCAGTTGCAGATTGGCTTGCAGCATGTTGGGGCCGGCTGGGCTCAGGGGGGCTTGGGTGCGCGTGGCGCCTTGCAGCACGGTGAGCTGGCCCGTCATCTGGGCCACGTTGAAGGGCTTGCCGTGGTCATCGACAAAAATCTGCGCCTGCGCGCCGCGCCCGACGAGCTCAAAGCCCAGATCGGCCGCCACCTGCACCACACCGCCGTGCTGCGGCTTGGGCGCGCCGTGGGCGTGGGCGTTGAAACCGATCATCGACAGGCCCAGCAGGGCCGCGATTGCGTAGCGTTTTTGCATTTCTTTCTCCAAAAAAAGTGTGGGGAGGGAATTTGGCCGCATTGGGCGCCGATTCACCTTGCGATTGTGAATCAACGCCTAGGCTGCGGCTGGGCCTAGGCCCGGGATGGGCTGCCAACTTAAAAACGGCAGCCTCATGGCCCGGGCTCAGTACGACTCCTGCACCGCCGCATCGGTGCGGCTGGTGTCGGTTTCGTTGACCAAGCGCTCGGTGGCTGCGCGCCCGTAGCGCAGATAGAGCACGGGCGTGAGCAGGGTGTCGAGCAGGGTCGAGCTCACCAGCCCGCCAAAGATCACCACCGCCACCGGGTGCAAAATCTCCTTGCCCGGCGCGTCCGACGCCAGCAGCAGGGGCGTGAGGGCAAAGGCCGCCACCAGCGCCGTCATCAGCACCGGCGTCAGGCGCTCGAGCGAGCCGCGCACCACCATCTCGGGCCCAAAGCGTTCGCCCTCAAACTTGCACAGGTTGATGTAGTGGCTGATCTTGAGCACGCCGTTGCGGCTGGCGATGCCGGCCAAGGTGATGAAGCCCACCATCGACGCCACCGAGAGCGACACGCCCGCGATCCACATCGCCAGCACCGAACCGATCAGGGCCAGCGGGATGTTGAGCATGATGATGCCGGAGAGCAACGCCGATTTGTAGCGCGAGTACAGCACCATAAACACCAGCAGCAGCGACAGCAGCGACAAGCCAGCGATCAGCCGCGTGGCCTGCTCTTGCGCCTGGAACTGACCTTCGAGGGTGATGAAGGCCCCCGGCGGCAGCGCGCTGCCCGCAATCACGCCGCGCACGTCGGCGATGATGCGCGCCATGTCGGAGCCGTCGGTGTTGGCATAGACCACGATGCGCCGCCGGCCGTTCTCGCGCCCGATCTGGTTCGGCCCGTCGCTCTCTTCCACCGTGGCAAAAGCCGACACCGGCACGCTGCCCGAGGGCGTGTCGATCAGCAGGCGCTCGAGGTCTTGCGGACTGCGCGCGCCGTCGGGCAGGCGCAGCACCAGCTCGAAGCGGCGCGGCCCATCGACGATCACCGCCCCGTGCGCGCCGTCGGTGAGCGCTTGCAGCACGCGCACCGCCTCGCCCGGCGACAGGCCGGTCTGCGCCAGCCGCTGGTGGTCGATGCGCAGCGTGATCTGCGGGATCAGCACCTGTTTTTCGACGCTCAAATCCACCAGCCCCGGCACCGCCTCCAGCTCCTGGCGCAGTTGCGCCGCCAGGCCGCGCAGGGTGTCGGTGTCGTCGCCAAAGACCTTGATGGCGATCTGCGCCCGCACCCCGGCCAGCAGGTGGTCGAGCCGGTGCGAGATCGGCTGCCCCACCGCCACCTGCACCGGCAGCTGCGCTAGGCGCTCGCGCAGGTCGGCCATCACGGCCTCGCGGTCGCGCGCGCTGGGGGCCAGCCCGACGTCGATCTCGGCCGCGTGCACCCCTTCGGCGTGCTCGTCGAGCTCGGCGCGGCCGGTGCGCCGCCCCACGTGCGTGACTTCGGGCACCTGCAAGATCAGGGTCTCGGCCAGCGCACCGATGCGGTTCGATTCCTCGAGCGAGGTGCCGGGCTGCATCAGCATCCCCAGCGTCAGCGAGCCCTCGTTGAAGGCCGGCAGGAAGGCGCGCGGAAAAAACGGCACGCTCGCCGCCGCCAGCGCCACCGCCACCACGGCCGCCCCCAGCAGCAGGCGCGTGCGCCCAAAAGACCAGTGCAGCAAGCGCGCGTCCCAGCGCTTGAGGCGCACCACCAGCGGGCTGTCGCCGTGCGTCAGGCGCTTCATGCGCGGCAGCAGGTAGTAGCACAGCACCGGCGTAACGGTCATGGCCACCGCCATCGACGCCAGAATCGAGACGATGTACGCCACCCCCAGCGGCGCAAACAGCCGCCCCTCGATACCCGGCAGCGCAAACAACGGCACGAACACCAGCACCACGATCAGCGTGGCATAGACGATGCCGGTGCGCACCTCGATGCTGGCCTGACGCACGACCTCGATCACCGGCTGCGGCTGCGCCAACAAGCGGTTTTGCTTCAGGCGGCGCAAGGTGTTTTCCACATCCACCACCGCGTCATCGACCAGCTCGCCGATGGCGATCGCAATCCCGCCCAGCGTCATCACGTTGATGGTCTGCCCGAGCCAGTGAAACACCAGCGCCGTGGCGGCCAGCGCGAGCGGGATGGCGCTGAGCGAGATCAGCGTGGTGCGCGCCGAGAGCAAAAAGGCAAACAGCACGATCGCCACCATGATGGCGCCGTCGCGCAGCGCCTCGGCCACATTGCCCGTGGCCGCCTGAATGAAATCGGCCTGCCTGAACAGCACCTGCGGCTCGGCCAGCCCGGCCGGGCGACCGGCCTTGAGCTCCTCCAAGGCGCCCTCGATCTGCTCGGTCAGGCGCAGCGTGTCGGCACCGGGCTGCTTCTGGATGCTCAGCACCACCGCCGGCGCGCCGTTAAAGCCCGCGTCGCCGCGCTTGAGCCCGGCGGCAAAGCGCACCTGCGCCACCTGCTGCAGCAGGATCGGGCGCCCGTCGCGCCAGGCCACCGCCAGACCCTGCAAGTCTTCGAGGCGGCTGCTGCGCCCGATGTGGCGGATCAGGTATTCGCGGCTGTTGCGGTCGATGAAACCGCCACCGGCGTTGCTGGCAAAACCGTTCAGCGCGGCCTCGATCTGCGTCAGCGTGACGCCAAACTGCGCCATGCGCTGCGGGTCGGGCTCGACGCGCAACTGGCGCACCTCGCCGCCGATCGCGATCACTTGCGACACCCCGGCGATCGAGAGCAGGCGCGGGCGCAGCACAAAATCGGCGTACTCGCGCGCCTCCATGGCCTGCTGCGCAGCCGCATCGGCATTGACGGCAGCACCCGGAGCCAGCGCTTGCAGCGGCAGCGCCAGCAGCATCACCTCGCCCATGATGGACGAGACCGGCCCCATGGTCGGGCTGATATCGGCCGGCAGTTGCTCACGCACCAGCGCCAGCCGCTCGGCGACTTGCTGGCGGTTGCGAAACACGTCGGTGCCCCAGTCAAACTCGGCATAGACGATCGACAGACCAATGCCCGAGACCGAGCGCACCCGCGTCACGCCGGGCATGCCGTTGAGCGCGGTTTCGATCGGCACCGTGACGAGCTGCTCGACCTCCTCCGGGGCCATGCCGCCGGCTTCGGTGAGCACCGTGACCTGCGGTTTGTTCAGGTCCGGGAACACATCGACCGGCATGCGCCAGGCGGTGAGGGCCCCATAGACCAGCAGAATGCCTGCAAAAACCAGCACAAAAAGCCGGTTATTCAGGCTGTTGCGAACGATCCAGTTAAACATGATTGCCTTTGTGGATCGTTAGCGGATTTGCGCCAGCAGCGCCGCGCCACGCACCACCACCCGGTTGTCGGCTCCCAGCCCGGCGTGCACCACCACGGTGCTGGCGTCGAGCACGCTGAACTGCACCGGCTGCGGGATGTAGCGCTCGGTGCCCGACTTGATCCAGACCACCGGCTGATTCGCCGGGTTGCGGGTGATGGCCTCGGCCGGCAGCACAAAGCCTTGCAGGGTGTCGGTGCGCTGCACGATCAGCCGCACCGGCTGGCCCAGCGCCAGCGGCAGTTGCGCGCCTGCGCCCGCTCGCTGGGTGCCGGCCGGCGGGCTGAGTCGGGCGCGAAACAGCAAGGGCAGCACCCCATCGCGCATGGCGGCGCCACTGCCGAGCGGCTCCAGACGCACGCCGGGCACACCCACGAGCGTGGCGGCTGCGATGCGCTGGCTCAGCCCCACGTCGGCCGTGCTGGCCTCGACCAGCAGCCGCGCCGGATCGACGATCTCAAACAGCACATCGCGGCCCTCCACCACCTGGCCGGCCAGCACCTCGGCGCGCGCGATCACGCCGCTCACGGGGGCGCGCAGCGCCACGCGCGGGCGCTGCCCGGCGGCCAGTGCCTGCTGGCGCGCTTGCAGGCTCTGCACCTCAGACTGCGCGGCCTCGATCTCGCGCCGTGGCACCGAGCCTTCCAGGCCGCGCAAGCGCTGCCAGCGCTGCTCGGCCAGGCTGTGCGCAGCGCGCAGTTCGGCCAGTTGCGCTTGCACCGCAGCGGAGGCGAGCGGGTCCGGCAGGTGCTGCACGTAGGCCAGCACATCGCCCCGGCGCATGCGCTGCCCCGGCACCGGAAAACCGCGCGGCCCGGCTTCGATCTGGCCCGCAAGCGGGCTTTGCACGCGCGCCCCGGCGTTCGGGTCCATCACCACCCGGCCCGGCAACTCGGTCGTCTGCGGCACCTGAGTGGGCTGGACCAGCACGGTGCGCAAGCCCATCAGGCGCTGCGAAGGCATGGGCACCTGCACGCTGCCGTCGGGCAGGCGCGTCAGGCCGTCGGGGCGTGCGGCGGCGCCTGGGGCGTCGAGGTGTTCACCGTCGGGGCCGTGGGCCCCCGGAGCGGCCCAGGCGCTGCCCGCCGAGGGCAGCGCCAGTGGCAGCGCCACCGGGAGCGCCACCATGAGTACCGCCGCCAACACGGCGGTGTGCGTCCAGGTATGCGTCCAGACATGCAGAAATTTTTTCATGATCACAATCCTTTGCCAGCGCGCACAGCCTTGCTGCGGCGCAAAAACCAAATTCCGCCACCGGCCAGCAGCAGCCCGCCACCGGCCAGCGTCAGCGGCAGCGCCAGCTCTTCGAGCAAGGTGTGTTCGTGGCCGTGACCACCTTGCACCGGGGCGGCCACCTGGAGGGTGCCTTCGAGCAAATCGGACTGCTCGCCCGCGATCACCGTCAGCACCAGCGCGTGCTGGCCCGGCTGGCGCAGCGCCTGCAGCAGCGCCGCGTCGCTCAGCAGGTAGTCACCCTGCTCGGGCCTGAAGGCCGCCGTTCCTTGCAGCGCCCCGGATTCGATTTGCAACTGCGCCTGCAGCACCGGCTCGCTGCTCTGAAACTGGTTCAGGTACAGGCTCAAGCCCTCGGCTTGCAAGCGACCGACGACCTCGAACAATTCCGACTGGGCCTCGAAACGCGGCAGTGCCGCAACGCCAGCCACCACAGCCCCCGCAGGCGCGTCGAGGTGTTCGCCATCGGGGCCGTGGGCACCGGGGGCGGCGTGGCTGGCCAGCGCCAGCGCGCACAGGGCGGCGGCCAGGGTGTGTTTCAGTTTCAGGCGCAAGGGGGATGTCAGGCTGGGTGTCATGGCAGGTTTCCAAATAAGAGTTGCAACCGCGCTTGCGCGATCTGCTGCTGCAGGTGCAGCGTTTGCAGGGCCGATGCGGCCTCGGTGGCCGCCGCGCGGGTGCGCAGCCAATCGGCCAGCGCGGTTTCGCCGCTGCGGAAGGATTTTTCGATCAGGGCGGCGCGTTCGCGCAACTGCCCGGCACGGTCCGAGGCGTGGACGATCTGGGGCGCCAGGCCCGCCAGCGCCGCGTGCTGCTGCACCCACTGGGCTTGCAGTTGCCGCTCCAGTTCTTGCTGGCGCGCTTGCGCCTGCGCGTAGGCGCCCTGGGCCGCGAGCAACTGCGGGTTGTGCTGGGCCGGGCTGTGCAAGGGGATGCGCAGCGTCAGGCCCAGGCTCTGCGTGGCCGCTGCGCCGCGTGCCTCCACCTGCTGCACCCAGCGCGTTTGCAATTCGGGCGCAGCGCGGCGGCTGCGCTCGACCAGCGCCAATTGGCGCTGCGCCCACTGGCTGCGCTCAGCCGCTTCACGCAGCAGCGGGTGCTGCGCCAGCGCGGCCGGAGGTGCGGGCAGCGCCAGCAGCGCTTCAAGGGTTGGCACGGCGCTCAAACCCGTCAGGCTCTGCCAGCGCAACTCGGCGCTTTGCAGTTCACTGCGCGCCTGCTGCTGCAGGGCCTGCGCTTGCAAGAGCTCGGCCTGTGCCGCCAACCAATCGGTGCGGGCGCGCTCGCCTGCGGCCAGCAGCCGCTGCACATCGGCGGCCAACAAGCGCAGGGCATCTGCATCCACCGTGCGCTGCGCCAGCTCCAGGCGCTGCTGCTGCACCGCAGCGGCGGCTTCGAGCAGGGCTTGCGCCAATTGCAGGCGCTGGGCGCTGGCACCGGCTTGCGCCACGGCGGCAGCGGCAGCGGCTTGCTGCACGCTGGCTTGGCGCTGCCCCGGCAACCACAGCGGCAGCACGAGCGCGAGCTCGGCTTCGCGCGCGCCGGTGTTGCGGTTGAGCTGGTCGGTGCGCCAGCCGGCCTCAAACACCGGCGCACCCGGCAACCACGCTTGGGCGGCAGCTTGCTCGGCCCCGGCCACCTGCGCGGCAGCGGCAGCGGCAGCAGATTCGGCGCTGCGCGCCCAAGCGGCGTCGAGCGCCTGCGCCCAAGTCGGTGCCTGGGGCATGCCGGCTGCGCCTGGATTGGACCCCACGCTGACATGGGGCGCCGCAGCGGTTGAGGCCGCAATGGGCTCCACACCGACAGCGGCTGAATTGGGCGCGCCAACGGGCGCGCTCCAGGGATTGTGAGAGGGTGCGGGTGCGGGCGCGGGCAGGGTCGCGGTCTGCGCCCACAACCCCGGCGCACCCACACCCAGAGCGACGGCCACACCGAGCGCCCGCAAGCGGAACGTGCAAAACATGAAAACCTCTGCGATCTACAGCCTGATACGGCCTAGGCAGGGCTCGTGCACGCGCTTAACCCACCAAGGGGCTGAAAAGCGCATGAGGCCACGGCGACTAGACCAAGCGAACGCACCCGCGCGCCATAGGGCGCAAAAGGGCGCAGCTGCGCTTCAGGTGCGCGGAGGTCGGTGCAGAGGATCGGTGTAGCGGTTGGGCAGGGAATCGGCCCAGTAGTGTGGCAGCCCGGCGAGGGGCAAGGGGAATGCGAGCTGGGGCGCCGCCACGGGCGAAGCCACCACGTGCGAGCCGTCGAGTGCCACGTGCTCGAAGGAGGCTTGGCTGGCATCGGCGTGGATGCTGCCGTCGGTGTGGTGGTGGTGGCCCACGTCTTTCCAGTGCAGGGCGGCGTGGACGGCGTCAGCCGAGGCCTTGGCCAGCGCGGGCAAGCCAGCGCCAGCCACGCCTTGCCAGAGCAAGGCCCACACAGCCACCAAAAGCACCAGTTTGCGACGCATGGGTCAGATTTTAGCAGCAGGGCCTTAAGCGCAGTGCCCTGCTTGGGGTGCTGCGCCCAGGCACGTGCATCAGCGCCCAGCCGCCGGCACGTTGCCGCGCATGGCGCGGAAGAACTCCGAGCTCTGATCCAACACCATCAAATCGCTGCGGCTTCTGAAGCTGGCGCGGTAGGCCTCGAGGCTGCGGTAGAACTGGGCAAAGACCGGGTCGCGGCTGAAGGCCTCGCTGTAGATGCGCGAGGCTTGGGCGTCGCCCTGGCCTTTGAGCTTTTGCGCTTCGCGGAAGGCCTCGGCCAGCAGTTCCTCGCGCTGGCGGTCGGCGTCGGCGCGGATCTGTTCGCCTTCGGCAAAACCGGTGGCGCGCAGTTCGTTGGCGACACGGCGGCGCTCGGCGATCATGCGGTCAAACACCGAGCGCGTGATGGTTTCGGCGTAATCCACGCGCGTGATGCGCACGTCGATCACGTCCATGCCCCAAGGCTGTTCGGCGCCGCGCACGGCCGCCAGCACGTCGCGCTTGACGTCGGCCATGACCTCTTCGCGCCGGGTCGAGAGCAGCTCGCGCACCGTGCGCCGGTTCACCTGCTCTTGGAAGGCGTTGCGCACCACGCGGTTGAGCTGGGCGGCGCCGGCGCGCTCGTCGAGCCCGACGTTGCGGATGAAAGCCGAGGGGTCGGAGATGCGCCAGCGCACGAACCAGTCGATCACCACCCGTTGGCGCTCGGCGGTGAGCATGGGCTCGGTATCGACACTCTCGAGCGTGAGCAGGCGCCGGTCGATATAGACCACGTTTTGAAACGGCGGCGGCAGCTTGAAGTTGAGCCCAGGCTCGATCACCACGCGCTGGATTTGACCGAGCTGATAGACCACGCCAAACTGGCGCTGGTCAACCACGAACAGCATCGAACTCCCGACCCCGAGCAACACGAGGAAGGAGACCAGAATCAGACCAATTTTGTTCATCATGGCAGTGTGTCGTCGCTTTAGCGGGCGCGCTGGGCGTCACGGGCGCGCGGGTCGGGCGCTGGTGCGGCGGGTGCTGGAGTTGGAGCGGCGGGCAGCGCCGCAGCCGCGCCGGCCAGCGGTGCCGCCACGGCGGCTTGCTGGATCAGGCGATCGAGCGGCAGGTGCAGCAGGTTGTTGTTGTTGCGCGAGTCGATCAGCACCTTGGTGACGTTGCTGAACACCTCTTGCATGGTCTCGAGATACAGCCGGTCGCGCGTGACTTGGGGTGCGCGCGCGTGCTCGGCTTGCACCAGGCGGAAGCGCGCGGCATCACCCTCAGCGCGCGCCACCACGCGCACCTTGTGGCCTTGGGCTTCTTCCATCAGGCGCGCGGCGGCACCGCGGGCGCGTGGGATCACGTCGTTGGCGTAGGCTTCGGCCTCGTTGCGCGCGCGTTCGCGCTCTTGGCCGGCCACCAGCACGTCGTCGAAAGCGGCTTGCACCTGCTCTGGCGGGCGCACGCCGCCTTGTTGCAGGTTGACGGCCACCACCTCGACCCCGACCTGGGCGCGGTCGAGCAGGCTTTGCATCAGGGCACGCACGCGCGGCGCGATCTGGTCGCGCTCTTCGACCAGGGCTTGGTCCATGGTCATGCTGCCGACCACTTCGCGCACCGAGGTCTCGGCGGCGCGCAGCACGGCGTTGTCGGGGTCGCGGCTGTTGAACAGAAAGGCGCGGGCGTCGTTGAGGCGGTACTGCACCGCAAAGCGGATTTCGACGATGTTCTCATCGAGCGTGAGCATGCCCGAATCGCGCAGGCCGGTGGCCGGCACGATGTCCTCGCGCCCGACATCGACCGAGCGAATGGTGGTGACGAACACGGTTTCGTGGCGCTGAATCGGCGCCGGCAGGCGCCAGTTGAAGCCCGCGCCCACGGTGCTGTGGTAGCGCCCGAACTGGGTCACCACGGCTTGCTGGCCCTCTTGCACGATGAAGAAACCCGAGCCGAGCCAGAGCACCAGCAACACGCCGCTCACCATGCCGGCGACCATGCCTGCCCCCTTGGGGGTGGGGGCCTTGAAGCCCGGCATGCCGCCGCCGCCACCACCAGAGCCCATACCAGCGCCGCCAGGGCGTTTGCCGCCGCCAAAAAGCCCATTGAGCTTGCGGTTGAAGTCGCGCCAGATTTCGTCTAGGTCGGGCGGGCCTTGGTTGGGGCCTTTGGGGCGGCCTTGCCACGGGCGTGGATCGGGCTGCTGCTCGTCGCCACGGCGGTCGTCGGGGCGGTCGTCGTGGCTGGGATCGGGCCGGTGAGAGGAGTCACGCGAGCCATCGGATGCACCGGGTTTGGCGTCGTCGTCGCGGCCCCAACGCGGGTCGTTGAGGTTGAACATGCCCCGCACGCGGCTCCACCAAGGAGAGCGCAGGGGCAAGGGGTGGCTATTCATGGATGGTGGCTGTTGAAGAGTCGAACGAAACGCTATTGTGCACAAATCGGGCCACACGCTGCGCGTGGGCACCGCATTAAACCATTTCTTGCGCAGCGGCGGCCGGCAAGACCGCCTGCAGGCGCTGCGCCAGCAAGCCGCGCAAGGCGTCCAGCCCTTGGCCAGTTTGGGCACTGAGAAAGATTCGAGCCACTGACAGGCCGTCTAGTTCCATCGAATCGACGCTTTGCTGCGGCAAACGCTCGGGGGCCAGGGCATCGATCTTGTTGTAAACCAGCACCTGCTCGATGCCGTCGGCCCCGATCTCGTGCAGCACCTGTTGCACGTTGGCGATCTGCTCGAGGTGGGCCGGGTTGGCGCAATCCACCACGTGCAGCAACAAATCGGCCTCGCAGGCCTCTTGCAAGGTGGCGGCAAAGGCGTTGACCAGCGCGTGCGGCAGGTCGCGGATGAAGCCCACGGTGTCGGACAGCGACAGGCTGCGCCCGGCCTCGCTCAGGTAGAGCTGGCGCGTGGTGGTGTCGAGCGTGGCAAAGAGCTGGTCGGCGGCGTAGGCGCGCGCCTTGACCAGCGCGTTGAAGAGCGACGATTTGCCGGCGTTGGTGTAGCCCACCAGCGAGACCTTGAAGGTGCCGCTGCGGTCGCGCTGGCGGCGCTGGGTGTTGCGTTGGCGCTTGACGCGCTCGAGGCGCTCGCGCGTGCGCTTGATGGCCTCGCCGATCATGCGCCGGTCGAGCTCGATCTGGGTCTCACCGGGGCCGCCGCGCAAGCCGATGCCGCCGCTTTGGCGCTCGAGGTGCGACCAGCGCCGCACCAGCCGGGTGCTGAGGTACTGCAAGCGCGCCAGCTCGACTTGCAGCTTGCCTTCGTGGCTGCGCGCGCGTTGGGCGAAGATCTCGAGGATCAGCAGCACGCGGTCGTTGACGGCCAGCTCCATGTGCCGCTCGAGGTTGCGCTGCTGCGCCGGGCTCAGGGCTTGGTCGAACAGGATTTCTAGCGCCCCGTGGGCCAGCGCCAGGGCCTTGATCTCGTCGGCTTTGCCTGAGCCTATGTACAGCGCCGGGTCGGGGGCGCGGCGTTTGCACACCACCCGGTCCAGCACGCGGTAGCCAGCCGTGCGGGCCAGCTCGCTGAGTTCGAGCAGTTCGGCGTCGAAGTGGGGCTGCCCCATATCGACACCCACCAAAACCACGCCGGGCTGCGCGCTGGCGGAGCCGGTTTTGCTTGGGCTAAATTCGACAGGAGCGCGCAAACGGTCTTGCCCCGAGGGGGCGGCGTCAGGCGCAGGCAGGAAGGGAACTGGATTCAGCTTTCAGGCCTCATCGGTCGGCGCGCTGGCCGAGAACTGCACCGGACGCCCCGGCACGATAGTGGAAATGGCGTGCTTGTAGACCATCTGCGTCACGGTGTTGCGCAGCAGCACCACGTACTGATCAAAGGATTCGATCTGCCCCTGCAGCTTGATGCCGTTGATGAGGTAGATGGACACCGGAACGTGCTCGCGGCGGAGCTGGTTCAGAAATGGGTCCTGCAAGAGTTGGCCTTTGTTGTTGCTCACGATATGTTCCGTGTTCAATGTAAAGTTTCGGAAAGGAAGAAGATACCACAACCGAGGGCGCTTGGGGCGCGCGCCGGGTTTTTATTGCTCGGCATAGGGGTTGGCAGCGGTTTTGAACTCGATGCGCAGCGGCGTGCCCACCAGATCGAAGGCCTTGCGAAAGCGCCCTTCCAGAAAGCGCCGGTAGCTCTCGGACACGCCTTCGAGCGAATTGCCGTGGATCACCACCACCGGCGGGTTCATGCCGCCTTGGTGCGCGTAGCGCATTTTGGGCCGGTACATGCCGCTGCGCTTGGGCGCTTGCAGGGCCACCGATTCCTGCAAAATGCGTGTGAGCAGCGGCGTCGGCATTTTTTTGTGGGCCGAGGCGTGGGCCTGCGCGATCGCCGGCCACAGCGGCGCCAGCCCTTGGCGCTTGAGCGCCGAAATGGTGTGCATCGAGGCAAACTTGAGGAAAGCCAAGCGGCTCTCGATCGAGCGCTGCAACTGCTGGCGCTGGTAGCTGTCGAGGGCGTCCCATTTGTTGAGCGCCACCACCACCGCACGGCCACAGTCGAGCGCAAAACCGGCGATGTGCGCGTCTTGCTCGGTCACGCCCTGGCTGGCGTCGAGCAGCAGCAGCACCACGTGCGCGCCCTCGATCGCCTGCAGCGTTTTGACGACCGAGAACTTTTCCACCGCCTCGAACACCCGGCCCTTGCGCCGCAGCCCGGCGGTGTCGATGAGCTCGAACTTTTGCCCGTTGCGCTCAAAGGGCACGGCAATCGCGTCGCGCGTGGTGCCGGGCTGGTCGAAGGCCACCAGCCGCTCTTCGCCCAGCCAGGCGTTGATGAGGGTGGATTTGCCCACGTTGGGGCGTCCGGCCACGGCCAGCCGGATCACGCCGTCGGCTTCGGCATCGGCCTCTGATGCGGCGCTTGGCTCGGCGGGGGCCGCAGCGGCCAGCCGGTCGAGCGCCGCCTCGACCATGTCGCGCACGCCCTGCCCGTGCGCCGCCGAGACCGGCAGCACCTCACCCAAGCCGAGCTCGTAGAACTCGCTCCACTGCGCCTGCCCTTGCATGCCCTCGGCCTTGTTGGCCACCAGCAGGCAGGGTTTGGCGAGCTTGCGCAGGTAGTCGGCGATGTCGTGGTCTTGGGCGCTCAGGCCGGCGCGGGCGTCGAGCACGAACAGCACCACGTCGGCTTCGGCCACCGCCTGCCGGGTCTGCTTGGCCATTTCGCGGTAGATGCCGGCCTCGGCCCGGGGCTCAAAACCGCCGGTGTCGATGACGATGAACTCGCGCTTGCCCAGCCGCGCGCTGCCGTAGTGGCGGTCGCGCGTAAGGCCAGGCAGGTCGGCGACGATGGCGTCGCGCGTTTTGGTCAGGCGGTTGTAGAGCGTCGATTTGCCGACGTTGGGCCGCCCGACCAGCGCCAGCACCGGCTTCATTGGGGCCGCCAGGCGTAAACGCCGCCGTTGCGCGTCACCGCCACCAAGGTGTTGCCCAGCAGCAGCGGCCCGGCGACGATGGCCGAGCCGTCGGTGCTCAGGCGGTTGAGCAGGGTGCCGTCGTCGCGCGAGAGCAGGTGCACGAAGCCCTGCGCGTCGCCGACGGCGATCGAGCGCCCTGCGGCCAAGGGGGCCGTGAGGCCGCGGTGCAACAAGGCATCGCTGCTCCAAGCACGCGCCCCGCCGTCGCGGCGCCAAGCCAGCACGCGGCCGTTGCGCTCGACGCCATAGACGCGCTCGGCGTCGGCGCTCAGGCCCACGGCACCGTCGGCGGGCTGGGTCCAGACCAAGCGGCCGCTAGCGGCATCGACGCAACCCACCGCCGCCTGGAAGGCGCGCACGCACAACTGATCGCCCACGCGGCCGCTGCGCCCGACCAGATCGACCAAGCGCTCGATTTCGTTCACGCCGCGCGGGGTGGCGATGGCCGCGTCCCAGCGGATGCGGCCGTTGAGCGGATCAAAGCCCACCAGCCGCCCACCCAGGCCGACGACCAAGGTGTCGCCCACCGGCAGCAGCACGCCGCTTTGTTGCAGCACCAGCGCTTCGGCGGTGCGGCCACGGTGCTGCCACAGCGGGGCGCCGTTGCGGGCGTCGAAGGCGTGCACACTGCGGTCGTTGGCGAGCACGAACACGCGCTGCCCGGCCACCAGCGGGGCCGTGAGCACCCGCGCCGGCAGACGGGCGCGCCACTGGACGCCGCTGCTGTCAAGCACCAGCAGTTCGTTGTCCTGCGTCACCACCGCCGCCGTCTGGCCGTCGAAGCCCGCGGCGGCCGACAGCGCTTGCCCCAATTCGACCCGCCAGCGCACCTGACCGTTGGCGCCGTCGAGCGCCAGCACGGCACCGGCGGCGTTGGCCAGCAGCAGCGTCTGGCCATGCACGGCCGGGGTGAGCAGCGGATCGACGGCACCGATGGCGGTGTTCCAGACTTGGGTGGCGGGCTGCAGCGCCACCAGCGGGGCCAGCGGCGTGGGCGCCGGGCGCTCCGGAGCCGAGGAACAGGCCGCCAAGCTCAGCGCCAAGGCGGCAGCAAGGGAGACCGCTGCGAGGGGGCGCGTGCGGGGCTGAGCGAGGGCGCTGGGCAGGAAGGGTTGCGGCTTGAGCGGGGGGGCTGGGTTCACTGCGGTGTCTCCGTCACTGGGGGGTGGCTGGCGCGGCCGGGGCGGCCGGCGTGGCTGGGGCGGTGGGATCTACTCCCAAGGCGTTGAGCTTGGCCTCGATCACGCGCCGGTAGTCCACGGCCTCGTCCATCGCTGCCCAAGCCTGCTGATACGCCTGCCGGGCGGCGTCGGTCTGGCCTTGGGCCAGCAGCACGTCGCCGCGCCGGTCGGCGGCAAGGGCGGCAAACTCAGGCGGCATGTCGGCGCCCAGGGCTTGCAGCGCGGCCTCGTATTGCCCGGCTTGCAGTTCCAGCGCCGCCAAACGCAGGCGGGCCGCCGCCACCACCCCGGGGTCGGCAGCGTTGTCGCGCACGAAATGCAGCGCCAAGCGTGCGTCGTCGAGCGCATCGGCTTGCTGCAGGGCGCGCGCAGCCAGCAGGCCAGCGTGGTGGGCCTGCGCGGTGCGCGGCACCTGTTGCTGGATGTCGGCCCAGACCTGGCGCACGCGCTCGGTGTCGTTGGCACCGGCGGCTTCGTCCAGCGTCTGGTACAGCACGGCCGCCTCCACGGCCTGCTGGCGCTGCCAGTAGTTCCAGCCGTTCCAGCCGGCAAAGGCCAACAGCACGGCCACCAGCAGCCACGTGATCAGGGTGCCGTACTGGCCCCAGAAGCGCTTGAGCTGGTCGAGTTGTTCTTCTTCGTGCGGGTCAAAGGTTTTCGCCATGGCGGTGGGCTTGCAAAAATTGCGTGTGCAAAAAAATCGGGGCCACACACTGACGTGTGGCTGGGCTGGGTCTGCTTGAAACCCTGTTCGGTGCCGATTGTAGGCGCTGGCCCAATCAGCGGGCACAGAAGGCTAGGCGCGCAAGCGCGCCGCCCACTGCCCGGCTTCGGCAAGCGGCAGCAGGGTCTGCTCGGTGAGGGCCCCCGGGGCGTCGGCGCGCAGCGGCTTGACCGCCACCTGGCCGGCGGCGAGCTCGGCGGCACCAAACACCAGCGCGTAGCGGGCGCCGCTGGCATCGGCTTTTTTGAACTGCGCCTTCATGCTGCTCAGGCCCTCAGGCCCGGCGCCGTGCATCTGCACCGCCAGCCCAGCCGCGCGCAGCTGGCGCAGCAGGGGCAGCACCTGCACCATGGCTTCGGGCTGCGGCACCACGGCGTAGCAGTCGGGCAGCGCTGGCGGCGGCAGCTTGCCCTGGAGCTTCAACAGCTCGAGGATGCGCTCCATGCCCAGCGCCCAGCCCACGGCGGGTGCCGGCTTGCCGCCGATCTGCTCGAGCAGGCCGTCGTAGCGCCCGCCCGCGCACACCGTGCCCTGCGCCCCCAAGGTGTCGGTGACAAACTCGAACACGCTCAGGTTGTAGTAATCGAGCCCGCGCACCAGACGCGGGTTGATGCGGTAGCCGATGCCTTGTGCATCGAGCAGCGCACGCAAGGCGTCGAAGTGGGCCAGCGACTGCGCGCCCAAATAATCGATCAGCTTCGGGGCCGCCTCGATCAGTGCCTGCAGGTCTGGGTTTTTGCTGTCGAGCACGCGCAGCGGGTTGCTGTGCAGGCGCCGGCGCGCGTCGTCGTCGAGCTGCGCGGCGTGCTGCTCGAGGTAGGCGATCAGCGCCTGGCGGTGTGCCAAGCGCTCGGGCGGCTGGCCCAGGCTGTTGAGCTCGAGCCGGATGTCGCTCAGGCCCAGCTGCGCCCACAAATCGGCCGCCATGGCGATGAGCTCGGCATCGACGTCGGGGCCGGCAAAGCCCAGCGCCTCGGCCCCCACCTGGTGAAACTGGCGGTAGCGGCCGCGCTGCGGGCGCTCGTGCCTGAACATCGGCCCCAGGTAGTACAGGCGCTTGGGGCCGTCGTAGAGCTGATTGTGTTCCAGCACCGCACGCACCACGCCGGCGGTGGCCTCGGGGCGCAACGTGAGCTGCTCGCCATTGAGCCGATCCTCGAACGAGTACATCTCTTTTTCGACGATGTCGGTGACTTCGCCCAGGCCGCGCACGAACAGCGCCGTGGGCTCGACGATCGGGGTGCGCACGTTGCGGTAGGCGTAGCGCGCCATCAGCTCGCGCACCTGGGCTTCGAGCCACTCCCAGTGGCCGGAAGCGGGCGCAAAAATATCGTTCATGCCTTTGACGGCACGCAAAAGTTCAGGCATGGGAGGAAAAACGCTGTTCGATGTAGTTTTGTACGATTTGCTGAAACTCGGCCGCAATGCCGTCGCCGCGCAGCGTCAGGCGTTTTTCGCCGTCGATATAGACCGGCGCCGCCGGCGCTTCGCCGGTGCCGGGCAGGCTGATGCCGATGTCGGCGTGCTTGCTCTCGCCCGGGCCGTTGACGATGCAGCCCATCACCGCCACCTTGAGGTTTTCCACGCCGGGGTAGCGCTCGCGCCACTGCGGCATGGAGCTGCGCAAATAATCGTCGATCTGTTTGGCCAGATCGAGGAACACGGTGCTGGTGGTGCGGCCGCAGCCGGGGCAGGCGGTGACGCTGGGGACGAAGTTGCGCAGGCCCAGCGCCTGCACGATCTCGAGCGCCACCACCACCTCTTGGGTGCGCGACTCGCCCGGCTGCGGCGTGAGCGAAACCCGGATCGTGTCGCCGATGCCCTGCTGCAGCAGCACGGCCAGCGCCGCCGTCGAGGCCACGGTGCCGCGCACGCCCATGCCGGCCTCGGTCAGCCCCAGGTGCAGCGGGTAGTCGCAGCGCCGGTGCAGCTCTTGGTAGACCGCGATCAGGTCTTGCACGCCGCTGACCTTGCACGAGAGCACGATGTCGCCCGGCGCCATGCCCATGGCCTGCGCCTGCTGCGCCGACTGCAGGGCGGAGCTGATCAGCGCTTCGATCATCACCTGGCGCGGCAGCCACGGCCGGGCGCGGCGCGCGTTTTGGTCCATCAGTTCGGCCAGCAGCTCTTGATCGAGGCTGCCCCAGTTGACGCCGATGCGGATGTGCTTGTCCCAGCGCAGCGCGGCTTCGACCATCTGGGCAAACTGCTTGTCTTTTTTGTCGCCCTTGCCGACGTTGCCGGGGTTGATGCGGTATTTGGACAAAGCCTGCGCCATGTCCGGGTAGTCTTGCAGCAGGCGGTGGCCGTTGTAGTGGAAGTCGCCGATCAGTGGCACCACCACCCCCATGCGGTCGAGCTGCTCGCGGATGTGCGGCACGGCGCGCGCGGCCTCGTCGTTGTTGACCGTGATGCGCACCAGTTCCGAGCCGGCCTGCGCCAGTTCCTTGACCTGGATCGCGGTGGCGATGGCGTCGGCGGTGTCGGTGTTGGTCATCGACTGCACGCGCACCGGCGCGCCGCCACCCAGCGCCACCCGGTGCTCGCCCCAGCGCACGATGCCCTGGTGGGTTTTGCGGCGCGGGATTTCGGGCAGCGGCGGGGGTTCGTCGGCACAGGGCCGGTGGTCGGTGTTCGGGTTCACAGGGCTTTACCTCACTTGCAGGCGCGCGACGTTGTTGCGGCTGACGGTGTTCAGGTCGGTGGGGGCACCGCGCACGCTCACGCGCACGGCGTCGGCGCGGCCGATGACCAGTTGCAACGGCAAGTCGTCGTTGAAAACCACCGATTCGCCCGGCTGCAGGCTGCGCTGCAACAGCACCCGGCCCGAGGCGCCGATGACTTGCACCCAGGCGGTCTGGTCGGCGCTCAGGCGCAAGACCTCCGGTTGCGTGGCCGGTGCGAGCAGCGGGGCGCTTGCAGCCGTGGGGGCTGCGGGGGCGGGCAAAGGCGCCAGCACAGGCGACGGACGCAGCACGGGCGATGCCGCGGGTGCGGGTGCGGGTGCGGGTGCTGGTGCGGGCGTCGGAGTGAGCTTCGGCACGTCAGGCTGCGCCGCTTGAGGGGCCTGCTGCGTAGCCAGTTGCGGCTCGGCGCCAGGCGGGGCTGGCTCGGGCGCCTGCCGGGGCAGCAGGAACCAGAGGGTGAGCGCGGCCACGAGCAAAAACAGCGCCACCGCCACGGGCGCGCTCAAACGCTGAATCGGGGCGCTGGCTGCACGCGCCAGCACCGTGCTGGCCGTTGCGCTGGGCAAGGGCGTGTGCAGGGCGTTCTCGGGTTCGCCCAAGCGCACCCGGGCCAAGGCGGGCAAGGAGGCCAAAATAGGGCCGGGGTCGGTCTTGAGCACCCGGCACACGCTCGAGGCCAGCGCGCGCGCAAAAGTGGGGTCGGGCAGTTCGTCGTAGCGCCCGGCCTCGAGCGCTTCAAGCTGGCGCACCGGCACTTTGAGCGTGGCCGCCAAAGCCTCAACCCGCAGCCCGGTCCGCTCGCGGGCTTGGCGCAGGGTCAACACCGGTGCACCAGAGGACTCAACCCCCGGGTGCGCCAGCGCAAGACCATCCAATGGCTCCGGGCGTGTCTCGCTACTCATCGAAGGCCCCTCGCTCGTAGGCATTGGCCTGCCGCGAATCGGGGAAGCGGCGTTGCAACTGGCGCGCGAGCTGCTGCGCTGCCTCGCGGTTTTGCAGGCGGTTTTCGATCCGGATCGCCAGCCAGAGCGATTCGGCGTTGGCAAACTCGGTCTGGTTCAGGCGACGCAAATAAAAGCGGGCGCGTTCGCTTTCGTTGCGCTGGTGGTGCAGCAGCGCCAAGTTGTAGAGCGTGACCGGCTGCGCGGGGTCGAGCTCAAAGGCGCGCGTCAGGCTCTGGATGGCCACAGCGGCTTGGCCGGCACGCGCCTGGCAGATGCCCTGCACCATCCAGGTGCGCGCTGGCGTGGCATAAGCCGGCGATCGCAGGGCTTGCGCAAACGATTGTTCGGCCTCGGCAAAGCGCTGCTGCTGGCACTGCAGCCAGCCCAGGTTGTGCCAGCTGTCGCCGTCGCGCGGGACCAGCCGCAGCGCCTGCTGCAAACTCTGCTCGGCCAGCACCGGTTCGTTGAGCTGCATCAGCGCCAGCGCGCGCAGGTTGTGCGCCGCTGCCAGGCTCGGGTCGGCCTGCACCGCGCGGTTGGCTTCCTCGAGCGCCACGGCGGGCTGGTTGTTTTCCAGAAAAGCGGCGGCCAGTTCGAGCCGGATCTGGGCCCGACGCTGCGCCTCGGTGGGCTCGGTGGTGCCTGCGGTCAGCGCAGAGGTCTGGCTGGCGTCGCCAGGGCTGGCGCAGGCCGTCAAGCCCAAGCCCAAGCCGAGCGCCAGCGCCAGCAATGCCGCAGCACGCCACAGAGGGCTTTGGGCTTTGGGTCTGTTCATGAAAGGGCCTCGTTGCGCGGCTGCCAGATGATGGGCTGCACCGAGTCGGTCTGCAACCGCTCGGCCTGCCCTGTGTCGGCCGGTCGCGGGCGCGCCAGCCGCTCGGCTGCCCCGGTGCGGTCTTGCACCTCGCCGGCCAGTTGGCCACAAGCGGCGTCGATGTCGTCGCCGCGGGTCTTGCGCACCGTGGTCACCAGCCCGGCGGCGTTGAGGCGCTGCGCAAACGCCTGCACCCGCGCCCGGCTGGAGCAGCGCAGGCCAGAGCCGGGGAAGGGGTTGAAGGGAATCAGGTTTACCTTGCTCGGCACGTCTTGCCCACGGTGCCCTTGCAGCAGGGCGATCAACTGCTCGGCGTGCGCGTCTTGGTCGTTGACGCCGTCGAGCAGGCAGTATTCAAAGGTGATGAAGTCGCGCGGCGCCCGGGGCAGATAGGCCAAGCAGGCGTCGAGCAGTTCGGCGATCTGGTACTTGCGGTTTAGCGGCACCAGCTCGTCGCGCAGCGCGTCGGTGGGCGCATGCAGCGACACCGCCAGCGCCACCGGGCAGTCGGCGGCCAGGCGCTCGATCATCGGCACCACGCCCGAGGTCGAGACCGTGACGCGCCGGCGCGACAGGCCGTAGGCGTGGTCGTCGAGCATCAGGCGCAGCGCCGGCAGCAGCGCGGCGTAGTTTTGCAGCGGCTCGCCCATGCCCATGAGCACCACATTGCTGATCACGCGCTCGCTCAAACCATGCGCTTGGTGGCCCAACTGACGGCGCAAATAATGCTCGGCAAACCAGAGCTGGGCCACGATTTCGGCCGTGCTTAAATTGCGACTGAAGCCTTGGGCGCCGGTGCTGCAAAAGCGGCAGCCCACGGCGCAGCCGGCTTGGCTCGAGATGCACAGCGTGCCGCGCCCGTCTTCGGGGATGAAAACGGTCTCGACGGCGTTGCCCTCGCCGACGTCGAACAGCCACTTGATGGTGCCGTCGGCCGATTCGTGCTGCGCCAGCACCGGCAGCGCCCGCACTTCGCACAGCCCGGGCAGTTTGTCGCGCAGGCTGCGCGCGAGGTCGGTCATGGCGCCAAAATCGCTGGCGCCGCGCTGGTGGATCCAGCGCAGCAGCTGCACCGCACGAAAGCGCTTTTCCCCCAGCCGCTCGCAGAAGGCGGCCAACCCGTCGAGGTCGAAACCGAGCAAATTGGCCGTCATTGCATGGTCAGCGGGTGTAGACGTTGAGGCCGGCGAAGAAGAACGCCACTTCGGCGGCGGCGGTCTCGGGGCCGTCGGAGCCGTGCACGGCGTTGGCGTCGATGCTGTCGGCGAAGTCGGCGCGGATGGTGCCCGCAGCGGCTTTCTTGGGGTCGGTGGCGCCCATCAGGTCGCGGTTTTTGGCGATCGCGCCCTCGCCTTCGAGCACCTGGATCATCACCGGACCCGAGACCATGAAGTCCACCAAGTCTTTGAAGAAGGGGCGTGCGCGGTGCACATCGTAGAACTGCTCGGCCTCGGCGCGCGAAAGCTGCACCAGCTTGGCCGCCACAACCTTGAGCCCAGCGGCTTCGAAGCGGCTGGTGATCTGGCCGATCACGTTTTTGGCAACGGCGTCGGGTTTGATGATGGAGAGGGTGCGCTCGAGAGCCATGGGATGTCCTGAATGAAATCTTGGGAAGGAAAATGGGTTAAGCGCGGGATTTTAACCCGCTCTCAGCGTGCTGGGCCGGATTTGGGGCCGCGCGGGGCACCGCGTTTGGGGCCGGAACCGGCACCGGGGTTGGATCTTGGGCTGGCACCGGGGCTGGGGCCACCGCGCGCGCTGCTGCGGTCGCTGCTGCGGTCGCTGCTGCGGTCGCTGCTGCGGTCGCTGTTGCGGTCGGTGTTGCGGTCGGTGTTGCGCCCCGTGCGCCCGGTGCGGCCGGTGTTGAGCGGCATGGGCGCGCCATCGACCAATTTGGGCGCACTCGGGCGCGGCCCTTGACTGCGGCCCCGCGAGGGCTGGCGCTTGGGCGGCGCGGGCGGTTGAAACTGGCGCGCGCGCGACTCCAGCGTGCGGTCCATGCCCGTGGCCTCGGTCAGGCGCGCCACGTCGCGCGCGTCGAGTTCCATCCAGACGCCCCGGCGCAGGCCGCGCGGCAGGGTTACGGCACCGTAGCGGATGCGGATCAGGCGGCTCACCGCATGCCCGAGCGATTCGAACATGCGCCGCACCTCGCGGTTGCGGCCTTCGGCTATCGTCACCCGGTACCAGCAGTTGGCCCCGTCGCCGCCACCGTCTTCGAGCGTCTGGAACTGCGCCGGGCCATCTTCGAGCAGCACGCCATCGAGCAGTTTTTGCTTTTCCTCGAGGCTCAACGCGCCCAGCACGCGCACCGCGTATTCGCGCTGCAAGCCAAAGCTGGGGTGCATCAGCAGGTGCGCCAGTTCGCCCGAGTTGGTCAGCAGCAGCAGGCCCTCGGTGTTGATGTCGAGCCGCCCGACCGACTGCCACTTGCCGCTGTAGAGTCGGGGCAGGCGGCGAAACACGGTGGGGCGGTTTTGCGGGTCGTCGTGCGTCACCACCTCACCGGCCGGTTTGTGGTAGGCCAGCACGCGCGGCGGCAGCGGCGCGATGCGCACCTTGATCAGGCGACCGTTGACGCGGATGGCGTCGCCGATCTGGATGCGCTGCCCAACGTGGGCCGGCTCGCCGTTGACCGAGATCTGGCCTTGGGCGATCAGGCGCTCCATCTCGAGCCGCGAACCCAGCCCGGCCTGCGCCAGCACCTTGTGCAGCTTGGGTGCTTCGGCCTCGGGCTCGAGCACCCGCTTGGACGGCGGTGCGGGCTGCTCGGGCTCAGGCGGCAAAGACAAATCGGCATCGAAAGCGCCCGACACCACGGCATCGAAACCCACGGCGTCTGCCAGCGCTGCACCTGCATCTGTTGCACTTGCGTTTGCTGCGTCTAGGCCCGGCGCATCGATGCCTTGCCCATCGACACCCGGCACGGGCGCGTGTACGGCGATCGCTGGCGCGGCCACTTGGGCCTCGCGCGGGCGCACCACCGCGCGGGGCGGCCCCAAGCGTGCCGGCCGGGGGGCGGCGGCCGTTGCCGTGCCCGGGCGCTGCGACGATGCTGGCGGTGCCTTGGGGCCTGCTGGGCGGGCGGATGGGGCTTTGCGTTTGGGTGGTGGGCTCATTGGGGTTGCGATTCAATTAAAACGGGGGCCACGGCAGCGGGCTGCGGCAGCATCGGCTCACCGGCCGCTGGCACAGTGGGCAGATCGGCCAACGAGGGCAGCGCAAGGTCGCGCAAAAACTGGCGCGTGGTGGCGTACAAGGCCGGCCGGCCGGCGCTGGGGCGCTGCCCCACCACCTCGATCCAGCCGCGCGCTTCGAGCTGCTTCAAAATCCCGCTGTGGATGCTCACGCCGCGCAGGTCTTCCATTTCGCCGCGCGTGACCGGTTGCCGGTAGGCCACGATCGCCAAGGTTTCGAGCACGGCGCGGCTGTATTTGGGCGGCTTTTCCGGGCGCAGGCGCTCAAGGTAGGGCCGCACCTGCGCGCGGCTGCGAAAACACCAACCAGCCGCCACCTGAACCAGCTCGAGGCCACGCGGCGCCCAGTGCTGCTGCAAATCATGCAAAGCCGCCTGCAGCGCTTGCGGCGCCACCTCGCCCTCAAAGGCGGCACAGAGCTCGGGCTCCGAAACCGGCTCTGGGGCGCACAACAGCACGGCTTCCAGATACAGCGGCAGGTCGGCGGGGTTCATGGGGTGGCGGGCTCGCTGTCGAGCGACCACAAAGATTCGTCATTGTATTGGAGCTGCGCCGCCGCCAGCGCCTGCATCAGGTCGGGCGGGGCTTCGCTGCGCCAGCACATCCATTCCCCGCTCACCGGATGGCGCAAAGCCAGCTGATGCGCGTGCAAGGCCTGGCGCTGCAAACCCAGCGCCGGCGGGCCGCCATACAGGGTATCGGCCACCAGCGCGTGCCCGGCCCACGCCAAATGCACCCGGATCTGGTGCGTGCGACCGGTGTGCAGCTTGCAGCCCAGCAAGCTGCACTGGCTGCCCAGGGCCAGCGGCCGCACATGGGTCAAGGCCGGTTTGGCGCCCGAGTGCTCGGGCCCGAGCACCGCCATGCGCAAGCGCTGGCGCGGGTCGCGCCCGATGGGCTGCTCGATCGTGTGCTGCGGCCCATGCCGCCAAGCCCCGTGCACCAGCGCCAGATAGACCCGGTGCACCTGGCGCAGCGCGATCTGGCGCACCAAGGCATCAAAGCAGGGCTGCGTTTTGGCCACCACCATCAGGCCGCTGGTGTCTTTGTCGAGCCGGTGCACGATGCCTGCACGCGGCAAAGTGGCCACGCCCGCGTGGTGCGCCAGCAAGCCATTGAGCAAGGTGCCGCTCCAGTGACCGGCCGCCGGATGCACCACCAAACCCACCGGCTTGTTGAGCACCAGCAGGTGCGCGTCCTCATAGACCGGCTGCAGCGCCATGGGCTCGGGCACAAAGGCGCTGGCTTGGGCGGTGGGGCGCAGCTCGATCTCGATGCGGTCGCCCACGCGCACCTTGTGCGCCGGCTTGGTGCACAGGCTGCCGTTGAGCTGCAAGGCCCCCTGCCCGATCAGGTTTTGCAGCCACGCACGTGAAAACGCGGGCAGGCTCGCCACCAGCACCCGGTCGATGCGCTGGCCATGTTCGCCGGCTTCGGCCAGCCAGTGGCGGCACTCGGGCGCGAGCGCCTCAGGGACCTCATCGGCCTCGTAGGCCTCGTCGTTGGGGAGCGGCGTCGATATAATGGGTTTCGTCAATCTTTGGTTCCGCCACGCGAAGGTATGCACACGATGTTTTCGAGCCGATTATCCGCTTTCGCTCCGGCGCGCTTCCGTGCAGGCCGATCCCTGGCGGCGCTGGCCGTTGCGGTTACCCTGCTGAGCGCGTGCGCCAGCGGCCCCACCGCCGACCCGACCGCCGACTGGAGCCCCAACCGCCTGCACGCCGAGGCCATGGCCGAGCGCGACCGCGGCAACTTCGAGCGCGCGATCACGCTGTTTGAGCGGCTCGAAGGCCGCGCCGCCGGCACCATTTTGGCGCAACAGGCCCAGCTCGAGAAAGCCTTCGCCCACTACCGCGCCGGCGAGCAGGCGCAAGCCATCGCCACCCTAGACCGCTTCATGCGCCTGCACCCGGCCAGCCCAGCGCTGGACTACGCGCTCTACCTCAAAGGACTGGTCAACTTCCAAGACAACCTCGGCTTTCTGGGTGCGTTGGCCAGCGTGGATCTGTCGGAACGCGACCAGCGCGCCGCGCGCCAATCGTTCGAGGCCTTTCGCGAACTGGTCGATCGCTTCCCCGAGTCGCGCTACACCCCCGATGCCCAGCTGCGCTTGGCGCACATCGTCAACTCGTTGGCTCAGGCAGAAGTCAACGTGGCCCGCTTCTACCTGAGCCGCGGCGCTTACGTGGCCGCCATCAACCGCGCCCAAGTGGCATTAACCGACTTCCAAGGCGTGCCCGCCGCCGAAGAAGCGCTGTTCATCAAATACCGCGCCTACCAAGCCTTGGGCATGAACGACCTGGCCGCCGACGCGCGCCGCGTGCTCACACTCAACTTCCCCCAGAGCGCCTTCTTGGGCCTAGGCCAGGCACCAGAGCGCGCGGCGTCTTGGTGGCGGTTTTGGTGAGGCGGGGGCGCGCTCCTCAAGGCTGCCCTGCATTTGACTGCTACGCCCCCCACAGCGTAGACATCGGCACCGCCCAGATTCCATCGCCCAAGGGCAGCGTCTCGGCGCCGTCGTACAGCAGCACGCCCAGCTTGAACTGGCTACCGGCGAGGCTGGCGAGCTTCTTGAGCCCACGCAGATCGCTAGGCTTGACGGTGGCGGCAGCCTTGATCTCGACCCCCACCAGTTGCCCAGCGGCATTTTCGATCACCACATCGACTTCGACCTGGTCGGCGTCGCGGTAGTGCAGCAGGCGATAGTCGCCCTCTGCCGTGGTCGTGTGTTTGAGCAGTTCCGCAAAAACAAAGGTCTCGAGCGCGTTGCCAAAGCGCGTGCGGTCTCGCTGCACCTCCTCGGCGCTCAGGTCGAGCAAGGCCGCCAGCAAGCCGGCATCGATGAACTGCAGCTTGGGTGTTTTGGCCACGCGCTTGAGGCGGTTGCGCGCCCATACATCGACGCGCTTGAGCAGGTACATTTGCTCAAACACTCCCAAGTAACGCGCTGCCGTCTTGCCGTCCAAACCGACTTGGGCGCCGAGTTGGGTGTAGTTGCACATCTGGCCCGCCGTCTGTGCCAGGGCGCGCAGAAAGCGCGGCAGCTGATCGAGCTTGTCGATGCCGGCCACGTCGCGTACGTCGCGCAAAATGAGGGCGTCGAGGTACTGGCGCGCCCACGCCCGGCGGCGCTTGGCCGAGGCGCGCGCAACCGCTTCGGGGTAGCCGCCGCGCAGCACTCTCTCCACCAGCTCTAGGCCCAGTGCGGGCCGCTCCACCTTAAGCAACTGCCCCGCAAACGCGCTGTCGATCCAGTTGGCCGAACGCGATTCGATCTCGCTCTGCGACAAAGGCAACAACGACAGGGTTTCCATTCGGCCTGCGAGCGAGTCGGCCACGGTGGGCAGCGCCATCAAGTTGGCCGATCCGGTAAGCAAAAAACGGCCTGGGCGCCGGTCTTCGTCCACGCTTTTTTTGATGGCCAAAAGCAGCTGGGGCGCGCGCTGAACCTCGTCGATCACCGCCCGACCCAAGTTGCGAACCATCCCCACCGGGTCTGCCCGTGCCGACAACCATGTCAGTTCATCGTCCAGTGTGATGTAGTGCAAGCCCTGCCGCGCTGCAATTTGGCGCACCAGCGTCGTCTTGCCGGCCTGTCGCGGCCCGGCCAGCAACACCACCGGCGTGTCGAGCAGCGCTTCAGCGATGCGTGGCTCGATCCAGCGCGGGAAAAGGGATGCCGTGTTCATGCGGGCATGATAACGTAAATCTCGGAAATAATTGCCGTAAACTCCGGAAACAAAAATCGTAAATCTCGGAATCTAGGCGCGCAAATTGCGCACCAACTGGGCATCGAGCCAGAGGAGCTTGAGGGCGCCGCAGGACTCATCCCTTCACTCCCACCCCTAAGGCTTCGGCTTGGTAATGCGCTGAATCTCGCGGTACAGCGGCAGCAGGCGCTCGTACATCTGGCAGTACACGCTGGCGTAGAGTTCGTCGTAGATCTGCCGGTTCTGGGCGTTGGGCTCGAAGCTACGGCCCAAGCGCGTCATGCTGGCCACGGCCGTGGGGAAATCGCGGTGCAGCCCCAGGCCCACGGCGGCGTCGATGGCTGCGCCCAAGCCCGAGGTCTCGTAGACGTGCGGGCGCGCGGTTTGCAGCCCAAACACGTCGGCGGTGAGCTGCATCGCGGCGTCGCTCTGCGAGCCCCCGCCCGAGACCCGCAAGGCCGTGATCGGCACGCCGCTGCGCTGCTCGATGCGCTCTTTGCCCTGACGCAAGGCATAGGCTAGGCCCTCTAGGATGGCGCGGTAAAAATGGGCGCGGTTGTGCACGTCGCTAAAGCCGATCACGGCGCCCTTGGCTTCGGGCCCCGGGTGCTTGAGGCCCGGCGACCAGTAGGGTTGCAGCAGCAGCCCCATGGAGCCGGGCGGCACGGCATCCACCAGTTGGTCAAACAAGTCCTCGGGCAACACGCCCTGCTCGGCGGCGCGCAACTGCTCGGACAGGCCGAACTCTTCCTTGAACCAGTTCACCATCCAGTAGCCGCGGTAGATCTGCACCTCGGTGCTGTAGTAGCCGGGCAAGGCGGCCGGGTACGGGGGGATGAATGAGGTGACCTCGACGTAGCGCTCGCTGGTGGTGTTGATGGTGGCGGTGGTGCCATACGACAGGCAGCCGATGTGCGGCTCCAGGCAGCCGGCGCCGAGCACCTCGCAGGCCTTGTCGGCTGCGGCGGCCAGCAGCGGCAAGCCGGCCGGGATGCCGGTGTCGTGTGCGGCGGCGGCGCTGATCGTGCCCAGTACTGCGCCCGGCGGCAACAGCTTGGGCAGCATGCGCTGGCGGATCGGGGCCAGCGCCTGCCACTTCCAGTCCAGCGCCCCGGCCCAGCGCTGGCGCTTGTAGTCAAAGGGCAGATAGCCAACCTGCGAGCCGCTGGAATCGACAAAATCGCCACACAAGCGGTAGTTCAGGTAGCCCGAGAGCAGCAGATACTTGTGCGTGCGCTGCCAGACCTCGGGCTCGTGGGCGGCGATCCAGTTGGCCTCGGCTTGGCCCAGAAAATAATCGATGGTGTCGTTGACCCCCAGCAAGCCAAAGCCGGCCCGCCACCACCAGCTCAGGCTGGGCACTTGCTCGGTGCGGCGCTGGTCCAGCCAGACCATGGCGGCGCGCAGCGGCTGTCCATGCCGATCGAGGTTGATGACGGTGCCGCGCTGGGTGGTGACCGCCACCCCCTTGATCGAGTCTTTGGGCACCGGGCTGTGCAGCCACAGCCGCTGGCAGGCGCTGCACAGCGCGCGCCAGTAATCTTCCACCGGATACTCGGCCCAGCCCGGCTGCGCCGAAAACCCGGCCTTCAAGGGTTCTTGGGCCTTGGCAATCAGGCGGCCCTGCAGATCAAAGAGCAGGGTGCGCACGCTTTGCGTGCCGTTGTCGATGGCGAGCAGGTGTTCCAAAGGGAGCAGACTAGGTAATGGTCAAGGCGCAAACGGCAGCCAAAGTACCGTGGAGAATGGCAAGCGGTTGCGCGTGGCACACAAAAAAACCGGCCGAAGCCGGTTTTTATATCACGCCAAAGCCGTGCCGGCCCGCCTTAAGCGGTCTCGCCCAGCACGCTGACGTTGACATCGACCACCACGTCGGTGTGCAAAGCCACCTGCACCGTGTAGTCGCCCACGTTTTTGAGCAGGCCGTTGGGCATGCGCACTTGGGCCTTGTTGACGGCGAAGCCTTGGCGGCCCAGCTCGTCGGCGATGTCGTGGTTGGTGACGGAGCCAAACAGGCGGCCATCGACACCGGCTTTTTGCGATAGCTTCAGGCCCACACCGCCCAGTTTGGCGGCCAGCTCTTGGGCGGCAGCGAGTTTGGCCTCGGCGGCTTTTTCGAGCTCGACGCGGCGCGCCTCGAACTCGGCCACAGCGGCCTGGGTGGCGCGGCGGGCGCGTCCGTTGGGGATGAGGAAGTTGCGGGCGTACCCGTCTTTGACCTTGACCACATCGCCCAAGTTGCCGAGGTTGATGACTTTGTCGAGCAGGATGATTTGCATGATTCGGGGCTCCTGGCGATTAGACGCGGTGCTGGTCGGAGTACGGCAGCAGGGCAAGAAAGCGCGCACGCTTGATCGCCGTGGTCACTTGACGCTGGTAAATGGCGCGGGTGCCGGTGAGGCGGGCCGGAATGATTTTGCCGTTTTCGGCAATGAAGTCGCGCAGCACGTCCACGTCTTTGTAGTCCACCTCGACCACACCGGCGACGGTGAAACGGCAGAACTTTTTGCGCTTGAACAAAAGCGACTGGGTGTTGCGCTTGGGGCGCTTGTCTTTATTGAAACGTTTCGGAGCAGGCATGGTATTGCTTCCTTAAATGAGCTTGAATTCTTGAATGTGCAGCACAAAACCCTTGCCGTTGCGGGCGTGGGCCATGAAGCCGTGTGCGTCGAGCAGCGTCCCCAGCGGGAGCCTGGCCAGCGCCTCGGCCATGAGCCCAAAACCCACCGCTTTCAACTGCAGCGCCACCTGACGCTGCTGCCCCGATTCGATCTGCACCGACTGGTGCTCGAGCAGCGCATCGAGGACAGGAACCGCGGCCGGCGTGTAGCGCAGCGGCTGGGTGCCCACCAAGGTGGCTGTGAGGTGCAGGCGGTTGTGCGAGGGGTTGTGCGGGGGGATTGGAGGCTGTGGGGCTTCGGTCGTCGGCGGGTTGGCCACGGGCAACGGCTGGGGCAGCGCGCCTTAAGCCGCTTCTTGCTGGCTGGACTTGCGCGCCTCTTCGCGCTCAACCGAGCGCATCATGGGCGAAGGGCCGGTGTCGGCCTTCTTGCGCTGCACCACGAGGTGGCGCAACACGGCGTCGTTGAAGCGAAACGCGTGGTCCAGTTCGGCCATCACGGCTTGGCTGGCTTCGATGTTCAGGCACAGGTAGTGCACCTTGGACAACTTGTTGATCTGGTAAGCCATTTGGCGCCGGCCCCAGTCTTCGATGCGGTGGATCACACCGCCGCCAGCGGCGATCATGCCCTTGTAGCGCTCCAGCATGGCGGGCACTTGCTCACTCTGATCCGGGTGGATCAGCATGACGATTTCAAAATGACGCATACACACTCCTTGTGGATTTTCCTGCTGCCAGGATGAAGCCGCCCCGAAGCGTCAGTCTAGGGTGCGGCAAGGTAAGCGTGGGATTATAGCCCGCTTCGCACCTGCTCCACAAGGTCCTGCACGCGCTGCGGCGGCCGCCGCGTCACCAAGCTCACGGCGATCATGACCGCAAAGCCCACCGGCACCCCAAACACGCCGGCCGAAATCGGCTCGATCCCCCACCACAAGACCACCGGGGAATCGACGCCAAAGACCGAGCGCAGCCACGGCTGGGTGGTGATCATGTAGTACAGCGTGATGCCCAAACCGCTGAGCATGCCCAGCACGGCCGCGCTGCCGGTGGTGCGCTTCCAGAAGATGCCCAGCACCAGCGCCGGGAAAAACGCGGCACCGGCAATCGAAAACGCCGCCGACACCATGAACAGGATGTCGGCCGGTTTTTGCGCCGCCACGTAGGCCGCGGCCAGCGCCACCACCAGCAGCACCACCTTGGACACCGTGACCCGGCGCGCGGTGGCGGCGTGTGGGTCGATCATCTTGTAGTACAGGTCGTGGCTAAGGGCGTTGGCCATGGTCAGCAGCAGCCCGTCGGCGGTGGACAGCGCCGCCGCCAGCCCGCCAGCGGCCACCAGCGCCGCGATCACGTAGGGCAAGCCAGCGATCTCGGGCGCGGCCAGCACGATGATGTCGGAGCCGATGGTGATCTCATTGAGCTGCAGCAAGCCGTCGAGGTTCACGTCGCTCACGCGCAGCAGCTCGGCGTCGATGCGGCTCCAGTCCGCCACCCAATCGGGCAGCTGGTCGAACGGCGTGCCGACCAGCACGTGAAAGACCTCAAACTTGACCATTACCGCCAGCGCCGGTGCGCTTAAGTAAAGCAGCCCGATGAACAGCAGCGACCACGCCACCGATTTGCGCGCCGCCCGGGCGTCGGGCACGGTGTAGTAGCGCATCAGGATGTGCGGCAAGGCGGCGGTACCGACCACCAGGCAAAACACCAGCGCCAGGAAATTGAGCCGCGACTCGTGAAACGCCTGCTGCTCGGCCGGGCTGCCGTGCGGGTCGCCGGCAAAAGCCTGCGCGTGCGGCAACATGCCGCCCAGCGGCAGCGATTTTTGCTGCGCCTCGTAAAGCTGCTGCTCCCACAGCAGGCGCGCGCTGCGGGGGTCGCGCGGCAGCGCCGCCAAATCCTGCTCGGCCTGGGCGATGACCGAAGGCGAGGCATTGGCCGCGCGCAGCACCTGCACCCGCTCGCGGGCCAGCACCCGCAAGCGCTCGAGCGCCGCTTGCGGGTCTTGCAGCCGCTCTTGCAGCAACAAGGCGCGCTGCTGGTAGATGGCCCGCACTTGCAGCTCGGCCGGGTCGCGCATCAGCTCTTGTTCGCGCTCGCTGATTTGCTGCAACTGCTGCCCATAGACCAGCTGCGGCAGCGGCGAGCCGGTCTGCTGCACCGACAACCACACCACCGGCACCATGTAGGCGACGATCAGCACGATGTACTGCGCCACTTGGGTCCAGGTGACGGCGCGCATGCCACCCAGAAAAGAACAGACCAAGATCCCGCCCAGCCCCAAGAACACGCCGACCTCGAACGCGACCCCAGTCAGGCGCGCCGTGATCAGCCCGACGCCGTAGATTTGCGCCACGATATAGACAAAAGAGCACAAAATGGCGGCAGCGATGCCCAGCAGGCGCGGCAGGTGGCCGCCGTAGCGCTCGGCCAAAAAATCGGGGATGGTGAACTGCCCGAAGCGGCGCAAATAGGGCGCCATGAAAAAGGCCACCAGGCAGTAGCCGCCAGTCCAGCCCAGCACAAAGGCCAACCCGCTGTAGCCGTGCATGTACAGGGTGCCGGCCAAGCCGATGAACGAGGCCGCCGACATCCAGTCGGCGCTGGTGGCCATGCCGTTGTACATGGCCGGCACCCGCCGCCCAGCCACGTAATACTCCACCGGATCGACGGTGCGGCTCATGATGCCGATGGCCGCATAGATCGCGATGTTGCCGAGCAAAAAACTCATCCCGATCCAGTGGCGCGGCAGCCCCATCTGCTCGAGCAGTGCCAAACACAACACGAACAGCAAAAAAGCCGCGGTGTAGAGCAGAAAAACCTTGTGCAGCTGGTGCTCAAAGCGGCGCACGGGGGCGGGTTTGCGTTCCACTGTCAGTGCCGCCGGGGTTCGATGCGGTCGGGCGGCTCGCTCACGCCATGCAGCTCGTCAAGCCGGTTGGCGGCCCAAGCGTAGAGCGCGATCAACAGGCCATAGACCACGATCGCGCCTTGCGCCGCGACCCAAAAGCCAAAGGGCCAGCCGAAAAAATAAAAATCCAACTCGCGGGCGTAAAAACTGACCCCGAAGGTCACGCCCACCCAGAGCAGCAGCAACAGCAGCGTGAGCCGTTTGATGCGGCGCCAGTACAGGGGTCGGTCGCGCATCAGACCAGCTCCTGCGTGGGTGCCTGCAATTCGCGCTGCAAAGCGGCCGCCACCCGGGGCTCGAAGCCGCGCAGGTGCGCGATCAGGGCCTGCGCTTGCTCGGGCCGCCCCAGCCGCTGCTGCAGCCGCGCCATGGCCGCGTGGGCGTGCGGGCTCCACGGTTGCAGCGCGGCGTTGCGCTGGTAGGCCTGCAAGGCCGCTTCGAGGCGGCCCTGGCGCTCGAGGCAGCGCGCCAAGCCAAACCAAGCCAGATCGAGCTGCGGCGCCAGCTCGGTGGCGCGCTCGAACGCCGGCTGCGCCGCCTCATCTTGCTGCAGTTGCTCGAGCAAAAAGCCGAGGTTGAAATGGGCTTGGGCGCACTGCGGGCGCTGCACCAGGCAGCGCCGCTGCCAGCGCAGCGCTGCCTTGGGCTGGCCGCTGCGGGCGCGGCTATAAGCCAGCGCTGCCAGCGCGGCGGCGTCGTGCCGGCGGCCGCGCCAGACGCGCCACCACACCAGCGCCCCCAAGCGCTGCCCGCCCAGCAGCGTGGCCACCCCGGCCAAGGCCGGCCCCAGCCCTTGCCACCAGGCGCCGGCGGCTTGAACGGCTTTGGGTTGTGTGCCCTTCAGCGGCATTGGTCCATCCCCACTTCTAGGCAGGCTTGGAGCTTGAGCCAAGTGGCTGCCAGCCACAGCCCCAACAACAGGCAAAAAGCCAGCAGCGGCCAGTGCTCGCGCAGCACCCAGCGCGGCGCCAGCCACCCGGCTGCGGTCACGAACGGGCGGCACAGGGTGTCGAGCAGCCACAAAAACAGGTTGGATTCGAGCGCCTGCGGCGCCAAACGGCGCAGCCACGCCGCCAGCAACCAGCGCCCGAGCAGGGCCAGCAAAGCCAGCTCGGCGATCAGCTTGAGGGCGGAAGCGAGCAGCAACATGGAGCGCAAATGTGGCTGGCTGAATGGCTGGCTGAATGGCTGGCTGAATGGCTGGCTGAATGGCTGGCTGATTGCCTTAGTGGCGCCGCAGCCGGGGCAGACCCAAGGCAACGTGCGCACCAATGGCTGCGGACTGGGAAGCCAGGCCTCGCCCTGGTTAAGCGGCCGATCAAATGCCGCCCTTGACCAAGCGCAGCACCTCGCCTGCGTTCAGCGTGCGCGCACGCGCTTGAATCTCGGGCAGGTGCTGCTGCTGCAGGTTTTTGGCTGGCCCCAGCAAGCCTTGAAAGGTCTGGCGCAGCACGTCGGTGGACATGACGCGCCCGCCGGCGTAGTAGCGCTTGGCCAACTGGCCCAGCGCATAGGTGGTGGCAAACGAGAACGCCACCCCGGTGGCGCGCCCGGCCAAGCCCCCCGCCATACGCCCTGCCGCCTTGCCCACCAAGCCGCCGAGCAAGCGGCGGCCAAACTGCTCCAGGTACTGCGAGCCCAGCCCGACCCCGGCGGCGGCGATGAATTCGCGGATATGCCCTTGGTCCAGCGCCACCCCGTGCGCCTTGCCGATGCGATAGACCATCTTGATCTGCAGTGGAATGATGGCCACCGTGGCCCACGACTGCGGCAGCAACTCGAGCGCGCCGTTGAGGATGGCGTAGTTCAGGATCATCTTGTCCAGCGCCGGGGTGCTGGCGGCCAAGGCGGCGCTGCCTGCTGCACCGCCCACTTGGGCACCGCCAACTTGCACACCGGCTTGGTTGCTCACCCCACTGGCACCCGCTCGGGCCGCCAGCGCCCCGCCAACCCCTGCCACCCCCAAAGCCGCCGCGCCGGCGGCCACCAAGGGCGCGGCGCGCGCCCACTGCGAAGGCGCGGCGGTGGGCGCGGCAGCGGGTGCGCGCTCGTCGGCGTCCAGAAAATCATCGGCATAAGCGGCAGCAGCCACGGAATGTGTTTGGCGCTCAAGCTGCTCGAGCTCCTGCGCTGCAGCGCCGCCCGTCAGCCCAAGCTCGGCGCGCAGCTGCGACAAGAAGGCCTGCTCGGCCGTGCTGGCCACGCCGTCGGCGTCGCACACCGCCAGCGCCCACTCATAAGCCAGCTGACGCTGCTCGGCGTCATCCAGCAGCGCCACCGCCTGCGCCAGCGTCACGCGCTTGAGCAGCGCGTCTTGCAGCGCCTGCGCCAGGTGCGCGCCGCCAGCGTCGGCGTCGAGCTGCAGCGCCAGCTCGCGGATGAACTGGCGTTCGCTGTCGGCTTTTTGGCCGTCGGCCATGGCCGCCTGCACCAAAATGGTGAGCAGGGCGCGTTGGGATTGCGGGTTCATGGGCGGCTCCAGATGCGGCTGTGAAAGCAGCGATTATCGGCCCTGAATCTGCCCCCAGAGCCGGCTTCGCAGCCAGGCACGCACTACACTAGTCAGCCATGACGCGCTCACAAATCAACCATTGCCGCCACTGCGGCAGCGCCGTGGAGCACCGCCTGCCCGATGACGGCGACAGCCGGGTGCGCGCCATCTGCCCAGCCTGCGGCACCGTGCACTACGAAAACCCGCTCAACGTCGTCGGCACGGTGCCGGTCTGGGGCGCGCAGGGTGAACAGGTGCTTTTGTGCCTGCGCAACATCGAGCCGCGGCGCGGCAAGTGGACGCTGCCGGCCGGCTTCATGGAATTGGGCGAGAGCACGGCGGCTGGGGCGGTGCGCGAAACGGTCGAAGAGGCCGGGGCGCAGATCGAGCTGCTGGGACTGTTCACCGTGCTCAGCGTGGTGCGCGTCGGGCAGGTGCACCTGTACTACCGCGCCCGGTTGCTGAGCGACCGCTTTGAGCCTGGCCACGAAACCATAGAAGCGCGGCTGTTCCACGAGCACGAAATCCCCTGGGACGAGCTGGCCTTTCGCACCGTCAAAGTCACGCTGGAGCACTACTTTGCCGACCGGCGCCGTGGCCAGTTCGAGGTGCACAACGGCGAGATCGCCTAGCTGAACAAACGCCGCGCCAGCACCGATCCGGGCGCCAGGTCGCGCGTCTGCAGGGCCTCACACAGCGCCTCGAGCTCGGCCCCGATCTGGTCCATCGCATCGTTGTGCAGCGGCGTGCCGGCGCCGTCGCACACCACCCCCTCCATGCTCTGCGCCAGCTGCTGCACCGTCTGGCGCAGTCGCACATAAGGGCGCTCGCTGCGTGCCACGTGCGGCACATCGAGCGTGACGCCAAACTGGTTGAGCACCGCTTGCTCGGGGTCGTCGGCCAAGGCGGCTTGGGTCTCGTACTGCAACACCAGCACCGCCGCCGCGCCGCTGGATTGCGCCGGCAGCACCATGCGGCCCGGCAGCGCGCCAGCCACAAAACCAGCCCGCGCCGCGTGTTGCGCCAAGTAGCCGGGGCTCCAAGCGGCACGCTGGGCGCGCACATAAAACGACAACTGCGCATCGTGTGCCAGCGCAAACTGGTCGAGCTCGCGCGCGCGCGCCACCTCGTGCATCATGTCGGGGTATTCGGGGCGCAGCTGCAGGCTGTCGGCCAATTCGTCGAGGCGCTGGATAAACTGCGAAAAGCCGATCTCGTTGAGCGCACCGGCCCGATTCACCAGCTGGATGCCGGCGCGCAAGCTTTGGTAGCGCTCGCCCGCGCGCGGCAACTCCCACTGCTGCGTCTGCAGGTTTTGCGCCTCGACATAAAACGGCTTGCCGTCGATGCGCCGGCTGGTGGGCAGTGCCGCCAGCACGGCGTCGCCCGACACCAGCTGGTCGCTGTGCAGCAGGGCAATGGCATCGATGCGCTCATCGAGCACCTGCTGCGCCTGCACCACCTTGGGCAAATCCGGCACGCCCTCGGCGCCTGCGGTGGCAACGGGCTGCGCCTGTGCAAGCTGGCCCAGCACCGGGTCGAGGCGCGAACCGGGTTCGGCCCCCGGCGCGGCGGCTGGCGCATCGGCGCTTTGGGCGCGGCGCGGGCGCTGGCGCCGGGTGCTCCAGACGTTGTAGAGCAGCAGCGCCACCAGCAGCGCCAGCCCGAGCAGCAGCAGCCCCCATTGCAGCGGCGTCATGGCTGTGGCTCCGCCAGCAAATGCTGGGCCGATTGCAAATCCACGGCCACGATGCGCGAGACGCCTTGCTCTTGCATCGTGACGCCGACGAGTTGGTGCGCCATTTCCATGGTGATTTTGTTGTGGCTGATGAAAAGAAACTGGGTCTCAAAGCTCATACGAGTCACCAGTTGGGCAAAACGTTCGGTGTTGGCGTCGTCCAGCGGGGCATCGACCTCGTCGAGCAAGCAAAACGGCGCCGGGTTGAGTTGAAAAATGGCAAACACCAAGGCGATTGCGGTCAGCGCCTTTTCGCCGCCCGACAGCAGGTGGATGGTCTGGTTGCGCTTGCCCGGCGGCTGCGCCAGCACCTGCACCCCGGCGTCGAGGATTTCGCCCTCGCTCCACTGCAGCCGCGCTTGCCCGCCGCCAAACAATTCGGGGAATATACGCCCAAATTGCTGGTTCACCGCCTCGAAGGTCTGGCCCAGCAGGGCGCGGGTCTGGCTGTCGATGGTGCGGATGGCCTCTTCGAGGGTGGTGATGGCCTGCTGCAAGTCGTGGCTTTGCTCGCTCAAAAACCGCCCGCGCTGCTGCGCCACCGCCAGCTCCTGGAGCGCCGCCAGGTTGACGTCGCCCAAGGCTTCGAGCTCGCGTTGGCCGCGCTGGACCTGCGCCGGCAAGGTGGCCAGCTGCACGCCCTCGGCGGCCACGCTGTGGGCCAGCGCCTGCAGCTGCTGCGGCTCGACCACGCCGGCCTCCTCGAGGCTCTGACGCTGCTGCTGCTGGGTCAGCTGCGCCGCCTGCAGGCGCAGCTGCAGCTCGCCCAAGCGCTGGCGCAAGGGCTCGAGCGCGTGCTCGAGCCGCAGGCGCTGCGCGTCGCTGGCGCGCAGTTCGGCGCTCAAAGCATCGTGGGCGCTGCGCCGCGCCCCCAGCTCTTGCTCGCGCTGGAGCTTGAGGGCCAGCGCCGCTTGCAGGGCCGACTGAACAGCGGTGTCGCACAGGGTCTCGAGTTCGGCCTGTATCTGCTGCGCTTGCTCGGCCAGTTCGGCGCTGTGCTGCTGCCCGGCGGTTTGGTTGCGCTGCAGCTCGTCGGCGCGCGCTTGCAGGCTGCGCTGCGCGAAGTCGGCCTCTTGCGCTTGGCGCTCGAGCGCGCGCGCTTGGGCGCTGGCCTGCTGCAGCGCCTGCTCGGCCTGCGCCTGCTCGCGCTCGGCCTGCTGCAGCGCCTGCTGCTGCGCTTGCAGCTCGGTGTGCCGCTGGTGCTGTTGCGCTTGCAGCTGCTGCTGTTGCGCCTGCAGCTGCTGCAAGTTCTGCTCGGCTTCGGCTTGCTCTTGCCCCAATTGGGCGGCGCGTTGCTGGCGGTGCGCGGCTTGCTGGCTCAGGCGCAGCAGCTCGACGTGCAGCGCATGGGCTTGCGCCTGGGCGCTGTGGGCCGCAGCGCGGGCTTGCTGCAAGTGCGCGCTGGCTTGGGCGCACGCGGCTTCGGCCTGCGCTTGCGCCTGACGCGCTTGCTCGGCTTGGCCTTGGAGGCTGTGCAGCTGCTGCTGCAACTGCTCGATCTCTTGCGCGCGCACCAGCCAGCCCGACTGCTCGGGCGCCGCGGCATAAAACCCGAGGTGCTGCGCGCCCACGCAGTGCCCCTGCGGCGTGTAGATGAGCTCGGCGTGCCCCAACGCGGCGCGCGCGGCCAGCGCCTCGGGCAGGCTGGCGGCGGCATAACAGGGGCCAAGCCAGCGCGCCAGCAAGACCCGCAAGGCCGGATCGGGGCAGCGCAGATGCTTCGCCAGCGGCTGCAAGCCGTGCGCGGTCTGTGCTGCGCCCTGCCCCGTGCCTTCGGCGCCCTGCTCAGGTCCCTGCCCTGCGCCCGCAGCGCGGTACTCGAGCGCATACAGCACCAGCGCACCCGGTGGCGCCGCCTCGGCCCATGCCAGCGCCGCATCTAGGCTGGGCAGCTCCAGCGCCTGCAGCCGCTCGCGCAAGGCGGCCTCGATCGCTGTGGCCCAGCCGGCCGCCGGCTGCACCCGCTGCCACAGCGGCGCGCGCCCTTGCAGGCCTTGCCGGGCCAGCCATTGCGGCAGCTGGCCGGCCTGCTGCAGCCGGGTCTGCAAGGCCTGCAAGGCGTCGTGCCGGGCTTGGCACTGTGCCAGCGATTGGGCTTGGGCCTGTGCCTGCTGCTGGCACTGGCTGCGCCGCTGCTCGCTCTGGGTCTGCCCGAGCTGCAACTGCTGCACCGCCTCCTGCGCTTGGGCGTGGCGCTGCTGCGCTTGCTCAAACTCGGCCTGCAAGCCCGCCAGCCGCGCCTCGTCGCTGGCCTGCGCCGCCAGCGCTTGGGCTTCGCTGTGCAGGCGCTGCACCCGCTGCTGCCACTGCTGGCGCTGTTGCTCAAAGGCGCGCTGTTGCGCCCCCAGCACGCCCAGCGCCTGCTGGCTCTCGGCCAGCGCGCGGCGGCAGCGCTGCAGCCCCTGCTGCGCCGCTTGCAGCTGGGCTTGGGCGGCGGGCTGCGCAGCGGCTTGCTGCTGGCACTGCGCCGCCAGCGCCGCCGCCTGCAGGGCCGCGGCTTGCTGTTGCTGGGCTAGGCGCTCGCGCTCGTCGGCGGCGGCGCGGGTGCGCTCGTCCCACTGTCCGCGCTGCTGATGTAACTGCTGCAGGCGCTGCTGCAGGCGCTGGCGGTGGTCGCGCACGTGGCGGATCTCGGTCTCGAGCCGCGCCACCTCGGCGGCGGCGGCGTACAGCGCCCCTTGGGCCTGGTTGAGCGCCTCGCCGGCGGCATAGTGCGCCTGCCGCGCCGCTTCCAGTTCGGCCTCTAGCTTGCGCAAAGCCGCCGTTTGCTCGTCAAGCTCGAGCTGCACCTGCTGCCCTTGGGTTTGGGCTTGAGCAGCGTCGGCCTGGGCTTGGCAAAGTTTTAGCCAGCACAGCTGCTGCTGGCCGCGCTGCACCCGGCTTTGCAGATCGCGGTAGCGCTGCGCCAGCGCGGCTTGCTGCTCCAGCTTGCTGCGCTGCTCATCGAGCTCGGTCAAGATGTCTTGCACCCGGCTCAGGTTGGTGCGCGCATCGAGCAGCCGCGCGGCGGTCTCGCGGCGGCGCTCTTTGTATTTGGACACCCCGGCCGCTTCCTCCAGAAACAGGCGCAAGTCTTCGGGGCGGCTCTCGATGATGCGGCCGATGGTGCCCTGGCCAATGATGGCGTAGGCGCGCGGCCCCAGCCCGGTGCCCAAGAACAGATCGTGCACGTCGCGCCGGCGCACCGGCTGCTGGTTGATGTGGTAGCTGCTGGTGCCATCGCGTGTGAGCACCCGGCGCACCGACAGCTCGGCATAACGGCCCCACGGCCCGGGCACGCGCTGGCTGGCGTTGTCAAACACCAGCTCGACGCTGGCGCGGCTGGCGGGCTTGCGCTGCGCGCTGCCGCTGAAGATCACGTCCTGCATCGACTCGCCGCGCAGCTCGCTGGCCTTGCTCTCGCCCAGCACCCAGCGCACGGCGTCCATGATGTTGGATTTGCCGCAACCGTTGGGGCCGACCACACCCACCAGTTGGCCCGGCAGGCCAAAGGTGGTGGCTTCGGCAAAGGACTTGAAGCCCGACAACTTGATGGTCTGTAGGCGCACGCTTGCTGCTTCGCTGGATACTTGGCACGACCTTGCAAGGCCATGCGCCGCCATGCAAGGCCATGAAAGATGGGAGGCGCTAGTTTAAGGCGCGCGCACCGAGCCAGGGCCAAACATACAATGCGAGCTTCTATCAGCCCCCCCTACAGCCCAACCCGGCCCCCGCTTTCGCAACCCACAGCCCCACCATGAGCCCCTCTTTGCAAACCCTGATCGACCAAGCCTGGGAACAGCGCGCCCAGCTCAACCCCAGCAACGCCCCGCGCGAGGTGCAAGACGCCGTCGAGCAGGTGCTGGAACAGCTCAACAACGGCCAGCTGCGCGTCGCCACCCGCTCGGGCGTGGGCCAGTGGACGGTGCACCAGTGGATCAAAAAGGCCGTGCTGCTGAGCTTTAGGCTCAACGACAACGCCATCATCCGCGCCGGCGAGCTGGCTTTTTACGACAAGGTGCCGACCAAATTCGCCAACTTAAGCCCGCAGGAGCTCGCCGCCACGGGCGTGCGCGTGGTGCCGCCGGCGGTGGCGCGGCGTGGCAGCTTCATCGCCCGCGGCGCCGTGCTCATGCCCAGCTACGTCAACATCGGCGCCTACGTCGATGAAGGCAGCATGGTGGACACCTGGGCCACGGTGGGCTCGTGCGCCCAGATCGGCAAAAACGTGCACCTGTCGGGGGGTGTCGGCATCGGCGGTGTGCTCGAGCCGCTGCAAGCCAACCCCACTATCATCGAAGACAACTGCTTCATCGGTGCGCGCTCCGAAGTGGTCGAAGGCGTGATCGTGGAAGAAAACGCCGTGCTCGGCATGGGCGTTTACTTGGGCCAGAGCACCCCGATCTTCAACCGCGCCACGGGCGAGATCAGCTACGGCCGGGTGCCGGCGGGCTCGGTGGTGGTGAGCGGCAGCCTGCCCAAAACCGCTGCCAACGGCGCCCCCTACAGCCTGTACGCCGCCGTGATCGTCAAGCAAGTCGATGCGCAGACGCGCTCCAAAACCAGCATCAACGAGCTGCTGCGCGACTAAAGCGCGCTCACCGCTGCTCAAGGCCTTTGGCAACGAACACGCAACAGGAGCCACACCCATGGGCCCGATGGAAAAAATCCTGCGCCTGATGAGCGAAAAGCGCGCCTCCGACGTCTATTTGTCGGCGGCCTCGCCGGTGCAAATGAAGCTCAACGGTGTCTGCACCGCCATCACGCCGCAGCCGCTGCCGGTCGATGGGCCGCTGCAGCTGCTGGCCGAAGTGGTGAGTGCCGAGCAGCTGCGTGAATTTCATGCCAGCGGCGAACTCAACATCGCCATTCCGCTGGCAGGGGTTGGGCGTTTTCGCCTCAGCGCCATGAAGCAGCGCGGCAACTGCGCCATGGTGGTGCGTTTCATCAGCAGCGAAATCCCGGCCTTCGAGTCGCTGCAGCTGCCGCCGGTGCTGGCAAAAATGATCATGGCCAAGCGCGGCCTGATGCTGGTGGTCGGCTCCACCGGCTCGGGCAAAAGCACCACCCTAGCGGCCTTGCTCGACCACCGCAACGCCCAAAGCAGCGGCCACATCCTGACGATCGAAGACCCAGTCGAATACCTGTTTCGCAACAAGCGTTCGATCGTCAACCAGCGCGAAGTCGGCACCGACACCGCTTCGCTCTACGTCGCGCTCAAAAACGCGCTGCGCCAGGCCCCGGACGTGATCCTGATCGGTGAAATCCGCGACCGCGAAACCATGTCGCTGGCCATCGCCTACGCCCAGTCGGGCCACCTGGTGCTGGCCACGTTGCACGCCAACAACAGCCACCAGGCGCTCAACCGCATCCTCAACTTTTACCCGGTCGAGGTGCGCCCGACCATGCTCAACGACCTGGCTTCCTCGCTCAAGGCGATCGTGTCGCAGCGGTTGCTGCGCACGGTCGAGGGCAGCCGAGTGCCGGCGGTGGAAGTGATGATCAACTCGCGTCTGATGAGCGAAATGATCGAAAAAGGCGATTTTTTTGGCGTGCGCGAGGCGCTGGAAAAATCCATGTCCGAAGAATCGCAAACTTTTGAATCCGATATTGCGCGCCTGATCCTGAGCGGCAAAATCGAACGCCAAGAAGGCTTGGCGTACGCCGATTCGCCCACCAACCTGATGTGGCGGCTGCAAAACCAGTCGGTTCAATCGCGCACGCAAAACCCCAGCGACCCGCCGGCCGCGTCGGCCCAAGCGCCCTCGCCCAGCGGCCCCTCGTTTGCCGACTTCACCCTCGACGCCTAACTGGGCCGTCCCATCGCGCTCACCCGACCATGCATCCCACCCAGCAACTGACCCAGCAACTGATCGCCTGCCCCTCTGTCAGCCCGGCCGACGCCGGTTGTTTGGAGCTGATCGCCGATCGCCTGCAAGCCCTGGGCTTTGTCTGCGAGCGCATCGACAGCGGCCCGCCCGAGTGGCGCGTGAGCAACCTGTGGGCCAAGCGCAGCGTCGGCCCCACAGCCCCCACCCTGGTCTGGGCCGGCCACACCGACGTGGTGCCCACCGGCGCGCTGGAGCGCTGGCACAGCCCGCCCTTTGAGCCCACGCTGCGCGACGGCAAGCTCTACGGCCGCGGCGCCAGCGACATGAAGGCCTCGCTGGCGGCGATGGTCGTGGCCTGCGAAGCCTTTGTGGCCGCGCAGCCCGTGGCGCCGCTGAACCTGGCATTTTTGCTCACCTCGGACGAAGAAGGCCCGGCCCACGATGGCACCGTGGCGGTGTGCCGCGAGCTGCAACGCCGCGGCGAGCGGCTCGATTGGTGCATCGTGGGCGAACCCACCGCCGAGCGCCAGACCGGCGACACGATCAAAAACGGCCGCCGCGGCTCGCTCAGTGGCCGGCTCACGCTCAAGGGCGTGCAGGGCCACATCGCCTACCCGCAACTGGCGCGCAACCCCATCCACCTGCTGGCCCCGGCGCTGGCCGAACTCGCCGCCACCCAGTGGGACGGCGGCAACGCGCACTTCCCCCCCACCTCGTGGCAGGCCAGCAACCTGCACGCCGGCACCGGCGCGAGCAATGTCATTCCGGGTACCGCCGTGCTCGATTTCAACTTTCGCTTCAGCACCGAAAGCACGCCCGAAGGCTTGAAGCAGCGCGTGCACGATCTGCTGGCGCGCCACCACCTGCATGCTGGGCGCGACTACGATCTGGCTTGGAGTCTGTCGGGTCAGCCTTTTCTCACGCCGGCGGGCAGCTTGGTCGATGCGGTGCGCGCCGCCGTTGTGGATGTCACCGGGTTGCAGGCGCAGCTCTCGACCAGCGGCGGCACCAGCGACGGGCGCTTCATCGCCCAAATCTGCCCGCAAGTGATCGAGATCGGGCCACCCAACGCCACCATCCACCAGGTCAACGAGTGCGTGGCCGTGGCCGAACTCGAGCCCCTGACCCACATCTACCGCCGGGTGATGGAACGGTTGGCGCACCCACCCCACCCGCATTGCAACCCCCCAGCCGGCAGTGCCGGCGCGAGTTAGATCAGCCGGCGCGCTGCATCCCATTGTAAGATCGCCTGAAATGATCGCCATTTGCCGAACCTGAAACCCAACCCACTCAGCGCATGAACCCCGTCGGCCCCAATGTTTGCGCTCCCGCTATGCCCCGTGACGAAGCTGCGCGCTTGAGCGCCCTGCGCGCGCTGGGGGTGCTCGACACCGCCGCCGAAGAGCGCTTCGATCGCCTCACCCGGCTGGCGCAGGCCTTGTTCGATGTGCCGATCGCGCTGATCTCTTTGATCGACGCCGAACGCCAGTGGATCAAGTCGCGCCAAGGGCTGGAAGTCACGCAAACCGATCGGTCCATCTCTTTTTGCGGCCACACCATCTTGGGGTCGGACATTTTTGAAATCCCCAATGCCCTGCTGGACCCGCGCTTCGCTCAGAACCCACTCGTTAGGGATGAGCCGCGCATCCGCTTCTACGCCGGCGCCCCCTTGGTGGTCGATGGCGGACACACCGTGGGCACGCTGTGCATCATCGACCGCAGCCCGCGCCAGCTCAGCCCCACACAGCGCGCTGCCTTGCGCGATTTGGCCGACTTGGCACAAGCCGAGCTGCAAACCCAGCTGAACCGGCTCACGCAGTTCGACGTTCCGTCCTTGCACCTGCTCGACCCAACGCAGCGTAGCAGCGTATTTGCCACCGCGCTTGAGCGCTTGCTGGCGCTTAGCGCCAGCGCCTTTGGCTTTATCGGCGATGTGCTTCACGCCGCCGACGGCTCGCCCTATCTCAAGATTCGCACCATCACCGACATTGCTTGGGATGCAGCCAGCAAGGCCCTGCTGGCCGAAACGGCTCCCAAGGGACTGGAGTTCAGCAACCTGCACTCGCTCATAGGCGCTGCCCTGACCAGCGGCGAGCCGGTATTTGCCCACCAGCCCGCCACCGACCCGCGCCGCAGCGGGCTGCCGCCCGGGCACCCGCCGCTCGAGGCCTTCTTAGGCATCCCGTTGTACCACGACGGTCACATGGTGGGCCTAGTCGGCCTAGCCAACCGACCAGGCGGCTACACGCCGGCTTTGCTCGACCTTCTGCGCCCGTTGCTCGAGCGCATCGGGCTGTGGATCGCTGCCAGCCGCAACGCGGAGCAGTTGCGCACCAGCCAAGAACGCCTGGCCAACCTCGAACGCGTGGCGCACATCGGCTGCTGGACGCTGGACCTGCAAACCGGTCGCCTGCAATGGAGCGATGCGCTCTACCGCTTATTTGGGCTCGATCCTCGCGTCTTTGACGCCAGCTATCTGGCTTTTCTGGAGCTCGTGCACCCCGAAGACCGCGGCGTGGTCGAAGCCGCCTACACCGACTCTTTGCAACCGGGCCACGCTGGTTACGAGATTGTGTTCCGCATCGTGCGCCGCAGCGACGGCGCCGTGCGATACATCCACGAACAGTGCCAACACCGGCGCAACGAGGCTGGCGCGGTGATCGAGTCCTCTGGTACCGCGCAAGATGTGACCGAGCGCGAGTTGGCGGCACTCGCCCTGCGCCGCGCCGCCAGCGTGTACGAGCACGCCAACGACGCCATCGTCATCACCGATGGCCGGGGCCAAATTACCGATGTCAATGCCGCTTTGTGCCGCCTCACCGGCTTCGAACGCGAAGAGCTGCTGGGTCAAAACCCGCGCATTTGGGCTTCGGGCCGTCACGACGCCGCGTTTTACCGCGAGATGTGGCATGCGTTGCACGAGCATGGGCTGTGGCGGGGCGAAATCTGGAACCAGCGTAAGTCTGGCGAGGTCTATCCCTGTCTGCTCACCATCAGCCCGCTGCGCGACGCCAGCGGGCGCTTACAGGGCTACACCGGCATCTCGACCGACCTGAGCACGCTGCGCGCGCAAGAGCGCCAAGTGCAGCGCCTGAGCCAGTACGACGCCCTCACCGGCCTGCCCAACCGCAGCCTGCTGGCCGACCGCTTGCAGATCGCCATGGGCCAAGCAACGCAGCACCAGCGCCAGCTGGCGGTGGTCTATCTGGACCTGGACGGCTTCAAAGCCTACAACGACCACTACGGCCATGAAGCCGGCGACCAACTGCTGATTGAGCTCGGGCATGGCCTGCAAAGTGCCCTGCGCCCGGGCGATACGCTGGCGCGCTTGGGTGGCGACGAATTCGTCGCCGTGCTGCCCGACCTGTGCAGCGCCTTGGACTGCTTGCCAGTGCTCGAGGCCTTGCTGGCGGCGGCCGCCAAGCCCCTCAGCTTCGTCAACCCCTTGCCTGGGCACACCCTGAGCCTTAGCGCCAGCCTGGGCGTGAGCTTTTACCCCCAAGCCGACCCGGTGGACGCCGACCAGCTGCTGCGCCAGGCCGACCAAGCCATGTTCCAGGCCAAGCAAAGTGGTAAAAACCGCTACCACTTCTTCGACACCGAAGGCGACCGCGGTGTGCGCAGCCGCCACGCCGAAATCGAGCGCATCGCGCTGGGCCTCAAAAACCACGAATTCGTGCTGTTTTATCAACCCAAAGTGCAGATGCACAGCGGGATCGTGATCGGGGCCGAGGCGCTGATCCGCTGGCAGCACCCGCAGCTGGGCCTGCTGGCCCCAGGGGCCTTTTTGCCCGCGCTGGAACAGCAGGCGCTGATGGTGGACTTGGGCGACTGGGTGCTAGAGCAGGCGCTGCAGCAACTGGCCGAGTGGAGCGGTGCCGGGCTGCACCTGCCGGTGAGCGTCAACGTGGACGCCATGCAGCTGGCGCAACCCGATTTTGTGCCCAAACTGCGCGCTGCGCTGGCGCGCCACCCCGAGCTACCGCCCGATCAACTGGAACTCGAAGTACTCGAAACCAGTGCGCTGGGCGATCTGGGGTCGGTTTCGGCCCTGCTGCACCAGTGTCGCGAGCTCGGCGTTTTGACCTCGCTCGACGATTTTGGCACCGGCTACTCTTCGCTCACCTACCTCAAGCATTTGCCAACCCAGGTGCTCAAAATCGACCAGAGCTTTGTGCGCAGCATGCTCGACGACCCCTCCGACATCGCCATTTTGCAGGGTGTGCTCAGCCTGGCGCAGGCGCTGGGGCGGCTGGTGATCGCCGAAGGGGTGGAAACCTCGGCCCACGCCCAGATGCTGCTGCGCCTGGGTTGTCTGCACGGTCAGGGCTACGCCATCGCCCGGCCGATGCCGGCGGCGCAAATCCCCGACTGGGTGGCACAGTGGCAGCCCGACCCGGCTTGGGTGGCGGCCATCGAAACACCCAACGACCCTGCATCAAGCAACACCGTCGCCAGCAGCCACTCCGTTGCCCGGTGACGGCGGCGCGCACCTTCGTTTGCGGATCGGTGGCGCAGCGCCCCAGCCTGCTCACCCCACGCATCCCACACACCCATGACCCTATCCGAACTTCATCAAACCGCCTGCGCACGCCTGCAGGCCGCCCGCTTGGCCTACGGCCAAGGCACCCTCAACGCCCACGACGAAGCCGCTTGGCTGCTGCTGTGGCGCCTGGGCCTGCCGCCCGACAGCGCGCTCGATGCGCGGCCGGTCGAGCCGGCGCAGGCGCAAGCGGTGCTGGCCCTGATCGACGAGCGCATCGCCTCGCGCCACCCCGCCGCCTACCTCACGCGCCAGACCTGGCTGCAAGGCGTGCCCTTTTATGTCGATGAGCGCAGCATCGTGCCGCGCAGCCTGATCGCCGAGCCGCTTGCCGCCGCCGCCGGGGCCGACTGCCTCGACGATTGGCTGGGCGCGCACACCCGGCGCGTGCTCGACCTGTGCTGCGGCAACGCCAGCTTGGCGGTGCTGGCGGCGCTGGCCTGGCCCGAGGTGCAAATCGACGCCGCCGACATCAGCCCCGACGCGCTGGCGGTGGCGCGCATCAACCTCGAGAGCCACGGCCTGCAAGAGCGCGTGCGCCTGATCGAATCCGACGGCTGGGCCGCTCTGCCCGAGCGCTACGACCTGATTCTGTGCAACCCGCCCTACGTCAGCCGCGCCAGCATGGACGCGCTGCCACCCGAGTTCTGCGCTGAGCCGGCGCTGGCGCTCGACGGCGGCCTGTGCGGCGGCCGCGACGGCATGGACTTCATCCGCAGCCTGCTGGCACAAGCCGCCGCGCACCTCAACCCCGAAGGCGTGCTGGTGCTCGAGATCGGGCACGAACGCGCGCACTTCGAACGCGCCTTTCCCGGCCTGCCCGCGCACTGGCTACAAACCAGCGCCGGGCCCGACGCGGTGCTGCTGCTCACACGCCAGGCGCTGGACTGCTGGCAGGCCACACCCTCGGCCGTACCCCCAGCCGCAACCCCAGCCTCTAGCGGCGGGCCTCAAGCATGATCACCCTGCGCCAAATCACGCTGCGCCGCGGCCCCAAAGTGGTGCTCGACGGTGCCAGCGCGGTGCTCAACCCGGGCGAAAAAATCGGCCTCGTGGGGCGCAACGGCGCCGGCAAATCGAGCCTGTTTGCGCTGCTGCAGGGCCAGCTGCACGAAGACAGCGGCGAGCTGCAACTGCCACGCCACTGGCGCAGCGCCGCCGTGGCCCAAGACATGCCCGAAACCGAGCAGGACGCGACCGCCTTCGTCATCGACGGCGACACCCGGCTCGCCGCCGCCCGCGCCGCGCTCGCCGCCGCCGAGGCCAGCGGCGACGGCCTGGCGCTGGCCGAAGCGCACAGCGCCTGCCTCGACGCCGGCAGCCACGACGCGCACGCCCGCGCCCAAGCCCTGCTGCTGGGCCTAGGCTTTGAGGTACCGCAACTCGAGCGCCCAGTCAACAGCTTTTCGGGTGGCTGGCGCATGCGGCTGCAACTGGCGCGGGCGCTCATCTGCCCCAGCGACCTGCTGCTGCTCGACGAACCCACCAACCACCTCGACCTCGACGCCTTGGTCTGGCTCGAGAGCTGGCTCAAGCGCTACGCCGGCACGCTGCTGGTCATCAGCCATGACCGCGAGTTTCTCGACGCCGTCACCGGCGTCACGTTGCACCTCGAGGCCGGCCAGCTCAAGCGCTACGGCGCCAACTACAGCCGCTTTGAGCTCATGCGCGCCGAGCAGCTCACGCTGCAGCAAAGCAGCTTCGAGCGCCAGCAAGAGCGCATCGCGCACCTGCAACGCTTCATCGACCGCTTCAAGGCCAAAGCCAGCAAGGCGCGGCAGGCGCAAAGCCGCGTCAAGGCCTTGCAGCGCATGGAAAAACTGGCCCCGGTGCTGGCCGACGCCGAGTTCGACTTCGAGTTCGACGACGCCGGCACCTTGCCCAACCCCATGCTCAGCCTGCGCGCGGCCAGCTTTGGCTACCGCAGCCCCGACGGCAGCCCCACCCCGATCGTGCGCGGCGTCACGCGCTCGGTCATGGCCGGGCAGCGCATCGGCATCTTGGGGGCCAACGGGCAGGGCAAATCGACCTTCATCAAGACCGTGGCGCGCACGCTCGATCTGCTCGACGGCCAGCGCAGCGACGGCAAGGGGCTGCGCATCGGCTACTTCGCGCAGCAAGAGATGGACCTGCTGCGCGCCGACGACACCCCCTTGATGCACATGGTGCGGCTGGCGCGCGAGACCGAAGCCGCCGGCGCGCTGGCCGGCCAAGCCACACGCGAGCAGGATTTGCGCAACTTTCTGGGGCGCTTCCAGTTCGGCGCCGAGCTGGTGCAGCAGCGCGTGGGCAGCCTGAGCGGCGGCGAAAAAGCGCGCCTGGTGCTGTGCCTGATCGTCTGGCAGCGGCCCAACCTGCTGCTGCTCGACGAACCCACCAACCACCTCGACCTGGCCACGCGCGAGGCGCTGGCGCTGGCGCTCAATGGCTTCGAGGGCACGGTGCTGCTGGTCAGCCACGACCGCGCCCTGCTGCGCGCCGTCTGCGACGAGTTCTGGCTCGTCAGCCACGGCGGCATCGAAGACTTCGCCGGCGACCTCGACGACTACCAGCGCTACCTGCTCGAGCAGGCCAAGCTGCGCCGCGAGGCCTTGGCCAAACCGGCGCCGGCGCAAAAAGCGGCGCAAAAAGCGGCCCGATCCGAGCGCTCCGACGCCGAGCAGCGCCGCACCGAGGCGCAGCGCCGCCAGCAGCGGTCTGCGCGCCTGCAGCCGCACAAAAAACAGCGCGAGGCGCTGGAGCAGCAACTGGCCCAGCTGCAAGCCGAGCAGCAGGCCCTGCACGCGCAACTGCAGCGCCCCGACCAGCCTGCGCCCGCGCTCGCCGCCGCCAGCCAGCGCCTAGGGGCCGTGGAGCAAGCCATCGAAGCCGCCGAAGAGCAGTGGCTCGAGGTGGCGCAGCAGATCGAGGCGCTGGAGCAGGCGCCGTGAGCACGGCATTAAGCCGCAAGCATTAAGCCGTCAGCACCCGGGCAGCCTTTTATAATCGCTCTTTCCTTAGCCGCGAGCCCTTACCGGCTCGCCCGCGACATGACCAAATTCGTATTCGTGACCGGCGGCGTGGTGTCCTCACTTGGCAAGGGCATCGCGTCCGCTTCGCTGGCGGCGCTGCTTGAATCGCGCGGCCTCAACGTCACCCTGATCAAGCTTGACCCCTACCTTAACGTCGATCCGGGCACCATGAGCCCGTTTCAGCACGGCGAGGTCTTCGTCACCGAGGACGGAGCCGAAACCGACCTCGACCTCGGCCACTACGAGCGCTTCATCGAGACGCGCATGCGGCGCGCCAACAACTTCACCACCGGCCAGATCTACAAAAGCGTGCTCGAAAAAGAGCGCCGTGGCGACTACCTGGGCAAAACCGTGCAGGTGATTCCGCACGTGACCAACGAAATCCAAGAGTTCGTCAAACGCGGCGCTGGCCTCGGCACGGCGCAGGCGGTGGACGTGGCGATCGTCGAAATCGGCGGCACCGTGGGCGACATCGAATCGCTGCCCTTCCTCGAGGCGGTGCGCCAGATGAGCCTGCGCCTGGGGCCCAATATGTGCGCCTTCGTGCACCTGAGCTACGTGCCTTGGATCGCAGCCGCCGGTGAGCTCAAGACCAAGCCGACCCAGCACACGGTGCAAAAAATGCGCGAGATCGGCATCCAGCCCGACGCCCTGCTGTGCCGCGCCGACCGCACCATCCCCGACGACGAGCGCGAAAAAATCAGCCTCTTCACCAACGTGCCGCTGTGGGGCGTGATCTCGCTGCCCGACCTGCCCAGCATCTACCAGGTGCCGCGGCTGCTGCACGAGCAGGGGCTCGACGGCCTGATCTGCGACAAGCTGCGCCTCAACACCCCACCGGCGCGGCTGCAGCGCTGGGACGAGCTGGTGCACGCGCTGCAACACCCGCAGGGCGCGGTGCGCATCGCCATGGTGGGCAAATACGTCGATCTGTCCGACAGCTACAAATCGCTCAACGAGGCGCTGCGCCACGCCGGCCTGAAAAACCAAGTGCGCGTGGAGATCGGCTACATCGACTCCGAAGCGCTCGAACAGCAAGACGTGGCGCAGGTGCTGGCGCCGTTTGACGCCATTTTGGTTCCGGGCGGCTTTGGCAAGCGCGGCACCGAAGGCAAAATCGCCGCCGCCCGCTACGCCCGCGAGCAGCGCGTGCCTTATCTGGGCATCTGCCTCGGCATGCAGGTGGCGACGATCGAGTTTGCGCGCCATGTGGCCGGGCTCGATGGCGCCAACTCGACCGAGTTCGACCCCGCCACACCGCACCCGGTGATCGCCCTGATCGACGAGTGGCAAGACGCCGACGGCTCGATCCAGCAGCGCGACGGCAGCAGCGACCTGGGCGGCACCATGCGCCTGGGCACGCAAAGCGCCGACGTGCAACCCGGCACGCTGGCGCATGCCATCTACGGCCCGGTGGTGAGCGAGCGCCACCGCCACCGCTATGAGGCCAACACGCATTACCTCGAGCGCTTGCGCGAGGCTGGGCTGCTGATTTCGGCGCTCACGCAGCGCGAGCAGCTGACCGAAATCGTCGAACTGCCCGCCGCCGTCCACCCCTGGTTCATGGGCGTGCAGTTTCACCCCGAGTTCAAATCCACCCCCTGGGGCGGGCACCCGCTGTTCAGCGCCTTCATCCGCGCCGCGCTGCAACAACAACAAGCGCGCAAAGGCTGATCCACCATGCAACTCTGTGGCTTCGAAGTCGGCCTGCACCGGCCCTTTTTCCTCATCGCCGGGCCCTGCGTGGTCGAAAGCGAGGCGCTGCAACTCGAAGTCGCCGGGCGCCTGAAGGAAATCACCACCGCGCTCGGCATCCCCTTCATCTTCAAGAGCAGCTACGACAAGGCCAACCGCTCCAGCGGCAGCAGCTTTCGCGGCCCCGGGCGCGAGCGCGGGCTCGAGATTTTGGCCCAGGTGCGGCGCGAGCTCGGCCTGCCGGTGCTCACCGACGTGCACACCGAGTCCGAAATCGCCGAAGTCGCGGCGGTGGTCGATGTGCTGCAAACCCCGGCTTTCCTGTGCCGCCAGACCGATTTCATCCGCGCCGTGGCGCAGTCGGGCAAGCCTGTGAACATCAAAAAGGGGCAGTTCCTGGCCCCGCACGACATGCTCAACGTGATCGACAAAGCGCGCGCTGCCGCACGCGAAGTCGGTCTGCCCGAGAACAACTTTCTGGCCTGCGAGCGCGGCGTGAGCTTTGGCTACAACAACCTGGTGAGCGATATGCGCGCGCTGGCCATCATGCGCCAGACCGGGGCCCCGGTGGTGTTCGACGCCACCCACAGCGTGCAACTGCCCGGCGGCCTAGGCCAGTCCAGCGGCGGCCAGCGCGAGATGGTGCCGGTGCTGGCGCGTGCCGCCGTGGCCGTGGGCGTGGCCGGCCTGTTCATGGAAACCCACCCGAACCCGGACCAAGCCCTGTCCGACGGCCCCAACGCGGTGCCGCTCAAGCACATGCCGGCGCTGCTCGAGAGCCTGCTCGAACTCGACCGAGTGACCAAGCGCCACGGTTTTCTGGAAAACGACATCCACACCTACTAGGCTCATCACACCGGCCAAGCTTTCAACACCCTCCTGCATCCGCCCCACACATCCGCCCTAAACCACCCCATAGCCATGCCACACGCCTACCTGATCGCCGACGTCACCATCACCAACGAAGCACAGATGAAGGTCTACCGTGAATGGAGCACCCAGGCCATACAAGAGCACGGGGCCGAGGTGCTGGTGCGCGGCGGCCAGGTCGATGCGCTCGAAGGCGGCTGGGAGCCGCAGCGCATCGTGGTGCTGCGTTTTGCCAGCTTGGCCGCAGCGCGCGCCTACTACGAAAGCGCCACCTACACGCAAGCGCGCCAAGCACGCGCAGGGGCGGGCTCGATCCGCATGATCGCAGTTGAGGGCGTCTGAAACCCGCCAGCCTGCCATCCACGCCCGCCATCTGCCCACGCCGCCCGCCCTGCTCTGCCCCGACCACCACCCAACCCGCCCCCCTTTTTCCAACCCACTTTTCTTGACCCAAAGGCAAACCCCATGAGCGCCATTGTTGACATCGTCGGCCGCGAAATCCTCGACTCGCGCGGCAACCCCACCGTCGAGTGCGACGTGCTGCTCGAGAGCGGCGTCATGGGCCGCGCCGCCGTGCCCTCGGGCGCCTCCACCGGCAGCCGCGAAGCGATCGAGCTGCGCGACGGCGACCCCAAGCGCTACCTCGGCAAGGGCGTGCTCAAGGCCGTGGGGCACATCAACACCGAAATCAGCGAAGCCGTGCTCGGTCTCGACGCCAGCGAGCAAGCCTTTCTCGATCAGGCCCTGATCGACCTCGACGGCACCCCCAACAAGAGCCGGCTGGGCGCCAACGCCACGCTGGCGGTGAGCATGGCGGTGGCGCGCGCCGCGGCCGAAGAAGCCGGCCTGCCGCTGTACCGCTACTTCGGCGGCAGCAGCCGCATGCAGATGCCGGTGCCGATGATGAACGTGGTCAACGGCGGCGCACACGCCAACAACAACCTCGACCTGCAAGAGCTGATGATCGTGCCCTTGGGCGCGAGCAGCTTTCGCGAAGCCCTGCGCTGGGGTGCCGAAGTTTTTCACGCCCTCAAAAAAATCCTGCACGACAAGGGCATGAGCGTGGCCGTGGGCGACGAAGGCGGCTTTGCCCCCAACGTGCCCAGCCACGAAGCGGCGCTGCAGATGATCCTGCAAGCCATCGCCGACGCCGGCTACAGCGCCGGTGACCAAATCGCGCTGGCGCTCGACTGCGCCGCCAGCGAGTTCTACCGCGACGGCAAATACCACCTCGAAGGCGAAGGGCTGGTGCTGAGCGCCGAAGAATGGACGCACATTCTGGCCACTTGGTGCGACAAATACCCCATCATCAGCATCGAAGACGGCATGGCCGAAGGCGACTGGGATGGCTGGAAGCACCTCACCGAGCGCCTGGGCAAAACCGTGCAGCTGGTGGGCGACGACCTGTTCGTCACCAACACCCAGATCCTGAAACAAGGCATCGACCAAGGCGTAGCCAACTCGATCCTGATCAAAATCAACCAGATCGGCACCCTGACCGAGACCTTCGAAGCCATCGAGATGGCCAAGCGCGCCGGCTACACCGCCGTCATCAGCCACCGCTCGGGCGAGACCGAAGACTCGACCATCGCCGACATCGCCGTCGGCCTCAACGCCGGCCAGATCAAGACCGGCTCGCTCAGCCGCTCCGACCGCATGGCCAAGTACAACCAGCTGCTGCGCATCGAAGAAGACCTGGGCGACGTGGCGCGCTACCCCGGCCGGGCGGCGTTTTACAATTTGCGCTGAGCCTCAAGGGCCACTGTGCCGACCGAGCTGCACTCGTGCAGCCGGCACACCTGAGCGGTTCAGACCACAGCCACTGAAACACCGCCACCATGCCCCGCTTGACCTTCGACGCCCGCGCCGTGGCCCTGCTGCTGGCGGTTCTGCTGCTGGGGGTGCAGGCGCAGCTCTGGTTGGGGCGCGGCGGTGTGCCGCAAGTGCGCGAGTTGCGCGAGCGCCTGCAGGTGCAAGAAACGGCCAACGAACAAGCGCGCCAGCGCAACGCCGAACTGGCCAGCGAGGTGCGCGACCTGCAGGATGGGCTGGAGATGGTCGAGGAAGTGGCGCGGCACGAGCTCGGCATGGTGCGCCCCAACGAGATTTTTGTGCAGATCCGGCGCCCCGAGTCGGCGGCTGGGGTGGCGGCGGGTGCTCCCAGCCCCGCACCTCCAAGCTCACTCCCCGTGGCCCCGCTCAACCGCAGCAACTAAGGCCCAGACTCGGCTCCCCCTGGCTGCCCCAGTCCAGCCGCAAACCGGCCCCCTAGGCCCACCTCAATCCGGCCGCAAGCCGGCGCGCTGCACCACGCTTTGGAAGAGCTCAAACTCGAGCCGGGTTTGCTCGGCAAACTGCTCGGGTGTGTTGCCCACGATCACCAAGGCGATGTCCTCAAGGCGCCGGCGCAACGCCGGGTCGGTCAGCGCACGCATTGTGCTGGTGTGCACGCGCTCGACCACCTCGCGCGGCAGGCCACGCGGGCCGTGCAGACCAAAGAAGGCAATGCGGTTGACGCGCGGCAACCCGACTTCGGCAAAGGTCGGCACGTTGGGCAGTTGCGCCACGCGCTGCGGCGCCCCGACCACGACCGGCACCAGCCGGCCAGCCTGTATGTGCGGCAGCGCCGAGGGCAGGTCGCTAAAAATCATCGGCACATGGCCGGCCACTACGTCCACCAGCGCCGGGCCGGTGCCGCGGTAGGGGATGTGCACCAAGAAGGTGCGGGTTTCGAACTCGAACAGCTCGACCAGAATGTGGTTGATGCTGCCCGTGCCCGAGGTGGCGTAAGACAAGCGGCCGGGTGTGCGCCGAACCTCGCGCATGAAAGATTCGAAATCGCGCCCCGGGAACGAGGGGTGCACCGCGAACACGCTGGGCGCCGCAGCGATGTTGGTGATGGGGGTGAAGTCGGTGAGCGGGTTGTAGGGTGTGCGCGGGTTGAAGGCCGGGTTGGCGGCCACCGTGGACACCGTGGCCACGCCCAGCGTGTAGCCGTCGGGAGCGGCGCGCGCGATCTCGGCCGCCCCGATCGAGCCACCCGCGCCGGCGCGGTTTTCCACCACCAGCGGTTGCCCCAGCAGCGTGCTCAGCGGCTCGGAGACCATGCGCGCCACGATGTCGGTGGGCCCACCGGGCGCAAAGGGCACGATCAGACGCACCGGGCGCGTCGGGTACGTTCGCGCCCAAGACGGGCCACTGGCGGCCAGCAGCGCTGCGCTGGCACCCCAACCGATGATGGAACGGCGTTGCATGGTGCAGGTCTCCTGATAAGTTTTGAACAATTGATTGTAGGTAGAGCGGATCATGTGCGCCACTTGCAGCAGGCACCAACAACCCCGGATTTACCCTAGCCTCAATGCGCGGGCACGGTGAACGATGGCGCTTGCCTGTGCCGCAGCGGCGCTATGGGTTCCAGCCGGTGCAGCGGCGCCGACGCGCAATCGGAGTCCCGCTCAATCCGGCCGCAAACCGGCGCGCTGCACCAGCTCGCGGTAGAGCTCAAACTCGAGCCGGATCTGCTCGGCAAACTGCTCGGGCGTGTTGGCCACCACGGTTGCCCCGAGCTCTTCTAGGCGTCGGTGCAGAGCCGGTTCGGCCAAAATGCGCATCATGGCCGCGTGGATGCGCTCCACCACCGCCCGATCCAAACCGCGCGGGCCGTGCAAACCAAAAAACCCAGTGCGGTTGACCGGCTCGAAGCCGACTTCGGCAAAGGTCGGCACGTGGGGCAACTGCGGCATGCGCTGCGGCGCAGCGACCACGATGGGAATCAGCCGCCCGGCTTGGATGTGCGGCAACGCCGTAGAGAACACGTCGATGACGATCGGTACATGCCCGGCCACCGCGTCGGCCAGCGCCGGGGCAGAACCGCGGTACGGGATGTGCACCACAAAGGTGCGGGTCAAAGACTCGAACAGTTCAAACTGCAAGTGCAGGATCGTGCCGGTGCCTGCCGTGGCATAGGAAAAACGCCCAGGAGCGCGCCGAATCTCGCTCAGAAAAGACGCAAAATCATGGCCCGGAAACGACGGGTGCACCGCGACCACATGCGAGGTAGCAACCACGTTGGTGATGGGCGTGAAGTCGGTGAGCGGATGGTAGGGCGTGCGCGGGTTGATGGCTGGCGAGGCCGACAACAAGCCGGCGGTCACTAGACCCAAGGTGTAACCATCGGGGGTGGCGCGGGCCACTTCGCTGGTGCCGATGGTGCCGGCGGCGCCGGGCCGGTTGTCCGGCACCACCGGCTGGCCCAGCTCCGAGGCCAGCGGCGGCGCCACCAAACGCGCGATGATGTCGGTCATGCCGCCGGGCGGGAACGGCACCACCAAGCGCACCGGTCGCGTCGGGAAATTGCGCGCCCATGATGGGCCACTGGCGGCCAGCAGCGCCGCGCTGGCGCCCCAAGCGATAAGGGAACGGCGTTGCATGGTGCGGGTCTCCTCGTTTTTGTAAATGGCTAGGCCATTGTAGGCAGCGCTGCTCACGCGCGCCACCCGCCACCACCCCCTCCAAGCCCGGATTTACCCTCAGTGCACACCCGTAGGCGCGGCCACCGGCGGCGTGGGGGCAAAGAGCTGCGCCGAATCCACAGCATCGAAGCGGTACTGCGCGCCGCAAAACTCGCAGCCGACCTCGATCTGGGCGCGCTCGGCCAGAATCGACTCTACCTCGGCCACCCCCAACCCTTGCAACATGGCCGCCACCTTGGCGCGGCTGCAGCGGCAGGCAAAGCGGGGGGCGCTCTGCGCCGCATCGGCCTGCAGGCGCTGCAAGGGCTCTTGCCAAAACAAGCGCCGCAGCACGGTGTCGGCATCGAGTGTGAGCAGCTCGTCGCGCTGCAGGCTTGCGGCCAGCAAGGCGATGCGTGGGTAATCGTCGCTGCGCTCGAGCGCTTCGCGGCGCGCCTGCGCGGCAGCGGCACCGCTCAAGGCCGCCTCGCTGCTGGCGGGCACGCGCTGGATCAGCAAGCCGGCCGCGACTTGGTCGTTGGCCGCCAACACCAGCCGGGTGTCGATCTGCTCGCTTTGCTGCATGTAGTGCTCGAGCGCCTGGCTCAAGTGCTCGAACGGCGCCGAACCGCCCCCTGGGCTCAGAGGCACCACGCCTTGGTAGCTTTGCTGGCCGCTGCTGCGCTCTTGCGGCTCGAGCGTCAGGGCGCAGCGCCCACCGCCGTGGCGGTTGACCCAATCGGCCAGCGACCAAGCCGGCGAGCCATCGGCGCGCAACGGCTGCGCTGCCGCCTCGGGCAGGCTGCCCGCGAGCTGGGCCGTGGCGCGAAAGCTGCCGTCGGGCCGGGTTTCGGCCACCGCCAACCGCACCGGGCCTTCGCCCACCAGCTGCAGCTGCAGCGCGCCGCTGAACTTGATGCTGGCTTGCAGCAGCAGCGCGGCGGCGCACATCTGCCCCAGCAGCTCGCGCACCGGCTGCGGGTAGGTGGCGCTTTGCGCTTGGCGCTGCAGCAGCTCTTGCCACGCGCTGTCGAGGCGCACCCACAGCCCGCGCACCGGCAGGCCCTCGAACATGAAGCGCTGGATTTCAGACACCGCCGCTCACCCCAGGCGCTGCAAGCCGGTGCAAGCCGCTGCGGTAGCGGCGCGCGTTCTCGATGTAGTGCTGGGCGCTGGCGCGCAGGCCCTCGATCTGCTCGGGCGTGAGCGTGCGCACCACCTTGGCCGGGCTGCCCAAGATCAGCGAGCCGTCGGGGAATTCTTTGCCCTCGGTCACCAGCGCGCCGGCGCCCACCAGGCAGTGTTTGCCGATGCGCGCGCCGTTGAGCACCACGGCCCCGATGCCGATCAGCGTTTCGTCGCCGATGCAGCAGCCGTGCAGCATCACCTGATGCCCCACCGTCACGCGCTCGCCCACCTGCAGCGGGAAGCCGTAATCGGCGTGCAGCACGCTGGCGTCTTGGATGTTGCTGCCCGCGCCAATGCTGATGAGTTCGGTGTCGCCCCGAACCACGCAGCCAAACCAGACGCTGGCCTCGGCCCCTAGGCTGACTTGCCCGATCACTTGCGCGCTGTCGGCCACGAAGGCGCTCGGGTGCACCTCGGGGCGCCATTGGTCGAGTTGGTAGATGCTCATGGTGTGCCATTGTAAAGACTGCGGCGCTGGCGTGCCGCCGATGAGGTGCCGCCGACTGCACCTAGGCACCTGCACAGGCTGGCCGCATCAGCCCCGCGGGTGGTGCAGCGCGTGCAGTTGTTTGAGGCGCGCGCGCGCCACGTGGGTGTAGATGGTGGTGGTGGAAATGTCGGCATGGCCCAGCAGCAGCTGCACGGCGCGCAAATCGGCGCCGTGATTGAGCAGATGGGTTGCAAAGGCGTGGCGCAGCGTGTGCGGCGACAAGGGCGTGTCGATGCCCGCCAGCCGGGCGTATTTTTTCACCAGCAGCCAGAACATGACGCGCGTCATGGCCGCACCCCGCGCGGTGACGTACAGATCGTGACTCACCTGCCCGGCCAAGATGGCGGGCCGGGCCTCGCTCAGATAGCGGCGCAGCCAGTGCAGCGCCTCGTCGCCAAAGGGCAGCAGGCGCTCCTTGGCGCCTTTGCCCAACACCCGCAGCACCTGATCGGCCAGGCTGAGTTGGTGCAGTTGCAAGCCCACCAATTCGCTCACGCGCAAGCCGCTGGCGTACAACAGTTCGAGCATGGCGCGGTCGCGCAAGCCCAACGGCTCTGCCGTATCCGGCGCTTGCAGCAGCCGCTCCACCTGCGCTTCGCTCAGCGTTTTGGGCACGCGCAACGCGCGCTGGGCGCTGAGCAGCTTGAGCGTCGGGTCTGCCGCCAGCAGCCCTTCGCGCAGCGCCCAGCGGTAGTAGCGCTTGATCACGCTCAGGCGCCGGTTGGCCGTGCTGGCGCGGCTGCTGCCGTGGCAAGCGGCCAGATAAGCCAGCAGATCGGCCTCTTGCGCTTGCTCGAGCATGGTGGCGGGGGCGGCAACGGTGGCTGGTTGCGCGCCAGCAGCGCTGCCGGGCTCTGCTGCGGCTGGTGCTGGCGCGCGCCGCTGCGCCAGCCAGTCGGCCAGCTGCTGCAAATCGCTGCGGTAGGCGGCCAGCGTCAGCGGCGCCAGCCCATCTTCCAGCCACAGCGCATCCAAAAAACGATCCAGCACGCGCGCACCTTTGCATTCGGGGGGGGTTGAGCTTTAGCCACGATTGTCCACCAGCGCGCCGGGGTACCCAGCGGTGCAACGGCGCGCCTGACCGACAATGGTGACCATGACCACGCACCAGCTGCACCCCATCCCCGCCCTGACCGACAACTACATCTGGGCCCTGCACGACGGCGCCCAAGCTTGGGTGGTGGACCCCGGACAGGCTGAACCGGTGCTGGCTTGGCTGGCGGCGCAGCGCCTGCAACTGGCAGGTATTTTGCTCACGCACCACCACGGCGACCACACCGGCGGCGTGGCGGCCCTGCGCGCAGCCACGGCAGCGCCGGCTTGGGGGCCAACCGGCGAGCCTTTGCCTGAGGGCGTGCAGCGTGTGCACGGCGGTGAGTGCGTGGCGCTGCTCGGCCGCTCCTTTGAGGTGATCGAGGTGCCGGGCCACACCGCCGGGCATATCGCTTGGTACTGCGCGGGCTTTGCGCCAGCCAGCATTGCCGGCCCGGTGGGGCGCCCGCCCGATCCTGCCTCAGCGCGCGGCCAGCCGCTCGGCCCTGAGGGCCTGCTGTTTTGCGGCGACACCCTGTTTTCCATCGGCTGCGGCCGCCTGTTTGAGGGCAGTCCGGCGCAGATGCTGGCCAGCCTGGATCGGCTGGCCGCCTTGCCCGACAGCACCTTGGTCTGCTGCACCCACGAATACACCCTCGCCAACCTGCGCTTTGCGCGTGCGCTCGAACCCGAGCACCCGGGCTTGGCCGACCACCAGCGCTGGTGCGAGCGCCAGCGCCAAGCCGGCCGCCCCACCCTGCCGAGCCGCATCGGGTTGGAGCGCGTGCTCAATCCCTTTCTGCGCAGCCGGGAACCCACGCTGCGCCAGGCCCTCCAACGGCTGGCCCCGGAACTCGCGCAGGCTGGCTTTGATGCGGATGCGGATGCGGCCCCTGCCACACCCGAAGCCCTGCAAACCGGCCTGGCTGCAAAACCAGTGTTCGAATCGGCCCCTCGTTGGACTGCCGATGTGCATGCCTTTACCGCCCTGCGGCGTTGCAAAGACGTGTTTGTTTGAGCCCAGTGCCCCCCGGCCCAGGCGCCTGCGCACCAGAGCGTGCCGTGGCGCGCTTGCCAACGCTTTGCAACAAGCCCGATAATCGCCACAATTTGCGACAGATACCCAGCTGATGACAACCATTACCCAAAACATAGCCCGCCGCACCCTGCGCCTCGTGCTGCCGCTGGCAGCCGCCCTGGTGCTCGGTGCCTGCGCCGCCCCTGGCGGCACTGGCAGCGGCCAAAACACCATCCAGCCCGCCCACGCGGCCCCATTCGGCACCGCCCCGTTCAGCACCGCCGCCATGCTTCAAGGCGCGGCCGATCACCCCCCCCCGCTGGGCTTGGCCCAATCGGGCGGCAGCCTCGGTTTGCGCCCGATCATCCCCAGCGGCCCTTTGCTGGCACTGGGCAACAGCAACGCCTCCAGCACCACCGTGGCGGTGGCCTCGCTGGAAGCCCCGCGCGACCTGTGGGAGCGCATGCGGCGCAGCTTTGCCATGCCCGACCTCGAAACCGACCTCGTGCGCCAGCACGAGCAGTGGCACGCGAGCCGGCCGCAAAACCTCGAGCGCATGGTTTTACGCAGCAGCAAATACCTGTTTCACATCGTCGAAGAAGTCGAGCGCCGTGGTCTGCCGATGGAAGTCGCGCTCGTGCCCTTCATCGAGAGCGCCTTCAACCCACAGGCGGTCTCGCCAGTCAAGGCCGCCGGGCTATGGCAGTTCATGCCCGCCACCGGGCGCTCCTTCGACCTGATGCAAAACGCCTTTCGCGACGACCGGCGCGACGTGCTCGCCTCTACCAACGCCGCGCTCGACTACCTCGAGCGCTTGCACCGCATGTTTGGCGACTGGCAGCTGGCGCTGGCGGCCTACAACTGGGGCAACGGCAACGTACAGCGCGCCATCCGCGCCAACCGCGCCGCTGGCTTGGGCACCGGCTACCTCGACCTGCGCATGCCCAACGAAACACGCAACTACGTGCCCAAGCTGCAAGCCATCGAAAACCTGATCCGCGATCCGCAGCGCTTGGGCATCGCTCTGCCCACCATAGGTAACCACCCCTTCTTCGACAGCGTCACGCTCGAGCGCGACATCGACGTGGCGCTGGTGGCCGAGCTGGCCGAGGTGAGCATCGAAAACTTTCGCCAACTCAACCCGGCGCACGACAAACCGCTGATCATGGCTGCGGGCACCCCCACCATCTTGCTGCCGTGGGACAACGCGCTGCTGTTTCAACAGCGCCTGCGCGCGCACCAAGGCCCGTGGGCCACTTGGACCGCTTGGCGCTTGCCCGAAGGCATGAGCGTGGCCCAAGCCGCACAGCGCCACGATTTGAGCGAGGCGCGCCTGCGCGAGGTCAACGACATCCCGCGCCGCGCCAGCCAGTTGCGCGCCGGCACCACCCTGCTGGTGCCGCGCCAAGACAGCCACAACGCTGATGTGCCCGAACACATCGCCGACGGTGGCCAGATTCTGCTCGGGCGCGAAACCGGCTCTGCATCCGGCGCGGCACCCCAGACGCGCCAAAGCCGCGTCACCGTGCGCGCCGGCGACACACTGTCGGCGCTGGCGCGCCGCCACAACGTGAGCGTAGCCAACCTGCGCAGCTGGAACAACCTGCGCCCCAACGCCATCTTGCGCACCGGTCAGGTTCTGCTCGTCCAGCAGCGTGCCCCGGCCGCCAGCCGCGTCACCGTGCGCGCCGGCGACACACTGTCGGCGCTGGCGCGCCGCCACAACGTGAGCGTAGCCAACCTGCGCAGCTGGAACAACCTGCGCCCCAACGCCATCTTGCGCACCGGTCAGGTTCTGCTCGTCCAGTAGCGTGCCCCGGCCGCCAGCCGCGCCGCCAGTGCCCCGGCCCGCAGCAGCAGTCCATCTAACCGCGCCGCCGCCCCCAGATCGGCGCAGCAAGCCGCGCAGCGCCCAGCGGCGTCATCGACTGCAGTCCGCAGCGCGCAAGCGCAGACCAACCAATCCAAAGTGGCTGTGCGTTAAGCAAGAATGGAGCGGGAAACGAGATTCGAACTCGCGACCTCAACCTTGGCAAGGTTGCGCTCTACCAACTGAGCTATTCCCGCATCGACTGAACCGCTGTGGGCTTTGACACCCAAGGGCCAGCGCTTGGTAAGGCTGGAGGCGCGGGCCGGAGTCGAACCGACCTACACGGATTTGCAATCCGGTGCATAACCGCTTTGCTACCGCGCCATTGTTTTTGCAAACCCGGCAAAGCGCTGAGCGCCGCACCGCACAGGCAAACCCGAGACCAAACTGCAGGTTTGCCACCGAAAACCATTGGAGCGGGAAACGAGATTCGAACTCGCGACCTCAACCTTGGCAAGGTTGCGCTCTACCAACTGAGCTATTCCCGCATCTTGCAGCCTGTTGCAGCACCGCTGGCACCGCCCGACTACAGAGCCGCTATTCTATACCGAAATTCAGCCCCTCGACACACTGTCAGCCCAAAGTAGTAATGTCCCCTTTGCCCCAGATAAGAATGTCCCCTTTCATGTGTGAAGGGGCAGCGGATGGTGGGGCAAGCGAGGGTGATGATGAGTGTGCAGGAAGCCGAACGGTTGCT
>Ga0208491_10005_pt1 | contig 140799 bp, 131 predicted proteins | sample SubbioCSW11_NovA_FD_184819 | JGI IMG/M metagenome (GOLD analysis project Ga0208491, IMG submission 184819) | Serpentinite rock and fluid subsurface biosphere microbial communities from McLaughlin Reserve, California, USA - CR11_CSW11_NovA (SPAdes) | ecosystem: Environmental > Terrestrial > Deep...
GCGCGGGTGCGGGTGCGGGTGCGGGTGCGGGTGCGGGTGCGGGTGCGGGTGCGGGTGCGGGTGCGGGTGCGGGTGCGGGTGCGGGTGCGGGTGCGGGTGCGGGTGCGCGCCTAGCCGCCAAAGAGGGAAGAGCCGGGCAGCCGGGGCAGCCGGGGCTGCAGGCGCCGCCCCAGCACAAGCCCAGCCAGCGCCAGTACGAGGCGCTGCTGCGCCAGCACTACCTGAACCCGCGCCGGGTGCGCGAGTGGCGCGACATCCACAGCCAGTTGCACACCGTGGTGGCCGAGCACGGCTGGAAGCTCAACACCGCGCCCGCCAGCAGCGAGCAGCTGCACTTGTCGCTGCTGGCGGGCCTGCTCGGGCACGTGGGCTGCAAGCACGAGAGCGAGGCCCACTACCAGGGCGCGCGCGGCATCCGTTTTTACCCGCATCCGGGGGCGCGGCTGAGCAAAAAACCGGGGCGCTGGATCGTGTGCGCCGAACTGGTCGAAACCACGCGCCTGTTTGGCCGCGGCATCGCCGCCATCGAGCCGCAGTGGCTGGAGCAGGTGGGGGCGCATCTGCTGAGCAAGCAGGTGCTCGATCCGCGCTGGGAAAAAAACGCCGCGCGCGTGGTGGCTTCCGAGCGCGCCACCCTGTACGGCTTGCTGATCTACAGCCAGCGCCGCGTCGATTACGCGCGCGTCGATCCGGCCGGGGCGCGCGCGATCTTCATCCGCCAGGCGCTGGTGGCGGCCTTGCAAGAAGAGGTCTGGCCGCCCGAGTTCGAGCGCCGCCTGCCTTTTCTGGCCGCCAACCGGCAGGTGCTGGCGCAGGTGCAGGCGTTGGAGCACAAATCGCGCCGCCAAGACGTGCTGGTCGATGAGGAGCTGATCTACGCCTTTTACGACAGCCAGTTGCCGCCCGACCTGAGCAGCGGCACCGAGCTCGAGCGCTGGTACCGCGCCCACGTGCGCCAGCAACCCGAGCTGCTGCGCCTCAAGCGCGAGGAGCTGATGCGGCATCAGGCCGCGGGCGTGACCAGCCTGGCTTTTCCGCCCACGCTGGCGCTGGGCGGCACCGAATGCAGCGCCAGCTACCTGCACCAGCCAGGCGAGGCGCGCGACGGCCTGAGCGTGGCGCTGCCGATCTTCGTGCTCAACCAGGCCAGCGAGGAGCGCTGCGAGTGGCTGGTGCCGGGGATGCTCAAAGACAAGATCGCCGCCTTGCTCAAGAGCCTGCCGCAAAAGCCGCGCGCGCGCCTGCTGCCGCTGCCCGAGACCGCCGCGCAACTGGCCGCCGAGCTGTGTCAGCCCGAGCACTGGGCCCAGGGCAGCCTGATCGAGGCCTTGCTGGCGCGGGTGCGCGCGCGCAGCGGGGTCGATGTGAAGCGCAGCGACTTCAAGCTCGACCAGCTGCCCGCGCACCACTTCATGCACCTGCGCGTGCTCGACGAGCACGGGCGCCAACTGGGCCAAGGGCGCAGCTTGGCGGCGCTCAAAGCCGAGCTGGGCGCGCAGGCGCGCGGGGCCTTTCAGGCGCTGGCGGGCTTGCAGCTGGCGCTGCGCACGGGGGAGGGTGCAGCCCCCGCATCGGCGCCTGCCTCTGCGCCCGCATCGGCTCCGGCACGGATGCAGGTCGTCCAAGCTGTGCCAGCCGCCCCAGCACCGCAAGCCGCCAGCGAGCGCCACCGCGCCTGGACTTTTGGCGACTGGCCCGAGCTGATGGAGCTGGCCAGCGGCGAACACACGGTGATCGGCTTTCCGGCGCTGCTCGACGCCGGCGACGCCGTCACGCTGGCGGTCTATGACGAGCCCGAAACGGCGGCACGCAAGCACCGCGCCGGGCTGCGGCGCCTGTTTGCGCTGCAGCTGCGCGAAGCGCTCAAGCAGCTGGAGAAAAGCCTGCCCGGGTTGCAGCAGATGGCGGTGTCGTACATGGCGCTGGGTTCGCTCGAGGAGTTGCGCAGCCAGATCATCGAGGTGGCGCTGGAGCGCGCCTTCATGGCCGAGCCGTGGCCGCGCACGGCCGCCGAATTCCAACAGCGGCTGGAGCAAGGGCGCGGCCGCCTGGGGCTGATCGCGCAGGAGGTGGCGCGCCAGACGGCGGCGGTGTTGCTCGAATACGCCGCCGTGGTGCGCAAGCTCAAAGAGGGCAAGTTCGAGGCCCAGCCGCTGGCCGACGTGCGCGAGCAGCTGGGGCAGCTGGTGGGCCCGCGCTTCGTGGCCGAGACGCCGTGGGCGGCGTTGCAACACCTGCCGCGCTACCTGAAGGCGATCTTTTTGCGCCTCGACAAGCTGCGCGCCGACCCGGCGCGCGACGCCGCGCACATGGCCACGGTGCGCGCCCAAGAGCAGCGCTACACGCGCCTGCTGGCCGAGCGCAAGGGTGTGCCCGATGCGCGCCTAGACGAGCTGCGCTGGCTGCTGCAAGAGCTGCGCGTGAGCCTGTTTGCGCAAGAGCTGCGCACGCCGCAGCCGGTGAGCGTCAAGCGGCTGGACAAGCTCTGGGCGCAGCTGGTGGCTTAAGGAGGCTGTGGGGGGCAGGCGTTGATGCTCGCCCCGCCTTGACGCAGCCAAATTACCGCCTACGGCTGCCGCCTAAAGCGCACAAGCTCACAAGCGCGCCAGTCGCGCCAGCGCCGCATCCAAGGTGGCTTCTTGCTTGGCAAAGCAAAAGCGGATCAGGCGCTGCGCCGCCGGCGGCTGGGCATAAAAGGCCGACAGCGGGATCGCCGCCACGCCGACGGCGCGCGTGAGCCAGCGGCAAAAGGCATCGGGCTCCAGATCGCGCTCGGGCACGGCCAGCGCGCTGTAATCGACGCACTGGAAGTAGCTGCCCTCGCAGGGCAGGAGCCCAAAGCGCGTGCGCGCCAGCCCAGCGCGAAAGCGATCGCGCTTGGCGGCATAAAAATCTGGCAGTTGCAGGTAGGGCGCTGGGTCGTGCAGGTACGCCGCCAGCGCGTGCTGCATCGGCGTGTTGACGGTAAACACGTTGAACTGGTGCACCTTGCGAAACTCGGCCATCAGCGGCGCCGGCGCCAGCACGCTGCCCACCTTCCAGCCGGTGACGTGAAAGGTCTTGCCAAAGCTGCTCACCACCAGCGCGCGCGCCGCCAGATCGGCAAAACGCGCTGCGCTCTGGTGCGGCTGGCCGTCGTACACCATGTGCTCATAGACCTCGTCGCTGATCAAAATCACCTCGGTGCCGGCCAGCAGCGCCTGCAGGCGCAGCATATCGGCCTGCTGCCAAACGCGGCCGCTGGGGTTGTGCGGGCTGTTGATGAGCAAGGCGCGCGTGCGCGGCCCGATGGCGGCGGCCAGGGCATCGAAGTCGGGCCGGAAATCGGCGCCCAGCGGCACCCGCACCGGCAGCGCGCCCGCCAGTTCGATGTTGGGCACGTAGCTGTCGTAGCAGGGCTCGAGCACGATCACCTCGTCGCCCGGCTGCACCACGGCCAAAATGGCGCTGAAAATGGCTTGCGTGGCCCCGGCGGTGACGGTGATTTCGTGCTCCGGGTCGTAGCGGCGGCCATACAGCGCTTCGGTTTTGCGCGCCAGCGCCTGGCGCAGCGCCGGCACGCCGGGCATCGGCGGGTACTGGTTGTGGCCGGCGCGCAGGGCCGCCTCGACCGCGTCCAGCAGGCGCGGGTCGCAGTCGAAGTCGGGGAAGCCCTGCCCGAGGTTGACGGCTTGGCACTCGGTGGCCAGCGCCGACATCACGCTGAAAATCGTCGTGCCCACGTGGGGCAGGCGGCTGCAAACCGCGGGGGTGTGGGCGTGCGTCATAGCTCGTAATCCGTGCCGCCACCGAGCATCGCTTTGTGGATCAGCTCACGCGACAGGCGTTCGCTCAAAAACTCGGCAAAGCGCAGCACAAACTGGCGCAGGTAGGCGCCGCGCTTGAACGCCACCCGGCTCACGTTGTGCCCAAACAGGTAGCCGAGCGGGCGCGACACCAGATCTGGGCTGCGCTCGTCGCCCTGCATGGCCATTTCGGCCACGATGCCCACGCCCAGCCCGAGCTTGACGTAGGTCTTGATGACGTCGGAGTCGATGGCGTCGAGCACGATGTGGGGCTTGAGTTGGCGCTGGGTAAACGCCTGATCGATGCGGCTGCGCCCGGTGTAGGAGGGGTGGTAGGTGATCAGCGGCACCTGCGCCAGGTCTTCGAGCGCGATGCGCTCGCGCTCCAGCAGTGGGTGGCCGGTGGGCAGCACCAGCGCGTGCTGCCAGTCGTAGCAGGGCAGGGTGATGAGCTCGGGGTGGTCGGCCAAGGCCTCGGTGGCGATGCCGATGTCGGCCACGTCGTCGAGCAGCATGCGCGCCACCTGCTCGGGCGCGCCTTGGTGCAGGCTGATGGACACCTTGGGGTAGGCGTGGCGCAGCTTGGCCACCGCCGCCGGCAGCACGTAGCGCGCCTGGGTGTGGGTGGCGGCGATGCTGAGCGTGCCGCTGTCTTGGGTGGCAAACTGGGCCCCGATGCGCTTGAGGTTGCTGACCTCGCGCATGATGATCTCGATGCTGCGCAGCACCTCGTGCCCGGGTTCGGTGACGCGCTTGATGCGCTTGCCGTGGCGGGCGAAGATGTCGATTCCCAGCTCGTCCTCGAGTTCGAGGATGGCCTTGGACACGCCCGGCTGCGAGGTGTACAGCGCCTTGGCTGCTTCGGTCAGGTTGAGGTTGCGGCGCACCGCCTCGAGCACGAAGCGGAATTGGTGCAGGTTCATGGCGGCGATTCTGCCACGGCCAATTCGGCCAGCAACGCCAGCAGGCGCGGCTGCTCGGTGGGCGTGGGCAGCCACTCGAAGCGCACCTGCGGGTGCGCCTGTTGCAGCGCCTCGGCCAACAGGGGCAGGTCTTGCCGTGCGTGCTTGCCCAAGCCAAAAAACAGCGGCAGCACGCGCAGCCGGGTGGCACCCTCGGCCACCAGCCGCGCCGCGGCCTCGGGCAGCGTGGGCGCACACAGCTCGAGGTAGGCGCAGCACACCTTGGCCTCGGGCAGGCGCGCGGCCACGGCCTGGGCCACGGCTTCGACCGGCCCAAACCACTGCGGGTCGCGCGAACCATGCGCCAACACGATCACTGCCAACATACAGCCATTCCCTTGCAAAAGCGGCCAACGGCGCTAACGGCGCAGCACCAACCAACCAAAAGCCCCGAGCGAGGCCGCCGAATACAGCAAGGCCGGCGCGGCCGCAGCCAGCCACGGCCGCCAAGCCAGCAAATTGCCGATGTAAACAAACATATTGCTCAGCAGCACAAAGCTCAAGCCCAGCATGACGCCGACAAACACATAAGCCGCCAGCCCCTTGGAGCGAAAGTGCAGGTAGGCAAAAGGCAGCGCCAGCACCACCATCACCACGGAGCTCAAGGGGAAAAACAGCTTGCGCCAGAGCTCGATCTCGTAGCGCTGCGTAGCTTGGTTGTTGGCTTGCAAATGCTCGATGTACTGGTACAGGCCCCAAGCGCTCATGCGCTCCGGGCGCAGCAGGGCCACCGAGACCATGTCGGCACTGAGTCCGGTGGGCCAATCGAGGCTGGGCAGTTGCTGCACCAGCAGGCGCGGTGGGTCGGCCTGGGTGTCGAACTGGTGCAACTGCACCTGGTGCAGCTGCCACAGCCCGCGCTCGGGCACCACGGTGGCGCGCTCGGCGCTTAGGGTGCGCGCGATGCGGCCGCTGGCGTCGAACTCAAACAGGCGCACGCCGCGCAGTTCGTTAGGCCCTTCGAGCGCCGCGACATTGACCGACACCTGGCGCTGTTCACCGCGCTCTTTGAGCCAAGCGCCGGTCTGCCCCAGGCGGATCTGGCCCTCGAAGGTGGCTTTGAGCTGTTGCGCCTGGCGGTCGCTCCACGGGGCGACGTAATCGCCCAGCACGAAGGTCAGGGCGGCAAAAGCCATGCCCAACACCAGCATCTGGCGCAAAGCCAAGCCGGGCCCGAGGCCGCTGGTGCGCAAGATGGTGAACTCGGACGACTGCGCCAGCCGCACCAAACCGAACACCGCGCCGATCAGCACCGCGATCGGCAGCAGCTCGTAGAGGTGGCTGGGCAGCAGCAAGGCCACGTAGAGCAGGGCTTGCCACAGGCCGTATTCGAGCGCCGGATCGAAAGGCGAGCGCTGGCCCAGCGCGGGCAGTTCTTCGATCAGGTCAAAGAAGGCGAACAGCGCCAAAAAAGCCAGCGCCACGAAGCCGATCGCCCACAGCAGCTCGCCGTAGATCAGTTTGCGCATGGTCTTCATGCCGGGGCCCCACGCCGCCACAGCCGCGCCGCGTTCAGCTCCCAGCCCCAATGGCGTTTGGCCAGCCAGAGCGCGCAGGCCAGCCCGGTGCCGCCGTGCAAGGCCAGCACAAAGGCCAGGGCGGAGATCTCGCCGGTGCCGATCCAGCGCTGGCCCATGGTCATCAGGTTGTAGTAAAAAATGAAGCCAAACAGCAGCAGCAAAACGTTGCCGCTTTTGTTGGCGCGCGGGTTGCTGGCGGCCAGCGCCAGTGCCATGAGCACAAAATTCACTGCGGCCAGCGCCAGCCCCAGCCGCCACGCCAGCTCGCCTTGGTTGGCCGGTGTGGGTTCGGCCACCAGCGTCCAAGTGGGGCGCGATTTGAGCCCTTGCGCCACGCCCATGGGCAGCGCCGGCGCGTCGATGAGCACGCGGTAGGAGGCAAATTCGCTCACCTGCACCTGTCCCGGCTGGTCGGGTTGGTCAAACAGCAGGCGCTGGCCTTGGTGGATGTGCAGCCACTGCTGCGAGTCGACCCACTCGATGCGCCCGCTGCCGGCGCTGAGCACGGTGCGGCTGCCGTCGGCCTCGGTGCTGGAGACAAAAATGTTGCGCGCCAGCGTCGGCTGCTGCGGGTCTTGCTCGATGAAGAACACGCGCCGCCCGTCGGCGCTTTCGATGAACTGCCCGGCTTGCACGCGCTCGAGTTCGCCACGCTGGGCAAAGCGGTCGCGCAACTGCTCGGCCTGCTGGTTGGCCCAAGGCCAGATCAGCAGCACCATCAGGGCGATCACCGCCAGCACCGGCCAGGCAAAGCGAAACACCGGCTTGAGCAAGGCCGCCAAACCTTGGCCGCTGCAGTGCCAGATCACCATTTCGCTTTCGCGGTGCATGCGCGTGAGCGTCGAGGCCACGGCGATGAACAAGGCGATGGTGAGCACGATCGGCAGCCGGCCGACCACGGTGTAGGTCAGGACCAGCAAAATTTCTTGCGGATTGACGCGCCCCTGATCGGCTTGGCCGAGGGTGCGTATGAGCAGCATGGTGACGACGATCACCAGCAGCACCAGCAAGGTGGCGCCAAAACTGCGCGCCAGTTCACGGCGCAGGGAAGAATGGAATAACATCGTCAAAAAACCATGTGAGCCTAGATTATGGACTTTGAACTGCAATCGCTGCATTTGTCGCAAGCCGCCACCTTGGAGGCCGATGCGCTGGTCGTGCTCTGGCCCGATGCGGCTAGCCCCGCCAAAACCGAAAATGCGGCCAAGGCCGCAGCCAACGGCACGGCGCGCCCGGTGGCTTCAGACGACCCCTTGACGCGCTGGGCCAGTGCCGCCGTGGCTCAGGCCGACATCGAGCCCGCGCTGGGCAGCGTGCTGCTGGCGCACCGCCTGCCGGGGGTGCAGGCGCGCAAGGTGGCGCTGGTGCGCAGCGGCGACGGCGGCCCGGCCGCCACGCGCAAGGCCGTGCTGGCGGCGCTGGCGGCGCTCAAGCTCGGCGGCGCCAAGCGCTTGCTGTTGTGGGCCGGCGAGGTGGGTGCCGGGGCGCTGGCGGCGCTGCTCCAGGCCAGCGCCGAGGCCAGCTACAGCTACACCACCACCAAGTCTGCCTCCAAGGCGCAGCCGCGCAGCCTGCAAACCGTGCTGGTGGGGGTGAGCGACGCCAGCGCCTTGCGCGGCGCCTTCGCCCAAGCCCGGGCCACCGTCAAGGCCGTGGAGTGGGCCAAAGAATGGGCCAACCGCCCCCCCAACCACGCCACGCCCAAGCTGCTGGCCGAGGCGGCGCAGCAGCTGGCACAAGGCAAGCGCCTGCAGGTCGAGGTGCTGGGCCCCAAAGAAGTGGCCAAGCTGGGCATGGGTGCCTATCTGGCGGTGGCCCAAGGCGCCGAGGAGCCGCTGCGCTTCATCGTGTTGCGCTACCAAGGCGCGCCCAAGGCCAGCGCGCCGGTGGTGCTGGTGGGCAAGGGCATCACCTTCGACACCGGGGGCATCAGCCTCAAGCCCGGCCCCGAGATGGACGAAATGAAGTTCGACATGGCCGGCGCCGCCGCCGTGCTGGGCAGCTTCGTCGCGCTGGCCGAGCTGCAACCGGCGCTCAACGTGGTCGGCTTGGTGCCGTGCTGCGAGAACATGCCCGATGGCCGCGCCGTCAAGCCGGGCGATGTGGTCAGCAGCCTGAGCGGGCAGACGATCGAGATCCTCAACACCGACGCCGAGGGCCGGCTGATTCTGTGCGACGCGCTCAGCTACGCGGCGCGCTTCAAACCGCGCGCCCTGATCGACGTCGCCACCCTCACCGGGGCCTGCGTGATCGCGCTGGGCAACCTGCGCGCGGGCCTCTACAGCAACCGTGACGAGCTGGCGCAAGCCCTGCAGGACGCGGGGGCGGCGGCGCTCGATCCGTGCTGGCGCATGCCGCTCGACGAAGAATACGCCGAGGGGTTGAAATCGAACTTCGCTGACATGGCCAACATCGCCGGCCGCCCGGCGGGCTCGGTCACGGCGGCCAAGTTTTTGCAAAAGTTCGTGGACCCCGAGCAGGCTTGGGCGCACCTAGACATCGCCGGTGTGGCCTGGAAGGGCGGCAGCGCCAAGGGCGCCACCGGGCGCCCGGTGGCGCTGCTGGTGCAGTACCTGCTCGACGAGGCCGCGCGCATGGTCAACGACCAACCGGCCATGGCGCCCAAGGCGGCCACCGGCGCCAAAGGGCGCAAGCGCTGAATGCGCCCGCACCCCTCGAGCGCGGTGGCATGAAAACGGTGGTTTTCCACTTCAATGTGGGGGCACCCGTGCCCTACCTGTGTCGGCTGCTGCGCAAGGCCAACCACGCGGGCCAGCGCACGTGGGTGCTGCTCGCGCCCGGGCTGGCGCACGAGCTCGACGCCGCGCTCTGGACCTTCAGCCCCGACGAGTTCATCGCCCATGGGCGCTACGAGGCAGACCACGAGGGCGGCCTCGGGGGCGGAGAGCCGGCGGGTGCAAAGGGCGCTGCGGGTCGGGGGCAGGCCGGGTTGTGGCAGCGCGCGCCCGCGGTGCTGTCAGAGCAGTTGGTGGCGCAAAGCAGCAGCTGGCCCTTGCTGATCAATCTGCAAGAGCCGGTGCCACCCGACGTGGAGCGCTTTGAGCGCCTGATCGAGATCGTGCCAGCAGACGAGGCGCTCAAGCAGGCGGCGCGCCTGCGCTGGCGCCACTACAGCCAACTGGGTTGGACGCTGCAACACCACGACGCGTCCGCCTGAGCTGCCCTTTCAACACCACGACGCGTCCGCCTGAGCTGCCCTTTATGGGCCCCCAGACGAAGCGGTGCTTAGGACAGCTGCGTGCTGATCAGCTTGGTCATCTCGAACATCGACACCTGCGGCTTGACGAAGATCGCCTTGAGTTTGGCGTCGGCGTTGATCATGCGCTTGTTGGCTGCGTCTTGCAGGTTGTGTTTTTTGATGTATTCCCAGACTTTTTTGGTCACTTCGGTGCGCGGCATGGGCTTGCTGCCGATCACGGCCGCCAAAGCCGCGCTGGGGGTCATGGGTTTCATGAAGGCCGCATTGGGGGTGCGCTTGGCAGGAGCAGCCGGGGCCGCCGGCGCACTGGCCTTGGCGGCTGCCTTGGGTGCGGCCTTTGCAGCCGGGGGGGCGGTGCTGGCCGCAGGAGCTTTGGCCGCAGGGGCCTTGGCTGGGGCCTTGGCAGCGGGTGCTTTGGGGGTGGGAGCCTTCGCAGCAGGCGCTTTTTTCGCAGTTGCCATTTGTTGATTCCTTCTGTGGGTTGGGTTTCGCTGCAACGGCGGCATAACGCCCAGCGCAGCGCCTTGGCATCCTAAACCCAAAGTGGGTATTTGGATCGACTTGCAGCGGTAATTTTTTTGTCATTCGGTGTGCCTTAGCCTCTCAGTGGCGCCCGGCCGCCCGAAGTCAATGAAGCGCCTCCTTGGGGGGCAGCGAGCGTGGGGGCAGTTTCATTTCAGCCTCTGAGGCCTTGGTAGAGCATAAAGGCCGCCAGCGCATACAGCACCAGCGCAAACAGGCGCTTGAGCGGCCGCACCGGCAGCGCATGCGCCGCCCGCGCCCCCAGCGGGGCGCCGAGCACGCTGGCCAAGGCGATCACCAGCAGCGCCGGCAGAAAAATGTAGCCCAGCGACGCCGCGGGCAGACCCGGCGTGTTGTGCCCGGCCAGCGCATAACCGATTGAATTGGCCAGCGCGATCGGGAACCCCAGCGCGGCGCTGGTGGCCACCGCTTGGTGCATGGCCACGTTGCACCAGACCAGCAGCGGCACGCTGATGAAGCCGCCGCCGGCGCCCACCAAACCCGAGACAAAGCCGATGCCGCCGCCAGCCGCCAGCTGGCCCGCTGGGCCGGGCAGGGTGCGGCTGGCGGCGGGTTTTTGGTCCAGCCACATCTGGGTGGCTGAAAAAGCCACGAACAGCGCAAAAACCAGCGCCAGGGTCTGGCCGTTGAGCGCCGCAAAGACGCCTAGGCTGGCCAGCGCCGCACCCAGCACGATGCCGGGCACGAAGCGGCGCCAGATGTCCCAGCGCACCGCCCCGCGCAGGTGGTGCGCGCGCACGCTCGAGAGCGAGGTAAAGACGATGGTGGCCATGCCGGTGGCAATCGCCATTTTGACGGCCAAGTCTGCATCGACGCCTTGTTTGGTCATGATGACCGTGAGAAAGGGCACCAGCACCATGCCGCCACCTATGCCCAGCAGCCCGGCCAAAAACCCCCCGCACAGGCCCAGCAGCAGCAGTTGCAGCACCAGCAGCGGGTCGAGCACAGCCAAGAAAGACAAGGGGGTTAAGCTGAGAGGGGAGGTATAGAGCGCGTAGCGGCGTGCGCTTGCAATAGAAGGTGTCTGCCACCGGGCCGGGCCCGCATCCTGAACGGGGGGGTTCAGGTGGGCAAGGGCAGAGCAGCTTCGGGTTCATCTGACGCGAGACGATCACACCCACTGCACAATGTACCTAGCCCGGGCTCAGAGAGCATTGGTTCAAGGAAATATAGAACCCGGCCACGGTGACAGACGGCTCCATTCTAGACGCAAAAATCAGAGCAACCAAAGATTTTTGAGTCTTATTGGGGGCTTTGCTTGTGTGTGCCGCGCAGGGTTTGAGCGTGTGCCAGCAGGCAGACGTTCCCTGCGCTTAAAGCAGCTGCCCGTCGTGGGCCAGCGCTTGGTCGAGGCGCTCGATCAGATGCTGCAGGCGTTCGCTGGGCTCTGGCCATTCGCCCGATTCGGTCTGGCCAAAGGAGGTGTTGCGAAAGCCGCCGGGTTCTTTTTGATGCAGCTCGTAGGCGATGTTGAGCGCGGCCAGCACGGCGATGCGGTCGCGCGCTTTCACTTTGCCGGCGTCGCGGATGCGGCACATGGCGTGATCGACCTTGGTCACCGCCTCGCGCAAGGCCGCTTCGCCATCGGCTGGGCAAGCCAGCAGGTAGGTCTGCGCCATGATCTGGACTTCAATTTGCTTGTGGGCAGGCTGGTTCATGGGCGGCTGTCGTCTGACTCGGTGGGCAGTTGCTCGATCAGCGCATCGAGCCGTTGCCGCACGGCTTGGCTTTGCAGGCGCAACAAATCGCGCTCTTGGCGCAGCGCCTCGACTTGCTGCTGCAACAACTGGTTGGCGCGCAGCAGTTCCTCGTGGCGCACCAGCAAGCGGTTGACGCGCTCGGAAATCTGGTCGATAGGGGTCTGGGAAGGCATACAGAGCGCATTGTAGGCTGCGGCGGTGCTGCCGGGGCGCGGCAAGCCGGGTGCACAAAAAAACCCGCCACGCTTGTCGCGCGGCGGGCTTAAACCCCCGTCTTTCGTCTTCAATCTTTGGGGATGCAATCAGTGGGTGGCGCAGATCAGCGGTTGTAAGCGCTCTCGCCGTGCGAGCTGATGTCCAGACCTTCGCGTTCTTCGTCTTCGGTCACGCGCAGGCCCACCAGCATGTCGGCCACCTTGAAGGCGATGAACGCCACCACGCCCGCCCAGACCGCCGCCACCAGCATCGACAGCGCTTGCACAGACACTTGGCTTACGATGCTGAAGTCGGCATCGCCACCACCGCCCAGCAGCGGCGCTGCGAACACGGCGGTGAGCAGGCCACCGACGATCCCGCCCACGCCGTGCAGGCCGAACACGTCGAGGGTGTCGTCGGCGCCGAGCATTTTCTTCAGGCCATTGACGCCCCACAGGCACAGGAAACCACCGGCCAAGCCGATCGCGATCGCCCCCATCGGCCCCACATAACCCGCAGCCGGGGTAATGGCCACCAAGCCGGCCACAGCACCCGATGCAGCACCCAGCATCGAGGCCTTGCCCTTGAGCAGCGCCTCACCCACACACCAAGCCAGCACGGCGGCGGCGGTGGCGATCAGGGTGTTGAGGAAGGCCAGCGTGGCGTTGCTGTTGGCTTCCAGGGCCGAGCCGGCGTTGAAACCAAACCAGCCCACCCACAGCAGCGCCGCGCCGACCAAGGTCAGGGGCAGGCTGTGCGGGGCCATGGCTTCTTTGCCGTAGCCGACGCGTTTGCCGATCACGTAAGCACCCACTAGGGCCGCCACGGCGGCGCTCAGGTGCACCACGGTGCCACCGGCGAAGTCCATTTTGCCCATGCCGATCAGCAAGCCGCCCGAACCCCAGACCATGTGCGCCACCGGGATGTAGCTGAAAGTGAACCAGATGGTAGTGAAGATCAGCACGGCGCTGAACTTGATGCGCTCGGCAAAGGCACCCACGATGATGGCGCAGGTGATGCCGGCAAAGGTGGCTTGAAAGGCGACAAAAATCAGCTCCGGAATCACCACGCCTTCGGTGAAGGTGGCGGCGACCGAATCCATTGTGATGCCGGCCAGGAAGGCCTTGTCGAGGTTGCCGATGATCAGCCCCTCGCCCCCAAAGGTCAGACTGTAGCCGTACACCGCCCACAACACCAAGACGAGCGAAAACACCACCGTGACTTGCATCAGCACCGAGAGCATGTTTTTGCTGCGCACCAGGCCGCCGTAGAACAGCGCCAAGCCGGGGATGACCATCATCACCACCAGCAGGGTGGCGACCATCATCCAAGCGACGTCGCCCTTGTGCGGGGTGGGTTCGGCGGTGGGTTCGGCGGCGGGTGCGGCAGCCACGGCCAGCGCGGCGGCATCGACCATCGGCGCGACCGCTGCAGGGGCTTCGGGTGCCATCATCGGGGCAACGGCGGGCGCGGCGTCGGTGACTTGGGCCATGGCCGCCGATGCGCCCAGCAGCAGCCCCAGGCCCACACACATACTGAGTAGAAACTTTTTCATGATTGATGCTCGGAGTTTGAAAAAGGGTTGATGGGTCAGAGGGCTTGCGCGCCGGTCTCGCCGGTGCGGATGCGCACCACCTGCTCCAGCGGAAAGACGAAAATCTTGCCGTCGCCGATCTTGCCGGTGCGCGCCGCGCCCTCGATGACCTCGATCACGCGCTCGACCAAGTCGTCGGCCACGGCGGCGTCGATCTTGACCTTGGGCAGAAAATCGACCACGTATTCGGCGCCACGGTAGAGCTCGGTGTGCCCTTTCTGGCGCCCGAAGCCTTTGACTTCGGTGACGGTGATGCCCTGCACGCCCAGACTCGATAGCGCTTCGCGCACCTCGTCGAGCTTGAAGGGTTTGATGATCGCGGTGACCAGCTTCATGTTCAACCTTTCTGTAACTGTCGATAGTGAGCTGATCGGCCTTGCGGTCAGACCAGCGGCGGTTGTGGGTGCCCAACCTTGGGGGCTGGGCCATTGACACGCCTAGCTTTAAGCACATAGCGTGCCAACCCGACCGAAGCCATGCCGACGCCCAGCGCATGCCCAGCCGCTACACTGCGGCCAGATAGTCCGCTTCCCGATGCACCAACTTGGTGCAATGTAGCGGCGGATGCCGCAGCCAGCGGGCATTGGCCCGGTCTGTGTCCTACACAACAAGGGAGCTCAACGTGGGTTTGTGCGTGGTTCAAAGTCGCACGCTGGTCGGGCTCGAGGCCCTGCCGGTGAGCGTGGAGGTGCATTTGGCCAACGGCCTGCCCAGTCTGACGCTGGTGGGCTTGGCCGACACCGAGGTCAAAGAGGCGCGCGAGCGGGTGCGCTCGGCCATCTTGAACGCCGGGCTGGAGTGGCCGCACAACAAGCGCATCACGGTTAACCTAGCCCCGGCCGACCTGCCCAAGGAGTCGGGGCGCTTTGATTTGCCCATCGCCTTGGGCATTTTGGCCGCCAGCGGCCAGATCGACGGCGCGGCGCTGGCCGGGCACGAATTTGCTGGCGAGCTCTCGCTCAGCGGCGCCTTGCGTCCGATCCGGGGCGCCCTGTGCATGGGGCTGGCTTTCTTGCGCGCGGCCGGTGCGGGTCAAACCGTATGCACCGCTTTGGTGCTGCCCCCGGTCAGCGCCGAAGAGGCCGCCTTGGTGCGCCAAGCGCGCGTGTACCGGGCGCGCCACCTGCTCGATGTGGTGCAGCGCTTTGCTCCAGCCGGCATGGTGTTGCCCGAGCCGGCGCACCCCGACGGCTGGGTGCTGCTGCAGGGCAGCGCTGCGGTGCAGGGGCAAGATTTGCCCGATTTGGCCGATGTGAAGGGCCAGGCCGGTGCGCGGCGGGCACTGGAGATCGCTGCCGCGGGCGCGCACAGCCTGCTGATGAGCGGCCCGCCGGGCTCGGGCAAGTCGATGCTGGCGCAGCGCCTGCCCGGCATCCTGCCGGCGCTGGACGACCAGCAGGCGCTGGAGGCGGCGGCGGTAGCGTCGCTGGCGGGGCGCTTCAGGCCCGAGCACTGGGGCCAGCGGCCTTTTAGCGCGCCGCACCACAGCGCCAGCGCCACCGCGCTGGTGGGCGGCGGCAACCCGCCGCGGCCGGGCGAGATATCGCTCGCGCACCACGGCGTGCTGTTCCTCGATGAGCTGCCCGAATTCCCCCGCGCCGCCCTCGAGGCCTTGCGCGAGCCACTCGAGAGCGGGCAGATCCGCATCTCGCGCGCGGCGCGCCAGACCGATTTTCCGGCCCGCTTCCAGTTGGTGGCTGCCATGAATCCCTGCCCCTGCGGCTATCTGGGGGCCAGCCACAGGGCCTGCCGCTGCACCCCCGACCAAGTGCAGCGCTACCAGGGCAAGCTCAGCGGCCCCTTGCTGGACCGCATCGACCTGCACGTGGAGGTGCCGCTGCTGCCGCCCGGGCAGTTGCTCGACAGCGCGGCGGCGGAGACCAGCGCAGCGGTGCGCGAGCGCGTCGCCCAAGCGCGCGAGCGGGCGCTGCAGCGCCAGGGCCACGCCAACCACACCCTGCACGGCCCAGCGCTGCAACGCCATGCGGCGCTGGAGCCCGCTGCCGCACAGTTGCTGCAGCAAGCCGCCACGCGGCTGGGCTGGTCCGGGCGCGCCACCCACCGCGCGCTGCGCGTGGCGCGCACCATCGCCGACTTGGCCGCCAGCGAGCGCATCCACGGCGCGCACCTGGCTGAAGCGGTTCAATACCGACAGCCGGGAAACCCTTGAGGCTGCCGCATAATCCCATCCCTATGATGTCAGCCGCGAGCCCTTGCCCTCAATCCAGACCATGAACTTTGCCGCCACCGCCATACCCGAACCCCCACAGGTGACGCGGCCAAGTTCATTTGCATTGCGTTGGCCCACCCCGCCCTACGCCAGCTACGGCACCCCCGAAAACGGCGCCGACAACCCGGCTGCCGCTGGCCTAGACTGCCTGGTCGAGGGCAGCAACGGCCAGATGCGTCCTTGCCGGCTGATGGGGCTGGATCTGCCGGCCGGTTTGGCTCACATCCAGGTGCCCCCCTCGCGCACCATCATGCCGTTGCGCTTCGATATGTTTAGGCGCATCAGCCTGACACAGCCGCTGGCACCATTGCCGCACACCCAGGGCAACGCCAGCCCAGAGGTTGGAAGCCATCCCAGCAGCGCCGACGATTTGCTGCGCCACCGCCCGCGCTTGCCCTACCGCCTCGAGCTCAGCGATGGTTCGGTGCAAACGGGGTTGACGATTGGACACCTCGAGTCTGCCGTGGGCGTGTTCCTGTTTGTGCCGCTCGACGCGCAAGACCGGGTGCAACGGGTTTTTTTGCCGGCCCACGTGCTGCGCCGCGTGCAGGTCGGGGAAAGCATCGGCCAGGTGTTGGTCGAGCAACACATAGTCACCACCGAGCAGGTGGAGCAAGCGGCGCGCACCCAAGAGCAGCTGCGCAACCGCAAACTGGGCGACTACCTGGTGCTCAAGGAGGTGGTCAAGCCCGAAGAATTGTTGCAGGCGCTGGAAGAGCAGTCGCGCATGCCCATGGTGCGAATAGGCGAGGCCCTGACCGCGCTCGGGCTCATCACCCCAAAGCAACTGCAAGAGGCGATGGAGCGCCAGAAATCCGAGCGCAGCGTGCCGCTGGGCGAGCTGCTGGTGCAAAGCGGCCATCTGACACGCGACGATCTGCGCATCGCGCTGGCGCGCAAGATGGGTTACCCGGTGGTTGATCTGGCCCAGTTTCCGATCGATCCCGAGGCCTTGCGCCGGGTGCCGATCGCGCTGGCGCGCAAGCACCGCATCGTGCCGCTGCTGTGGCGCAACGGCACCGTGGTGGTGGCCGCCGAAGACCCGTCGCGGCGCGACATGCTCAAAGAGCTGGATTTTGTGTTGCAGGCCAAGGTGGTGGCCACGCTCACCAGCGCCGCGCTCGGGGCGCAAAGCGTCAACGAGGCCTATGCCCGCTTCGGCCTCGACGACGCCCAGGCGGCGCTGGCCGTCGGTGGCGATTTTGTCGCCACCAGCTCCGACAAGCTGCTCGAATCGCTCGAGCAAGAAGCCAGCGACGACGCCGACCCCAAGCTGGGCGCCATCGAGCAGTCCGACAACTCGCTCGTCAAGCTCATCAACCGCCTGATCATCGAGGCCCAAGGCCAAGGCGCCTCCGACATCCACATCGAGACCTTTGCCAGCAAGCGCAAGGTGCGCATCCGGCTGCGCAAGGATGGCCGCCTGAACCCCTTCATGGAACTGCCGCCGGGCTACCGCAACGCCATCATCGGCCGCATCAAGGTGATGTGCGACCTCGACATTTCCGAACGCCGCAAGCCCCAAGACGGCAAGATCGATTTTGCCAAGTTCTCGCCCGCGCACAAGCTCGAGCTGCGCGTGGCCACCATCCCCACCAGCAACGGCGCCGAAGACGTGGTGCTGCGTTTGCTCTCATCGGCCAAGCCGCTGCCGCTGGATCAACTCGGCCTGACCCCCGCCAACCTTCGCCAATTGCAAACTGCGGTGGCACGCTCCCATGGCATGGTGCTGTGCGTGGGCCCCACGGGCTCGGGCAAGACCACCACGCTGCACTCGGTGCTGCAGCACATCAACACGCCCGACCGCAAGATCTGGACCGCCGAAGACCCGATCGAGATCAGCAACCCCGAGTTGCGCCAGGTGCAGGTCAATCCCAAGATCGACTGGACTTTTGCCAAGGCACTGCGGGCCTTTTTGCGCGCCGACCCCGACATCATCATGGTGGGCGAAATTCGCGACCAAGAAACCGCCCAGATGGCGATCGAGGCCTCGCTCACCGGCCACCTGGTGCTCTCGACGCTGCACACCAACAGCGCGCCCGAGACCGTGGTTCGGCTGCTCGACATGGGGATGGATCCGTTCAACTTTGCCGACTCGCTCGCTGCCGTGCTGGCGCAGCGTCTGGTGCGGCGCTGGTGCAAGGGCTGCGTGCGCAGCGCGCCGGCCGACGAAGCCTGGATCAACGAGCTGCTGGAAGACTACCTGCACGTGCTGCCCGAGGCGCTGCGCCCCGACAAGGCCGAGCTGCGTGCGCAGTGGCTGCGCGAATACGGCCAAGACGGCCACCTGCACCAACGCCACGCCCCCGGCTGCCCGGTCTGCGACCACACCGGCTACAAGGGCCGTTTGGGGGTGCACGAGCTGCTGCTCATCGACGGCCCCTTGCGCCGCCTGATCCAGCGCAAGGCTCCTTCGGAGGCGCTGCTGGAGGCAGCCCAGATCGGTGGCGGGCTGCGCACCCTGCGCCAAGATGGCATCCTCAAGGTGCTGCAGGGGCTGACCAGCATCGAGGAAGTGCGCGCCCATTGCACTCTGTGAGACGGCTGCTTTGCGGCGGCTGCCGAGGCAGCTGCGGGACCTTGCTTGCCCGGAGCCGTGCGCCAAGCCTGCGCGGGGCTACAGATTGGGCGCCAGCCAGCGCGCCAGTTCGTCTTCGCTCAGGTGGCGGCGGCGCGCTTGATCCGCCAGTTGGTCGCGCCCGATGGGGCCGACGTTGAAGTAGCGGCAATCGGGGTGCGCGAGGTAGAAGCCGCAGACGCTGGCGGCGGGCGTCATGGCCAGGCTTTCGGTCAGGCCCATGCCGATGTCGGCGCTGCCCAGCAGCGCCAGCAGCTCGCGCTTGACGGTGTGGTCGGGGCAGGCCGGGTAGCCCGGGGCCGGGCGGATGCCTTGGTACTGCTCGGCGATGAGCTGCTGCGGGCTCAAATTTTCTTGCGCGGCGTAGCCCCACAGTTCGGTGCGCACGCGCCAGTGCAGGTATTCGGCGGCGGCTTCGGCCAGCCGGTCGGCCAGCGCCTTGAGCAGGATCGCTTGGTAGTCGTCGTGCGCGGCCTCGAAGGCGGCGGCGCGCGCTTCGGCCCCGATGCCGGCGGTGACGGCAAAGGCACCCACATAATCGGCCACGCCGCTGCCCTGCGGCGCCACAAAGTCGGCCAGGCAGCGGTTCGGGCGCGGCGCGCCATCGACCACCGGTTTTTCGCTCTGCTGGCGCAAGCCGTGCCAGACCAGCACCGGGCTCTGGCGCGTTTCGTCGGCGTAGAGGGCGATGTCGTCGTCGGCCACGCTCTGCGCCGGGTACAGGCCCAGCACCGCGTTGGCCACCAGCCAGCGCCCATCGACGATTTTTTTCAGCAGCGCTTGCGCGTCGGCATAGACCTTGCGCGCCTGCGCGCCCACCAGTTCGTCGTCGAGGATGGCGGGGTAGGGGCCGGCCAAGTCCCAAGTCTGGAAGTAGGGGCCCCAGTCGATGTAGCGCGCCAGCTCGGCCAGATCGAGGTTTTTGAACACGCGCCGGCCGATGAACTTGGGCCGCGCCGGGGTGTAGGCAGCCCAGTCGAGCTGGGCCTTGTTGGCGCGCGCCTGCGCCAGCGACAGCAGCGGGGTTTTCTTTTTGTTGGCGTGCTGCTGGCGCACGCGCTCGTAATCAACTTGCAGCTCGTGCACGAAGGCAGCGCGCCCCTGCCCCAGCAGGTTTTGCGCCACGCCCACGCCGCGCGAGGCGTCGGGCACATAGACCACCGGGCCGCTGTAGTGCGGCGCAATTTTTACCGCCGTGTGCACGCGGCTGGTGGTGGCGCCGCCGATCATCAGCGCCACGCCGTGGGCGCTGAAGTAGGCGTCTTTTTCCATCTCGGCGGCCACGTACTGCATCTCCTCGAGGCTGGGGGTGATCAGGCCCGACAGACCGACGATTTCGGCCCCCACCTCTTTGGCCTTGGCCAAAATCTGGTGGCAGGGCACCATCACGCCCATGTTCACCACCTCGAAGTTGTTGCACTGCAGCACCACGGTGACGATGTTTTTGCCGATGTCGTGCACGTCGCCCTTGACGGTGGCGATGACGATCTTGCCCTGGCTGCGCGTGGCCGTGCCGGCGGCCTCGAGCTGGCGTTTTTCTTCCTCGATGTAGGGCAGCAGGTGCGCCACCGCCTGCTTCATCACGCGCGCGCTCTTGACCACCTGCGGCAAAAACATCTTGCCGGCGCCAAACAGGTCGCCGACCACGTTCATGCCGTCCATCAGCGGGCCTTCGATCAGGTGCAGCGGCCGCGCCCCCTCGGCGCGCATCTGCTGCCACAGGGCCTCGGTGTCGGCCTCGATGTGCTCGTTGTTGCCATGCACCAACGCGTGCGTCAGGCGCTCGCGCAGCGGCAGCGCGCGCCAGGCGTTTTTGGCGCTGTCGTCGCGCGCCGCGCCGCGCACGCTGTCGGCGATGTCGAGCAGGCGTTCGGTGGCGTCGGGGCGGCGATTGAGCACCACGTCTTCGACGCGCGTGCGCAACTCGGGCTCGAGCTCGTCATAGACGCCGACCATGCCGGCGTTGACGATGCCCATGTCCATGCCGGCTTGGATGGCGTGGTACAAAAACACGGTGTGGATGGCCTCACGCACCGGGTCGTTGCCGCGAAAGCTGAAGCTCACGTTGCTCACGCCGCCCGACACCTTGGCCCCGGGCAGGTTGGCCTTGATCCAGCGCGTGGCCTCGATGAAATCGACGGCGTAGTTGTCGTGCTCGGCAATGCCGGTGGCGATGGCGAAGATGTTGGGATCGAAGACGATGTCTTCGGCCGGAAAACCCACTTCATCGACCAAGATGCGGTAGGCGCGGGCGCAGATCTCGGTCTTGCGCGCAAAGGTGTCGGCTTGGCCCTGCTCGTCGAAGGCCATGACCACGGCGGCGGCGCCGTAGCGCCGGATCAGGCGCGCCTGGCGTTTGAACTCGGCCTCGCCCTCTTTGAGGCTGATCGAGTTCACCAACCCCTTGCCCTGCACGCACTTGAGCCCGGCCTCGATCACGCTCCATTTGGAGGAATCGATCATTACCGGCACGCGCGCGATGTCGGGCTCGCCGGCCATGAGGTTCAAAAAGCGCACCATCGCCGCCTGGCTGTCGAGCATCGCTTCGTCCATATTGACGTCGATGATCTGGGCGCCGTTATCCACCTGCTGGCGCGCCACCGCCAGCGCCTGCTCGTAGTCGCCGTTGAGGATCAGGCGCGCAAAGGCCTTGGAGCCGGTGACGTTGGTGCGCTCGCCGATGTTGACGAACAGCGTGTCGGCGTCGATGCGCAGCAGCTCCAAGCCCGAGAGCAACATCGGGCCGGGCTGGGGGCGCTTGGTGGCGCCGCTTGGGGTGGCTGGGCGGGGGGCGGGGGTAGGGTGTGCGTTCACAAAAAATGGCTTAAGGGTGCAATAAAGGCGCAGGATGCGGTGGCCAGATTCAAGACAGTGTGACACGGACGAACTTGCGCTTGCCCACCTGCAGCACGTAGGCGCCCGGGCCCAGCCGCAGCCCTTTGTCGCTGATCAGCGCGCCATCGACGCGCACGCCGGCGCCGTCAATGAGCCTATTGGCTTCGCTGCTCGAGGGTGCGAGGCCAGCGGCTTTGAGCAGCGCCGCGATGCCCAGCGGCGCGCCTTCCAGCGAGCGCTCGGGGATGTCGTCGGGCACGCCGCCCTGGCTGCGGTGGATGAAATCTTGCTGCGCCGCCGCCGCCGCCGCCGCGCCGTGAAAGCGCGTGGTGAGCTCGAGCGCCAGCTGCACCTTGGCGTCTTTGGGGTTGCGCCCGGCGGCCACTTCGGCGCGCAGCGCCGCGATCTGCGCCTCGGTCTGGAACGAGAGCAGCGTGTACCAGCGCCACATCAGCTCATCTGAAATGCTCAGCACCTTGGCGTACATGGTGGGCGCCGGCTCGTTGATGCCGATGTAGTTGCCCTTGGACTTGCTCATCTTCTCGACGCCGTCCAGCCCCTCGAGCAGCGGCATGGTCAGGATGCACTGCGGCTCCAGCCCGTACTCGGCCTGCAGGTGGCGGCCCATGAGCAGGTTGAACTTCTGGTCGGTGCCGCCCAGCTCCAGGTCGGCTTTGAGCGCCACCGAGTCGTAGCCCTGCATCAGCGGGTACAAAAACTCGTGCACGCTGATTGGGCTGCCGGCCGTGTAGCGCTGGTGAAAATCGTTGCGCTCCATCATGCGCGCCACGGTGTACTTGGCCGCCAGCCCAATGAGGCCGCGCGCGCCCAGCGCATCGCTCCACTCGCTGTTGTAGCGCACCTCGGTGCGCGCCGGGTCCAGCACCAGGCTGGCCTGCTGGTAGTAGGTCTGGGCGTTGGCCTGTATCTGCTCGGGCGTGAGCGGTGGGCGGGTGCTGTTGCGCCCCGAGGGGTCGCCGATCAGGCTGGTGAAGTCGCCGATCAAAAAAATCACCGTGTGCCCTAGGTCTTGCAGCTGGCGCAGCTTGTTGAGCACCACCGTGTGCCCGAGGTGGATGTCGGGCGCGGTCGGGTCCAGCCCGAGCTTGATGCGCAGCGGCTGGCCGCTGGCTTGGCTGCGCTGCAGCTTTTGCACCCAGTCGGCCTCGGGGATGAGCTCCTCGCAGCCGCGCCGCGTCACGGCCAGCGCGTGTTGTACGTCAGCGTTGAGCGGGGCAGTGGGGGGCGCCGCAGCGATGGGTGGGGCAGTGGTTGGACTCATTCGGGTTTCTACAGATGGCCGCGCGCGGTGAGCGCGTTATACTGATGTTTTACTTGTGGTCGGATTTTAGTCGGCGCGCCGCCTGCCGGGCTCATCGGCAGCTGTGTGGTGTGCGGTGGCTTATCATCCGCCCTGCAGCTGCGCCCAGTTCTCGGCGCCCTGCTCCTTTTTTTACTCGCCGCCCTGTTGCGCCCGTCCAAGCGCAGCAGGTAGGCCTTGATGTTGATCTTGAATGAACGAACTGGCCCAGCACATCAAGCGCACATTGGTTAAGTACCCCAAGCATTTCATCGCTGGACTGGGTGCTGTTTTGCTCGGCACGGGCGTCACGGCGTTTGGCGTGGCCCCCCTCGAGGCCGAGATTGCCAACCTGCCGGTGCAGCAAATCGTCGAGACGGTGCCGCACGCAGCGCTGCAGCCCCTCGCTTTGGCCGCACCCATCGCTGCCTCCGCCTCAGCCTCCGCCACCCCGGCCGAGCTGCAAGCCCCGGTGCCCTTCGTGCTGTTTCGCACCGATTTCACGCGCCGCGACGACACCGTGCAAAGCTTGCTGCAGCGCCTAGGGGTCAACGACAGCGCCGCCCATCAGTTCGTGCGCAGCCACCCCGACGCGGCCGTGCTCATGCGCGGCCCCGCCGGCAAACTGGTGCGCGCCGAAACCGACGACGACCAGCGCCTGCTGCGCCTGAGCGTGCGCTGGTTGCCCAGCAACGATTCCGACCGCTACCAGCGTTTGCTGATCGAGCGCAGCGGCAGCGGCTTTGTGGCCCGGGTCGATCAAGTCGAAGCGCAGCGCTCGGTGCGTGTGGCCAGCGGCACGATCCGCAGCACCTTGTTTGCCGCCACCGAAGCGGCCGATTTGCCCGACCGGGTGGCTTCGCAACTGGCCGATATTTTCAGCGGCCAGATTGATTTCCGCCGCGACCTGCAACGCGGCGACTCGTTCCGTGTGGTCTATGAGGCCATCGAGTCCGAGGGCGAGCTGTTGCGCTACGGCCGCCTGCTGAGCGCCGAGTTCGTCAACAAGGGCCGCGCGCACCAGGTGCTGTGGTTCGAGGCCGAGGGCCAGCCCGGGGCTTACTTCACTTTTGCCGGCGAGAGCACGCGCCGCGCCTTCTTGGCCTCGCCACTCGAGTTCTCGCGCATCAGCAGCGGCTTTGGCTTGCGTTTTCACCCCGTCACGGGGTTGCGCCGCCCGCATTTGGGGGTCGATTTCCCGGCGCCCATCGGCACCCCGGTGCGCAGCGTGGGCGATGGCGTGGTCAAGTTCGCCGGCAGCCAGCGCGGTTTTGGCAACGTGGTCTTCATCCAGCACCGCAACAACATCGTCACCGTCTATGCCCACTTGCACCGCATCGACGTGCGCCAAGGCCAAAGCGTGGCGCAAAGCCAATACATCGGCCAAGTGGGTTGCACGGGGGTCTGCACCGGCCCACACGTGCACTTTGAATACCGCTTGAACGGCATCCACCGCGACCCGATGCTGCTGGTGGCCGAAGGCGGCGGCAGCGCTCCGCTCACTGCCGCCTTGCGCCCGGCGTTTGAGCAGGCCGCTGCCGACATGAAGCAAAAGCTGGCCGCCGCCGCCACCTTGGTGCAAGCCAGCGCCCAATAACTCTGAGCCCGCCCACCACCTCCACCTACACCATCGGCCTGATGTCGGGCACCTCGCTCGACGGCGTCGATGGCGTGCTGCTGGAATGTGGCACCAGCCCTGCGGCTTTCAAAGTGCACGCCGCCGCCAGCGCCGATCTGCCCGATGCGCTGCGCCAAGCCCTGCTGAGCCTGAACCAAAGCGGCCCAGACGAACTGCACCGCGCCGCCGTGGCCGCCAGCCAACTGGCCGAGCTCTATGCCGAGGTGGTGGCGCAGTTGCTCCAGCGCAGCGGCTTGGCCGCCGCGCAGATCCGCGCCATTGGGGCGCACGGGCAAACGGTGCGCCACCGCCCGCCTAAGGGTGGCGAACCGTGGCCCTACACCTTGCAGATCAACCAGCCCGCGCAGCTGGCCGAACGCACCGGCATCAACGTGGTGGCCGATTTTCGCAGCCGCGACATCGCTGCCGGCGGCCAAGGCGCGCCCCTGGTGCCGGCCTTTCATCAGCGCCTGTTTGGGCACGCAGGGCAGTCGGTTCTGGTGCTCAACCTGGGCGGCATGGCCAACATCACGGCGTTGCCGGCCAACGGCGCCGTCTATGGCCTCGACAGCGGGCCCGGCAATGTGCTGCTCGACCTCTGGTGCCAGCGCCACACCGGCGCTTGGTTCGACCGCGATGGCGCTTGGGCTGCCAGCGGACGCGAGCAGCCCGAGTTGCTGGCGCACCTGCTCGCCGAACCCTATTTTTTGCAGCGCGGCATTAAAAGCACCGGGCGCGACCTGTTCCATGCCGGCTGGCTGGACGAGCGCCTGCGCGGCTTTGCCGGTCTGCCCCCAGCCGACGTGCAAGCCACCTTGGCGTGCCTGACCGCGCGCAGCGTGGCCTTGGCGGTGCAAGGCATAGCTTGGGGCGGCGCGGGGCCGCAGCAGGTTTGGGTGTGTGGGGGCGGCAGCCGCAATGCGCATCTGATGCGCCTGCTGGCTGCAGAACTGCCGCAAGCCCAAGTGCAAGCCAGCGACGAAGCCGGTTGGCCAGCGCAGTGGGTCGAGGCCGCGGCCTTTGCTTGGCTGGCGCTGCAAACCCTAGAAGGCAAACCGGGCAACCTGCCGAGCGTCACCGGGGCGCGCGGCTCGCGGGTGCTGGGCGCGATTTACCCGGCCTGAAGGCCTTTAGGTGCTGAAGCTCGAGCCGCAGCCGCAGGTGGTGCTGGCGTTGGGGTTTTTGATCACGAACTGCGCCCCCTGCAAGTCTTCTTTGTAGTCGATCTCGGCGCCCACCAGATACTGGTAGCTCATGGCGTCGATCAGCAGGCTGACGCCGTTTTTGCTCATGGTGGTGTCGTCTTCGTTGACCACTTCGTCAAAGGTGAAGCCATACTGGAAGCCCGAGCAGCCGCCGCCTTGCACGAACACGCGCAGCTTCAGGTCGGGGTTGCCCTCTTCGGCGATCAGATCGGCCACCTTGGCCGCCGCGCTGTCGGTAAACACGAAGGGGGCGGGCATTTCGGTGGTGGGGTGTTCTGCGACTGCGCTCATGGTGCGGTGTTCCGATAAGTAAACCTGTGCGGCAATACTAAAGCAAAAAACTCAAGATAGGGCCTAGGCCGACGATTGTCTGCGCTGGCGCCGGGGTTTTTGGCCGCTCGCAACGCCCACCTGCAGCCCCCAGTCCACCGACCGGCAAGCAGGCACAAAAAACCGCCCTGCGGCTCGTGACCAGAGGGCGGTGATGCACAAAGGCCCAAAGCCCTTGCAGCGGTTTAACGCTTGGAGAACTGCTTGCGTCGGCGTGCCGAACGCAGACCGACCTTTTTGCGCTCCACTTCGCGCGCGTCGCGCGTCACGTAGCCGGCTGCGCTCAGAGCGGGCTTGAGGGCCGCGTCGTAGTCGATCAGGGCGCGCGTGATGCCGTGGCGCACCGCGCCAGCTTGGCCCGATTCGCCGCCGCCGTGCACGTTGACTTGGATGTCGAACGTCTGCTCGTTGCCGGTGAGCAGCAGCGGCTGTTTGGCGATCATGATCGAGGTCTGGCGGCCAAAGAAGTTTTCGATGTCTTTGCCGTTGATCGTGATCTGACCCGTGCCTTTTTTGAGGAACACGCGGGCGACGCTGGATTTGCGCCGGCCGGTGCCGTTGTTCCATTCGCCGATCATGTGCGCTCCTCGAGGATGGCCAACACTTTGGGTTGCTGGGCGCTGTGGGGATGCTCGGCACCGCCATAGACCTTGAGCTTTTTGATCATGGCATAGCCCAGCGGGCCCTTGGGCAACATGCCCTTGACCGCTTTTTCCAGCGCCCGGCCTGGGTGCTTGGCCTGCATGTCGCGGAAATTGGTGCCGTAGATGCCGCCCGGGAAGCCCGAGTGGCGGTAGTAGATTTTGTCCAGGGACTTGTTGCCCGTGACTTTGAGTTTGGCGGCGTTGACGACGACGATGAAATCGCCCGTGTCCACGTGAGGGGTGTAAATGGCTTTGTGTTTGCCGCGCAACCGGAGTGCCACTTCGCTGGCGACACGTCCGAGCACCTTATCGGTGGCGTCAATCACAAACCACTCGTGCACCACCTCGGCCGGTTTGGCGCTGAAGGTTTTGGTCATGAGTTTGCTCTGAGTAAAGCGGGTTTGGCAGGCGTCTTTTCCACGGTCGGTGCGGCTCTGTTGGCCGCCTCTTAGGTGGGTTTGCGCAGCATCAGCCCCCCTGCAAAGGGAAAAAGCCTCGGCCACGCCTTCGCCGCGGACACCCAAAGCGCTGCGAAGCCCGCCATTGTAACTGCAAACACACGACTCAAGCAAGCAAAATTCAAGGCCGCTGCGGTTTGCGAGCATGGCTGTGGTTTACCATGCGCCCATGTTCAGTTATCGCCACGCCTTTCATGCCGGCAACCACGCCGATGCACTCAAACACCTGACGCTGGTGGCCTGCCTGCAGTACCTGGCCCAAAAAGACGTGGGCTTGCTGCTGGCCGACACCCATGCGGGCGCGGGCATCTACCGGCTCGACCAAGAGCTGGCGCGCACCTCGGGCGAAGCGGAGCGCGGCATCGTGCGCGTGGCCGCCGCCGCAGCACAAGCGCGGGCGCAGGGCCAGCCGCTGCCGGCGGCGGTGCAGGCCTACCTCGATCTGGTGCAGATCTACAACCTGGGCAGCGACAGCTTGCGCCACTATCCCGGCTCGCCTTGGATCTGCCAGACGCTGCTGCGCCCCCAAGACCAGCTCAAGCTGTTCGAGGTGCACCCGACCGACGCGCGCCTGCTCGAACGCCACGTGGCGGACCTTGGGCGCGGCAAGCAGATCGAGTTGCGCCGCAGCGACGGTTTTGCCGGCCTGCGCGCGCTGCTGCCACCACCCACGCGGCGCGCGCTGGTGCTGATCGACCCCAGCTACGAGCTCAAAACCGACTACGCCGCCGTGCTCGACTGCCTCGAAGACGCGCTCGAGCGCTTCCCTACCGGCTGCTACGCCGTTTGGTACCCGGTGATCGCACGGCCCGAATCGCACGCGCTGGCGCGCAAGCTCAAGGCCTTGAGCACGCGGGTGCAGCGGCCCTGGGCGCAGGCGCTGCTCGATGTCGGGCAGGCACCCACCAGCGGCCGCAGCGCCGAGGTGGCGCGCGGCCAGGCTCGCACGCCCCTGCACGCCAGCGCCATGCACCTGATCAACCCGCCCTACGCCTTGGCCGAGCAGTGGCGCGCTGCGCTGCCGTGGCTGAGCGCCGCCCTCAAAGAAGGCCCGGGGGCGCAGTGGCAGGTCGAATCCGGCGGCTAGGGCTCTCAGATTGTCGATGCACCCGATTGCGCAAGTGGGCAGCAGCCCGCCATCGCCCACCTGCACAAGCTCTACTGCCGCAACCGCGCGCACAGCGCCAGCGTGGGCGCGCTCTGATTCATGGTGTAAAAGTGCAGCCCCGGCACCCCGGCCCGCTGCAGCTGCTCGCACAAATCGCCCACCACCTCGCGCCCAAAGGCCTGGATGCTGGCCACGTCGTCACCGTAGCCCAGCAGGCGCAAGCGGATCCAGCGCGGCACCTCGGCCCCGCAGGCGTCGGAAAAGCGCAGCAGCTGGCTCGAGTTGGTGATGGGCATGATGCCGGGCACGATCGGGATCTCGATGCCCAACGCCTGCGCCTCATCCACAAAACGAAAATAAGCGTCGCTATTGAAAAAATACTGCGTGATGGCGCTGTCGGCGCCGGCGCGCACCTTGGCCAGCAGCGCCTGCAGATCGGCCTGCGGCGAGCGCGCTTGCGGATGCACCTCGGGGTAGGCGGCGACCTCGATCTGGAACGCGCTGCCAAACTCGGCCCGGATAAAAGCCACGAGGTCGCTGGCGTACTGAAACTCGCCCCCTGAGCCGTAGCCGCTGGGCAAGTCGCCGCGCAAAGCCACCAAGCGCTGCACCCCCATGGCCTGCAACTGGCGCAACTGCTCGCGCACGCTGGCGCGGGTGGCGCCGATGCACGAGAAATGCGCCGCCGCCGGCACGCCCTCGGCCAAAATCTCGGCCACGGTGGCAAAGGTGCCCTCTTGGGTCGAGCCCCCGGCGCCGTAGGTGACCGAGCAAAACTCGGGCCGCTGGGCGTAGAGCTGCTGGCGCACGGCGCGCAGCTTGACCGCGCCCTCGGGCGTTTTGGGCGGGAAAAATTCAAAACTGATGGGCAAAGCCTGGGCCATGATCGTGCTCCGTGGGGCCGGGCCGCCACGCCGCAGCGGCCCGATGCAAACCCGGCGCTGCTGCACTGCGCCCCCTCATCCGGGACGCAGCAACGCACAGCGCCAGCGCGCCTGAGATGGGCTTAGTAGCGGTAGCTGTCGGGCTTGTACGGGCCCTGCCTGGGCACGCCGATGTAGGCCGCTTGCTCGTCCGACAGTTCGGTGAGCATGGCGCCGACTTTCTTCAGGTGCAGGCGCGCCACCTTTTCGTCCAGGTGCTTGGGCAGCACATAGACCTTGCCGGCGTCGTAGCCGTCGGGGTGGCCGTAGAGCTCGATCTGGGCGATGGTCTGGTTGGCAAAGCTCGACGACATGACGAAGCTCGGGTGCCCGGTGCCGCAGCCCAGGTTTACCAGCCGGCCCTTGGCCAGCAGGATGATGCGCCGCCCCGAGGGGAAGATCACGTGATCGACCTGTGGCTTGACTTCATCCCACTGGCATCGGGCCTCGAGCTCGGTGACTTCGATCTCGTTGTCGAAGTGGCCGATGTTGCACACGATCGCCTGGTCTTTCATGCGCGCCATATGCTCGTAGGTGATCACGCCCTTGTTGCCGGTGGCAGTCACGAAAATGTCGGCGTGCTCGGCGGCGTAGTCCATGGTCACCACGCGGTAGCCTTCCATGGCAGCTTGCAAGGCGTTGATGGGGTCGATCTCGGTCACCCAGACTTGGGCCGAGAGCGCGCGCAGCGCCTGCGCCGAACCCTTGCCGACATCGCCGTAGCCGGCCACCACGGCCACTTTGCCGGCGATCATGACGTCGGTGGCGCGTTTGATGCCATCGACCAGCGACTCGCGGCAGCCATACAGGTTGTCAAACTTGCTCTTGGTGACCGAGTCGTTGACGTTGATGGCGCGAAACAGCAGCGTGCCCTTGGCCGACATTTCCTTGAGCCGGTGCACGCCGGTGGTGGTCTCTTCGGTCACGCCGATGATCTGCGCGCCCTTGCGGCTGTACCAGGTGGCATCTTCGGCCAGCTTGGTGCGGATGGCGGCAAACAGAATCCGCTCCTCGTCGCTGCCGGGGTAGGCCAGCACCTCGGGGTGGCGCTCGGCTTGCTTGCCCAAGTGCATGAGCAGCGTGGCGTCGCCGCCGTCGTCGAGGATCATGTTCGGGCCTTCGCCCTCGGCGCCCGCTGGGCCAAACTCAAAAATGCGGTGGGTGTAGTCCCAGTACTGCTCCAGCGTCTCGCCCTTGAAAGCAAACACCGGGGTGCCGCTGGCGGCAATGGCGGCGGCGGCGTGGTCTTGGGTGCTGAAGATGTTGCACGAGGCCCAACGCACCTGCGCGCCCAGCGCCTGCAGGGTCTCGATCAGCACGGCGGTCTGGATCGTCATGTGCAGGCTGCCGGTGATGCGCGCGCCCTTGAGCGGCTGGCGCGCGGCGTATTCTTCGCGTATGGCCATCAGGCCGGGCATTTCGGTTTCGGCAATGCGGATTTCTTTGCGCCCCCATTCGGCAAGGCCGATGTCGGCGATCACGCAATCGGCGAGGACGGGGGATTTCAAGGCAGCGTTCATGTAAGGGGCTCCGGCACAACAGGGTTGGGTTCAAACCACTGCTCGCGGCTGGCAAAAAGCACTCACCGCACGAGGAGTGGGTGAGCGTCGTTGCGGGTGGGCCAACGGCAGCGGGTGCCGCGGCCGGTTCCGAGCCTCACACCGCCGCCGCATGGGGCTCGGTGCTGCAACGCTCCTCGAAACACCCAGAAATTATAGGCTAAGCGGATGGATGTGCGGCATGGTTCCAGATCATCGGATACAGGCCGTTACAATCTGCAACGTTGGTGCTCGCTGCGCCTAGTCTGGCGCGGCGGTTAAACGGGAAGCAGGAGGGTTGCGGCCACATGGTCCGAAGCCCAACCTGCGCTGCCCCCGCAACGGTAAGTGGACGGGCCTCGGCTTCATTTTGAAGCCTGGTCCTGCTGTGTGCCCCTATCAGCCACTGGATGCCCTATGGGTAACCGGGAAGGCGGCACCGGTCGTTTCCACCAGCCCGGATACCGGCCAACAGGGTGGTTCGCGCCTGCCAAGGGCGGCGAGCCGTTGCGCCCATGCGCTGCCGGGGATGGTGGTGCGGGCCTATCTGTGGTGTTTCAATTTTTATGAAAAAGTCTGAACTGCGTGCCCGAGTGGCCGCAATTCCCGTGGCCGTTCTGGGTCTGGCGGGAGCTTTGGGGGTGTCTGGCGCGGCGGCGCAAGGCACGGAGCTGGAGGCGGTGGTGGTGACGGCCACGCGCACTCCGGTGCCGCCTGATCAACTCGCTGCACAGGTGGTGGTGATCGACCGAACTGCGATCGAGCAGGCCCAAGGGGCGACGCTGGCGGGTTTGCTGCAACGAGCCGCCGGGGTGCAGATCAGCAGCAGCGGCGGGCTGGGCAAGGCCTCCACCGTGTTCATCCGCGGCACCGAGGGGCGCCATGTGCTGCTGCTGATCGACGGTGTGCGCTATGGCTCGGCCACCTTGGGCACGCCGAACTGGGACAACCTGCCGCTGGCGGCGATCGAGCGCATCGAGGTGCTCAAGGGCCCGGCAGCCGCTCTTTACGGCAGCGACGCCGTGGGCGGCGTGGTGCAGATTTTTACCCGCCGTGGCCAGGAAGGGTTCCATCCCCACGCCGAACTGGGTTTGGGCGCATACGGGCGGCGCAGCGTGGCGCTGGGCGTGGCTGGCGGGCAGGGTGGCTTGAGCTACCGCTTCGGCGTTTCGAGCCTGCGCGAGAGCGGGTTTTCGGCCACCAATCCGGCCGTACCCTTCGGTTTGCACCACCCAGACGCCGATGGTTTCGAGCAAGATGCGTTGGATGCAAGCGTGCGGCTGGCGTTGGCTCCGGGCTGGGCCTTGTCAGCCAACGGGCTGCTGGCCAGTGGCGACAACGCCTTCGATTCGGGCTCCGGCGCCTTTGCGGTGCGGGGTTTGACGACCACGCGCGTGCTCGGGCTTGGGCTAGAGCGCACCTGGGCTGCCGGGGCGCGCACCCAACTGCGCTTGAACCGCGCCGACGACCTGACACGCAACTTCATGTCGGCTACCAACGCCTCGCACATCGACACCCGGCGCCGCCAGTGGACGCTGCAGCACGATCAGCCGACTGGCCTTGGCACCCTGACCTTGGGTGCGGAACATACCCGCGAGCAGGTCAACAGCAGTGTCGCCTACACGGTGCGCGAGCGCCGCATCGAGGGCGTGTTCGTCGGTCTGCAAGGCAGCGCTGGGCCGCACGCCTGGCAGGCCAGTGCTCGGCAAGATGACAACTCGCAGTTTGGCTCGGCCAGCACCGGCTCGCTCGCCTATGCGTTTGAATTTGCCGAAGGCTGGCGCATGCGTGCCGCGCACGGCACCAGTTTTAAGGTCCCCAGTTTCAACCAATTGTATTGGCCCGGGTTTGGCAACCCCAGCACCCAACCCGAACGCGGCCGCTCCAGTGAGATCGGGCTGAGTTACGAATTCGGCCAGCAGTCGCTGCAACTGACCCGTTTCGAGCAGCGCATCCGCGGCTTCATCACCGCCGCGCCGACGGTGGCCAACGTGCCCCGGGTGCAGATCGACGGCTGGAACCTGGTCTGGCAAGGCAGCGCAGATGACTGGCGCTGGCGCACCGACCTGGAGTTGCTGGAGGCGCGCAACCGCACCCCGGGGGCCAACTTCGATCGTCAACTGCCGCGCCGCGCCGAGCAGCAATTGGCTCTGAGCGTGGAGCGGGCCTGGGGCGACGCCTGGTGGTTGGGGGCCCACGCCCTGTTGGTGGGCGAGCGCTTCGACGACGCCGCCAACACCCAACGTCTGCCGGGCTACGGCAAGTTGGACCTTAGCGCCGAGCACCAGTTGTCTAGCGACTGGCGGCTGCAACTGCGCCTGAACAACGTGGGCGACAAGCGCTATGAAACCGCGCTGGGCTTCAACCAGCCCGGCCGCGCGCTTTTTGCCAGCCTAACATGGCAGCCGCAGCGCTGAAAGCCGGTGGCCACCTGTCCCGCTCTTTTGATTGCTGCCCCGGCGTCGGGGCAGGGCAAGACCAGTGTCGCCTGCGGCTTGGCGCGTTTGCATGCGCGGGCCGGGCGGCGGGTGCAGGTATTCAAGTGCGGCCCTGATTTCCTCGATCCCCAATGGCTGGCACTGGCCAGCGGGCAGCCAGTGGACAATTTGGATCTGTGGATAAATGGCGAGGCCGATCTGCGCACACGGCTTTGCCATGCCTCCGAGAGCAATGAGGTGATTTTGATCGAGGGAGTGATGGGTCTGTTCGACGGCGAGCCCAGCGCGGCTGATTTGGCTCAGATGCTGGGCGTTCCCGTGCTGGCGGTGGTGGATGCCTCGGCCATGGCTCAGACATTTGGTGCCTTGGTGCATGGTTTGCGCCACTATCAGGGCGGGTTAAAGTGGGCGGGCGCCTTGGCTAACCGGGTGACCAGCGATGGCCATGCTCAGATGCTGCAGGCTTCAGTGCGGGCTGACCTTGAGGGGCCACACCATGCGGGCTGGCTCGGGGCATTGCGCGGGGACGCGGCTTTTGCCCTGCCAGAGCGGCACTTGGGCCTGGCAGCCGCCACCGAGTTGCCGGACGCCATGGCAAGGCTGGATGCCATGGCCGATGCCTTGGCCCAAACGCCTTTGGGTCAATTGGATTTTGTGGAGTGGCAGCGTTGGGCGGTGCGTTTTGACCTGCCCGCCGCAGCGCCGCCCGAGATACCGAAGCTGCTGGCTGGTCGCACAGTTGCGGTGGCTCAAGATGCGGCCTTTTGCTTCATTTACCCCGCCAATTTGGCAACGCTTGGCGCCTTGGGTGCGCGGGTTGTGGCCTTTTCACCCTTGGCCGACCATGCGCTACCCCCCTGCGACGCCGTCTGGTTGCCCGGTGGCTACCCAGAACTGCATGCCGAATCGCTGGCGCGCCTGCAGCGCACCCGTCATGGCTTGGCGGCCCATGTGGCGGCGGGCAAACCGATTTGGGCTGAATGTGGGGGCATGATGCCCTTGTTCGAAGGGTTGACGCTCAACGACGGTCGGCGCTGCGCCATGTGGGGTTTGTTGCCCGGAGAGGTCACCGTGCAGCCACGCTTGGCGGCGCTGGGGTCGCAACAATGGGATACGCCCCATGGCACCTTGCGCGGGCACAGCTTTCACTATTCAACGGTCGACACCTCCCACCCCCCAGCCGCGCAGACCCAGCCTGCGCGGCGCTTTGGGCGGCCCGAGGCGGTTTACCGCCATGGTGCCTTGCAGGCCAGTTATTTTCACGCATGGTTTGCGTCGTCTCCCAAGGCCACAGCGCACCTTTTTTTGCCGGAGGCCGCATGAATCTGCCCGGCCCGGAACGCATAGTCTGCCTGACGGAAGAAACCACCGAGTGGCTCTACCTGCTCGGGCAGGAGCGGCGCATCGTGGGCATCAGCGGCTACACCGTGCGGCCGCGCCGTGCGCGCGAGGAGAAGCCCAAGGTCAGCGCCTTTCTCAACGCCAAGATCGACAAGATCCTCGACCTGAAGCCCGACGCCGTGTTCGGCTTCTCCGACTTGCAGGCAGACATCGCGGCCCAGCTGATCCGCGCCGGTGTGCAGGTGACGGTGTTCAACCAGCGCAGCGTGGAAGAGATTTTCTCCATGCTGTTCCAGGTCGCGGCGATGGTGGGTTGCGCCGACGAGGGGCTGGCGCGCATCGAGGCCATGCGCCAGCGGCTGGATGCCATCCGTGCCGAGGTGGCCGTGCTGGAAGCCGCAGGCAAGCGGCGGCCGAAGGTGTTTTTCGAGGAGTGGGACGAGCCGCACATCAGCGGCATCCGCTGGGTGTCGGGCTTGCTGGGCATTGCCGGTGGTGACGACGTGTTTCCCGAATTGGCCGTGCAGTCGCTGGGCAAGGACCGCATCATTGCCGACGGGGCCGAGATCGTGCGGCGTGCACCGGACATCATCATCGGCTCCTGGTGCGGCAAGAAGTTCCGCGCCGAAAAGGTGGCCGCGCGGCCCGGCTGGCAGGACGTGCCGGCCGTGAAAACCGGGCAGATGTTCGAGATCAAGTCGGCCGACATCCTGCAGCCGGGTCTCGCGGCGCTGACCGACGGGGTGGAGCAGATGCACCGCATCGTCAAGGCATGGATGGTGGCCCATGGTTGAGTTGGCGCGCAGCGAACTGATCCTGGGCGGCCAGAAGAGCGGCAAATCGCGCCGGGCCGAGCTGCTGGCCCGCGACTGGCTGATGGCATCGCCCGCGCACCGGGCGGTGCTGGTGGCCACCGGCCAGGCCTGGGACGACGAGATGCGCGAGCGCATCGCGCGCCACCAGGCCGACCGCGCCGTGCGCGTGCCGGGCATGCTGACGGTGGAAGAACCGCTGGCGCTGGCCGAGGCGGTGCGGCGGCACAGCGACGGCCACACGCTGGTTGTGGTCGATTGCCTGACCCTGTGGCTGACAAACCGCATGATGCCGGCCGACCCGACACAGGCCCTCCCCGAAGCGGCCGTGATCGCGGCGGGCGAAGACCTGTGCGCGACCATCACTGCGGTGCCCGGCCCGGTGGTGCTGGTGGGCAACGAGATTGGTCTGGGTGTGATCCCCATAGGCCGCGAAGTGCGTGCGTTTGTGGACGCGCTGGGTCGTCTGAACCAGCAGGTGGCGGCGGCTTGCGAGCGTGTCACGCTGATGGCGGCCGGGCTGCCGCTGACCCTGAAAGGCCACTCATGAAGGCGATGCTTCGGCAACTGGCGATGGGGTTGATTGTGATACTGGCGCTGCCCGCGCAGGCGGCCCTTCAGGTCACCGACGACAAGGGCGTGGTGGTGAACTTCGAGCGCTCGCCACAGCGCATCGTGAGCCTGCTGCCTTCATTGGCCGAGACGGTGTGCGAGCTCGGGCATTGCCAGCGCCTGGTGGGTGTGGACCGCTATTCCACCTTCCCCGCCAGCCTCACGAAGCTGCCGCAGGTGGGTGGGGGACTGGACCCGAACATCGAACTGATCGTGGCCTTGCGGCCCGATGTGGTGCTGATGGCCACCTCGTCCCGCGCGGGGGACCGCTTGCGGGCGCTGGGCATCAAGGTGCTGGCGCTGGAGCCCAAGACCCACGCCGACGTGCAGCGGGTGATACTCAAGATCGGCCAGTTGCTGGAGGTGCCGGACGCGCAGCGCATCTGGCGCGCCATCGACGCGGCGGTGATGGCGGCGGCCCAGTCGCTGCCCCCCGGCGTGCGTGGCACGCGGGTGTATTTCGAGGTCAACCCCGGGCCGTACGCGGCGGGTGAGGCGTCCTTCATCGGCGAGACCCTGACGCGGCTGGGCGTGAAGAACATCGTGCCGGCCTCGCTCGGCCCCTTCCCCAAGCTCAACCCGGAGTACATCGTGCGCGCCAACCCGGACCTGATCATGGTCGGCCAGCGCAGCGTGGACGGCATGATGCAGCGCCCCGGCTGGCACAGCCTGCGCGCCATGCGCGGACAACACCTGTGCGTATTCCCGGCCGAGGAGTCCGACACCCTGGTGCGCCCGGGACCGCGCATGGCCGAGGGCGCGCGCATCATGGCGCGCTGCCTGGCGTCCAAAGCACCTGCGGTCAGCAAAGGGGTTGCGCGTCCATGAACGCCAGGCGCGCGTCCTGGCTCGTCGCCGCCCTGCTGCTGGCGGCGGTGCTGCTGGCCGCGCTCGGCGTCTGCGTGGGCAGTGCCGGTTTCGAGAACCTGCTCGGCCCACTGTTTAATCCGGGCCTGGACCCGGACGCCACCGCCATGGCGCAGCAGATCGTGTTCGACATCCGCCTGCCGCGCACTCTGGGGGCCTGGGGGGCGGGCGCGCTGCTGGGGCTGGCCGGGGCCGTGGCGCAGGGCCTGTTCCGCAACCCGCTGGCCGACCCGTTCCTTCTGGGCAGCGCCTCGGGCGCTTCGCTGGGCGTGGCGCTGGCGCTGGCGGCCATGGGCGGGGCGGGCGGCATGCTGGGTGCCAGCATGATGAACAGCGGCGTCGCGGTGAGTGTGTTTTCCAGCAGCGTCTGGGTGCGCCTGGGGCTGACCGGCGCGGCCTTCGGCGGTGCGGTGCTGGCGGTGCTGCTGACCCTGGTGCTCTCGCGCGGTGTGCAGCACACGCTGCGCCTGCTGCTGGCCGGTGTGGTGGTCGGCGTGGTGCTGGGCGCCATGACGCATCTGGTGCTGCTGTTCTCGCCCGAATCGCTGCAGGCCATGCAGGCCTTCATGCTGGGGTCCACCAGCTTCGTGGGCTGGACCGCCGCCGGCCTGATGGCGGGCGTGTGGGTGCTGTGCACGCTGGCGGCCTGGCTGCTGGCGCGCGTGCTCGACGGCCTGAGCCTGGGCGATGCCACGGCGCGCAGCCTGGGCCTGCCGCTGGGCCCCATGCGTGCGGCGCTGGTGGGTGTGCTGGCCCTGGCCACCGGCACCGCCGTGGCGCAGACCGGCCTGATCGCCTTCGTGGGCCTGGCCGCACCTCACCTGGTGCGTTCGCTGGTCAAGACCACCAGCAGCCGTCTGATGCTGCTGGCCAGCTGCATGGGTGGTGCCCTGCTGATGGCGGCCGACACGCTGGCGCGCTGGCTGATCGCGCCGCAGGAGCTGCCGGTGGGCGTGCTCACCGCGGTGCTCGGCGGCGGTTATCTGCTGTGGCTGATGCACCGCAGCACGCGGCTGGGCCGGGGAGGAGGGCTGTGAGCGCCACACCTGCATTCAACGTCCCTGCGCTGGAAGCGCGCGACCTGGGTGTTCGCTTCGGCGACGCGGCCATCCTGCACGGCATCACGCTGGCGCTGCCGCGTGCGCGTTGGACCAGCATCGTCGGGCCTAACGGCGCCGGCAAGTCCACCCTGCTCAAGGCCATGGCTGGCCTGTTGCCGCACAGCGGCACCTCGGTCCTGCTGGGTCAGCCGCTGCCCGACTGGCCACACCGCCAGCGGGCGCAGCAGCTGTCGTGGCTGGGCCAGAACGAGGCCAGTGGCGACGACCTGACCGTGTGGGACGTGTCCATGCTCGGCCGCCTGCCACACCAGGCCTGGCTCAGCCCGCCCAGCGCCGCCGACCACGCAGCGGTGGAGCGCGCGCTGCGCGCCACCCAGGCCTGGGACTGGCGGGCACGTTCGCTCGGCCAGCTGTCCGGCGGCGAGCGGCAGCGCGTGCTGCTGGCCCGCGCCCTGGCGGTGGAGGCCCAGGTGCTGCTGATGGACGAACCCCTGGCCAACCTGGACCCGCCGCACCAGGCCGACTGGCTGTCCATCGTTCAGGCCCTGGTGCGCGAAGGCCGCACCGTGGTCAGTGTGCTGCACGAGATCGGCATGGCGCTGCATGCCGACGAACTGGTGGTGATGGCGCAAGGGCGGATCACGCACCAGGGCGCCTGCGCCGACCCCGCCACGCACCGCGCGCTCGAAGCCGTGTTCGATCACCGCGTGGCGGTGCGCGAACTGGACGGGCAGTGGGTGGCCTTGCCTCTGCCGGGTCAGACTGCCTCGAACGAATTTTCAAACGGCGCAAGCAACAGCGCCACAACCTAGGAGCAGCGTCATGCACATAGAACCCGCACTGGTGGACACCACCAAGATCTTTCTGAGCTACGCGACAGCCACTGCCGCGCTGGGCTATATGACCAAGTTGGCTTGGGATATGGTGCGCCAGGAAGGTATTGCCGCGCTGCTGGCCCGGTCGGTGATCACAGCCTTGCTGGTGTTTGCCTTTTTCGAGGTGCTGCCCACGCACCCGGTGGGCGTGTCCGAAGTGCATTTGATTCTGGGTAGCACGCTGCTGCTCGTGTTCGGCGCTGCACCTGCAGCCATCGGTCTGGCGGCGGGGCTTGCCGTGCAGAGCCTGTTCTTCGCGCCGGACGACCTGCCGCAGTACGGCATGAACGTCACCACGTTGCTGGTGCCGCTGTTCGCGATCCAGGCGCTGGCCCGTCGCGTGATCGCGCCAGCGACGCCGTATGTGGACATCCGCTACGCGCAGGCCCTGAAACTCTCGGTGGCGTACCAGGGCGGCATCGTAGTGTGGGTGGGTTTCTGGGCACTGTACGGCCAGGGCTTTGCTGCGGAAAACATCGAAAGCATCGCTACCTTCGGCGCCGCCTACATGACCGTCGTATTGCTGGAGCCGCTGGTGAACCTGGCGGTGCTGGCGGTGGCCAAGCAGTTGCACAGGCTCAAGGGCTCGCGCGTGGTCGAACCGCGCCTGTACTCGGCGGCCTGAGACGGGTGAAGTCTTGAAGACCGGTTTCGTGTCCATCGTCGGTGCGGGGCCTGGCCCGCTCGATCTCATGACTCTGCGCGCGCTGGACCGCCTGCGCCGCGCCGACGTCGTGGTACACGACCGGTTGATTGCGCCTGAGGTGCTTGACCAGATTCCGGGCGGTGCGCAGCGCGTGTATGTGGGTAAGGCCCTGGGCCACCACGCCGTGCCGCAGAACGGCATTCACGACTTGCTGGTGGCGCATGCGCGCGCCGGTGTCCGCGTGGTGCGCCTCAAGGGCGGGGACCCTTTCGTGTTCGGACGGGGGGGAGAAGAGGTGCAGGCGCTGCAGGCCGAGGGCATCGCCTTCGAGGTGGTTCCTGGCGTTACGGCTGCCAGCGGCTGCTCGGCTGCGGCAGGCATTCCCCTGACCCATCGGGATTTTGCGGCGAGCTGCGTGTTCCTGCCGGGGCATCTGGCCGACGACGGCGCCACGCACGACTGGCGCGCACTAGCCCGGCCTGGCCAGACGCGGGTGTTCTACATGGGTATCCAGCGCCTTTCCCACATCGCCGAACGCCTGATGGCGCACGGCCTGTCACCCGACACACCGGCCGCCATCGTGCGCGACGGCACCCGCCCGTCGCAGACGGTGCTGGCCTGTCGCCTGGGCCGCCTGGTCGATCAGGCGCCGGCCTATGGGCCGCAGCCCGGTCTGCTGATCGTCGGCGAGACCGTGCAGATGAGTCCCCATTTCGAGTCCGACTGAACCGGACCGCTGCCTCCGATGAACGACCAGAGCACCCACCGCCACGAAGGGCCCGTGATGATCCGCGGCTGGTGCCCGGGCGCCGTGCGGCCCATGGCCGCCAGCGACGGGCTGGTGGTGCGTGTGCGGCCGCTGGCGGGACGGCTCAGCCAGGCGCAGGCGCAGAGCCTGGCGCTGCTGGCGCAGCGATGGGCCCACCCGTTGCTGGAGCTGACCAACCGGGCCAACCTGCAGTTGCGTAGGGTCGACCCGGCTGACCATGCGCCCTTGCTGGGCGCCCTGAGCGGGCTGGGTCTGGTGGACGCCGATGCGTCCCACGAGGCGCGGCGCAATGTGCAGGTGCAGCCGTTCTGGGGGGACGGTGACCCGACCCCCGACCTGGCCCTGCGGCTGGGCGCCGCGCTGGCCCGTGACGACGCACCGGCGCTGCCCGCCAAGTTCGGTTTCGCGGTGGACACCGGGCCGGAGCCCTGTCTGCGCGAGGCCTATGCCGACATCCGCCTGGAGCGCCACGCGGACGGCGTCCTGATCTGCGCCGACGGCGCGTCCCGCGGGGTGGTGGTGTCGCTCGCCGATGCGCCCGCGACCGCGCTGTCGCTGGCGCACTGGTTCCTGCGCGCCGGCGGCGCACCGGCCGGGCGCGGCCGCATGGCGGCCTTGCTCGAGCGCGTTGCGCTGCCGGCCGCGTGGCAGGCGGTCCCGGTTCCGCAGGGCGTGCCACCGGCACCCCTGCCGGGCCGGCAGCCGAACGGCCATCTGGTGGGGCTGGCCTTTGGCCTGCTGCCCGCCACCGCGCTGGGGGCACTGGCCGCCGGCGGGGCGTTGCGCCTGACCCCCTGGCGCAGCCTGCTGGTGGAGGGCGATGCCCCGCTTCCGCAGCTACCCGAACTCATCACCCAAGCCGACGATGCCCGGTTGCGCGTGGACGCCTGCACCGGTGCGCCGGGCTGCGAGCAGGCGGCCGCGCCCACGCGCGAGCTGGCCCTGGCCCTGGCACCGCTGGTGCCGCCCGGGCAGCGGCTGCACGTCTCGGGCTGCACCAAGGGCTGTGCCCACCCCCGGCCGGCGGCCACGGTCGTCGCCACCCGCGACGGCTTCGACCTGATCCGGCATGGCACCGCCGCCGCTGCGCCAGACCACATCGGGCTGGAACGCGCGGCCCTGGTGCACCAACTACAACAAGATTTTTCCCATGCTGCACACCTTTGAACGGGATGGCGACGCCATCTACCGCCAGTCCTTTGCCATCATCCGGTCCGAAGCGGATCTCGGCCGCTTCACGCCGGCCGAAGAACTGGCCGTGGTGCGCATGATCCACGCCGCCGGGCTGGTGGGACTGGAGCAGCACGTGGCCTTCACGCCCGGCATGGCTGAGGCCACGCGCGGGGCGTTGCAGGCCGGCGCGCCCATCCTCTGCGATGCCCGCATGGTCAGCGAAGGCATCACGCGCAAGCGGCTGCCGGCCGACAACGAAATCATCTGCACCCTGCAAGACCCGCGGGTGGCCGAACTGGCGCGCCAGATGGAAACCACCCGCAGCGCCGCCGCGCTGGAACTTTGGCGGCCGCACCTGGCCGGTGCGGTCGTGGCCATCGGCAACGCGCCCACCGCGCTGTTCCACCTGCTCAACATGCTGCAGGACCCGGCCTGTCCGCGTCCGGCCGCCGTCATCGGCTGCCCGGTGGGCTTTGTCGGTGCGGCCGAGTCCAAGGCTGCGCTGATGGCGGCCGACGCCTTGCCCGCCCTGGTGGTGCACGGGCGTCTGGGGGGCTCGGCCATCACGGTGGCGGCCATCAACGCGCTGGCCAGCGAGAAGGAGATCTGATGGGACGCATCATCTGCGCCGGCCTGGGGCCGGGCGACCCCGACCTGATGAGCGTGCGCGCCGATCGCCTGGTGCGCTCGGCCCGGCATGTGGCGTATTTCCGCAAGAAGGGCCGGCCCGGCCAGGCCCGCAAGATGGTGGACGCCCTGTTGTCGCCGGGGGTGACCGAATACGCGATGGAATACCCGGTCACCACGGAACTACCGTTCGACAGCCCAGCCTACATTCACTGCCTGGCCCGCTTCTACGACGACTGGGCCGACCGCCTGGCGCAGTTGGCGCAGGACCAGGACATCGTGGTCCTGTGTGAGGGAGACCCGTTTTTCTACGGCTCCTTCATGCACCTCTACACCCGCCTGCAGGGCCGCGCGGTGGTGGAGGTGGTTCCCGGCATTCCCGGCATGGTCGGCTGCTGGTGGTCCACCGGCCAGCCCATGACCTGGGGCGACGACGTGCTGACCGTGCTGATGGGCACTTTGCCCGAGGACGATCTGGTGCGCCACATGCAGGCGGCCGATGCCATGGCCATCATGAAAACCGGCCGCAACCTGCCGCGCGTGCGGCGGGCGCTGGCCCGCGCGGGCAAGCTCGACCAGGCCTGGCTGGTGCAGCACGGCACCATGCCGCAGCAGCAGTTGAGCCGTCTGGCCGACACGCCCGACGAGGTCTGTCCGTATTTCGCCATTGTGCTGGTGCACGGCCAGGGGCGTCGGCCGGAGGTGGCGGAATGATGAGCCCCCAGGCTCCGCTGCTGCGCGGGTCGCTGCTCCCTGAGCGGGCTGATCCGGCTTGGGACGGCCTGGCGCCGGATCGCATGAGCGGCTGGCTCTGCATCGCCGGCCTCGGGCCGGGCGATGAAGCCCTGGTCACGCCCGAGGTGCGCCAGGCGCTGGACCAGGCCAGCGACGTGCTGGGTTACATCCCCTACGTGGCGCGGGTGGCGCCGCGGGCCGGCCTGACGCTGCACCCCTCGGACAACCGCGAAGAACTGGACCGCGCACGTGCCGCGCTGGCGCTGGCCGCGGCCGGCGCTCGCGTGGTGGTGGTGTCGTCCGGCGACCCCGGCGTGTTCGCCATGGCCACGGCCGTGTTTGAAGCGATGGAGGGGCGTGACGACTGGCAGGCGCTGGACGTGCGGGTGCTGCCCGGCATCACCGCCATGCTGGCAGCGGCCGCTCGCGCCGGCGCGCCGCTGGGGCACGATTTCTGCACCATCAACCTCAGCGACAACCTCAAGCCCTGGGCGCTGATCGAGAAGCGCTTGCGCGCGGCCCTCGGCGCCGACATGGCGATGGCGTTCTACAACCCACGCTCGGCCAGCCGCCCGCACACCTTCGAACAGGTGCTGCGGCTGCTGCGCGAGACCTGCGAGCCCGAGCGCCTGCTGCTGTTCGCGCGCGCCATCAGCACCCCGCAGGAGCGGCTGCGGTGCGTGCCCCTGGCGGACGCGACGCCCGGCATGGCCGACATGCGCACGCTGGTGATCGTCGGCAGTTCCACCACGCGCCGCGTGGGGCGCTTTGTCTACACCCCGCGATCGGTGGCCGCATGAACACCAGTATCCGCCGGCGCCACGCCCAGCCATTGCAGTGCCTGAGCCACCGTGCCCGCCGTGGGCCGGTGGGGAATGGCCGGCCGGTCGATCAGGATCACCGGGCAGCCGAGTGCGCGCGCCGCGTCCAGCTTGGCCTGCGCACCCAGCCCCCCGGCGTTCTTGGCCACCACATGGGTGATCCGGTGCTGGCGCAACAGGGCAAGGTCGTTGGCCAGTGTGAAGGGGCCGCGGTCCAGTACCACAGCGCCCTGAGCAGCGGGCAGCTCGAAACCCGGGTCGACCAGTCGCAGCAGAAACCAGTGCCGGCCGACGTCCAGAAAGGGCTGCACGTGTTGCCGGCCGATGGCCAGGAACACCCGGGCTGGCTCGGTGGGCAGAGCGGCCACTGCAGAGGCGAGATCGGGCACGTGCTGCCAGTGGTCACCCGCCTGGGCCTGCCAGGCCGGGCGCTCCAGTGCCAGCAGCGGCAAACCCAGCCGGGCACAGGCCTGCACCGCGTGGCTGCTCATCTGCGCGGCGAAGGGATGGGTCGCGTCGACCACATGTGTGATGCGCTCGGCCTGCAGGTATTGGCACAGGCCATCGACGCCGCCGAAGCCGCCGACCCGCGTGGGCAGGGGCTGGGCCACGGGCGCGTCGGTGCGGCCGGCGTAGGAAAACACCGCGTCCATGCGCGCGGCGGCCAGCGCCTGGGCCAGCCGGCTCGCTTCGGTGGTGCCACCCAGCAGGAGGATACGTTGCGTGGCTGAATCTTGGCTGTCGATCATCGGCATGGGGGAAGACGGGCTGGCGGGACTGAGCGATGGTAGCCGCGCTGCGCTGGACAGCGCCCGCCATGTGTTCGGCGGTCCGCGCCACCTGGCTCTGGCCGGTGTTGGCGAGCGCGGCATCGCCTGGGGTGTGCCGTTCGACATCCGGCCGGTGCTGGCCCTGCGCGGGCAGCCGGTGGCGGTGCTGGCCTCGGGCGACCCATTCTGGTTTGGCGCGGGGGGCAGTGTCTGCCAGCACCTGGCCGCAGGTGAGTGGACCGCCTTTCCGGTGCCGTCCACGTTTTCACGGGCGACAGCCGCCCTGGGCTGGCGCCTGGAGACGGTGCGATGCCTGGGCCTGCACGCCACGCCTCTGTCGGTGGTGCGACCGGACCTGTGGCGCGGCCAGCGACTGATCTGCCTGGTGCGCGACGGCGAGGCTTTGCAGACGCTGGTGGCCCTGGTCAGCAGCCACGGTTATGGTGCCAGCAGCGGCTGGGCGCTGGAACGCCTGGGCGGACCGCACGAGCGCATTCACCATTTCCGTCTGGACGCCCCCGACCTGCCCGCGCTGGACGCGCCGGTGGCGCTGGCGCTGGACCTGCACGAGGGCCCGCCCGGCCTGCCCGTCAGCAGCGGCCTGCCCGACGAGCTGTTCGCTCACGACGGGCAGATCACCAAATCGCCGATGCGGGCGCTGACGCTGCGCGCGCTCGCGCCGCGCCCGGGTGAATGCCTGTGGGACCTGGGCGCGGGCTCGGGCTCCGTGTCGGTGGAGTGGTGCCTGGCGGGCGGCCATTCGCACGCAGTGGAGCGTTCACCGGAGCGCGCCGCCAACATCCGCCGCAACGCCGAACAGCTGGGCGTGCCGCACCGGCTGCAGGTGCATCACGCGGCGTCCATCGACGTGCTGGCCACGCTGCCCGCCGCCGACGCGGTGTTCGTGGGCGGGGGCTTCGGTGCCGAGCTGTTCGAGGCTCTGCGGCCGGTGCTGCGGCCGGGCTGCCGCCTGGTTGTCAACGGCGTGACGCTGGAAACCGAGGCCTTGTTGCTGCAGCTGCACGCGCAGCACGGTGGCGAGCTGCTGCAGGTGTCGCTGGCCCAGGCCCAGCCGCTGGGCGGTCTGCGAGGCTGGCAGCCGGCGCGCCCGGTGGTGCAGTGGAGTGTGGTGCTGTGACCCAAAGCTTCACCCCCGTTGTGACCTCTGCCGTCGCTGGCCTGGGCTTTCGCCAGCAGACCAGCCCGCAGGCCCTGCGCCAGGTGTTGGATGCCGCGCTGGCCGCTGCCAGGCAGGGCGGGGCCGAGCTTTCGCTGCGCGCACTGGCCGCGGCCGACGACAAGTGCCAGCACCCGGCCCTGGTGCAACTGGCCACCGACCTGGCCTTGCCGTTGCAGCCCGTGCCACCGCCCCTGCTGGTGGCGCAGGACGCACAGCCCAGCGCCCACGTGCCGGCCCGCTACGGCGCCCGCAGCCTGGCCGAAGCCGCCGCCCTGGCCGCGGCCGGTCCCGGCGCGGTGCTGGCCAGTCGGCGCCACGTCAGTGCCGATGGCAGCGCCACCGCCGCCATTGCCGTGAAAACATCCCAATCGCTGACCCCATGACCGTTCATTTCATTGGCGCCGGACCGGGCGCCCCCGACCTGCTGACCCTGCGGGGCCGCGATCTGATCGCCGCCAGCCCGGTGTGCCTGTACGCCGGCTCGCTGGTGCCCGAAGGCGTGCTGGCCCATTGCCCGCCGGGCGCGCGCATCGTCAACACCGCGCCGTTGTCGCTGGAGCAGATCGTGCAGACCATTCAAGAGGTCCATGCACAAGGTCAGGACGTGGCGCGCCTGCACTCGGGCGACCTCTCGGTCTGGTCGGCCATGGGCGAGCAACTGCGCGCGCTGCGCGAGGCAGGCATTCCCTTCACCGTCACGCCGGGCGTGCCCTCGTTCGCCGCGGCCGCTGCCACCCTGGGGGCCGAGTTGACGCTGCCGGGCATGAGCCAGTCGGTGGTGCTCACGCGCACCAGCGGGCGCGCGTCGCCCATGCCCGACGGCGAGGCGCTGGCGAACTTTGCCCGCACCGGCGCCACGCTGGCCATCCACCTGTCCATCCACGTGTTGCCCCAGGTGGTGCGAGATTTGCTGCCGCACTACGGGGCCGACTGTCCGGTGGCCGTGGTCTGGCGCGCCAGTTGGCCCGACGAGCGCGTGGTGCGCGCCAGTCTCTCGACCATCGAGGCCGCCATCGGCGAGGGCATCGACCGCACCGCGCTGATCCTCGTGGGCCGCAACCTCGGGGCCGAGGACTTCGGCCACAGCCGCCTCTACGCGGCCGACTACGACCGCCGCTACCGCCCGCTGGGCGCGGCGCCACGTTTCCCGGCAGGCAGCGAATGAAGATTCACCTCAGCCTGATCGGCATGGGCGCCGGTCACCCGGACCACATCACCCGCCAGGGCGTTGCGGCGCTGCAGGGCGCCCAGCTGGTGCTGGTGCCGCACAAGGGCGCCGAGAAGGCCGAGCTGGCCGACCTGCGCCTGGAACTGTGCCGCCAGCTGCTGCCGCCCGCTGGCGCGGTGGTGGCCCCGTTTGACATGCCGGTGCGCGAAGGGAGCGAGACCGATTACCTTGGCGCCGTGGACCGCTGGCACGACGCCATTGCCCAGATCTGGCTGGACACCATCGCCCGGCACCTGCCCGACGGGGGCACCGTGGCTTTGCTGGTCTGGGGCGATCCGTCGCTCTATGACAGCACCCTTCGCATCGCACAGCGCCTGAAGCGGCAGGTGGATTTGACCACCACCGTGGTGCCCGGCATCACCGCGCTGCAGGCGCTGACGGCGGCCCACGCCATCCCGCTCAACGAGATCAACGCGCCGGTGCTCATCACCACCGGGCGCCAGCTGCGCGAGCTCGGCTGGCCCGCCAACACCTACACCGTGGCGGTGCTGCTGGACGGGCAATGCTCCTTTCGGACCCTGGCCCCCGAAGGCCTGCACATCTGGTGGGGCGCCTTTCTGGGCATGCCGCACCAGCTGTGCATCAGCGGCCCGCTGGCTGCGGTGAGCGAAACCATCCTGCGCGAGCGGGCGCAGGCGCGCGAGCGCCACGGCTGGATCATGGACACCTACCTGCTCAAGCAGGTCACCGACGACGAGAGACACCATGCAGATTGAAACCCCACCGATACACCGCGACACCCCCAAACCCCAGGGCGAACGACGCGGCCTGATCATGGTCCACACCGGCCACGGCAAGGGTAAAAGCACGGCGGCCTTCGGCCTCGCCCTGCGTGCCCACGGCCGCGGCAAGAAGATCAAGGTCTACCAGTTCATGAAGGTGCCCAGTGCCCGCTTTGGCGAGCACCGGCTCTTCGAACAGCTGGGCATTCCCATCGAAGCCATGGGTGACGGCTTCAGCTGGAAAAGCCGCGACCTCGACCACTCGGCCGAGCTGGCGCAGCACGGCTGGGCCAAGGCCGAGGAGACCATCCGCGCGGGCGAGCACTTCATGGTGGTGCTCGACGAAATCATGTACCCGCTGCGCTACGGCTGGATCACCCTGGATGCGGTGCTCACCTGCCTGCGCGAGCGTCCGCCCGGTGTGACCGTGGTGCTGACCGGTCGCAACGCGCCGGCAGAACTGATCGAACTGGCCGACACGGTGACCGAGATGACGCTCATCAAACACCATTTCAACGCCGGCGTGCCGGCGCAGCGCGGCATCGAAGACTGACGCCACGACCCTACCCGATCTTTCTACAGGACACCGACATGAACCTCCGGAAAATCCCCGCCACCATCGTCACCGGCTTCCTCGGGGCTGGCAAGACCACGCTGCTGCGCCACCTGCTGACCCACGCGCAGGGCCGGCGCATCGCGGTCATCGTCAATGAGTTCGGTGCCCTGGGCATCGACGGCGAACTGCTGCGCGCCTGCGGCATCGGCTGTGACGAAGACGGCAACGACAACGGCCAGCTGTACGAACTGGCTAACGGCTGCCTGTGTTGCACAGTGCAGGAAGAGTTCGCGCCTGTCATGGAGCAACTGGCCGCACGGCGCGACCAGATCGACCACCTGGTGATCGAGACCTCGGGCCTGGCCCTGCCCAAGCCGCTGGTGCAGGCCTTCCAGTGGCCCAGCCTGCGCAACACCTTCACGGTGGACTCGGTGGTGACGGTGGTGGACGCACCGGCCGTGGCCGCCGGTCAGTTCGCCGAAGACCCGGTGGCGGTGGACGCCCAGCGCCGTGCCGACGAGAACCTGGACCACGACTCGCCGCTTGCCGAGCTTTTCGAGGACCAGCTGGCCACCGCCGACCTGGTGGTCATCAACAAGACCGATGGCCTGGGCGCCGCCGCCCTGGCGCAGGTGGAAGCCGCTGTGCGCACCGAAACACCGGCTGGCGTGAAGCTGGTGCACGCGCAGCAAGGGCGCGTGGACATCGACCTGCTGCTGGGCATGGGCCGCGCTGTGGAAGACGTAATCGACGGCCGCAAGACCCACCACGACGAGGAAGAGGACCACGACCACGACGAATTCGATTCGCTTTCGCTGACGCTGGACGTGACCGACCGCCAGCGCCTGCTGGACGCGCTGTTGGCCCTGGTGCGCCGCCACGAAGTCTACCGAGTCAAGGGTTTCGTGGCGCTGCCCGGCGCCGCCATGCGCCTGCTGGTGCAGGGCGTAGGCCAGCGCTTTGACAGCCAGTTCGACCGCCCCTGGCGCGCTGACGAGGTGCGCGCCAGCCGGCTGGTGTTCATTGGCGACCACCTGGACGCCGACCAGCTGCTGCGCGAGCTGCAGGCCGACCTGAACCCCGCCGCTGCGGCGGCCTGATCGTCGGACGCCGCGCATGCATCTGCTGTCCACCCGCCCGGGCGGCCACGTCGAAGACGGTGGCCAGGGCATCGTGCGTGTGGCGCAGACGCCGGCCGACATCGTCGTGCTCAGCGCGGCCGACACCACGCTGTCGCTGCTGGCCGACGCGGTGGACGCGCTGCCGCCCGACTTCCCGACGGTGCGGCTGGCCAACCTGATGTGGCTGCGCCAGCCCGCGTCCATGGACCTGTACGTGGACGACGTGCTGCGCCACGCGCGGGTGGTGGTGATCGACCACCTGGGTGCGCCGGCCGACTGGGCCTACGTGGTGGAGCAGGCGGTGGAACTGGCCGGGCGTCGCGGGCAGTGGCTGTCCATCTTCTCGGGCGAGGCGCTGGAAGACCCGCTGCTGCTGCAGCGCGGCACCGCCGCCGTGGCCGACAGCCGCTGGCTCTGGCGCTGCCTGCGCGAAGGCGGGCGCGACAACGCCCGTGCGTTTTTCGACCTCATCCGGCACCGCGTCTGGCACGCGGGGGCCGAGCCGGCGCCGCCGCAGCCGATGCCGCCGACCCTGCGCTACCAGCCGGCACAGCCGCTGGCCTGGCGGACCGGGCAGCCGGTGGCGCTGCTGGTGTTCTACCGCGCGCACGCGCAGGCCGGCAACACGGCGGTGTTCGACGCGCTGCTGGCCGCGCTGCACGAGCGCGGCCTGAACCCGCTGGCGTTGGCGGTGGACTCGCTCAAGGCGCCCGCCACGCTGGCGACGCTGCAGGCCCTGGCGGCCGAGCACGCGGTGGACGTGGTGCTCAACGCCACCAGCTTTGCCATCGGGTCCATCGACGGTGTCGACGGGGAGGGCGCCGAGCCGGTGCTGCTGGCCGGTGATGCGCCGGTGCTGCAGCTCATCACCGCCGGCTGCGTGCGCGAACAGTGGGCCGAAGACCCGCACGGCCTGGCGCCGCGCGACCTGGCCATGCAGGTGGTGCTGCCCGAGGTGGACGGCCGCATCGGCACCCGCGCCATCAGCTTCAAGGGCCTGGCCTGGCGCTGCGAGCGCGCCGAGGTGGACGTGGTGCGCTACCAGCCCGACGACGAACGCATCGCCTTCGTGGCCGAACTGGCGCAGCGCTGGTGCCGCCTGCGCCACGTCCCGGTGGCCCAGCACCGGCTGGCCCTGGTGCTGGCCAACTACCCCAACGACGACGCCCGGCTGGCCAACGGCGTGGGGCTGGACACGCCGGCTTCGGCGGTTGGCATCCTTGAGGCGTTGCGCGCCCAGGGCTACGACACGGGTGACCTGCCCGACGGCGGTGACGCGCTGATGGCACGCCTGATCGAGGGCGTGACCAACCGGCTCGACGCCAACGACCACCGCCCGGTGGGCCAGAGCCTGGCCATGGCCGACTACCTGGCCGCCTTCCACGCGCTGGCCCCCGAACGGCAGGCCGAGGTGAACGCGCTGTGGGGCGCGCCCGAGCAGGACCCGATGGTACGTCAGGGCCGTTTCATGATCCCCGGCCTGCGCCTGGGCCGGGTGTTTGTGGGCATCCAGCCCGCGCGCGGGCGCGACCTGGACCTGCTGGCCAGCTACCACGACGCCGACCTCGTGCCACCGCACGGTTACCTGGCCTTCTATTTCTGGTTGCGCCGCACCTGGGCCGCCGACGCGCTGGTGCACGTGGGCAAACACGGCAACCTCGAATGGCTGCCGGGCAAGAGCGTGGCCCTGGGGGCCGAGTGCTGGCCCGACGCCATCCTCGGCCCGCTGCCGCACCTCTACCCCTTCATCGTCAACGACCCCGGCGAAGGCAGCCAGGCCAAGCGCCGCACGCAGGCGGTCATCATCGACCACCTCATGCCGCCGCTCACGCGGGCCGAGACCTACGGCCCGCTGCAGGTGCTCGAACGCCAGATGGACGAGTACTACGAAGCCCTGTCGCTGGACCCGCGCCGCGCCACCCGGCTGCGCCAGACCATCCTGGACCACGTCATCACCCACGGCCTGCACGCCGACCTTGGCTTCGAACCGCCGGCCGACGACGCGGCACGCCAGCGTGTGCTGGAGCGGCTGGACGCCTACCTGTGCGAGATCAAGGAGTCCCAGATCCGCGACGGGCTGCACGTGTTCGGCCGTTCGCCCGCCGGCCGCCAGCGCGCCGACACCTTGCTGGCGCTGGCGCGCTTTCCGCGCGGCAAGTGTCCCGGGCAGGGCAGCCTGCTGCAGGCCCTGGCCGCCGACCTGGGGCTGGACGGTTTCGACCCGCTGGACCCGGACTGGGCCCAGCCCTGGCAGGGCCCGCGCCCGGCCGCCCTGCAGGCCCTGGGCGACGAGCCCTGGCGCCACGCCGGCCACACCCGCGAGCGCATCGAAAAACTGGCCACCCGGCTGCTGGCCGATGCCACCCCGCCCGACGCCGCGCGCTGGCCACACGCAGCGCCGGTACTCGCCCAGGTGCAGGGCGTGCTGGCCCCGCGGCTGGACGCTTGCGGCGAACAGGAGATGACCCAGCTGCTGCGCGGCCTGCGTGGCTGCTTCGTGCCACCCGGCCCCAGCGGTGCGCCCTCGCGTGGGCGGCCCGATGTGCTGCCCACCGGCCGCAATTTCTACGCCGTGGACACCCGCGCCGTGCCCACGCCCACCGCCTACGCCATGGGCGCGCTGGCTGCCGACCGGGTGGTCGAGCGCCACCTGCAGGACCACGGCAGCTACCCCGCGTCGGTCGGGCTGTCGGTCTGGGGCACCAGCACCATGCGCACCGGCGGTGAGGATGTGGCCCAGGCCATGGCCCTGCTGGGCGTGCGGCCCAAGTGGGCGCCCGGCAGCGGCCGGGTGGTGGACATCGAGGTGCTGCCCATGGCCATCCGCAACCGGCCGCGGGTGGATGTGACGCTGCGCGTCTCGGGCTTCTTCCGCGACGCCTTCCCCGGCCTGATCGACCTGTTCGACACCGCCGTCAAGGCCGTTGCGGCGGTGCCGGTGGACGACGAACCCGACGACGTGAACCCGGTGCGCGCGCGCGTGCATCGCGAAGCCGACGAGGCGCGCGCGCGCGGCCTGACCGACGACGCCGCGCAGCGCCAGGCCAGCTGGCGCGTGTTCGGCCCGCGCCCTGGCGGTTACGGCACCGGGCTGCAGGAACTGGTGGACGGCAGGCGCTGGAACGGCCAGGACGACATCGCCCAGGCCTACCTGCGTGCGGGCGCTTTCGCCTACGGGCAGGACGGCCACGGCACCGCCGCTCGCGAGAGCTTCGAGCGCCGCGTCTGCGGCCTGCAGGCCGTGCTGCAGAACCAGGACAACCGCGAGCACGACATCCTCGACTCCGACGACTACTACCAGTTCCAGGGTGGCCTGGCCGCCGCCGTGCAGCACCTGGGCGGTGCGCAGCCGGCCCTCTACCACGGCGACTTCAGCACCCCCGGCGCGCCGCACATCCGCAGCCTGTCGGAAGAGCTGGCGCGGGTGGTGCGCTCGCGCGTGGTCAACCCCAAATGGATCGAAGGCGTGCGGCGCCACGGCTACAAGGGCGCGGCCGAAATGGCGGCCACGGTCGATTTCCTGTTCGGCTTTGGTGCCACGACCGGCCAGGTTCGCGACCACCAGTACGCCCTGGTGGCCGAAGCCTATGTGCACGACCCGGCCAACCGCGCCTTCCTGGAACAGCACAACCCGCTGGCCCTGCGCAGCATCGGCGAGCGCCTGCTCGAAGCCATGCAGCGCGGGCTGTGGGCCCAGCCCGGCGACCACCGCGAACGCATCGAAGAAGCGCTGCTGGCGCTGGAACACCGCCTCGAATCGCAGGGCGAAGGACCGAACGCATGAAACACGATATCTTCATCACCGAAACCGCGCCGGCCCCCGGGTTCCCGTTCTCGGCCCTGGTGGGCAACCCCGAGCTGCGCCAGGCCCTGCTGCTGGCGGCGGTGGACCCCGGCATTGGCGGTGTGCTCATCAGCGGGCCGCGCGGCACCGCCAAGTCCACGGCGGCGCGGGCCCTGGCCGACCTGCTGCCCGGCGCACCATTCGTCAGCCTGCCGCTGGCCGCCAGCGTGGAACAGCTGGTGGGCACCCTCAACCTCGAAGACGTGCTGCGAGACGGCCAGGTTCGTCTGGCGCCGGGCATGGTGGCCCGCGCTCATGGCGGTGTGCTGTACGTGGACGAGGTGAACCTGCTGCCCGACGCGCTGGTGGACGCGCTGCTGGACGTGGCCGCCAGTGGCGTCAACACGGTGGAACGCGATGGCCTGTCGCACCAGCACGCCGCGCGCTTCGTGCTGGTGGGCACCATGAACCCCGAAGAGGGCGAGCTGCGCCCGCAGCTGCTGGACCGCTTCGGCCTGCTGGTGAACCTGGGCAACCCCGACACGCCCGAGCTGCGCCAGGCCATCGTGCGCGCCCGGCTGGCTTTTGATATGGACCCCCAGGCCGTGGTGCAGCAGCAGGCCGCAGCCCAGGAGGCCCTGGTGACGCGCCTGCAGGCAGCCAGAACAGCGCTGGCCCGGCTCGACTGGCCCGACGCGGTGCTGGCCCACGCCACCGCCCTGGCCTTGCAGGCCGGCGTGGATGGCGTGCGCGGCGATCTGGTGCTGCTGCGCGCCGCCCGTGCCCACGCCGCCCTGCAGGGCCATGACCAGGTGGGTGTGGCCGATGTGGACGCGGTGGCCGAACTGGCCCTGGCCCACCGTCGCCAGGTGTCCGCGCAGACACTCGCGCAGCCCCCGGCGGCTAGCGCGCCTGCCGCCCACACCCCGCCCACGGGCAACACCAACGGCGCAACGTCCCCCACGCCCGAAGGCGACTGGGGCGCGTTGGACCCGTTGCCCGAAGGCATGGCAGCCCGCCTGCCCACGGGAGGGCTTGTGGCAAAAAAAGCTTGAGCCACCCCGTGGACCGGGTACCTGTGGTGCCCGGTCTGCGGTGGTGGCAAGCCCCCTCTGCCGCTTTGGCACGGCCGCGCCTGGCGCAGGCCGAACGGCCCGCACCGGCAGCTGCGTCGGCCCGCATCCACTGGCCGCGCACCCTGGCCAGCAAAGGTACGGCCCCGCTGCAGCACGCCCACCTGCAGCGGGTGCACACCCCGGCCAAGCCCACCACCCTGCACCTGATCGCGCTGGACAACTCCGGGTCCATGCGCCACGGCGCGCGCCTGGCGCAGGCCAAGGCGTTTGCCAGCCGGCTGCTCGAAGAAGCCACCCGCGCAGGCACCCACGTGGCAGTGCTGCTGTTCGGCGGCCAGGGGGTGCAGTGGCTGCAACACGCCACCCCGGCGCGCCGCTCGGCCATGCCCCGCATAGGCCGCCTGGGGGGCGGAGGGGGCACGCCGCTGGCCGAAGGCCTGCGCCAGGCCCAGACCGAGCTGCAAACCTTTCGTCGCCGCCACGGCTCGGTGTCGTGCACGCTGTGGCTGCTGACCGATGGTCGCAGCCTGGAACACCCCCACCCGCCTGCCGGCGCCGACCACCTCGTCATCGTCGATTTCGACGACCCGCAGCGACCCCTGGGCCGTTGCCGCGACTGGGCCGTGTGCTGGGGGGCCGAATGGCGCCGTCCGCTGGCGGCCGCATCCTGACCACAGAGACCGAACATGACCGAACTCATCATCTGCACCACCTGCCGACCCGCCGACAACCCGCGCGACCAGCGGGCTGCTGGCGAAATCCTGTTCGAAGCCGTGCAGGCCGAACAGGCCTTTGCCGATCGCGCCGACTGGGCCAGTGTGCGCGTGCGCGGCGTTACCTGCACGGCCGGCTGCTCACGCGCCTGTACCGTGGCCTTCCAGGCCGCAGGCAAACACAGCTACCAGTTTGGCGACCTCGCACCCTCTGAGGAGGTGGCGCGCCAGTTGCTCGACTGCGCAGCGCTGCACCACCGTACGCCCGACGGCAACCTGGCCCGCGACGCCCGGCCCCCCTTGCTGCGCAGCGGCATCCTGTGTCGCCTGCCGCCGCTGGAGACCTCCGTCGCATGAACACCCCGACGATCCTTCCAGCCGCGACCGATGCGGCGTTTTCCGACGCCGAACGCGAAGCGGTGTACCGCGCCATCTTCGAGCGGCGTGACATGCGCCACTTTGCCGGTGGCACAGTTGAGCCAGACGTGATGCGCCGCCTGCTAACGGCCGCCCACCACGCCCCCAGTGTCGGCTACATGCAACCCTGGCGCTTTGTGCGAGTGGCCTCCCGTGCGCTGAGGGTCGATCTGAAGGCATTGGTGGAGCAGGAACGCAAACAGACCGCCCACGCCCTAGGCGAGCGGGCCGATGCCTTCATGCGCCTGAAGATCGAGGGCTTGATGGACGCGGCCGAAGTCTGGGTGGTGGCCCTGGCCGAGGGGCGAGAGCGCCATGTGTTCGGGCGACGCACCATGCCACAGATGGATCTGGCCTCTGTGGCCTGTGCTATTCAAAATCTGTGGTTGGCGGCCCGTGCCGAAGGCCTGGGCGTGGGGTGGGTGTCGATGTTTGATCCGCAAGCCGTGGCTGCTCGCCTGGGAATGCCTGATGGCGCCGAGCCGGTTGCATTGCTCTGCATCGGCCCGGTGCACCACTTCTACGACGAACCCATGCTGGAGCAGGAACGCTGGAGTCGCAGGGCCAGCTTGGACGATCTGGTATTTGAAGATGTTTGGGGCCGGGCTCCATGCAAACCTACGGCACCCCATGAATAACCGATCTCCAGTGTTGAACCATAAATGAATATGAGCCACAAGTGACCACAGGTGATCTCGACTGAGTTTTTCATGGACTTCATCGCCTTGCTTATCCCAGATGCCGCTGTGCTGGCTGGCGCGGTGCTGGTTGCGCTCGCGCTGGATGTGCTGTTCGGCGAGCCACCAGCGCGTCTGCACCCGGTGGTGGCCATGGGACATTACCTGGGGGCGGTCGGGCGTCGCGTGTCACGCGCGGTCGGCGCTGCCCCGCGGCCTGGGGTCGAGTTCTGGCTGGGGGCGCTGGGCTGGTGTGTGGGTGGGGCGCTGGTGGTGGCTCTCGCGCAGGCCGTCGTTGCCGCGATGCAAACCCTGCACCCACTGGCCCAGGCAGTTCTGCTAGGCGCTCTGCTCAAACCCATGCTGTCGTGGCGCATGCTGCGCGACGAGGTGTGCGCGGTTGAGGTGGCGTTGGCGGATTCGCTGGAGGCCGGTCGGGCGCGCGTGGGTCGGCTGGTCAGTCGGGATGTCACCGACCTGAGCGACATCCAGGTGCGCGAGGCTGCGGTGTCCACCCTGGCCGAAAACCTCAACGACTCGGTGGTGGCGCCGCTGTTCTGGTTCGCTGTCGCCGGTTTGCCGGGGGCGGTGCTTTACCGCTTTGCCAACACGGCCGATGCCATGTGGGGCTACCGCGGAGAGCGCCATGGTCGCGTCTGGACTTGGGCTGGGAAATGGGCAGCCCGGGCCGATGATGTGCTGTCGTGGCTGCCCGCGCGCCTCACGGGCGCCCTGATACTGGCCGTGGGCGGTGGCCTACACTGGAAGGAGCTGTCACGGCTGGCCCGCCTGACTCCTTCGCCCAACGGAGGCTGGCCCATGGGCGCACTGGCACTGGCACTGAACGTGCGGCTGGGCAAGGAGGGCGTGTATGTGCTCAACGAGCCGGCACCTGCGCCCTCGCCGAAACACATCGCTGCCAGCGTGGCGCTTTGTGGACGGGTGGTGTGGCTGGCTGCCGGGTTGCTGGCTGCGCTGGCGGTGACATTTTTGTGCTTGCATGTGGGGTGGCTCCCGCATGGGCGGGGAGGGATGTGAAATGACTTTTCCGCAGCGTGAACATGGCAGTACCGATGCCCAGGGCCCCGTCCGCTGGGATTTTTCGTCCAACGCCAATGCCTGCGGCCCATGCCCGCAGGTGGCTCGGGCGGTTCAGCAGGCCGATGCCTGCCATTACCCCGATCCGTCTTACGCGCAGCTGCGGCAGGCGCTGGCTCACCTGCATGGGGTGGCGTCCGACCGTATCCTGCTGGCCGGCAGTGCCAGCGAATGGATTCAGCGCCTGACCGGCTGGGCTGCCTTGCACCGTCGGCAGTCCGTTTGGTGGCCAGGCCATGCTTATGGCGACTATGCCCATGCCGCCGCCGCGTGGGGCTTGGAGCGGTCACACCATCCATCGCAGGCCGCCCTGCTGTGGTTGTGCGAGCCGGGCAGCCCCTTGGGACAGAACGAAGACCTTGCCTCCTTGGCCACCCTGATGCAGCACCCGCATGCCCTCGTGGCGCTGGACTGCGCCTATCAGCCCTTGCGCCTGGATGGCTCGCCCGCCCTGAGTCCCAGCCTGCAGTCCAACTGCTGGCAGATCTGGTCGCCCAACAAGGCGCTGGGCATGACGGGTGTGCGCGCCGCCTACGTGATTGCCCCCGAGCTGGCACGCACCGCAGCCATGGAACTCGACGCGATGGCCGCCTCGTGGCCCGTGGGCAGTCATGGTGTGGCGCTGCTGATGCAGTGGAGTCAGCCCGAGGTGCAGGATTGGGTCCGCCGCAGTCTGAAGACGCTGTGGGCATGGAAGACGGCCCTAGTACATGACCTGATTGCCCGTGGCTGGCAGTGCCAGCCCAGTCACACGCCGTATTTCTGTGCCCGTCCACCATACCCCCTCCAGGCAGAGGCACTGCGTGCCCGTGGCGTCAAGCTGCGAGACGCCACCTCCTTCGGCCTGCCCGGCTGGTGGCGCCTGAGTGCCCAGCCCGATGATGCCCGTCTAGCCCTCACTGAGGCGCTGGACGCCCTGGCCCCAACAGAAAGCCACCCATGACCGCCGCTTGCATCATGGTCCTGGGCACCACCAGCGGTGCCGGCAAAAGCTGGCTGGCGACTGCCTTGTGCCGTTACTACGCCGCCCAAGGCTATCGAGTGGCCCCGTTCAAAGCCCAGAACATGAGCAACAACGCCCGGGTGGTGCCAACGCCCAGTGGCGAATGGGGAGAAATCGGCAGTGCCCAGTATTTTCAGGCCCTCGCAGCCCGAGCCATACCGGATGTGCGCATGAACCCCGTGCTGCTCAAACCCGAGGCCGATACCCGCAGCCAGGTGGTGCTGCTGGGCGAAGTCAGCCGCGAGCTCAGCGACATGCCTTGGCGCGCGCGCAGCGTACGGGTCTGGCCGCAGATCAGGGCCGCGCTCGATGCGCTGTGCGCCGAAAACGACGTGGTGGTGATCGAGGGCGCCGGCTCGCCGGCCGAGATCAACCTGCACGCCAGCGACATCGTGAATATGCGCGTGGCCCGCCACGCCCAGGCGCGCTGTTTGCTGGTGACCGACATCGACCGCGGCGGCGCTTTTGCCCACCTCTACGGCACCTGGGCCCTGCTGCCCGAGGACGAGCGCGCGCTCATCTGCGGCTTTGTGCTCAACAAGTTCCGGGGCGATGCGGCGTTGCTCGCGCCGGCGCCTCAGATGCTGCACGACTTGACCGGCGTGCCGGTGGTGGCGACCTTGCCCATGTGGTGGCAGCACGGCTTGCCCGAAGAGGATGGGGTTTTTGATGACCGCAGCCGTGTCGCTGGCGCGCTCAGCCAGACCATCGCCGTGATCGCCTACCCGCGCAGCAGCAACCTTGACGAGTTTCAGCCGCTCAAGAACGTGCCGGGTCTGCGCCTGATCTGGGCGCGCACGCCGGCCGACTGCTCCGGGGCCGACTGGATCGTGCTGCCCGGCTCCAAAGCCACAGCAGCCGACTTGGCTTGGCTGCGTGCGCAGGGGCTGGACCAGGCGCTGGCCGCGCACGCCGCACAGGGCCGGGCCGTGCTGGGCATCTGCGGCGGGCTGCAGATGCTGGGCGAGGCGCTGATCGACCCCCACGGCATCGAACCGCTGGCGCTGGGCAACACCCCCGGCCTGGGCTTGCTGCCGCTGGTGACGGTGTTTGCGGAGCGCAAAACCGTCTGCCACACGAGCACGTCCTTTGCTGAACTGACCGGCTGCTGGGCGGCGTTGTCGGGCGTGCGCGTGACCGGCTACGAAATCCATCACGGTCAAACGGTTGCGCACCCCGACATGGCGGCCCAAGGCCTAATCGCGCGCGAGGTCATGCCCGGCCTGGCGTGGCAAAACGCGGCCGGCAACGTACTCGGCTGCTATGTGCACGGCCTGTTCGAACAGCCAGCCGTGCTGCGCGCCCTGTTTGGCAGCAGCGCGCCCACGCTGGAGAGCGTGTTCGATGGGCTGGCCGATTTTCTTCAAGCCCACGTCGCACCCGGCGTGCTCGACGCCCTGATCCACCAAGACCGACCCTGCAAGGACTGACCATGCTTTTTACCCTGCCCGCGATCGACGACATCACCCAGCCGGCGCTGGTAGCGCGCCTGCAGCAGCAACTCGACCACAAGACCAAGCCGCTGGGCAGCCTGGGCGGGATCGAAAGCCTGGCGCTGCGCATTGGGTTGATTTTGGGCACGCTGCAGCCGCAGATGCGCCAGCCGCAACTGGTGGTGTTTGCTGCCGACCACGGCTTGGCGGCGCGGGGCGTATCGGCTTATCCGAGCGCCGTCACGGCGCAGATGGTGCAGAACTTTCTGGCCGGCGGCGCGGCGGTGAGCGTGCTGGCACGCCTGCACGGCTTGGCGCTGACGGTGGTGGACTGCGGCGTGGCCAGCCCACTGTCGCCGCAGCCAGGTTTGCAGCTGCGCAAGGTCGCCAGCGGCAGCGCCGACGCCAGCGTCGAGCCGGCCATGACGCCCGCGCAGTGCGCCGCCGCGCTGGCGCACGGCGTGGCCGTGGTGCAGGGCCTGCCCGGCAACGCCTTGTTGCTGGGCGAGATGGGCATAGGCAACACCTCGGCCGCTGCGCTGCTGCTGGCGCGGCTCGGGGGTTTGCCGATCGAGGACTGCACCGGGGCCGGTACCGGGCTCGATGCCGCCGGGGTGGCGCACAAAACCGCCGTCTTGCGCGGCGCCTTGGCTTTGCATGCACAGGCCCGCGAACCGCTGGACGCGCTGGCGGCGCTGGGCGGCTTCGAGATCGCGGCCTTGGTCGGGGCGGTGCTGCAGGCGGCGGCCGAGCGGCGCGTGATCGTCGTCGATGGCTTCATCACCAGTGCCGCGGTGCTGGTGGCGGCGCGGCTGCAGCCGCGGGTGTTGCAGCGCTGTGTGTTTGCGCACCGCAGCGGCGAGCGCGGCCACGCCGCCATGCTGCGCTTGCTGGGGGCCGAGCCGCTGCTCGATCTGGGGCTGCGCTTGGGCGAGGGTTCGGGCGCGGCGCTGGCTTGGCCGCTGCTGGTTTCAGCCTGCGCTTTGCTCAACGAGATGGCCAGCTTCGAATCGGCGGCGGTGAGCGGGCCGGTGGTGGCCACAGCCTCGGGCGAGGCGGCATGCACCCTCGACGGCGGCGCTGCGCCAAGGCGGACCGATGATGGCGCATGAGCTGCGTTGCCTGCTGCTGGCGCTGCAGTTCTTGACACGCATCCCGGTCACGGGGCGGCTGGCGCACTGGGTGGGCTACAGCCCGCAGCTGCTGCGCGCATCGGCGCGCTATTTTCCGCTGGTGGGCGCAGGGGTGGGGGTGCTCACGGCGGCCGTGCTGGGGCTGGCTTGGTGGCTGCTACCCCCGGTTCCAGCGGCGGCTTGGGTAGCGGCCGTGGCGGCGCTGGCGGCCGGTTTGCTGCTCACCGGGGCCTTGCACGAAGACGGGCTGGCCGACACCTTCGACGGCCTCGGTGGCGGCACGACGCCCGAGCGCGCGCTCGAGATCATGAAAGACTCGCGCATCGGCAGCTACGGCGCGCTGGCGCTGGGCGTGGCCCTGCTGGCCAAATGCGCCTTATTGGCAAGCCTGCTGCAGATCGAGCCGCTGCTGGCGCTGCTGGGGCTGCTGTGGGGGCACACCGTGTCGCGCTGCGCGCCCTTGTGGCTGCTGTACCGGCATCGCCACGTGGGCGATCGGGCCGGAGTCAAAGCCAAGCCGCTGGCCGACGGCATCGGTTTGGGCGGCCTGCTCTGGGCGGCGATGTGGGCGCTGCTGGTGCTGCTGGGCAGTGGGGCGGCGGCCGTGGCCTTGGGCGCAACGCTGGGTGCAACGCAGTTGGTGCAGGGCGGCGGGTCTGCGCTGGCCCTGGTTGTAGCGCTGTTGGCGGCTTTGAGCGGCGCGCTGCTGGTGGCGGCCCCCATGGCGCGCTGGTTGCTGCGCCGCCTCGGGGGCTACACGGGCGACGGCTTGGGGGCCACGCAGCAGGCGGCTGAACTGGGTTTGCTGCTCGGGCTGGTGCTGGCTGGGCCGCTGCTGGTTGGGCCTGTGTTGGGTGCGGGTGCTTGAGCGTGGCCGCTGGGGCTGGGGCATGAATCGCGGCGCATTAAGCGCGGGCGCAGGGCAACCCGGCCAGTTGTGGCTGGTGCGCCATGCACGGCCGGTGCGCCCCGACGGCAGCCCGGTGTGCGGCTGCTGTTATGGCCGGCTCGACTGGCCGGCCGACCCGCTCGCCAACCAGCGCTTGGCGCAGCACCTGGCCGACTGGTTGCCGCGCGCGGCCACGGTGCGCAGCAGCAGCCGCCAGCGCACCCGTGCCTTGGCGCAGGCGCTGCTGGCCCTGCGCCCCGATCTGCAGTGCGCCGGCAGCGATGCGCGCCTCGATGAGCTCGATTTCGGCGGCTGGGAAGGGCAGCGCTGGGACGCCATTGGCGAGCCGGCGGTCTCGGCTTGGGTGCGCGATTTTTCCGACCACGCGCCCGGTGGCGGCGAAACGGTGCGGCAGTTGCTGGCGCGGGTCGGGGCCGCTTGGCGCGCATGGCAGGCCGCGGCGGAGTACAACACAGTCTGGCTCGGTCATGCGGGTACGTTGCAGGCCGTGCAGTGGCTGACGCAGCGCGCGCCGCTGTCAACCGGGGCAAACTGTCCGATCACGTCCAGCCCAAGCAGCACCAGCTCGCAGATCTGTCCTGAGCCGCAAGCCCAATCGTGGCCGCGCTCAAGCGTTTCCTTTGGTGGCTGGCGGGTTTTTCCTAGGACATACCCTAGGTAATGGGAGCTTTGGGCGTCGGCATAAGCTGGCTGTAAGGCTCGGGTTCGACAGTGCCTGCCTGAGCGTTGCTAGGCCTTGATTCGGCAGCGTTCTGGCGCGGCTGCGCAAGCTGCCGTTTCAGAGTTGATTCGACCCATCCCGGGCTGATTCAGAAAGGACCCCTTCATGACAAACCCCAGTACCAAAGACGCGGCGCCGCCCGGTGTCGTGTACGACGAGGCCGCGATCAAGCGCAAGCTTGGCGCGGCCATCGGCCTGTTGGCCATCTTTTGCGTCACCTACTTCACGGCGGCCGTGATCGCCACGCGCGATTTCCGCGCCATCGGTCAGATCGACATCCTCGGCATGCCGCTGGCGCTCTACGCTGGCCTGCTGGTGTTCATCGTCGGCCTGGTGGTGACGCGCATGTGCCTCAACCAAGACAAAGGGGATTGAGATGGGCTTTGAAAATCCGATTGCCTTTACCATCCTGGTCGTCAGCCTGATCGCGGTGGTCTATGTCAGCTGGTGGGGCAAGAAGCACACCAGCACCACGACCGACTTTTACGTAGCGGGTGGCAAAATTTCGCCGCGTCTCAATGGCTGGGCGATGTTCGGCGACTACTGCAGCGCCGCCAGCTTCCTGGGTGTGGCCGGCGCCATCGCCCTGACCGGCATCGACAGCTGGTGGGTTGCCATCGGCTTCTTTGGCGCTTGGATCTTTGTGCTCGTTGCGCTGGCTGGCCCGCTGAAAAGCTCGGGCAAGTTCACCGTGGCCGACGTGCTGGTCGGGCGCTTTGGCGGCCGCAGCCTCAAGTTCCTAGCCATGTTCACCACCGTCGTCATCGGTACGCTGTACCTGGTGCCGCAGATCGTGGGCGCGGGTCACCTGTTCCAGTTGCTGCTGGGCTGGGACTACATGGTCACGGTGTTCGTCTCGGCGTTCATCATGGGCCTGATGGTGATTCTGGGCGGCATGATGGGCACCACCTACAACCAAGCCATCCAAGGCGTGATTCTGCTGGTGGCGATGCTGCTGTTGTTCGTGCTGGCGGCCCTGATCTACTTTGGCGGCAACCCGTTCGCTATCATTTCGCAGGCCATGACTACGGTGCCGCCGACGCAAGCCGTAGGTGTGATGGCACAAGTGGTGGTGCCGCCTACGCCCGAAGGCGCCTATGGCCCGTTCGTGCTCGCCGAAGCTGTGCGCGCTGGGTTTGCCAACCTGCCGCATGCGCTCACCCCCGGTATTGCCACCCCCGACGTCTGGAACCAAGTCAGCTTGGTGCTGGGCCTGCTGCTGGGTGTCGCCGGTCTGCCGCACATCCTGATCCGCTTCTACACCGTCAAAGACGCCAAAGACGCCAAGAAGGGTGCCGAAATCACCATCATCGGCTTGGCCGTGTTCTACATCGCGGTGCTGTTCGTCGGCTTTGCCACCATGATGATCCTGTACCCGGCGCTGATCGAGATGTTGCAAGCTGGCCAACGCGGCCGCGCCACCAACATGGCGATCCCGCTGCTGGGCATGGAGCTGGGTGGTGAGGTGGTGCTGGGCATCATCGCTGCCGGCGCCATGGCCGCTATGCTGAGTACCTCGGTGGGTCTGTTGATCTCGATGACCACCAGCCTGTCGCACGACGTCTATGCCGGCGTGCTGCGCCCCAACAGCACCGACCGCGAGCGCTTGGTGTTTGCCAAACTCGGCGCCGTGGTGCTGACGGTGATCGCGCTGCTGGCCTCGATCTGGCTCAAAGACCAGAACGTGGCGATCTTGGTGGCCATGTGCTTCGGCATCGCTGCCAGCACCTTCGCCCCGGTGCTGATCCTGTCGGTGTGGTGGAAGGGCCTGACCAAAGAAGGCGTGATTGCTGGCTTGGTGGTGGGCCTGATCGTGTCGCTGGTGTTCACCTTCGCGCGCTTCTCGGACGTGCCTGAAATCATGGGCATCCGCGTGCTGGGCAACCCGGCGCTCTACGGTGTACCGGCCGCGCTGCTGAGCATCATCCTCGTCAGCCTGCTGACCAAAAACACGGGCAACGCGCGCGAGTTCCTCGCCGCTGCGCACCGCAACTAAAGCGCTCTTTACGACCGCTTGAAAACCCGCCGCAAGGCGGGTTTTTTTATGGATGCACGGCCCGCCGCAAGGCGGGTTTTAGAGCTGATTGACCGGGTACAGCCGCGCCAGCGAACCCTGCACGCTCTTGACCACGGCGAAGGCGTTTTTGAGGTGCCCGCGTTCGAGGTTGGAGAGCTCGTCGGGGCGCAGGTAGTTGTCGGCGGCGTGGCCTTCTGACATGCGCTGCGCCTGGTGCTGCAGCCGCAACGTGCTCAGGAACTCGTGCGCGTCGATCAGGTCGCGCACGCGCTCGGGCGCGATGGCGCCGCTGTCGGCGGCGATTTCCAGCCGGTCGCGCGTGTTGACTGCGGCCGAACCGGCCGCCAGCGCGTAAAAGCGCGCCATTTCGGTGATCGGCACGATGCCCTGCATCTTGAGGTCCACGCAGCCGTCGTGCACGCCGCCCTTGATGAGACTGATGTTGCCGAGCCAGTTCAGCGGCGGCTGGCGCTGCAGCGCGCTGCCCGCCAGGTGCACCAGAAAATTTTTGTTGCCGCAGGTGCGTTGCACCACCTCGGTGCGCAAGGTCTGGACCAACTCGGGCTTGCCATAGACGAAGCGCTGATCGAAAAAAACCCCGGTCAGCATCAGCGCCTCGGGCTCGGGCAGCTCGATCCAGCGGTGAAAGTACTGGCGCCACTGCTGCAGCGGCTGGCGCCACTGGTCGGTCATGGCCATGATTTCGCCCGGGCAATGCACGTAGCCGCAGGCGTCGAGCCCGTCGCAGACGAAGCGCGACAGTTGCTTGAAATAGTCGCCGTGGCGCTCGGCGTCGTAGTCGTCGGCCAGCACCATGCAGTTGTCTTGGTCGGACTTGGCGGTCTGCTCGTTGCGCCCCTGCGAGCCAGCCGCCACCCAGGCGTAGTCCACGGGCGGTGGGCCGAACTGCAATTCGCCCAGTTGCAGCAGGCGCGCGCTCAGGGCGTCGGTGATGGCGCTCACGATGTGGCCGGTGCTGTAGGCGCTGGCTTCGGCAGCGGCCAGGCTTTGTTGCAACTGCTTGATGCGCGCGCTGGTCTGCACCAGCGCTTGCAGCGAGTCCTGGTTGTAAATCGCCCCGGCCAGATAGACCGCCGAATTGCTCTGGCGCTCGCTCAGGTCGGAGCTGCTGATCATGCCGGCCACGGCCTGCCCGTCGAGCACCGGCACGTGGTGGATGTTGTGGCGCGCCATCAGCAGCAGGGCGTCGAAGGCGGGGCGCTGGATGTCTATCGTCAGCGGCGCCAGGGTGGCGATCTCCAAGATCGGGCGCCCAGTGTCGAGCCCAGCCGCCACCACGCGGTTGCGCAGGTCGCGGTCGGTGATGAGGCCAAACAGGGCCCCGTCTTGCACGATCAGCACCGAGGAGATGCGGTGCTCGCGCATCAGGCGCGCGGCCTCGATGATCGGGGTTTGCGGCGGCAGCGTCACCGGCGCGCGCTTGAGCAGGCTGCGCACCGGGGTGGTGATCAGGGTGGTGGTGGCGTCGCTGCCGGGCGTGGGGGTGGGGTCGGTCTGGATGTTCATGCGTGTGCGCGGGGAATACCCAAAACCGCATCTTAAACCCAGGCCGTATCCGTGGCTGCTGGCTGGAATTTTTATCAGAGTGGCGCAGGTCGGCCGGGATTGGGTGACAATGTCACAACCAGCTACAGACAGGGAAAACCCCATGCCCAGCGTTCCCCAATCTCTTTGGGCCCGCTTGCTTCATCGGCAAACGAGGTCCGCACCATGACGCAGCCACCCCCACTCGCGGCGCGTGCGCTGCGGGCATGGGCTGGGGTTTGGCTCTTGCTTGGGCTGCTGGGTGCTGCGGCCGGTGCGGGGGCTGCCACGCCCGCTCCTGTCCTGCAGCCATCGCTGTCTGCTGCAGCGTTGCCCACCCCCGCGGCAGGCGCGGCGCATTTGCCCCCCCTGGGGCCGCCGCCCTGGACCGACGAAGCACCGCAGCTTTCGCGTTGGATCGAGCAGGGTTTCGCGGCGCAGCAGCGCGGCGAGGTGCTGCTGGCGGCCGAGCGCTACTGCGCGGCCGCGCGTTTTGGCAGCACCGAGGCCCAGTACCGGCTGGGGCGGCTGTTTTTGGAGCGCATCGATGCCCAAGGCCGGCTCGAGGGGCGCGCGTTGCTGGCCATGGCGGCGCAGGGTGGGCACGAGCAGGCCGTGCTGGCCGTGATGCACACCGGCTTTGCCGAGGCGGTGCCCGATTGTCTGCTGACAGGTGCCGCACCGCAATTCGCCCTTGCGGCCGCACCAGCGGCCCCCGCATCGCCGGTGGCCGAGGCGGTGGTGCCCTTCGAGGTGGTGCATCGTTTCATCGACGCGCTGCCGCCCGAGCGCCAGCGCTACGCCGAGCTGATCCAGCGCTTGGCGCCGCACTTCCAAGTCGATTACCGCTTCGCGCTGGCGGTGGCACGGGCCGAATCGAACTTCAACCCCAGCGCCGTGTCGCCCAAAAACGCCATGGGCCTGATGCAGCTCATCCCCGAAACCGCCGCCCGCTTTGGCGTGCGCTACCCCTTCAACCCGGAGCAAAACGTGCGCGGGGGCCTGAGCTACTTGCGCTGGTTGCTGGAGCGCTTCAATGGCGATGTGGCGCTGGCGGCGGCGGCCTACAACGCCGGCGAAGGCGCGGTGGACCGTTTTGGCGGCATCCCGCCGTTTCGTGAAACGCAGGATTACGTGCGCCGCATCCTGAACTTTTACCGCGCCCCGCTGCACGTCTGGCCGCCGCAGCGCTGAGCGCTGAGCGCTGGGCACGGCACCTGTGCCGTTGCTGGCGCGCATTCGACGCCTGCCCACACAGATCCAGATCTCACAGCTCCAGCTCTTGCCGGATCAGGGTGGCGATCTCTTCGATCGATTTGCTGGTGGTGGACAGGGTGCGGATGCCGGTGCGGCGCATCATGGCTTCGGCTTCGGCCACCTCGTAGCGGCAGTTCTCGAGGCTGGCGTAGCGCGAATTCGGGCGCCGCTCGTGCCGGATTTCGCTCAGGCGCTGGGGCTCGATGGTCAGGCCAAAGAGCTTTTTCTTGTGCGCCAGCAGCGGCGGTGGCAGCTGGCGGCGCTCGAAGTCTTCGGGGATGAGCGGGTAGTTGCTGGCCTTGAGGCCAAACTGCAGCGCCAGATAGAGCGAGGTCGGCGTCTTGCCGCTGCGGCTCACGCCCACCAAAATCACGTCGGACTGCGCCAGGTCTTTGTTGGTTTGGCCGTCGTCGTGGTCGAGCGTGAAGTTGATGGCCTCCATGCGGTCGTGGTACTCGCGGCTTTTGGCGACGTCAGAAAAGCGCCCGACGCGGTGGTTGGACTTGATCCCAAGCTCGTGCTCAAGCGGCGCGATGAAGGTGCCGAACATATCGATCAGCATGCCCTTGCAGTGGCCGTGCAGCACCTGCAGCACATCGGGGTTGACCACGGTGGTAAAGACCAGCGGCCGGCGGCCATCGACATCGGCCGCGTGGTTGATCTGGCGCAGCGCCTGGTGCGCTTTGTCGGCGTCGTCGATGAAGGGCAGGCGCACGCGGCGCGGCTCGATCTCGAACTGCGCCAAGATGGCTTTGGCAAAGGTTTCGGCGGTGATGCCGGTGCCGTCGGAAACAAAAAAGGCGGTGCGGTGCGACATGCGGTGCGACACAGGGTGCGGGTTTTACAATCCACGCATTATCCCGCCCCGGCGCCGGGCCCCGCCGCTGCTCATTCCGCTCTCCTTGCCGCCCCCACAAACGATGGGGCGCTGGTCGGGCTGTGCACGCCAGCGCCCAGCCAGCCGCGCACCGAAAGCTGCGCGCTGCGGCCAGCCGTGGGCGGTTGACCGGTTTTTTAACTTTGGAGCCCTGCATCATGTCGCAACTGTTTGACCCGACCGCTTTGGTCGTGCCCTTCGAGCAACTCAGAATGACCGACGTCGAGGCCGTGGGTGGCAAAAACGCCAGCCTCGGCGAGATGATCTCGCAGCTGCCGCAAGGCGTGCGCGTGCCCACCGGTTTTGCCACCACGGCGCACGCGTTCCGGCAATTTTTGGCCGCCGACGATCTGCACCAGCGCATCCAGGCCAAGCTCGACGCGCTCGACACCGACGACGTGCGCGCGCTGGCGCAGTGCGGGGCCGAAATCCGCGCCATGGTCGAGGCGCAGCCCTTGCCGGCGGCGCTCGAGCAGGCCATCCGCGCCGCCTTTGCTCAGCTCGACGGCGCCAGCAGCCACGCCAGTTATGCGGTGCGCTCGTCGGCCACGGCCGAAGACCTGCCCGACGCCTCGTTTGCCGGGCAGCAGGAAACTTTTTTGAACGTGCACGGCATCGACGCGGTGCTGCACAAGATCAAAGAGGTCTTTGCCAGCCTCTACAACGACCGCGCCATCAGCTACCGCGTGCACAAGGGTTTTGCGCACGCCGAGGTGGCGCTCTCGGCCGGGGTGCAGCGCATGGTGCGCTCCGACTTGGGCGCGGCCGGCGTGGTGTTCACCATCGACACCGAATCGGGCTTCGAAGACGTGGTCTTCATCACCAGCAGCTACGGGCTGGGCGAGACGGTGGTGCAAGGGGCGGTGAACCCGGACGAGTTCTACGTCCACAAACCGATGCTGCAAGCCGGCAAGCAGGCCGTGATCCGGCGCAACCTCGGCTCCAAGCTGATCCAGATGGTGTTTGCCACGCCCGAGCAAAAAGCGCGCAGCGGCAAGCTGGTGCAAACCGTCGAGGTGCCGGTGGAGCTGCGCAACCGCTACAGCCTCAACGAAGCCGAGGTGCTGCAACTGGCCCATTACGCGCTGGTGATCGAGCGCCACTACGGCCGGGCGATGGACATCGAGTGGGGCAAAGACGGTCTCGATGGCCAGATCTACATCCTGCAAGCGCGCCCCGAGACGGTCAAGAGCCAGTCCGCCGGCCAGGTGGAGCTGCGCTACCAACTCAAGGGCCAGGGCGCGGTGCTGGCCACGGGGCGCGCCATCGGGCAGAAAATCGGCACCGGGCCGGTGCGCTTGGTGCAGCACATCAGCGAGATGGACCAGGTGCAGCCCGGCGACGTGCTGGTGACCGACATGACCGACCCGAACTGGGAGCCGGTGATGAAGCGCGCCAGCGCCATCGTCACCAACCGCGGCGGGCGCACCTGCCACGCCGCCATCATCGCGCGCGAGCTCGGCATTCCGGCTGTGGTTGGCTGCGGCGACGCCACCGAGGTGCTCAAGGACGGCACCCTGGTGACCGTGAGCTGCGCCGAGGGCGACACCGGCCACATTTACGACGGCCTGCTGGAGACCGAAATCTCTGAAGTGCAGCGCGGCACCATGCCCGAGCTCGACCTGAAGATCATGATGAACGTGGGCAACCCGCAGCTGGCTTTCGACTTTGCCCAGATTCCCAACGCCGGCGTGGGGCTGGCGCGGCTCGAGTTCATCATCAACAACAACATCGGCGTGCACCCGAAGGCGATCCTCGACTACCCGCAGATCGACCCCGACCTGAAGAAAGCGGTCGAATCCGTGGCCCGCGGCCACGCCAGCCCGCGCGCGTTCTACGTCGATAAAGTGACCGAGGGCGTGGCGACCATCGCCGCTGCCTTCTGGCCCAAGCCGGTGATCGTGCGCCTGAGCGACTTCAAGAGCAACGAGTACCGCAAACTGGTGGGCGGCAGCCGCTACGAGCCCGACGAAGAAAACCCGATGCTGGGCTTCAGGGGCGCGGTGCGCTACCTGAGTGCCGACTTTGGCGAGGCCTTTGCCATGGAGTGCGAGGCCATCCGGCGCGTGCGCGAGCCCATGGGGCTGGACAACGTGCAGGTGATGGTGCCCTTTGTGCGCACCCTCAAGCAGGCCGAGCAGGTGGTGGAGTTGCTGGCCAGCTTTGGTTTGAAGCGCGGCGTCAACGGCCTCAAGCTGATCATGATGTGCGAAATACCTAGCAACGCCATTTTGGCCGAGCAGTTTTTGCAGTATTTTGACGGCTTTTCGATCGGCTCCAACGACCTGACCCAGCTCACCTTGGGGCTGGACCGCGATTCTGGGCTCGAGCTGCTGGCGCAGGACTTCGACGAACGCGACCCGGCGGTGACGGCGCTGATCGCGCAAGCCATTCAGGCCTGCCGCGCACAGGGCAAGTACATCGGCATCTGCGGCCAAGGCCCGAGCGACCACCCCGACTTTGCGCGCTGGCTGCTGCAGCAGGGCATCGGCTCGATCTCGCTCAACCCCGACACCGTGATCGAGACTTGGAAGCAGTTGGCGCAGTGAGGGGGCTTTAGCCGCTCATGGTGGGGGGGCGAGAGCCGCCCCTACCCGGCCCCTCGCCTAGTGCTTGGGCTGTGGTGCCCGCAGCAGCGCGGCGATGGGTTGCAGATCGTCGGCGCTGAGCACGCCGCTGGCTTGGCGCAGGCGCAGGGTGCCCAGCAGCACCTCGTAGCGGGCGCGCGCCAGCTGGGTTTTGGTGTCAAAGAGCTGGCTTTGGGCGTTGAGCACGTCGAGGTTGATGCGCACCCCAACCTCGAGGCCGAGCCGGTTGGCATCCAGCGCGCTCTGGCTGGAGGCTTGCGCGGCTTGCAACGCCTGCACCTGCCCGATGCCGGAGGCCACACCGAGGTAGGCGCTGCGCGTGGCTTGGGTGACGCTGCGCTGGGCTGCGTCGAGCTCGGCACGGGCGCGGGTGTGCAGGGCCACGGCTTCTTCGATGCGGTTTTGCAGCGCACCGCCGCTGTAGAGCGGCAGGTTGAACTGGATGCCGACGCTGGCATCGCGCTGGCGCACGTGGCCGCTGGCCGGCTGTGCCGGGTTGGGGCTGCGGGCAAGCTGGAGCTGGGCCGTGGCATCGACGGTGGGGCCGCGCGCGGCCTGCGCCCGCTGCACCTCGAGTGCGGCGATCTGCAAGCCGGCCTCGGCCTGGCGCAGCAAGGGGTGCGCGGTTTGCGCGCGCTCGACCCAACTGGGCAGGGCGGTGGTGGGCGATGCTGCAGGGGAGGAGGTAGCAGCGGGTGTGGTGCCTAGGCCGGCGGCTGGGGTGGTGGCGGTAGCAGCAGGGGCACCGGGCAAACCCGGCAGCGCGGGCAGGGCCACGCCTTCGGGCAGGTGCCACGGGCGCACCGGGCTGCGGCCGACCAGTTGCTCGAGCGCGAGCTGGTTCACCTGCAGCTCGTTGGCGGCGGCGATCTGCTGCGCGCGCACGAGGTCGAAGCGCGCCTGCGCCTCGCGCACGTCGGTGACGGTGGTGGCGCCGACTTCGAACATGCGCCGGGCGGCGGCGAGCTGCTCGGCCACGGCTTGCTGTTGCGCTTCGATGAAGCGCAGCCGGTCTTGCGCCGCCAGCACGTCGAAGGTGGCTTGGGCGGTGCGCACGATCAGGTCTTGCTCAGCGCTTTGCAAGCGCGCCTGCGCCGCCTGCAAGGCCCATTGCGCCTGTTGCAGCGCCAGTTGGTTGGCCGGGCGAAACAGCGGCTGGCTGGCGCCCAAGGTGAGCTGCTGCTGGTTGAGCAGGCGGTCGGGCCCGGGCAGGCTGCTGTCGCGGTGCGTCCAAGAAGCGCCGCCGCTCAAAGCCACGCTGGGGCGCACGCCGGCTTGGGCTTGGGCGGCGCGGGCGCGGTCGGCCTCAAATTGGGCAAGTGCGGCCTCAAAACTGGCGTCGTGGGCGCGTGCGGCGGCAAAGAGCTCGGGTAGGTTCTGGGCTTGGGCGCTGCCTAGCGCAAACAATCCGGCCAGCAAGCCAGCCAAGGCGCAGGCCACCGGCGCCCGTTTAAATGCGCTAGAGCGGGCGCGCCGCAGGGGGTTCTTCATGGCTAGGGGCGGATCAAAACTGGAAACGCGGGGCTTCGGGGAAGCCGCGCAGTCGCGGGGCCACGGTGTCCCACGGCTGCTCGGTGTAGTAGCTGGCCGGGCCGGTGCGGCGCACCAAGGTGGCGCGCATGATCGGCTCTTGACCGACGATGGCAAACAGGCGCCCGCCGGTCTTAAGCAAGGCCAGCAGATCAGCGGGCACCTCGGCCACCGAGCCGCTGAGCACAATCGCATCGTAGGGGGCGTTGCTGCCGCAGGCGGCGCAGCGCTGGGCGGCGGCGTCGGCGCAGCGCACCTCGACGTTGTCGATGCCGGCGGCGTGCAGCTTCTGGCGCGCCTGCTCGGCCAGCGCCGGGTCGATCTCCAGGCTCAGCACGCGCGCGCTCAGGCGGCCCATGAGTGCGGCCATGTAGCCGGAGCCAGTGCCGATTTCGAGCACGGTGTCGGTGTCTTGCAGGGCCAGATCTTGCAGCGCACGGGCTTCGATCTTGGGTGCCAGCATGCACGCTCCTTCGACCGCCGGCTGGCACAGCGGGATTTCAACGTCGGCCAGCGCCAGCGAGCGGTAGGGGGCGGGGGCGAAATCTTCGCGCTTGAGCTGGCCCAGCAGCTGCAACACCCGCGCATCGAGCACCTCCCAAGGCCGAATCTGCTGTTCGATCATGTTGAAGCGGGCTTGTTCGAAGTCGAAGGCGGGTAGGGCGGGGCTCATGGCAGACTCCAAGGGGGCAGAGGGTAAGTTTGCAGGCGATTTTAGCGGACGGTCTGCAAGGGCTCTCGAGCGTTGTTCAATGCCCGGCCCCAGGTGCAGCCCCGAGCAATGCAGTCCCGAGCAGCTGGCGCAAGCGGTACAGCGCCTCGAGTGCCTCGCGCGGGCTCAAGGCGTCGGGGTCGAGCGCAGCCACGGCTTGCTCGAGGGCGCTTGGGGGCAGCGCAGCGGCGACCTCGGGTGCTGGAGGCTGCGCGTCTGGGGTCTGCGCGTTGTCCCAGGGCTCGGCGGCTTCGAAGGCGGCGCTGGGCGCGGGGGCAAACAGGTCGAGCTGCGCCTGCGCCGCCGCGCTGTGCGCCTCGAGCGCGTGCAAGAGCTGGCGCGCGTGCTGCAGCACGGCGGCGGGCACACCGGCCAGCCGCGCCACCTGCACGCCGTAGCTGCGGCTGGCTGGGCCAGGCTCGATCTGGTGCAAAAACACGATCTCGCGCCCGTTTTCGACCGCGCTCACGTGCACGTTGAGCGCGGCGGCGTGCTCGGCCGGGAAGCTGGTGAGCTCGAAGTAGTGGGTGGCAAACAGGGTGCAGGCGCGCACCTTGTCGTGCAGGTGGCTGGCGATGGCGCTGGCCAGCGCCAGGCCGTCAAAGGTCGAGGTGCCGCGGCCGATCTCGTCCATCAGCACCAGGCTGTGCGCGCTGGCGCGATGCAGGATCTGTGCCGCCTCGCTCATCTCGACCATGAAGGTGGACTGGGCGTTGGCCAGATCGTCAGCGGCCCCGATGCGGGTGTGGATGGCGTCCAGCGGCCCCAAGCGGCAGCGCTGCGCCGGCACGTAGCTGCCCATGCTGGCCAGCAGCGCGATCAGCGCCACCTGGCGCATGTAGGTGGATTTGCCGCCCATGTTGGGGCCGGTGACGATCTGCAAGCGCGCCTTGGGGCCGAGCACGGTGTCGTTGGGGGTAAAGGCGGTGTGGCTCTCTGCCAGCCGCGCCTGCACCACCGGGTGGCGGCCGGCACGGATTTCGATGCCGGGCTCGAGGCTGAACTCGGGCGCGCACCAGTCCAGCGTGAGCGAGCGCTCGGCCAGCGCGCACAGGGCGTCGAGCGTGGCCAGCGCGCGCGCCAGTTCGGTCAGCGCGCTCAAATGCGGCTGCAGCTGCTCCAGCAGCGCCTCGTAGAGCCATTTCTCGCGCGCCAGGGCGCGCTCTTGGGCGCTGAGCACCTGGTCTTCAAAGGCCTTGAGCTCTGGGGTGATGAAGCGCTCGGCGTTTTTCAGGGTCTGGCGGCGCCGGTAGTCGGTGGGCACCCGATCGAGCTGGCCTTGGGTGATTTCGATGTAAAAGCCGTGCACCTTGTTGTACTGCACGCGCAGGTTGGCGATGCCGCTGCGCGCGCGCTCGCGCGCTTCGAGCTCGAGCAAAAAGGCGTCGCAGTTGGACTGCAGGGCGCGCAAGCCATCGAGCTCGGCGTCGTAGCCGTGGTTGATCACGCCGCCTTCGCGCAGCTGCGCCGCCGGCTCAGGCAGCAGGGCGCGCTGCAGCAGGTCGGCGCAGCCGGGTGGCGGGATCAGGTGCTGCGCCACCCGTGTCAGTAGGGCTGAGAGGCTTTCATGCCCGCCTTGACGCGCCAAGCTCAATTGCCTCTCAGCCTCTGATTCGGCCTCCGGGGCGGTGCGATCCGGCTGCGGCACCGCGCTGCCTTGCAGCAGTTGCGCCAGCGCGGCGGCGCGCTGCAGCGTCTGCGTCAGGCCAGCCAGCTCGCGCGGGCGCACCTGGCGCAGCGCCAGCCGTGCCGCGATGCGCTCCACGTCGGCCGCGCCGGCCAGCGCTTGGCGCAGTGGCTGCTGCAGGTGCGCGCGCAGCACGCCGATGGCTTGCAGGCGCTCAAGGGCCGGGGCGCGGTTGCGTGGCGGCTCCAGCAGCCAGCGCCGCAGCAGCCGGCTGCCCATGCTGGTCTGGCAGCTGTCGAGCAGCGCAAACAGCGTCGGGCTGGGTTCGCCGCGCAGGGTCTGCGTCAGCTCCAGGTTGCGCCGGGTGCTGGGGGGCAGCTCGATCAGTTCGTCGGGCCGCGCCACGCGCAGGGTGGCCAGGTGCGCCAGCGCCCGCCCTTGGGTGTGCTCGGCATAGTCCAGCAGCGCCGAGGCGGCCGCATGGGCCAGCGGCAAATCCTGCGCGCCCCAGCCGGCCAGGCTGGCGGCCTGCAACTGCGCGCACAGCTTGCGCAGCCCCAAGGCGCTATCGAAGGCCCAGGCCGGGCGCGCTGCCAGGCTCAGGCGTGCTGGCCCGGCCGCGCCCGTGCCTCCTGCCAGAGCCGGCCACTGGCGCTGCAGCTCCTGCAGCTCGCGGGTGCTGGAATCGGCCAAGTCGGCGCTGTAGAGCAGCTCGCTGGGCCCGATGCGCACCGCCCAAGTGGGCAGCTCGTCGCTGCGGCACTGCGCCAGCTGCAGCTCGCCCAGCGTCAGGTTGAGCCACGCCAGGCCCAGCGTCTGGCGCGGCCCCCAGTGCAGCGCCAGCAGCACCGGCTCGGCTTTGTCGGGAAGCAGCTCGGCCTCGGTCAGGGTGCCGGGCGTGAGCACGCGCAGCACCTGGCGCTCGACCGGCCCCTTGGCCGTGGCCGGGTCGCCCACTTGCTCGCAAATGGCCACCGACTCACCGTGCTTGAGCAGCCGCGCCAGGTAGTTTTGCGCCGCATGAAAGGGCACGCCGGCCATGGGGATCGGCTCGCCGGCCGAGTGGCCGCGCCGTGTCAGGGTGATGTCGAGCAGGCGCGCGGCCTTGTGCGCGTCTTCGTAAAACAGCTCGTAAAAATCGCCCATGCGGTAAAACAGCAAGGCGTCGGGGTGCTGGGCCTTGAGCGCGAGGTACTGGCGCATCATGGGCGTGTGCGTGCTGAGCTCGGCGGCGCTGGGGGCTGTGGCGGCTGTGCTGGCCGATGCGCTGGATGCGCCGGGCTTAGTCGAGGCGTCGGCGGCGCTGGCGGCGCTGGCGGCGCTGGCGGCGCTAGCGGCGCTGGCGGCCAAAGGGTGGGGGGTGCTCATGGGGGCCGATTTTGCCTGCAAGCGTGCGCGGCCAGGGCTGGGCGGCGCTGCGTAGGCAGACCCGTGAGCCAGGCCCGACTTGCGGCCGTGGCTGCAGAGTGGGGTGTTGTCGCACTTGCTTGGACGCTGCCCCGCAGGATGTGTAAGATATTCACCATGCAAGAATTGATTCCTCCTCACCCCGCCTGCCGCAAGTGTCAAGACCGTCCGCCACTGGACTTTGATTTCAGCATGGCTTTTCAGCCCATCGTCGATGTGCGCACGCAGCAGGTCTATGCCTACGAAGCCTTGGTAAGGGCACAAGCTGGCGGCTCGGCGGCCGAGGTGCTGGATCGTGTCAACGACGACAACCGCTACTTTTTTGATCAGACTTGCCGCGTCAAGGCGGTCGAATTGGCTGCTCGCTTGGGGCTAACGGCGCGCCTGAGCATCAATTTTATGCCCAACGCGGTCTATGAGGCCGCCACCTGCATCCGTGCGACGTTGCAAGCGGCACAACAGTGCGGCTTTCCAACCCAGCAACTGGTTTTTGAAATCACCGAAAACGAACGCCTGGTCGATAAAGAGCACCTCAAGCGCATCATCAAAGAGTACAAACGCCAGGGCTTCAAGACCGCCATCGACGACTTTGGTGCCGGCTACTCGGGCCTGAACCTGCTGGCTGAGTTTCAGCCCGACCTGATCAAGCTCGACATGGACCTGACGCGCCACATCGACAGCGACCAAGTGCGCCAAGCGATCGTGCGCGGCATTTTGGGGGTCTGCCAGGCGCTGCAGATCGAGGTCGTGGCCGAAGGCATCGAGACCGTCGCCGAATTCGAGACTCTGCGCGGCATGGGTGTGCCCTACATGCAAGGCTATCTGTTTGCACGCCCGGCCTACGAGAAGCTGCCAGCGGTGCATTGGCCAGCGGGCTAGATGGCGCCGCTGGTTCCGCCTGCGTTCGCTGGAAGCCCTAAGTTGCTGGAAACCGAGATTCCTCGGGTCAGGCCGGGCTGGGTTTGGGCGCAGGTGGCGCAATCCGGCTATAGCCGTGCAGCAGGCTGACCATTTGGCCGTAGATGCGCGGGTTGGCGGCCAGACATTCGCCCTGTTCCAGAAAATCGGATTCGCCGCTGAAGTTGCCCACCAGACCGCCGGCTTCGGTCACCAGCAGCGCGCCGGCGGCCACGTCCCAGGGGCTCAGGCCGGTCTCGAAAAAGCCGTCGGCAAAACCAGCGGCCACGTAGGCCAGATCGAGCGCGGCCGAGCCGGGGCGGCGCACCCCGCGCACCTTGGGCATCACCTCGCCCAGCATCTGCATGAAGTGCGGCAGCGAGTCGCCGGGCCGGAACGGAAAGCCGGTGCTCACCAAGCAGTCGCTTAGCTGGGTGCGTTTGGCCACGCGGATGCGGCGCTCGTTGAGGTAGGCGCCGCGGCCGCGGGTGGCGGTGAACAGGTCGTTGCGTGTCGGGTCGTAGATCACGGCCTGCTCGAGCTTGCCGTGCACCTGCAGCGCAATGCTGACGCAATAGACCGGAAAGCCGTGGATGAAGTTGGTGGTGCCGTCGAGCGGGTCGATGATCCAGACGAAGGCGCGATCGCGCCCCTTGCCCTCGCGCCGGCCCGATTCTTCGGCCCACAGGCCGTGGTCGGGGTAGGCCTCGTGCAGGGTGGCGATGATGGCTTGCTCGGCCGCTTGATCAACTTCGGTGACGTAGTCGTTGGTCTGCTTGGCCGATACGCGCACCGCCTCGATGTCGAGCGCGGCGCGGTTGATCAGGTTGCCGGCTGCGCGCGCGGCCTTAATGGCCACATTGAGCATGGGGTGCAGGTGCGGAGAGGTCATGGTTGTGTAGGAGCGCAGGGTGGGGGCGCGATGGCCGCAGGAAGGGGGCCATTTTAGCGGGCTGGGGCTGGGGAGGTGGGGCCAGCCTGTGCGGCGCGGCGCGGGCCTTGGCTGGGGTAGGGGCTGGGGCGCTGGGGGCAGCCGGCCTCATGCCGTCCGCTGCGCGGCCAGAAATCGGCCAACTGCCCCCAGCGCCCCAGCCCCGCGAGATTGGTCAGTTGCCCCCAGCGCCCCAGCGCCATGAGATTGATCAGTTGCCCCAGCGATGAACAATGGATAACGCCCAGTGTCTATGCAATCGTCGGGGATGCGACTGCTAGCTACGCAGGGATATCATCGGGGCGTTGTGGCCGCCAAGGTTGCACCACACCAGCCGCACCGCAGCGGCGGCTCATGGACAATCCGGGTTCAACCCGTCCACCCCCCCTAGAGTCCATGCGCAACCAGCCGATCGTCAGCCGTTTCATTTTGATCGAGCCCAGCCACGCTGGCAATGTGGGCGCGGTGGCGCGGGCGCTCAAGGTGATGGGCTTTGCCGATCTGGTGCTGGTGCGGCCGCGCTGGGCCGATGTGTTGCAGCGCCCCGAGGCGCTGGAGCGCGCCAGCGGTGCCGCCGACGTGCTGGCGGCAGCGCGGGTGTGTGCCACGCTCGACGAGGCCTTGGGCGGCATCACGCACCTGTGCGCCACCGCCATGACGGCGCGCGACTTTGGCCCGCCCACTCTGGCCCCGCGCGAGCATTTAGGCGCTTGGGTGCAGGCGCAGCGGGCTGCGCCCGCCGCGGCGCACGGGGTGGCGTTTGTCTTTGGCCCCGAGCGCTATGGCCTGAGCAACGGCGACGTGTACCGCTGCCACGCCAGCCTGCGCATCCCGACCTCTCCCGGCTACGGCTCGCTCAACCTGGCTGCTGCGGTGCAGCTGATCGCCTACGAGTGGCGGCTGGCTTTGGGTGGATTTGAGCCTCACACCAACGACCGCGCCGGCGACCGTGCGCACGATCGCGCCGGACAACATACCGATGATCGCGCCATAGATCACACCGACGACCGCCCCGATCAGCTCCCCGGCGCTCCCGCGCCGACACCGCGCAACGCCGCCGACACCCCCGCCGACGCCGCCACCGTGGCCGCGGCGCTGGCGCATTGGCAAGAGGCGCTGGTGGCGCTGCAATACCTCGACCCAGCCGCCCCCAAAAAACTGCTGCCGCGCCTGCAGCAGTTGCTCAACCGGGCCCAGCCCACGCTGGCCGAAATCCATATTTTGCGCGGGGTGGCGCGCGCGGTGTTGCGTTTGGCGCAAGCCAAAGGGTAGACTGCGCGGCTATGTTTGCCCGACTCAAGTCCGACCTCGATTGCATTTTGGAGCGCGACCCGGCGGCGCGTTCGCGCTGGGAGGTGCTGACCTGCTACCCCGGCTTGCATGCGCTGCTGCTGCACCGCATCGCGCACCGGCTGTGGGGCCGGGGCTGGAAATGGCTGGCGCGCTGGCTGGCGCACTGGAGCCGCTGGCTCACCGGCATCGAAATCCACCCCGGCGCGCAGATCGGTGCACGCGTGTTCATCGACCACGGCATGGGGGTAGTGATCGGCGAGACGGCCGAAATCGGCGACGGTTGCACCATCTACCACGGCGTCACGCTGGGCGGGGTGGCGCTGCACAAGGGAGCCAAGCGGCACCCGACGCTGGGGCGCGATGTGGTGATTGGGGCCGGCGCCAAGGTGCTGGGCGGCTTTGTGGTGGGCGACGGCGCGCGCGTGGGCAGCAACGCGGTGCTGACCAAGGCCGTGCCGCCCGGGGCCACGGCGGTGGGCAACCCGGCGCGCATCATCTTGGCCCAAGCCGACGCCCGGCGCGAGGAGCAGGCCGCGAAGCTGGGTTTTTCGGCCTACGGCATCACGCAAAACGACGACCCGCTCAGCCAAGCGCTGCGTGGCCTGGTCGACAGCGCCGCCAGCCAAGAGCACCAGATCGCCCTGTTGTGGCAGGCCATCGAAAAGCTGTCCTGTGCCAAAGCGCCGGGTTTACCGCCCGATGCCGCCAAGGTGGAGCACTTTGAGTTGAAGAAATTCAACGACCTGGTGGGCAAGTGACGGTGGCCAGCGGTGGGTACTGGGTGATCGGCCTGTGCGCCGATTGGTGCCATGTGTGTCGGGGCATGAAGCCCGACTTCGACCAGATGCCGCGCCTGTTGCCCGACGCCCGGTGGGTCTGGTTGGACATCGAAGACCACGACGACCTGTTGGGCGATCTGGACATCACGACCTTCCCCACCTACCTGATCGCTTCGGACGAAGGCATCCACCTGCTGGCGCCAGGTCCGACCAAGGCCGATGCCTTGGCGCGCTTTGTGGCGCCTTACCTGCGCCAAGCGGTGGCCCCGATGGCGCACGACGAAATGCTGTGGCAACTGCTGGGCCGGGTGCGCGAACGCGCCAGCCCGTGACAGGCCGGCCGCCCCGATTTCAACCCTGGGCCGGTGATCGGATCGCGTTTTTCGGGCGGAACACCTGGCACACCGCGTCGTCCGCTTCCAGGTAAGGTCCACCGATCAGGTCGACGCAATACGGCACGGCGGCAAAAATACCGGGCACCAGCGTTTGGCCCTCGGCGTCTTTCAGGCCCTCCAGCGTTTCAGCAATGCTCTTGGGCTGGCCCGGCAGGTTGATGATCAGCGCTTGGTCGCGGATCACCGCCACTTGGCGCGACAGGATGGCCGTGGGCACGAATTGCAGGCTGATCTGGCGCATCTGCTCACCAAAACCGGGCATTTGCTTGTGCGCCACGGCCAGCGTGGCCTCGGGCGTGACGTCGCGCCTGGCGGGCCCGGTGCCACCGGTCGTCAGCACCAGGGCGCAACCCGCGTCCACCAGCTCGATCAGCGTCTGGCTGATGACGGCCTGCTCGTCGGGGATGAGCCGGGCATCGAAGGTGATGGGGTTTTTCAGGGCGCGGGTGAGCCAGTCCTGCAGGGCGGGCAGGCCCTTGTCCTCATAGACGCCGGTGCTGGCGCGGTCGCTCACCGACACCAGCCCGATGCGCACCGGCTCCAGCGCGCTCATGCGGCCTCCAGCGGTTGCGCGGGGGCCGCAGCGGCAGGGTCGGGCGGTGGCTCTAGGCCGGCGCGCACCAGCTGGTAGATTTCGCGGTAGCTTTTGCCCTGGCGTGCGGCTTTGCCGGCGGGTGCAGCGCCCGGCTCGGCGGCGCGCTGCGACTGCGCGTCTTTGCGCGCCTGCCGGATGAGGGTGCGCAGGTGTTGCAAGTCGGTGTCTGGGGCGATCTGCAGCCAGGCGCTCAGCGCCTCGTCGTCGGTCAGCAGGCGCTCGCGCCACTGCTCGGCCTGGTGCAGGCGCAGGGTGTCGGCGGCGCTGCCTTGGTGCTGCTCGGCCAGCGCCTGCTCGACCGCTTCCACGGTGGCGGCGTCGAGCCGGCGCATGAGCTTACCGACGTACTGGATCTGGCGCCGGCGGCCTTCAAAGTCGCTGATGCGCCGCGCCTCGGCGAGGGCGTCGAGCAGAATGCCGGGCAAAGCCAACCGGTCGAGCAAGCCGCTGCGCAAGCCCAGCAGCTGCTCGCCCAGCTGCTGCAGGTGTTCGCTGTGTTTTTTGAGGTCGGTCCTGCTGGCCTCGGTGTCGCCTTTGAGTTCGCGCTTGAGTTCAAGGTCCAGTTCGCTGCCTGCAGCGACGAAGTGGCCTTTGACGAAGTAGCCTTTGGTGGGTTTGCGTGCCATCCGGCTATCATAGCGCCCAGCATGAAAAAATCCCGATCTACTGGGCCCACCTCCGGCCCAAATAGCCCAACAGGCACAAATAGCCCGGCTGGCCCGCACACCCCCTCTGCCCCCGAAGCGGGTTTTCAGTACCACCGGCAGCAGTTTGAGGCCTTGGCCGATCTGGCATTGCAGCACGCCAAGCAGCTCGGGGCCGCCGATGCGGCGGTCGAGGTCTCGGAAGGCGCGGGCCTCAACGTCTCGGTGCGCATGGGCGAGCTAGAAAACGTGGAGCGCAACCGCGACAAGTCGCTCGGCGTCACGGTCTATTTGGGGCAGCGCCGCGGCAACGCCTCCAGTTCCGACTTCAGCCCGCAGGCCATCCGCCAAGCCGTGCAGGCCGCTTACGACATCGCCCGCTACACCGCCGAAGACCCGGCGGCGGCCCTGCCCGACGAGCAGGACGTGGCCCGCGACGCCCCCGAGCTGGAGCTGTTTCACCCTTGGGCCATCGACGCGCAGCAGGCGCAGCAACTGGCGCTGCGCTGCGAGGCGGCGGCGCTGCAAACCAGCAAACACATCCGCAACAGCGAAGGCGCGGCGGTGTCGGCGCAGCAGTCGCACTTCTACGCCGAGCACATGCGCGGCGGCGAGCGCGGGCGTGCGGGCATTTTTCGCGGCGGCTACGCCAGTTCGCGCCACAGCCTGTCGGTGAGCCCGATCGCCGGCAAGGGCGCGCAGATGCAGCGCGATTACTGGTACAGCTCGATGCGCAGCCCGCACGATTTGGCCAGCCCCGAAGCGGTGGGGCGCTACGCCGCCGAGCGCGCGCTGGCGCGGCTGGCACCGCGCAAAATCGCCACCACCGAATGCCCGGTGCTGTTTGAGTCGCCGCTGGCGGCAGGGCTGCTGGGGGCCTTTGTGCAGGCCATCAGCGGCGGCGCGCTGTACCGCAAAACCAGTTTTTTGCTCGACAGCCTGGGCCGCCAGGTGTTCCCCGAGCACATCGATTTGCACGAAGACCCGTGGGTGGTGCGCGGCAAAGGCAGCGCCCCGTTCGACAGCGAAGGCGTGCAAACGCAGGCCCGCGAGGTGCTGAGCGGCGGCTGCGTCAAGGGTTATTTTCTGAGCAGCTACTCGGCGCGCAAGCTCGGCATGCGCACCAGCGGCAACGCGGGCGGCTCGCACAACCTGTACCTGCGCAGCCGCCTGACGCAGCCCGAAGACGATCTGCCGGCCATGCTGCGCCGGCTCGGCACCGGCTTGTTCGTCACCGAACTGATGGGGCAGGGCGTGAACTACGTCACCGGCGACTACTCGCGCGGCGCCAGCGGCTTTTGGGTGGAAGGTGGCGCCATCGCCTACCCGGTGCAAGAGATCACCATCGCCGGCAACCTCAAAGACATGTTTCTGGGCCTGCAGGCGATCGGGGCCGACGAGTTTGCCTTTGGCTCCAAAAACGTGGGCTCGGTGCTGATCGAGCGCATGAAGGTCGCGGGCACCTGATTGCCGCTGCTGGCGCTGCGCCGGCGTTGAGCTGGGTGGGTTAAACCGGCAGCGCGGCGGTCACCACCGGCGCGCCCCACAGGCGCGAGATCAGTTCCGAGGCATGGGCGCGGTCGCCGCTGCTCCAAAAATGCGTGCAGCCTGCGCCTGGTAGGGTCTGGGCCGCAGCAATCGGCGTGGTACCCGGCGTGGTACCTAGCGCAGCGTTCGACGCAGCAGCCGGCAAGCGGCGCAGCAGCTCGCGCGCCACGGCGGCTGCCGGGTCCAGCACCTGCACGCCGGGGCCGGCGTGTTGCTCGATCAGCGGGCGCAAAAAGGGGTAGTGGGTGCAGCCCAGCACCAGCACATCGGCCCCTTGTGCCAGCAGCGGATCGAGGCAGGCAGCCACCGCCGCCCTAGAGGCGGGGCCATCGAGCTCACCGCGCTCCACCAGCTCAACCCAGCCCGGGCAGGCTTGGGTCAGCACCCGCACCGGCCCGGCGTGGGCCGCGATCAGGCGTGCCAAGCCCGGGCTGTGCACGGTGTTGTGGGTGGCGAGCACGCCCACGGTGCCGCTGCGCGTGGCAGCCACGGCGGGCTTGACAGCCGGCTCGATGGCCACCAGCGGCAGCTGCGGGAAGCGCTGGCGCAGCGCTTGGATCGACAGGCCGGTGACGGTGTTGCACGCCACCACCACCGCTTGCACCGGCTGCGCCGCCAAAAATTCGATGATGCGCTCAGCGCGCGCCTGCACCTGCTGCGCCGCCTTGTCGCCGTAGGGGGCATGGCCCGAATCGGCCACGTAGCGCAGCGCCTGCGCCGGCAGCAGCGCGCGGATTTCGCGCAGCACCGACAAGCCGCCGACGCCGGAGTCGAACACGCCCACGGCGGCACCGGCGTCGCCGTGTGGCAGGGCTGGGGCGGCTGGAGGGTGCGGCGGCAAGGTTGGCATGGGGGGTGAATGCTGGGCGAATGTTGGGGAAATTTTGGGCCAATGTTGGGGAAATAGGGCGCGAATTCGAGGCGAGTGGCGCGGGTGCGGCGGCCGGGCGAGTGGGGCTGGTGGGCCAGGAGCCACGTCCTGCGGGTCTGCCAAGCAAAGCAGCCCGCCAAAGCAAGCTCTAGCGGGCTGTTGTCGGGCTGTTGTCCGGTGCCCCAAGTGGGGCGGCCTGATCAGTACATGCGTTTGGGCAGTTGCATCGAGCGCACGCGCTTATAGTGGCGCTTGACGGCGGCTGCCTTCTTGCGCTTGCGCTCGGCGGTGGGTTTTTCGTAGAACTCGCGTGCGCGCAAGTCGTTGAGCAGGCCCAGTTTTTCGATGGTGCGCTTGAAGCGGCGCAAAGCGACATCAAAAGGTTCGTTGTCTTTAACGCGGATGGTGGTCATTAGCCAAAAGTTTCCAGGATTGCGCCGCGTCGGTTCTAGGGCAAGATCGAGCCCCTAGGCCGCGCTGCAAAAATTTTTCCCCGTCTGGTGGTGGATCAAGGCCGACGGGGGGTTGCCAGCAAAGCTTGGAATTATATGCATCTGCGCCAGGCTTGGGAAGGGCTTGGTGTGTTTTCGGCGCTACAGTGCGTTTGCAGGAGGCAGTTTGGATGTTTGAATCGGCAGAAATCGGGCACCGGGTCGATAAAGAGCGCTGGAAGCAGGAGTCGGCGCGCCTGCGCCAGGCGCTGTTGCAAGCCCAGTACCGGCTGCTGCATGAGGCGCACACGGCGGTGCTGATTTTGGTCAACGGCGTCGATGGCGGTGGCCGCGGCGAGACCGTGAACACGCTCAACGAGTGGATGGATCCGCGCCACATCCGCACCGAAGCTTTTGGCCCGCTCACGCCCGAAGACCGCAAGCACCCCGAGATGTGGCGCTTTTGGCAGGTGTTGCCGCCCAAGGGCCGCATCGGGATTTTTTTCGGCTCCTGGTACACCGACCCGGTGTACTCTTACGCTAGGGGCGGCGAGCCCCACGACCGCTTCGTGCAGCGGCTGGAGCGCATCCGCCAGTTTGAGCGCATGCTGGTTGCCGAAGGGGTGGTGCTGGTCAAGCTGTGGTTTCACTTGTCCAAAAAAACGGCCAGGGAGCGCTTCAAAGCCCTGCAATCCGACCCCAAAACCGCTTGGCGCGTCACGCCCCAAGAAAAAAACAACCTCAGGCACTACGACCGCTTCATCGAGGTGAGCGACGAGGCGCTGCGCAAGACCAGCATCGGTGAGGCCTCGTGGCTGGTGATCGACGGCAGCGACCCAGCCTACCGCACCCTGAGCGCCGCGCAGCACCTGCTGCAGGCGATGCAGACGGCGCTCGCCCGCCCAGTGGCCGCCGGCGAGGCTGCGCCGGCCATCGCAGCCGCTGCCGACCGGGTGTTGCACCAGCCACCCTTTCTGGCGCTCGACGACCGCAGCCTGCTCAAGGCACAAGATTACACGCGCAGCCTCAAGCGCAGCGTTTATGAAGACGAACTCGAACACTGGCAAGGCAAGCTGGCCTTGCTCAGCCGCGACGCGCGCATGCAAAAACGCGCGCTGGCGCTGGTGTTCGAGGGCATGGACGCGGCCGGCAAGGGCAGCACCATCCGGCGCGTCACGCAGGCGCTGGATGCGCGCTTTTACCGCGTGGTGCCGGTTGCGGCCCCGAACGAAAACGAACGCGCCCAGCCCTACCTGTGGCGCTTTTGGCGCTACATCCCGGCGCTCGGGCGCGCGGTGATCTTTGACCGCTCGTGGTATGGCCGGGTGCTGGTCGAGCGCGTCGAAGGCTTGTGCGCTCCGGCTGACTGGCTGCGCGCCTACGGCGAGATCAACGAGTACGAAGAGGAGCTGAGCGACGCCGGGGTGGTGATCGTCAAGTTCTGGCTCGCCATCACGCCCGAGGAACAGCTGCGCCGTTTTCGCGAGCGCGAGCAAACGCTGTACAAAAACTTCAAGATCACGCCAGACGACTGGCGCAACCGCGAAAAATGGCCGCAGTACGAGCGCGCGGTCGAGGAGATGATCGACCGTACCTCGACCCAAGTCGCGCCGTGGCACATCGTGGCCAGCGACAACAAACACTGGAGCCGCATCGAGGTCTTGCGCCACCTGTGCCGGCGGATGGAGGCGGCGCTGGGGCGGGTGGCGTGATGGTCTACGCGCAGGACTGGTCTGCGCTCACAGCCACTCAAGCCGGCGCTTGCTGCCCGCCGCTGCAGCGCCGGTGGCCGGCGAGGTCGAGCCGGTGCGTCACGCTCTGGTAGCCGTGCGTGCGCAGCAGGGCGGCCACGGCGTCGGCCTGATCCCAGCCGTGTTCGAGCAACAGCCAGCCACCGGGCTGCAGGTGGGCGCGGGCGCTGGCGATGATTTCACGCAGGTCGTCTAGGCCATCGGGCCCGGCCACCAGCGCCTGCTGCGGCTCGTGGCGCAAGGCGGGCAGGTGCGGGTCGGCGGCGCGGATGTAGGGCGGGTTGGACACGATCAGCCCCAGCGCGGCTGGGGGCGTGTGCGGCTCGTCTAGAGGGGGCAGGGCGCTACCTGGGTCTGCTTGGGCTGGCGGGGAGCCAGCCGCTTTCGGCCAGCCGCGCAGCCAGTGGCCGTGGCGCAAGCGCAGCGGCAGGCGCAGCCGCGCGGCGTTGGCGCGCGCCACCTCTAGGGCATCGAGGCTGGCGTCGAGCGCCCACACTTGGGCCAGCGGCCGCTGCTGTTGCAGCGCCAGCGCGATGGCGCCGCTGCCGGTGCCCAGATCGAGCACCGGCACGGCCTGCCCCAGGGGCAGCAGCTCGAGCGCCCAGTCAACCAGGGTTTCGGTGTCGGGGCGCGGGTCGAGCACGCGCGCGTCGATCTGCAGCGCTAGGCCGTAGAACTCGCGTTGGCCGCTCAGGTAGGCCAGCGGCTCGCCGCCCAGGCGGCGCGCGCACAGGGCGTGGTAGCGCTGGGCGGCGGTGCTGGGCAAGGGCGCATCGCCATGCGCCAGCAGCCAGGCGCGCTCGTGCGGTTGGCGCCCGAGGGCGTGCAGCAGCAGCAGCTGGGCTTCGAGCCGCGGCAGCCCGGCTCGCTGCGCGCTGTGGCAAGCGGCCTCGGCGCTGGTCGATTCGGTGCGGGCCGCTTCGGCGCTGGCCCCGGGCAGGCCGGTCACGCCAGCGCCCCGCGCTCGCTCTGGGCGGCGCGCTGCTCCAGTTCGCCCAGCAGCTCGGCGCCGCGCGCCAGCCGCAGTGCCTGCAGCACTTCGTCTAGGTCGCCCTCTAGGATTTGCCCCAACTTGTAGAGCGTGAGGTTGATGCGGTGGTCGCTCAGGCGCCCCTGCGGGTAGTTGTAGGTGCGGATGCGGTCGCTGCGGTCGCCGCTGCCGATCAGGCCCTTGCGCTCGGCGGCTTCGCGGCTGGCGCGTTCGCTGCGCTCTTTTTCCTGCAGGCGCGCTTGCAGCACCTGCAGCGCCTTGGCCTTGTTGCTGTGCTGGCTGCGCCCGTCTTGGCATTCGGCCACCAAGCCGGTGGGCAGGTGCACCACGCGCACGGCGGAGTCGGTTTTGTTGATGTGCTGGCCGCCGGCGCCGCTGGCGCGGAAGGTGTCGATGCGCAGCTCGGCCGGGTTGAGGGTGATGGCCTGCGTCGGGTCGGGCTCGGGCAGCACGGCCACGGTGCAGGCGCTGGTGTGGATGCGCCCTTGCGCTTCGGTGGCCGGCACGCGCTGCACCCGGTGCCCGCCAGATTCAAAGCGCAGCATGCCGTAGGCGCCGCGCCCCTCGAGGCGCAACACCAGCTCTTTGTAGCCCCCCAGCTCGGCCGGGGTTTCGCTCAGGGTTTCGACGCGCCAGCCCTGGCGCTCGGCAAAGCGGGTGTACAGGCGCGCCAGGTCGCCGGCAAAGAGCGCGGCCTCGTCGCCACCGGTGCCGGCGCGGATTTCGAGGAAGGCGTTGCGCACGTCGTCGGGGTCGCGTGGCAGCAGCAGGGTTTGCAGCTCGGCTTCGAGCTGCGCCAGCTCGGCTTGCAGTTGCGCCGCTTCGAGCTCTGCCAGCTCGGCCAGTTCGGGGTCGGGGTCTAGGCTCAGGCTGTGCGCATGCTGCAGCGCGGCTTCGCGCTCGAGGTAGCGCAGGTAGGGCTGCACCACGGCGTCGGCCTCGGCGTGCTCGCGGCTGAGCTGGCGAAAGCGCTCGCGGTCGGCCACGGCGTCGGGCGCGCCCAGCAGGGCGTCGAGTTCGTGCAGGCGCAGCCGCTGGCGCTCCAGCGTGTGGCGGATGAAGGGCTTCACAGGCGGTTCACAAGCGCACGGGGCCGCGCAGGAACAGGCGCGAGACCGCTTCGGCGGTGGCGGCGCGGGTGTGTTCGTCGCCGGCGTGCAGCTCGGCCAGCGGGCCGTGCAGCATTTTTTGCGTCAGGCCGCGCGCCAGCGCTTGCAGCACGGCCTCGGTGTCCTCGCCGCGCGCCAGCCGCTTGCGCGCCCGCTCCAGTTCGAGCGCGCGCCAGTCTTCGGCCTGCGCGTGCAGCTGGCCGATCAGCCCGACCACGCCCTGGGCCGGGTCGCGCTGCTGCAGCCAGTGCATGAAACCCTGCACGCCAGAGTCGATGATCGCTTCGGCCTGCGCCACCGCCGCCTGGCGCTGGCTTTTGCCGTTTTGCACCACGTGCGCGAGGTCATCGACGGTGTAGAGGTACACGTCGTCGAGCCCCTTGACTTCGGCCTCGATGTCGCGCGGCACGGCCAGATCGACCATGAACATGGGCCGGTGGCGGCGCTGCTTGAGCGCGCGCTCGACCGCCCCGAGCCCAATCAGCGGCAGGGTGGAGGCGGTGCAGCTGATCACGGCGTCGAACTCGTGCAGCCGGTTGGGCAAATCGGACAGCCGCAGCGTTTCGGCCCCGAAGCGGCTGGCGAGCTTTTCGCCGCGCTCCAGCGTGCGGTTGGCGATGGCCATCGAGAGCGGCTGCTTGGCGGCAAAGTGGGTGGCGGCGAGTTCGATCATCTCGCCGGCGCCGATGAACAGCACCCGGATCTGGTGCAAATCTTCAAACAACTGGCCCGCCAGGCGCACGGCGGCGGCGGTCATGCTGATGGACTGCGCGCCGATGGCGGTGCTGCTGCGCACCTGCTTGGCCACCGCAAAGGAGCGCTGAAACAACTGGTGCAGCGTGCGGCCGAGGGCGCCGGCTTGTTCGGCGGCGCGCACCGCGTCTTTCATCTGGCCCAAGATTTGCGGCTCGCCCAGCACCATCGAGTCGAGCCCGCTGGCGACGCGAAAGGCGTGCCGTGCTGCGGCGTCGTCGTGCAGCACGTAGGCGTGGTGCAGCAGCTGCTGTGGGCTCACACCGCCGGTGTCGGCCAGCCAGTGCAGGGTGGGTTCGAGCGCGGCCTGCTCGGCGGCGCAGTAGATTTCGGTGCGGTTGCAGGTCGAGAGCAGCGCCGCCTCGGGCCGCTGCGCCAAGCCGGCGCGAAAGCGCTGCAGGGTGGGGGGAAGCTGGTCGAGCGCGAACGCGAACCGACCGCGCACGTCGAGCGGCGCGGTTTGATGGTTGATTCCTAGCGCCCAAACTGCCATAAGGGCCGGATTATAAAATCGAAGCGGATTTGCCCCTAGTTTGCCCCTAGTTTGTTGCCCCTACAGCAGGCCTGCGTGGCCGCACCACCCCACATGAGCTTCTTCGACGGCCTGCTGCATCTGTTCCATTTCTTCCTGCCGGCCTTAGGCATGGCGGCGCTGCTGGCGCCGGCGCTGGTCTGGGGGCAGGGCGCGGGCAGCCGGCGCGGTTCGCGCTTCAAAAGCCTGCTGCTGGGCTGGCTTGCTTTGTCGGCGCTGGGCGCGCTGGTGCTGCTGGCCGGGCTGTGGTGGCACGGGCGCGACGGCCGCATGGCCACCTACGCGGCGCTGGTGGTGGCGCTAGGCTCGGCAGTGGCCTACTGGCGCTCGCGCTGACTTCAAGGTTGGCAGGGGCGGCAACGGCGGCATGGGGATCACCGCATACCCTTGCGCGGCGCAGGCACAGCGCCGCAATGCCGCCCGGTGCAGGAAGGCGCTGCGTTAATATCGGCAACCCAGCCTGACGCTTTGGCCCTTATGAACGCCCCGATCCCGATGCAGCAGCTGCTCGCCGCCGCCGACGTGCAGCCGCGACTGCGCGAAATCCCCTACAACTACACCTCGTTTTCCGACCGCGAGATCGTCATCCGGCTGCTCGGCGCGCGCGCTTGGGAGGTGCTCAACCAGCTGCGCCAGGAGCGCCACACCGGGCGCTCGGCGCGCATGCTCTACGAGGTGCTGGGCGACATTTGGGTGGTGCAGCGCAACCCCTACCTGCAAGACGACCTGCTCGACAACCCCAAACGCCGCAGCGCGCTGGTGCAGGCGCTCGAACACCGTTTGTGCGAGATCGAAAAACGCCGCCGCCCGCTCGAAGACGGTGCGCGCGACGCGCTGGTGGGCGAACTGCTGGCGGCCGCGCAGCAGGCGGTGCGCGAGTTCGAGCGCCGATTCGTGGATGTGGCCACCCTGCGCCAGCGCGTGGCCAAGGCGCTGCGCCGCCACACCGCACGCGACAACGTCAAGTTCGACGCCCTGAGCCGCGTCAGCCACGTCACCGACGCCACCGACTGGCGCGTCGAATACCCCTTGGTGGTGCTCACGCCCGACAGCGAGGCCGAAACCGCCGCCTTGGTGCGCGCCTGCTTCCAGCTCGGGCTGACATTGATTCCGCGCGGCGGTGGCACCGGCTACACCGGCGGCGCGGTGCCGCTGTGCTGGAACAGCGCCGTCATCAACACCGAAAAACTCGAAACCCTGAGCGCCGTCGAAATGACTGCGCTGCCCGGCGTGGCGCAGCCCGTGCCCACGATCTGGAGCGAGGCCGGCGTGGTGACGCAGCGCGTGGCCGACGCCGCCGAGCGCGCCGGTTTCGTGTTCGCTGTTGACCCCACCAGCGCCGAGGCCTCGTGCGTGGGCGGCAACATCGCCATGAACGCCGGCGGCAAAAAAGCCGTGCTCTGGGGCACCGCGCTCGACAACCTGGCCAGCTGGCGCATGGTCACGCCCGATGCCGAATGGCTGCAAGTCACGCGCCTAAACCACAACCTGGGCAAGATCCACGACGCCGAAATCGCCAGCTTCGAGCTGCAATACTTTGGCCCCGACGGCAAAACGCTGCTGCGCACCGAGCGCCTCGACATCCCCGGCGGCACCTTCCGCAAGGCCGGGCTGGGCAAAGACGTGACCGACAAGTTCCTTGCCGGCCTGCCCGGGGTGCAAAAAGAGGGTTGCGACGGCCTCATCACCAGCGCGCGCTGGGTGTTGCACCGCATGCCGGCGCACACCCGCACCGTGTGCCTCGAGTTTTTTGGCAACCCCAAAGACGCGGTGCCCAGCATCGTTGAAATCAAAGACTACCTCGACCGCCTGCAACGCAACGGCAGCGCGCAGCCGGTGCTGCTGGCCGGGCTCGAGCACCTAGACGACCGCTACCTCAAGGCGGTGGGCTACAGCACCAAGAGCAAGCGCGGCGGCCTGCCCAAGATGGTGCTGATCGGCGACGTGGTGGGCGACGACCCAGACGCCGTGGCGCACGCCACCAGTGAGGTGGTGCGGCTGGCCAATGGCCGCGCCGGCGAAGGCTTTGTCGCCGTGAGCCCCGAGGCACGCAAAAAGTTTTGGGCCGACCGCAAGAAAACCGCCGCCATCAGCCGCCACACCAACGCCTTCAAGGTCAACGAAGACGTGGTCATCCCGCTGGCGCGCATGGGCGAATACACGCTCGGCATCGAGCGCATCAACATCGAGCTGAGCCTGCGCAACAAGATTGAGCTGGCCGATGCGCTGCTGGCTTTCTTTGAGCGCGCCTCGCTGCCGCTGGGGCCGGTGGAAGACGCCGTCGACCGCCCCGGGCCGCAAGCGCAGCTCGAGCGCTCGCAACAGGCGCGGGCGCTGATCGAGCGCGTGCGCGCGCAGTGGCAGGGGTGGCTCGACAGCCTCGACGGCTTCGCCGCCGCCCCCAGCCCGAATGCCTTGGATACCCTCGATGCCCTCAATGCCCTAGACGGCGTAGATGGCTCGAACGGCGCGCCCGCCGAGCGCAACAGCTTCGAGCCCTTGCAAGAGCAGCGCTGGCGCGCCAGCTGGAAGACGCAGATCCGCGCCCCGCTGCGCGCCCTGTTCACCGGCAGCGTCTGGGCGCCGGTGCTGGCCGAATGCGAGGCCATCCACCAGCGCGTGCTCAAGGGCCGGGTCTGGGCGGCGCTGCACATGCACGCCGGCGACGGCAACGTGCACACCAACATCCCCGTCAACAGCGACGACTACGCCATGCTGCACACCGCGCACGAAGCGGTGGCGCGCATCATGGCGCTGGCGCGCAGCCTGGGCGGCGTGATCAGCGGCGAGCACGGCATCGGCATCACCAAGCTTGAATACCTGAGCGAGGCCGAACTGGCCCCCTTTGCCGACTACAAACAGCGCATCGACCCCGAAGGCCGCTTCAACCGCGGCAAGCTGCTGCGCCACAGCCCCTTGTTCGAACAAGCCGAGCAGCGCCGCGCCGACCTGAGCCAAGCCTACACCCCGAGCTTTGGCCTGATGGGCTACGAGTCGCTGATCATGCAGCAAAGCGACATCGGCGCGATTGCCGATTCGGTCAAAAACTGCCTGCGCTGCGGCAAATGCAAGCCGGTGTGCGCGACCCACGTGCCGCGCGCCAACCTGCTCTACAGCCCGCGCAACAAGATTTTGGCCACCAGCCTGCTGATCGAAGCCTTTTTGTACGAGGAGCAGACCCGGCGCGGCATCAGCCTGCGGCACTGGGAAGAGTTCGAAGACGTGGCCGACCACTGCACCGTGTGCCACAAGTGCCTGTCGCCCTGTCCGGTGAATATCGACTTTGGCGACGTCACCATGAACATGCGCAACCTGCTGCGCAAAATGGGCAAAAAGAGCTTCAGGCCGGGCAACGCCGCCGCCATGTTCATGCTCAACGCCACCCGGCCCGAGACCATCAAGCTCGCGCGCAGCCTGATGGTGGGGGTGGGCTTCAAGCTGCAGCGCTGGGCGCACGGGCTGCTCAAGGGGCTGGCGCGCCAGCAGACCAGCGCCCCGCCCGCCACCCTAGGGCCGGCCCCGATCAAAGAGCAGGTGATCCACTTCGTCAACAAAAAGCTGCCCGGCGGCCTGCCCAAAAAAACCGCGCGCGCCCTGCTCGACATCGAAGACCGGGCCTACGTGCCCATCATCCGCGACCCGCGCGCCACCAGCAGCGACACCGAGGCCGTGTTTTACTTCCCCGGCTGCGGCTCCGAGCGCCTGTTCAGCCAAGTGGGGCTGGCGACCCAAGCCATGCTCTGGCACGCCGGCGTGCAGACCGTGCTCCCGCCGGGCTACCTGTGCTGCGGCTACCCGCAGCGCGGCTCGGGCCAGTTCGACAAAGCCGAGCAGATCATCACCGACAACCGGGTGCTGTTCCACCGCGTCGCCAACACGCTCAACTACCTCGACCTCAAAACCGTGGTGGTGAGCTGCGGCACCTGCTACGACCAGTTGCAGGGCTACCAGTTCGAGCAAATCTTCCCCGGCTGCCGCATCATCGACATCCACGAATACCTGCTCGAAAAAGGCATCACCCTGCCCAAGACCGACGGCAGCTACCTGTTTCACGACCCCTGCCACAGCCCGATGAAGCTGCAAGAGCCGCTGCAAACCGTGAAGGCGCTGCTCGGGCCCAAAGTGCTCAAAACCGAGCGCTGCTGCGGCGAGTCGGGCACGCTGGGCGTGACCCGGCCCGACATTTCGACCCAGGTGCGCTTTCGCAAAGAGCAAGAGCTCAAGCAAAACGCCGCCGATCTGGCCGCGCTGGCGGGCAACGGGGCCGGCCCGCGCCCCAGCAAGACCAAGGTGCTCACCAGCTGCCCCAGCTGCCTGCAAGGCCTGAGCCGCTACGGCGACGACCTAGGCGGCAACGGCCTGCTCGAGGCCGACTACATCGTGGTCGAGATGGCGCAGCAGATCCTAGGCCCCAACTGGCTGCCCGAGTACGTGGCGCGCGCCAACGCTGGGGGCATCGAACGGGTGCTGGTGTGAGCGGTGCCGCTGCGCCTCCTGCCCAAGCGGTGGCTTCGGCCCCGGCCGAGGCTGCGGCCCACGAACTGATCTGCCCCTTGTGCGCGCACGCCGGTGGCGTGCTGCTGCTGCGCCAGCACAAGCTGCGCCTCGTGCGCGTGGCCAGCGTGCTCGATGGCAGTTTGCCCGCCGGCGTGCAGGCCGAGGCATTGGCAGAGCCCTTCCCGGCCTTTTACCGCGTGATCTGGAATGCCCACGTGCCCGAGTGGTCCGACCTCACCGAGGCCGAGCAGGGCTTGTGCATGCGCGCCGTCAGCGCCGTCGAGCGCGTGCTGCGGCGCCAGCTGCAACCGAGCAAGATCAACCTCGCGGCGCTGGGCAACGTGGTGCCGCACCTGCACTGGCACATCGTGGCGCGCTTCGACTGGGACAGCCACTACCCGGCCCCGATCTGGGCGGCTGCGCAGCGCCCGCCCGACCCCGAGCGCCTAGCCCAGCTGCGCCAGCGCCTGCAGGCCTGCGACGCCGAACTGGCCGCTGGGCGCTGGCTGTAAAGCCGCGTTTGCCTGCCGGCCGCGTCGCCGCTTGCAGCGTGCGGGTGCCCGGCTCACAAACCGCCTCAGCAACCGCCACCCAAACCCGCTACCATAGACATCCATGAGCCAGACCCATTTCGGATTCGCCGCCGTCGATGAGCAAGACAAGGCGCGCCACGTGCGCGCCGTGTTCGATTCGGTGGCGCCGCGCTACGACCTCATGAACGACCTGATGTCGGGCGGTCTGCACCGCTTGTGGAAGCGCTACGCGGTGGCGGTGGCCAATGTGCAGCCGGGGCAGCGCGTGCTCGACCTCGCTGGCGGCACCGGTGACTTGGCGCGCGCCTTCGCGCCGCTGGTGCAGCCCGGCGGCGTGGTGGTGCACACCGACATCAACGAGGCCATGCTGCGCGAGGGCCGCGAGCGCCTGCTCGACGCCGGCGTGCTGCTGCCCACGCTGGTCTGCGACGCCGAGCGCCTGCCCTTCGACGAAGGCGCGTTCGACCTTGTCACGGTGGCCTTTGGGCTGCGCAACATGACGCACCAGCAGCACGCGCTGCAAGAGATGCACCGGGTGCTGCGCCCGGGCGGCAAGCTGCTGGTGCTGGAGTTCTCTAAGGTGGCGCCGCCGCTGCAAGCGGCTTACGACTGGTACAGCTTCAACATCCTGCCGCGGCTGGGCCAGTGGGTGGCCGGCGATGCTGGCAGCTACCGCTATTTGGCCGAATCGATCCGCATGCACCCGGATCAGGAAACTTTGCGTGGCATGATGCGTCAAAGCGGCTTCGGGCATGTGGACGTGCACAACCTCACGGCCGGCGTCACGGCCTTGCACGTGGGCATCAAGTGTTGATTTTTCAATGAAAGTGAGCGAGACATGAAGTTTTGGTCGATTTTTCTGGCGCTGATGCTGGCGCTCACCTCCTTTGATGCCTTTGCGCAAAAACGCTTTGGCGGCGGCGGCTCCTTCGGGCAGCAGTCGGGCAACGTGCAGCGCAACGCCACCCCAGCGCAACCGGCGCAAGCCCCGGGCCAGCGCGCTGGGCAGGCCACACCCAATCAGGCCCCGGCTTCGCGCCCTTGGGGGGCCATGCTGGGCGGCTTGGCCGCGGGTCTGGGCTTGGCTTGGCTGGCTTCCTCGCTCGGTTTGGGTGAAGAGTTTGCCACCCTGCTGCTGTTCCTGCTCGCTGGTTTGGCGATCATGGTGGTGGTGGGCCTGATTCTGCGTGCCCGCGCCGCCTCTGCCGGCCGTTCGCCCTTTGCCCTGCAAGGCGCCGGTGGCCAGTACACGGCGCGCAGCTACCAGCCCGGCAACGTGGGCAACGACGCCTCGGCCCGGCCTTGGGAGCGCAGCCAGAGCGGCTTTGGTGGCAGCCCGGCCCCGACCCATGGTGGTGGCAATCAAGGCGGTAGCCAAGGCGGCAGCCTGATCGGCGCGGCCTTGGGCGGCTCGGCGCTGGGCGGCAGCCAAAGCTGGGGCGTGCCTGCAGACTTCGACACCGAAGGTTTCCTGCGCGCCTCCAAAGCCAATTTCGTGCGCATCCAAGAGGCTTGGGACCGCGCCGACATCGCTGCCCTGCGCACCCTGATGAGCGACGAGATGGTGGGCCACATCCAAGCCCAGTTGGCTGAGCGCGCCGCCGAGCGCGAGCGCGCAGGCGCCCCGCTGGCACAGAAAAACGAAGTGCTGATGCTCGAAGCGCAGCTGCTGGGCATCGAAGACCGCGGGCACGACTACATGGCCAGCGTCGAGTTCTCGGGCATGATGCGCGAAGAAGGCTCCGCCGGCCCCACGCCGATGCGCGAAGTCTGGAACATCACCCGCCCCAAACACGGCCCCGGTGGCTGGGTGGTGGCGGGCGTGCAGGCCATGCACTAAGAGGCTGGATGCGATAGGCCAGGCTTTATGCGCCAAAATCGGGGGGCCATGAAACAGTCCCCCTTTACTTTTCCGCCGCCGCCCGAAGCGCTGCAGCGCTTCCTGGAAGCGCTGCCCAAGCTGCCCGCCCTAGATGCGCTACCCGGCGCGCTGCCCAGTTTGGCGGCCTTGCCCGAGCCCCCCGAGTGGTTGCGCCTCGAGCTGCACAACCGCTTGCTGCTGCTGCTTAACCACGTGCTGCAGCAAGAGCCACAAGCCATGGAGCGGCTGCGCCGCCAGCAAGGCAAGGCGGTGCAGGTGCAATGGGGGCCGTTCGCGCTCAAGCTGCAGGCCACGCCGGCGGGCTTGCTGGCGCTGGCGGCGCCCGAGCGCACCCCCGATCTGCGCATCGAGCTTACCGACCGCTCGCCGCTGGCGCTGGCCCAAGCGGCCCTGAGCGGCACCAAGCCCGCGCTCGAAATACAAGGTGATGTGCAGCTCGCCGCCGAAGTGGCGTGGTTGTTCGACAACGTGCGCTGGGACGCCGAAGAAGATCTGTCCCGTCTGTTGGGCGACGCGCTGGCGCACCGGCTGGTGAGCGCGGTGCAGGTCGGCTTGAGCGAGCTCAAGCGCTTTGGTGCCAGCCGCAGCGAGCGCGGAGCGCCAGAGTGATCCGGCGCTTTTTTCGCGGCGCCTTCATCGTCTGGGTGGTGCTGCGCTACGGCCTTGACGAGCTGGTGCTGTCGGGCTTTGACAACCCGCTGCTGGCCTTGCTGCGCCGCATCGTGTCGGTGGGGCGCGATCTGCGCGCCCCGCGCGGTCAGCGCCTGCGCGAGGCGCTCGAGCGGCTCGGGCCGATCTTTGTCAAATTCGGCCAAGTGCTCTCGACCCGGCGCGACCTCATGCCGCCCGACATCGCCGAAGAGCTCGCGCACCTGCAAGAGCGGGTGCCGCCTTTTCCCAGCGCGGTGGCGGTGGCCACGATCGAAAAAGCCTTTGGCAAGCCGCTGCAGCAGATATTTACCCAGTTCGAGCAGACGCCGGTGGCCAGCGCCTCGATCGCCCAGGTGCATTTTGCTACGCTGCACGATGGGCGCGAGGTGGCGGTCAAGGTGCTGCGCCCCGAGATGTTGCCGGTGATCGAAAAAGACCTCGGCCTCATGCGCCTGATGGCCGGCTGGGTGGAGCGGCTCTCGGTCGATGGCAAGCGCCTGAAACCGCGCCAAGTGGTGGCCGAATTCGACAAATACCTGCACGACGAGCTCGACTTGGTGCGCGAAGCCTCCAACGCGGCCCAGTTGCGCCGCAACATGCAAGACCTCGATCTGGTCTTGATCCCCGAAATGCATTGGGACTGGTGCCGCAACGACGTGCTGGTGATGGAGCGCATGCGCGGCGTGCCCATCAGCCAAGTCGAGCGGCTGCGCGCGGCCGGGGTGGACATCCCGCGCGTGGCGCGCGAAGGGGTGACGATCTTTTTTACCCAGGTGTTTCGCGACGGGTTTTTCCATGCCGACATGCACCCCGGCAACATCCAGGTCAGCCTCGAGCCCGCGACCTTTGGGCGCCTGATCTCGCTCGACTTTGGCATCGTCGGCACCCTCACGCCGACCGACAAAGAGTATCTGGCGCAAAACTTCACCGCTTTTTTCAGGCGCGACTACAAGCGCGTGGCCGAACTGCACGTGGAAAGCGGCTGGGCCCCGCCGCACACCCGCATCGACGAGCTCGAGGCCGCCATCCGCGCCGTGTGCGAGCCCTATTTCGACCGCCCTTTGAGGGAAATCTCGCTCGGCTTGTTGCTCATGCGGCTGTTCCAGACCTCGCGCCGCTTTCAGGTCGAAATCCAACCGCAACTGGTGCTGCTGCAAAAAACCCTGCTCAACATCGAGGGCTTGGGGCGCGAACTTGACCCCGAGCTCGATCTCTGGAGCACGGCCAAGCCTTTTCTGGAAAAGTGGATGCTCGAGCAGGTGGGGCCGCAGCGCCTGTGGCAGCAGCTCAAGGCCGAAGCGCCGCAGTACGCCAAGCTGCTGCCCGCCCTGCCGCGGTTGCTGCACGACTACCTACAGCAGCGCCCGACCGACCTGCGGCGCGAGGTGCAGGAGCTGGTGCAAGAGCAGCGCCGCACCAACCGGTTGCTGCAGGGCATCATTTATGGCGGCGTGGGCTTCGTGCTGGGGCTGCTGGCGATGCAGCTTTATGTGCGCGTCAGCTTGTGGTGAGGGCAAGCGCCAAAGCCCCGAGCAGCTAGGCCCAAGCTGCGTCTAGGGGCTTGAAATGGTGTGCGCCGGCCCCAGCTAAAATGCTGGGTTCGAACCCGTTTCAAACACCCCCCATTCCCCGATTTGCACAGGTACACCCCATGCCCATCTACGCCTATCAGTGTGAGTCCTGCGGCCACGCCAAAGACGTGCTGCAAAAAATCTCGGCCGACCCCCTTACCACCTGCCCGGTTTGCGGGGCCGAGAGCTTCAAGAAGCAGCTCACCGCCGCCGGTTTCCAGCTCAAGGGCTCAGGCTGGTACTGCACCGATTTTCGCAACGGCTCCGGTGCCGCGGCCAAGCCGGGCGCTGCGGCCGAATCTGCCGGCCAGCCCGAGGCGGCTGTGGCGGCACCACCGCCCTGTGGCCAGCCAGCCTGTGCGGCCGCGTGCCAAGGCCAAGCCTGATGCCCACCTTGGCGCTACGCCTTGCCGTGGCCCAAGTCCTGCGCGCACCCTCTGGGCCGGGCGCGCCACCGCTGCGCCTTTGAGCCCTTGCTTCACCTGTTTGATCACCTGTTTTTGAAAGCCTTTACATGTCGATGCGCAGCCACTATTGCGGTTTGGTCACCGAAGCCCTGCTGGGCCAAGCCGTCAGCCTGTGCGGCTGGGTCAACCGCCGGCGCGACCACGGCGGCGTGATCTTCATCGACCTGCGCGACCGTGAAGGCACGCTGCAAGTGATCTGCGACCCCGACCGGCCCGAGATGTTTGCCAGCGCCGAGGGCTTGCGCAACGAGTTTTGCGTCCAAATCCAGGGGGTGGTGCGCGCGCGCCCGGCCGGCACCGCCAACGAAGCCATCAAGAGCGGCCAGGTGGAACTGCTCTGCCACGCCATCACGGTGCTCAACCCCTCGGTCACGCCGCCCTTCACGCTCGACGACGACAACCTGAGCGAGACCACGCGCCTGACGCACCGCGTGCTCGATCTGCGCCGCCCCGCCATGCAGCGCAACCTGATGCTGCGCTACCGGGTGGCGATGGCGGTGCGCCAGTTCCTCGACGCGCACGGCTTCATCGACATCGAAACCCCGATGCTCACCAAGAGCACGCCCGAGGGCGCGCGCGACTACCTCGTGCCCAGCCGCGTGCACGACGGCTACTTTTTTGCGCTGCCGCAGTCGCCGCAGTTGTTCAAGCAGTTGCTCATGGTGGCCGGCTACGACCGCTACTACCAGATCACCAAGTGCTTTCGCGACGAAGACCTGCGCGCCGACCGCCAGCCCGAGTTCACCCAGATCGACATCGAGACCTCGTTTCTGAGCGAGCAGGAGATTCGCGACCTGTTCCAGCGCATGATCACCGAGGTTTTTCGCAGCACGCTGGGCGTGGAGCTGGGCGCGTTCCCGGTCATGGCCTACGCCGAAGCCATGCACCGCTTTGGCTCCGACAAACCCGACTTGCGCGTGCGGCTCGAGTTCACCGAGCTCACCGAGCTCATGGCCGGCGTCGAGTTCAAGGTCTTTAGCAGCGCGGCGCAGATGAAGGGCGGGCGCGTGGTGGCGCTGCGCGTGCCCGGCGGCGCCGCCCTGAGCCGCTCCGAGATCGACGCCTACACCGAATTCGTGAAAATCTACGGCGCCAAAGGGCTGGCCTGGATCAAGGTCAACGACCTGGCTGCGGGCCGCGACGGTCTGCAAAGCCCGATCGTGAAAAACCTCGATGACGCGGCGCTGGCGGCGGTGCTGGCGCGCAGCGGCGCGCAGAGCGGCGACTTGCTGTTCTTTGGTGCCGACAAGGCCAAGGTCGTCAACGATGCCATCGGCGCCTTGCGGCTCAAGATCGGCCACAGCGACTTTGCCAAGGCCAACGGCCTCTTTGAGTCACGCTGGGCGCCGCTGTGGGTGGTCGATTTCCCGATGTTCGAGTACGACGACGACGCGGCGCGCTGGAACGCCGTGCACCACCCCTTCACCGCGCCCAAAGCCGGCCACGAGGCCTACATGGCCAGCGAGCCCGGGCGCTGCGTCGCGCAGGCCTACGACATGGTGCTCAACGGCTGGGAGCTGGGCGGCGGCAGCGTGCGCATCCACCGCGCCGAGGTGCAAAGCCAGGTCTTTGCGGCGCTGGGTATCGGCCCGGATGAAGCGCAGGCCAAGTTCGGTTTTTTGCTCGACGCGCTGCAGTACGGCGCACCGCCGCACGGTGGGCTGGCGTTTGGGCTCGATCGCCTGATCACGCTCATGACCGGGGCCGAGTCGATCCGCGACGTGATCGCCTTCCCCAAGACCCAGCGCGCCCAGTGTCTGCTCACGCAAGCCCCGAGCGCCGTGGACGAAAAGCAACTGCGCGAGTTGCATATCCGACTGCGCAACCCGGATGCCGTGCGAGCCTGATATAGTGGTCTAATCGCTTTCTTCGTTTCTCAACCCTGCGGGAGTACACCCATGTCCGACGCTATTCAACCCTCCAAAGACAAACTGGTCGCCGACCTCAAAGTCGTGGTCGCCGACGCCGAAGAGCTGCTGGCCGCCACCGCGCACCAGACCGGCGAGCGCGTGGCCGAACTGCGCGAGCGCATGCAAGACAACCTGCGCAACGCGCGCCACAAACTCGGCAGCCTCGAAGACGACCTGCGCCTCAAAGCGCGCGACGCCTGCCGCGCCACCGACCACTATGTGCACGAGCACCCATGGACCTCGATCGGCGTCGCCGCCGGTGTCGGGCTGCTGCTGGGCCTGCTGATCAGCCGCCGCTGAGCGCAGCGCTGGCCTGAAGCCTTCATGCCCTCGCTGACCCCCGAGGGCGGGCCGCAAGTCGCCCGCCCCACTTGGACTTCCGCCCTGCGTGGCGTGGTGCGCGACACGGTCGCGCTGGCGCGGGTGCGGCTGGAGCTGGTGGCGCTCGAAGGCCGCAGCCACGCCCAAGCCGTGGTGGCGCTGCTGCTGCTGGGCTGGGCGGCGCTGTGCTTGCTCCTGCTCGGGCTGGCCTTTCTGGCGGTGTTGCTGACCGTGCTCTGGTGGGACACGCCCATGCGCGTGCTGGCCTTGGCCGCTTTTACCTTCATCTTCCTCACCTTAGGTGCGGTGGCTGCGGTTTGGGCGTGGCGCAACTGGCAGCGCGAGCGCAACTGGTTCGAGGCCACACGCGCCGAACTCGCGGCTGATGCCCAAAAGCTGCGGCCATGAATGCCAGCCGCGCCGCCTACTGGCAACGCCGCGCCTTGCTGCAGCAGCAGTCGGCCCAGTTGCGTCACAACCTCGAGCGGCAGGTGCAGGCGCTGGCGCCGGCTTGGCAGGTGCTCGACGGCACCCAGCGCGGCGTGGCTTGGGTGCGCCAGCGCCCTTGGGTGCTGGCTTTGGGCCTGCTGGTGCTGGCGCGCAAGCCGCGCACGGCGCTGCGCTGGGGTTGGCGCTCGTGGCGCGCTTGGCGCTGGGCGCAGCATTGGCTGGGCGGCTCTGCAGGCTCGAAATGACTCGGCTCGAGCGGGTCTATAGCTCAGGCAGCAACATCTGCACAAGGCGGCAAGACGCATGAAGCTGATCTTTGGTTTGTTATTTGGCATAGGCTGCATCTTCGGCGGTTATGTGATTGCCGGCGGCAAGATGGGCCCGATTTTGATCGCGCTGCCGGTCAAGATGATGATCATCATGGGCGGGGCCTTGGGCGCCTTCGTCATCAACAACGAGCCCAAGGTGCTCAAGGGCGCGCTGGCCGGCATTGGCCGCGCCATGAAATCCTCCAAGTACACCAAGGCGCGCTACATGGAGCTGCTGGCCTTGCTCTACGACATCTTGCAAAAAGCGCGCAAAGAAGGCCTGATGGCGATCGAGTCCGACGTCGAAAATCCGCAAGATTCTGCCTTGTTCCAGAAATACCCGGCGATCGCCACCGACCACCACACAGTCGAGTTCATCACCGACTATTTGCGCATGATGGTTTCGGGCAACCTGAACGCGCACGAGATCGAGTCCATCATGGACAGCGAGATCGAGGCCCACCACAACGAGGGCCATGTGGTGGTGGCGGCGTATGCGCGCTTGGCGGGTGCGCTGCCGGCCTTTGGCATCGTGGCCGCTGTGATGGGCGTGATCCAAACCATGGGTTCGGTCACCGAGCCGCCCGAGGTGTTGGGGGCCAAGATCGGCGCAGCCTTGCTGGGTGCGTTTTTGGGGATTTTTCTGGGTTATGCGATTTTCGAGCCGCTGTCTGGCACCTTGGAGCAAAAGCTCGATGAGGATACCAAAGAGCTGCAGTGCATCAAGACCGCGCTGCTGGCCAGCATGCAAGGCTACCCCCCCATGACGGCGATCGAGTTTGGGCGCAAGGTGCTTTACTCGGCGGAACGGCCCAGCTTTCTCGAGCTCGAAGGGCACGTCAAGCAAAAGAAATGAAGTCCCTGCACCCTAATTCAGCCCCAACCTACAGCCCCCAGCCCCCGCCCCATTGAGACGCAACCATGAGCGCCACCGGCAAGCCGCTGCAGCCCATCATCATCAAGCGCATCAAGAAAGCGGCGCATGGTGCGCACGGCGGCGCTTGGAAAATCGCCTACGCCGACTTCGTGACGGCGATGATGGCGCTCTTTTTGCTGCTCTGGCTGTTGGGCTCTACCACCGAGGAGCAGCGTGGCGGCATTGCCGACCACTTCAACATCCCGATCATGGTGGCCCTGATGGGTCAGCCTGGTGCGGGTGCTGCCACGGTGTTGCCCGGTGGCGGCGCAGACTTGCTGCGCCCCGAAGCGCCACTGACTCCGCCTGACGTTCCAACTTTACAGCAGCTGCAGCAAGCAATCCACGAGCAGCAGCTGCGCCAAGCCCAAATGGCGCTCGACCGCCAGCGCATCGAAAACCTGCGCGGCCAGATCGAGCAGGCGATTGCGGCCAATCCGCAGTTGGCCGAGTACGGCGAACAGATCCGGCTCGAGATGGTGCAAGACGGGCTCTACATCCAGATCGTCGATGAGCTCAATCGCCCCATGTTCGACCTCGGAAGCTCTGTGGTCGAGCCCCATTTGCGCAATATTTTGCGTCAGATCGCGGTATCGCTGGGGGCGGTCGAGAACCGCATTTCGATTTTTGGCCATACCGATGCCGCCCCCTTTGGCCGCGGCGCACTGGGCTTCAGCAACTGGGAGCTGTCGGCCGACCGCGCCAATGCCTCGCGCCGCGAGCTGATGGCGGCTGGTTTGCCCGAAGCCAGAATCGCCCGCGTGGTGGGCATGGGCCCGAGCCAGCCCTTGCTGCCCGAGGCGCCGCTGGACCCGCGCAACCGCCGCATCGGCATTCTGGTGCTGACGCAAGACGCCGAAGAACGCATGACGCGCGCCATCGAAGGCACCCCTCCTGCTGCCCCTGCAGGTGTTGCAACACCGACGGCTGCTCCTGCTCCTGGCGCCGCGTCACCGCCGGAGCCACCCGCCCCAGCCAGACAGGGTGCCACTCCGGGCACCGTCACCTTGCCGCCTTTGCCCAACTTGGCGCCGCCGGTGGGTGCTCGTTGAGCTCGAGCCTACAGCAGGTATAGTTACACTCGACACCCACGTACCCCGTACTGGATATAGCCATGCCCGAATTGCGTTTTCTTATCGTTGACGACTTCTCCACCATGCGCCGCATCGTGCGCAACCTGCTCAAGGAAATCGGCCATGCCGATGCCGACGAGGCTGAAGACGGCGTGGTGGCCTTGCACAAGTTGCGCAACGGCAAGTTCGATTTTGTCGTCTCCGACATCAACATGCCCAATATGAACGGTTTTGAGCTGCTGACGCAGATCAAGGCCGACGACAAGCTCAAACACCTGCCGGTGCTCATGGTCACGGCCGAGGCGCGCAAAGAAGACATCATCGCTGCTGCTCAAGGGGGTGCGGCCGGCTACATCGTCAAGCCCTTCACCAAAGCCACGCTGGAAGAAAAGCTGGCCAATATCTTCAAAAAAATGGGCTGGTGAGCGCGCAAGGGCAGGCACAGGGCAGGGATATGGATCAGCACACGCACGAACATCAGACCGAAATGTTTCAGCGACTCGGGCGCATCACGCGCCAGTTGCACGACGCGCTCAACGAGCTGGGCTACACCCCGGTGCTCAAGGGGGCCGTCGATGAACTGCCCGATGCCCGCAGCCGCCTGCAATACATCGCGCGCCTGACCGGCGATGCGGCCGAAAAGGTGCTCAACCGCGTCGATGAGGCCAAGGCCGAGCAAGACGCCGTGCGCCAGCACAGCCAGCAACTGCTCGACACCATCGGCGCCGTGCCGGGCCTCAAATGGGCCATGCCCGAACTGCTCGAGTGGACGCAAAAAATCCAGCACAGCACCGAGCGCACCGACGCGCACCTGACCGAAATCATGTTGGCGCAAGACTTTCACGACCTCACCGGGCAGGTGATCAAAAAGGTGGTGACGCTGGCCGCCGCGATCGAGGAGCAGTTGCTGCAACTGCTGCTCGAATCGGCCGCGCACGCGCAGTCCGAGGCGGCGCCGCAGCCCGCCGCGCTTGCTGCGTCGGCCCCTGGTGGCGTGCGGCGCGAGCAGCTGGCGGGCCCGGTGGTCGACCCCGAAGGCCGCAGCGACGTGGTCACCGACCAGTCCCAAGTGGACGATCTGCTCGCCAGCCTCGGGTTCTAAAAATCACGCCTGCCAGAGGCGCGTGTTAAGTGCAAACAGCCCGGTTTAGGAGGGGCTAATCGGGCTTTAGAAATCTGGCGCGCACCAGACAATGCGGTCAACCCAGCGTCGGCCGCCCATGGAATCCTCCCAAGACAAAAACCTACCCGCCACCCCGCGGCGCCTGCAAAAGGCGCGCGAGGACGGTCAGGTGCCGCGCGCCAAAGATTTAAGCAATCTGGTGGTGGTGGCCGGTGGCATGGTGCTGCTGTGGCTCAGCACCGCTTGGGCCTACGAGCGCATGAGCGAAGTCGTGCGCATCAGCTACCGCTTCAACGCCGAGTCGCTGCGCCACCCGGAGGTCATGCTCGAGGTGCTGGCGCTGGCCATGTACACCGCCCTGCTGTACTACTTGCCATTGGCGCTGGCGGTGGCGGTGTTGGCGGCTCTATCGATGGTGGCGGCGGGCTCCTTCGCCTGGAGCTTCAAACCGCTGGAGCTCGATTTGAGCAAAATCGGCCTCATCAGCGGCTTTGGAAGGCTGTTTTCGATGCAGCAGCTGTTTGAACTGCTCAAGCTGCTTGCGGTTTCGGTCTTGTTGGCGCTGGTGGGTTGGTGGTTTGTGAGCAGCCATTTGCCGGCTTTTGGCTCCTTGTTGCTGCGCCCGCTCGAGAGCTCGATCGTGCAGCTGGGGCAGTGGTTCATGCTGGGTGTCGGTGGCTTGCTGCTGGTGATGCTGCTGGTGGCCCTGATCGATGTGCCACTGCAGCAGTACCTGCACCGGCGCAACCTCAAGATGTCGCACCAAGAGGTGGTTGAAGAGCACAAGGAAACCGAGGGCAACCCGTGGTTACGCGCCAAGCGCATGCAACGCCAGCGTGAACTGGCGCAAGGCAGCAGCGTGGCCCAGGTGCCGGCCGCCGACCTGGTGCTGATGAACCCGACCCACTACGCCGTGGCGCTCAAGTACGACGAGAAAACCATGGTCGCGCCGCACGTGATTGCCAAGGGGGCCGACCTGAACGCGCTGCGCATCCGCGACATGGCCAAGCTGCACCAGGTGCCGGTGTTGCAGTCCCCCATGCTGGCACGCGCCCTGTTTGCCCACACCGAAATCAACCAGCAGGTGCCGGCGGCGCTGTTCACCGCCGTGGCCCAGGTGTTGGCCTATGTCTACCGCCTGCGCGCCGCGCTGCGCGGCCAAGGCCCCATGCCGGGCCAGCCGCCCAAGCCCCACGTGCCCCCCGAGCTCGACCCGCATCAGGGCCACGACGTGGCACCGGCGCAGGCCTAAGCCCGCGCGCTCCAACACGATGCTCCCATGAACGCCCTGTTGCAAACCCTACAACGCTGGTTTGGCCCCGGCAGCGGTTATGCCGCCGTGATCGCGGTGCCCATTCTGGTGATGCTGGTGCTGGCCATGCTGGTGCTGCCGCTGCCGCCGTGGCTGCTCGACCTGCTCTTTACCCTCAACATCGCCATCGCCCTGATGGTGATGATGGTGGCCGCCTACATGCGGCGGGCGATGGACTTCATCGTCTTCCCCACCGTGCTGCTGCTCACCACGTTGATGCGGCTGGCGCTCAACGTCGCCTCGACCCGCGTGGTGCTGATGGAAGGGCACCAAGGCACAGGGGCCGCCGGCAACGTGATCGAGGCCTTTGGCACCTTTTTGGTCGGTGGCAACTTTGCCGTGGGCGTGATCGTGTTCTTGATCCTGGTGGTGATCAACTTTGTGGTGGTCACCAAAGGCGCCGAGCGCATCGCCGAAGTGGGCGCGCGCTTCACGCTCGACGCCATGCCGGGCAAGCAGATGGCGATCGACGCCGACCTCAATGCCGGCATCATCACCGACAAAGAGGCCAAGCAGCGCCGCGCCGAAGTGGCCGAAGAAGCCGACTTTTTTGGCAACATGGACGGTGCCGCCAAGTTTGTGCGCGGCGACGCCATCGCCGGCATCCTGATCCTGCTCATCACCATGATCGGTGGTTTTGCGATCGGCATGTTGCAGCACAGCATGAGCGCCAGCGATGCCTCGGCCACCTACATCACGCTGGCCATCGGCGACGCGCTGGCGGCGCAGGTGCCGGCGCTGCTGATCTCGGTGGCGGCGGCGATGGTGGTCTCGCGCGTGGGCAAAGAAGAAGACTTGGGGCAGCAGATCGTCGGCCAAGTGTTCGATTCGCCCAAGGTGCTGGGGATCAGCGCGCTGGTGCTGTTTTTGCTGGGCATCATTCCGGGCATGCCCAATGTGGTGTTTCTGAGCTTTGCCTTTGCCCTCGGGGGGATGGCGTTCTGGATCGGCTGGCAGCAGCGCCAGGCCCAGGCCGCCAGCGCGCAGGCGCAGCTTCAGGCCAATGCCCCCGCGCCGAGCGATGGCGAGGCCTCGTGGAACGACATGCAGCCGGTCGATCTGCTGGGCCTCGAGCTGGGCTACCGCCTGATTCCGCTGGTGGACAAAGCGCGCCAAGGCGATCTGCTCACGCGCATCAAGGGCGTGCGCAAAAAATTCGCCCAAGACGTGGGCTTTTTGCCGCCGCCCGTGCACGTGCGCGACAACCTCGAGCTGCGCCCGAGCAGCTACCGCATCGCCCTGCGCGGCGTGGTGGTGGGCGAGGGCGAGGTGTTCCCGGGCCAGTTCATGGCCATCAACCCGGGGCACATCCGCACCCCGCTCATCGGCACCGCCACCACCGACCCAGCCTTTGGCCTGCCGGCGCACTGGATCGAGGAACGGCAAAAAGAAAACGCGCAAATGGCCGGTTACACCGTGGTTGATTCCGAGACCGTGCTGGCCACGCATTTGTCACACTTGATGCAAGTCCATGCCGCCAGATTGCTGAGCCGCACCGAGGTGCAGGAGCTGGTGGCGCACGTGGCCAAACTGGCCCCCAAACTGATCGAGGAAGTGGTTCCGGCCATGGTGCCCATCGGCGTATTTCACAAGGTGCTGCAGCTGCTGCTCGAAGAGTCGGTGCACATCCGCGACGTGCGCACCATCGTCGAGGCCTTGGCCGAACACGCCGGCCAGACGCAAGACCCGGCCGAACTGGCGCGGCGCATTCGGCAGGCGCTGGCGCCCGCCATCGTGCAGCAAATCTACGGCCCGGTGAGCGAACTGGAAGTGATCGCCATCGAGCCCGGGCTCGAGCGCTTGCTCACCCAGGCCCTGAGCGGGCAGGGCTCGGGTGCGCTCGACCCCGGCGTGGCCGAACTGCTCACCCAGTCGGCGGCCCAGGTCTCGAACCGGCAGGAAGAGAAAGGCATCCCGGCCTGCCTGCTGGTGCCCGACGCCATTCGCAGCGCCATGGCGCGCCTGCTCAAACGCGCGGCGCCCCGCCTGCAGGTGCTGGCGCACAGCGAAATTCCTGACACCCATTTGATCCGCATCGGCCCAATACTTGGAGAGCCCGCATGAACGCCCAACGCTTTATAGCCCCCAACTCGCGCGAAGCCATGGCGCTGGCCAAGGCCACTTTTGGCGACAGCGCCGTGATTTTGTCGAGCCGCTCCGTTGATCAGGGCTTTGAAGTGGTGGCCACCAGCGAGGAAGACTTGGGGCAGTTGCGCACGCAGGTCGCGGCTGCCCCCAAGCCGGCGCAGCGCCCCGAGGAACGCACGCAGCGCGCCAACCTGCAGCAGCGCGCCGAGAGCCAGTTGCCGCGCCAGCCGGCGGGCGGCAGCGTGGCCCAAGACACCGAAACCATGGCCATGAGCACCTTGTCGTTCCAAGACTATGTGCGCGAGCGCATGCTGCGCAAGCGCCGCGAAGCCATGCAAAGTCCCCAGCGTTCGGAGCCCATGCCCAGCGAGCCCACTCACGCCCAGGGCGCGGCGCCTCCACGCCTCGCAGCGCCCGAGCGCGATGGCTTTCGGGTCCAGCCAGACGAGCACGACTTCCGCTTGCGCTTCACCCAGTCCGCGCCTGAAGCAACCAAGCCCAAAGCTCGGCCTGCGCAGTCCAGTCCGGCGCCCGAAGCGCCCAAAATTCCCAAGGCTGAAGCCACGCCCAATGCCGCTGCGCGCCTGACCGAGCAAATCGACAAGCTGCAAACGCTGATGGAAGAGCGCCTGAGCACCTTGGCTTGGCTCGGTCAGGCCAAGCAAAACCCGATCGAGGCCGGTCTGCTGCTCAAACTCATCCGCTGCGGTTACTCGCCCACGGTGGCGCGCGCCGTGATGGAGCGCCTGCCCGAGCGCTACGCTCCTGCCGAGGCCTTTCGCTGGACGCAAGAGGTGTTGGCGCGCAACCTGCGCACCCACCGCGAAGCGGGCCAGCTGTGCGACGAGGGCGGGGTGTTTGCGCTGGTGGGAGCCACCGGAGTGGGCAAAACCACCACCGCCGCCAAGTTGGCGGCGCAGTGCGTGCAGACCTATGGGCCCAGCAGCGTCGGCCTGATCACGCTCGACAGCTACCGCGTGGCCGGCTACGAGCAGCTGCGCTCCTATGCCCGCATGCTGGGCGTGGTGGCGCACCTGGCGCACGACCGCGCGGCGCTGCAAGACTTGCTCGAGCTGCTGGCCAACAAGCGCATGGTGATCATCGACACCGCCGGGCTTGGGCAAAAAGACCCACGCATCGCCGAGATGATGGAGCTGCTGGACTCACCCAGCATCAAAAAACTGCTGGTGCTCAACGCCGGCGCCCACGGCGACACGCTCGACGAGGTGGTGCACGCCTACGTGGGCAGCGGCCTACACGGCGTGATTTTGTCCAAACTCGATGAAGCCGCGAAGCTCGGGCCGGCGCTCGACACCTTGATCCGGCACCAGCTGGTGCTGCGCGGCCTGAGCACGGGTCAGCGCGTGCCAGAGGACTGGCAGCGCCCTGATGCCCCGACGCTGGTGCGTTTATCAATGGCCACCAGCAGCAAATCGTCTTTTGACCCCAAAGAGGCCGAGCTGCCCTTCTACTTTACCGAATCGGGCCAGGTGCGGGTGCCTTTGGATGGCCGCCATGTTTGAATCCGGCTTCGACCAAGCCACAGGGCTCGCGGCCCTGCACTTGCAGCCCCCCAAGCGCTTGTTGCCGGTGGTGCACAACCCCGACCCGGCGCTGGCGCAGGCGGCACTGCTGCGGCTCGAAGACGGTTTGATGGATTTGGGTTTAAGCGTGCTGCCGCTCGATGGCATGCCCGAGACCGGTGGCGCGCTTTCCAAGTCGAGCGTTTGGCTGGAGCAGTGGGAGCAGGCGCTGCCCGAATCTGGGGTGTTGCTCTGGCAGGCCCCGCTGGAGGCGTGGGCGGTGCGGTTGGCCGATACCCAGGCGCGCCCGCTGGTGCTGCTCAATGCGGCCCCGGCGAGCTTGGTGAGCGCCTACAACGCCATCAAGGTGTTGTGGCAGGTGGCGGCCCTGCAGGCGCTGGTGCTGTGGCTGCCCGATGCCGACCTAGCCGCGAGCCAGTCTGCGAATTGGGATCGAGGCATAGAGCCAGATCCGGTTCGAACACTGCGTCAGCAGGCTTTGCGTCACCTGGGTCTGAGGCCAGCGGTGTGGCCACTCGGGTATGATCGTCAGCGGGGTGTCTTGGACCCAGCGGCTGGCGAATCCTGCATGCAACGGGTTCTGGAAACGGCGTTGGTGCTGCAAGATAGCGTGAGACAACCCCATGTACATTCCTTTTCACACCAGTTTTTCGCGCTTTCAGCCGACCAGACCCGCTCAGTTTCTGATGTACACCGCCAAAGGCACGCTTGACCGCGATGCCCAACTCAGACGCCATAGCCCTTTGGTGCTCCGTTTGGCGCATCATTTGATGGCGCGACTGCCCGCCAGCGTCGATATCGATGACCTGATCCAGGTTGGGATGATCGGTCTCAACGAAGCCCTGACGCGCTACGACCCGGCGCAAGGGGTGCAATTCGAGACCTTTGCCAGTCAGCGCATCCGTGGCGCCATGCTCGACGAGTTGCGCGACGGCGACTGGCTCTCACGCAGCTCGCGCAAGCAACAAAAAGACATCGAGGCGGCGGTGCAACGGCTGGAACAGCGCCTGCAGCGGGCACCGCGTGAATCCGAGATCGCGCTCGAGCTCGGGCTGTCGCTGCCCGAATACCAGGAGATGCTGGGCCGGGTGCGCGGCTCGCAGCTGGTCTATCTCGAGGACTTGACCGGCGGGACGGAAGACGAGCCGTTTCTTGACCGCTTTTTGCCCGCCGACGAAGGTGCCAACCCACAGGCTCAGTTGAGCGTGCAGCGCATGCGTGCGGCCTTGGTCGAGGGCATCAACAAACTGCCCGAGCGCGAGCAGCACGTGATGAGCATGTATTACGAACATGACATGAACCTCAAAGAGATCGCTGCCGTATTGGGTGTGACCGAGTCGCGCGTGAGCCAGTTGCACAGCCAGTCGATCGCCCGGCTGCGGGCCCGGCTTCGTGCCCACTAAAGCACGCGGGCCCAAACAGCTTCGGCGTTTCAGGTTTTGAAGTAGCCCGATGCTGCCCCGTTGCTCGAGGCAAACGGGCTGGCGCGCCCAGCCAGGCGGCTATAGGCTTTGACGGCGTCGGCTGGGAAAAGCACATCAAGCGCACGCTGCGCTTGTGCCGACAGGCGGGTGTTGGTCTGGCTGATTTGCTGGATATCGGCGCCTAGGCGCTGCAATTGCAATGCAACCTCAGCAGGTACGGCCGCGCCCTGCGTGGCGGTTTTCTGCAGCAGCGGCAGGTGGTGGGCCATAGACCGGTTCAGTTCTGCGACGGCAGCAACCAAGGCATCCGCGTTTTCGCCATCTATAGATTCCAGCGCCAAGCGCTGCACCGCAGCAACAGCCCCGCGCAAGGCCGTCAAGGTCTCAAGTGCCGCGCGCCAACCGGGGTCGCCAGCAGGGGTGGGCGGGGGCTTGCGCACCAAACCCGGGTTGCTCATCGCATGGGGGCAGAGCCGGTTTCAGAGCGGGGTGCAGAGGCCGCCACGCCGAGCATTTCACGCGCCTGAACCAGCACCTGATCGGCGATGGCTTCGGCGTTGACCGAAAACGAACCGTTTTGGATTGCGCTGCGCATGGCCTGCACCTTTTCGGCGTTGAAAACGTCGGCGCCGGAGCGCGCCACGTTATTGGTCATGGTCTGGGTCACGGCCGAAAGCCGCACCTCGACACTGGCCGCGGTTGCGGACCCGGTGCTGCCAACCGCCTGAGCGGGCACGGCTGCCCGATCCAACATTCGCGTGGACGGACTAACTGCAGCAGGCTTGTCGGTGAGGTGATTGACGTTCATGACGCGCTCCAAACCCCCAGATAAGAGGGGCACTTGAGAGCCTTATCGGCCGAATGAAGCCCGACTTTAACCTTTTTTTGCGGTTCTGGCTATGGCGCTGGTGTCACAGGCGTACAGCGACTGTGTCGGCGTTGATGACCACCCCGTTGACGATTTGCCGATTCGGTAGCCGCACCCGCACCGCTTGGCCGAGCACCCCGTGGCTGAGCGCGGTACCACTGGCGCTTAGTGTAAAGCCCGCGCCATCGAGTTGCAATTTTACTTGGCTGCCCGAGGCAAACATTTGCGGTGCGCGCACCATGCCGTTGCGCAGCACTTGCCCAGGTTGCAGCGCGCTGACCGCCGCCAGGCCCAGCCATTGCTCGGAGCGGGTCAGCGGTGGCGAGGGGTGCGCGGCCCAGTCGATCTCGGTGAGCTCTAAGTCGGACTGGGTCAAGGTGGTACCGGCTCGCACTGGCTGGCGGATGACCCAAGCCGGGCCCCAGGCGCGCACCTCGATGGGCAAAAACACCGTCCAAGCCACCGGGCCTTGCACGCAGCGCAGCCCGATGCGGGTGCGGCCCCAGAGCCGCGTGTTGTTGGGCATAAAGGGTTCGACACGGGCGCATGGGGCCAATTGCAGACGGCTGTCGAAGCGCCCAACCACCACCTCGGGGCGCAAGGGCAAGTCGGAGCTGGCTTGGGCGATCAGCTGTTCGTTGATCCAGCGCTCAGTCTGTTGCGACCAGGCCTGGTGTGCAGGGCTGGGCTGGGTGGAGGCGGCGGCACCGCTCAAGCCCATTGCGAGCGCCAATACCCACCCCAGCAGCAAGGCGGCACGCCGCACGTGGCTGCGTTGCGGTCTTTGGCAGGAGCAGAGTGGGTTCGGGCGCATGGGGGCAGGTATGGGCATGAACTGTGTTGCCGCACTGTAGCCCGGTCATGGGTGCGAGTTGAGCAGAAATAACCGGCTTACAGGCCGCTTATTCAGGGCTTAACAAGGGCTCAAGTTTTCCACAATCGCGGCATCGGGGCCGGATTCGCTGCAAGCGCCCCCCAACCGCAAGCCGCAGGAGCGCAAGATGTTTGAGCCACTGACCCGGCGTCTCGAGTTCTTCTCGGACGCGCTGCAGTTGCGGGCCCACCGCCAGCAGGTGTTGGCCAGCAACATTGCCAATGCTGACACGCCCGGCTTTGTGGCGCGCGACTTCGATTTTCGCCAAGCGATGGACAGCGTACGCTCGCGCGGCCCCGAGTTGCGCGCCGGGGCCATGCCAGTGCTCACCGGCGGCGACGCCCGCCACCTGCGCACGTCTGCAACCCTGGCCGACGTACCGGATCGCAACCGCGTGCAGTACAGCGTCCAGACCCAACCCAGCCTCGACGGCAACACCGTGGACCTAGACCAGCAGCGCGCCAACTTCATCCACAACGCGGTGCAGTACGAGTCCACGCTGCGCTTCATCAACGGCCACGTGCGCACCATGCTCAGTGCCATCCAAGGCCAGTAAAGGAGCACCATCGTGTCGATGTTCACCATTTTCAGCGTCTCGGGCAGCGCCATCAGCGCCCAGTCACAGCGCCTCAACACCGTGGCCAGCAACTTGGCCAACGCCGACGCCGTGGCCGGGCCCGATGGGCAGGCCTACCGCGCGCGCCAGGTGGTTTTTCAGACCGTGCCCATGGGCAACAACCCGGCTTCGCAAGGGGTGCGGGTGCAAGACGTGATCGAAAGCCAGGTACCCAACCGGCGCGTGTTTAACCCGCAGCACCCCAACGCCGACGGCGAGGGCTACGTGACGCACTCGAACGTCAACCCGGTCGAAGAAATGGTCAATATGATCTCGGCTTCGCGCTCGTACCAGAACAACGTCGAAGTCATGAACACCGCCAAACACCTGCTGCTGCGCACGCTGCAGATGGGCCAATAAGCGCACACCGGAGCCTCGCCATGTTTATGTCTGCCCTGAGCCGCACCGAGATCGACGCCTACAACGCCAAAGGCGGCGCGCAAGGCCAGGCCACCGATCCGCAAGCGGCGCAAGACCGCTTCCTCAAGCTATTTGTGGCCCAGTTGAGCAACCAAGACCCGCTCAACCCCATGGACAACGCGCAGATGACGAGCCAGATGGCGCAGATCAACACCGTCACCGGCATCCAGCAGCTCAACCAAACCGTCAAGTCGCTGGCCGAGCAGTTTGGCCAGACGCAAGCGGCGCAGGCCGCCAGCTTGGTCGGGCGCCAGGTGGTGGCCCAGGGCAATGCGCTGAGTGTGCACAACGGCGTGGTGCAGGGCAGTTTCAGCCTGCCCCAAGCCAGCGACAGCGTGCGCGTCGATGTGCTGGGCCATGCGGGCGAGTTGCTGGGCAGCACCAGTCTGGGCCCGCGCGGCGCCGGTTTGCAACACTTTGACTGGGTGCCCGAAGGTGTGGATGCGGCGCGCGTGGCCTCGATGCAGGTGCACGCCATGGCCAATGGCCAGGCGCTCACGGCCATGCCGCTGGCGCGCCAGCGCATCGAATCGGTCGGCATCATCGAAGGCCAAGTGCATCTGCGCGCCGCCGACGGCAGTACCCTCAAGCAGCAAGACGTGCTGGCCTTTTTATGAACAATATTCCCAGCATTGATTGGAGCACGACATGAGTTTTCAAACCGGTTTGTCAGGCCTGAACGCGGCTGCACGCAACCTCCAGGTGATCGGGCACAACATCGCCAACGCCAACACCACCGGCATGAAAGCCAGCCGGGCCGAGTTCGCCGAGGTTTATGCCGCCGCTTTGGGCGCGACTGGCGGAGCCAGCGCCGGCATGGGGGTGCAAGTGGCCGCGATAGCGCAACTGTTTACGCAGGGCAACCTCAAAATAACCGGCAATCAGCTCGATCTGGCCATCAACGGGGCCGGGTTTTTCCAAGTCAATGCCCCCGATGGCAGCCCACTGTTTACCCGAAACGGTGAGTTCAAACTCGATAAAGACGGTTTTATCGTCACCAACACCGGCGCGCGCCTGCAAGGTTTTGACACCGACGCGTTGGGTCAGCGCACCAGCGCCGTGACCAGAGACCTGACGCTGCCCACCGGGCAGCCGATTCCGCCACGAGCCTCTGGCATCACGGGGTCCAACCCCTTGAGTCGAGGCATAGAGATCACGGCCAACCTCGACGCGGGTGCGGCGATTGAGTCGCCTCCGACAGCCCCCCTGACGGAGTCCCAAAAGCGCTTTGGTACCGCGCTCAATGCGTTTGATGCGCAAGGCAGCCCGATTGCCGTGCAGCTTTATTTTGTTAAAACGGCCGCCAACACCTGGCAAATTGCAGCCAGCTTGGACAATGGCAACAGCTTGTTGGCAGGCGGCGGCGCCCTGACTTTTGGTGCCAATGGTCAGTTGGCTTCTTCAGACATATCGAACATCACGATTCCGGCGGCGGTCGCTCCCGCCACCGTGCCGAGTTCAGCGCTCACCATTCCCCTCACTCTGGAAGACTCTGCCGGCACCCCCACCCTGACCCAGTTCGGCTCCCGTTTTGGTGTTTTTGCCCTGACCCAAGATGGTTATGCCGCCGGCGATCTGACCTCGATCGATATCGCTGAAAACGGCGTGGTCATGGCGCGCTACTCCAACGGCATTTCGCGCGCCGAAGGCCAGGTCGCTTTGGCCAACTTTCGCAACTTGCAGGGCTTGCAGCCGATCAATGGCGGCTTCTGGGCGCAGACCTTTGCATCGGGACCTCCCACATTGGGCGGTCCGCAAGAAGGCGGAGTGGGTTTGGTGCGCCAAAATGCGCTGGAGGAATCCAACGTCGAACTGACCCAAGAGCTGGTCAACATGATGGTCGCGCAGCGCTCGTACCAGGCCAACGCGCAGACCATCCGCACGCAGGACCAGGTGTTGCAGACCCTGGTCAATATGCGCTGATGCCGCAAGCTGCGCACTAAACGCCAAGGAGCCCGAGCATGGACCGCATGATCTACCTCGCCCTGTCGGGTGCCAACGCGGCCATGCACCGCAAGCAGGCGCTCACGCACAACCTGGCCAACGTGAGCACCAACGGTTTTCGCGCCGAGATGTCCACCTTTCGCTCGGTGCCGCTGCGCGGCGAGGGCGCGAGCACGCGCGCCTTCGCGCTCGAAGCCACCGCCGGCCACCTCGACACCCCGGGGGCCATCAACCAGACCGGGCGCAACCTCGATGTGGCGGCCGCCGGGCGTGCCTTTTTTGCCGTGCAAGCGCTCGACGGCACCGAGGCCTACACCCGCGCCGGTGCCTTGCAGGTGTCGGCCCAAGGGCAGCTGGTGGGCGTCAACGGCTTGCCGATGCTCGACGACGGCGCGGCCCCCATCGCGGTGCCGGCCAACGCCCAGGTGATGATCGCCAGCGACGGCACGGTGAGCGCGCGCGTGGGCGAGGAGCCGCCGCAGGCGCTCGGACGCCTCAAGCTGGTCACGCCCGACGACGCGGCGCAGCGTCTGGTGCGCGGCAACGACGGCCTGTTCCGCGGCGCCGACGGCGGCCCGCTGCCGGCAGACGCCACGGCCACGCTGATCGACGGCGCCCTCGAGGGTTCGAACGTGAACCCGGTCGAGGCCATGGTCGGCATGATCAGCGTGGCGCGCCAGTTCGAACTGCAACTGCGCATGCTGCAAAACGCCGAACGCAACGACCAAACCGCCGCCCGACTGTTGAACCTGCAGGGCTAAACCCGGCCCTTTGCACCCTAGGAGCACACCATGATCAACGCCTTGCAGATCGCCAGCACCGGCATGCGCGCGCAGCAAACCCAGCTCGACGTGATTTCGCACAACTTGGCCAACGTCTCGACCACGGGCTTCAAGCGCAGCAGCGCCATGTTCGAAGACTTGATCTACCAAAATCTGCGTCAGGTCGGGGCCCCCAACGCCGAACAGGCCGAGCTGCCCACCGGTTTGCAGCTCGGGCTGGGGGTGCGCACCGTGGCCACCGCGCGCACCTTTACCCAAGGCAGCTTGCAAAAGACTGAAAACCAGCTCGACGTGGCGATCAACGGCGACGGTTTTTTCCAGATCGAAATGCCCGACGGCAGCACCGCCTACACGCGCGACGGCAGCTTCAAGATCACCGCCGAGGGCCGCTTGGTGAACAACAGCGGCATGCCAGTGATCGGCGCTGTGACCATTCCGCGCGATGCGCGCAGCGTCACCATCGGCGCAGACGGTCAGGTGACGGTGCTGGTGGGCACCAACCCGGCGCCGCAACCGGCGGGTACGATCACACTCGCCACCTTCATCAACCCGGCGGGGCTGGAGCCGCGCGGCCAAAATCTGTTTACTGAAACCGCTGCGTCGGGCGAGGCGGCTGTGGGTGCACCCGGCAGCGAAGGGCGCGGCCCGGTGCTGCAGGGCTTTTTGGAGAGTTCCAACGTGAATGTGGTGCAAGAGCTGGTGGCCATGATCCAGACCCAGCGTGCCTACGAACTCAACTCGCGCGCCGTCCAGACCTCGGACCAGATGCTGGCGCGGTTGGCGCAGATTTGAAGCGGGTTGAAGCGATTCCGCAACCGCGCCCTTAAACCCAGCCGACCTTCCGGATTACGCATCATGAATCCCTTACTGCCGCGCAGGCCCATGGCTGTGCATTTTGCACGACCCGTACGCAGCGGCCCACGTGGGTCGGTGCTGCTGGTGACCCTGTTGGGCGCGCTGGTTTTGAGCGGCTGCGAAACCCTGTCGCAAGTGCCCCAGGTCGATCTGGTGCCGGCGCCGCGCACCCTCGACTTCCCGCAGGCGCAGGCCGCACCGGCGGCACCGCTCAACGGCAGCTTGTTTGCCGCCGCCACCTTTCGTCCGGGCTTTGAAGACCACCGCGCGCGCTTGGTAGGCGATGTGCTCACGATCCAGATCAGCGAGCGCGTCAGCGCCACCCAAGAGAGCGCGACCACGGTCAACCGCAATTCGGAGCTCAGCGCCGGGGTGTCGGCTTTTCCGCTGGCGCGCGCACGCGAGCTCGGGCGCTTGCGCACCGCAGCCGAGACCGAAAACAGCTTCAACGCCGACGGCTCGACCGAGGCCACCCACACCTTTGCCGGCAGCATCACGGCGGTGGTGACGCAGGTGCTGCCCAACGGGCACCTGGTGGTGGTGGGCGAAAAACAGATCGGCGTGAACCAAAACGTGGATGTGCTGCAGTTTTCGGGCACGGTCGATCCGCGCACCATTCGGCCTGGGAATACGGTTCAGTCCACCCAGGTGGCCAACGTGCGCGTGCTCTCGCGAGGCCGTGGCGCGCAGGCCGATGCGCACACATTTGGCTGGTTGGCACGCTTCTTTTTAACGCTTATGCCGTTCTAAAGTTTTACACAATGGGCTCATCGGCTGCTGTTTGCAGCCGCATGCGCCGCACCGGAGTTTGTACGATGAACCGCCTACCCACCCCCCGAGCCACCCGGCCCCGCGTTGCTGCAGAGCCTCTGGGTGCGGTGTGGGCGCTGGGGCCAGCGCGCCGCCGCCTAGGGTTGGCTGGGCTGTCGCTCTGGGCCGCGCTGGTCGCGCTGGCCATGGGGCTGCTGGCCGCCGCCCCCCTGCACGCCAGCACGCGCATTCAAGACGTGGCCTCGGTGCAGGGCGTGCGCAGCAACCCGCTGACCGGCTATGGGCTGGTGGTGGGGCTCGATGGCACCGGCGACCAAGCGGCCCAAATGCCCTTTAGCGCGCAGTCGCTGCGCAACTACCTCGAGCAACACGGCCTGAGCCTGCCGCCGGGCGCCAACTTTCAGCCGCGCAACGTGGCCGCGGTGCTGGTCACGGCGCAGCTGCCGGCCTTTGCCCAGCCGGGGCAGGCCATCGATATCACGGTGTCGTCGATCGGCAATGCGCGCTCGCTGCGCGGCGGCACCCTCATCACCACGCCCTTGCGCGGGGTCGATGGCCAGATCTACGCCTTGGCACAGGGCAATTTGATCGTCGGTGGCGCCGGGGCCGCAGCCGCCGGCGCCCAGGTGGTGATCAACCACTTGAGCGTGGGCCGCATCCCGAACGGCGGCCAGGTCGAGCGCAGCGTGCCCACGCCCTTTTTGCTCGGCACCACCATCGACCTGAACCTGAACGCCGCCGACTTTCAAACCGCGCGCCGGGTGGCGCTGTCGATCAACCAAGCCAAGGGCGCGGGCACGGCGCAAGCGCTCGACGGCCGCGTGGTGCGCCTGCGCGCCCCGACCGACCCCAACGAGCGCGTCGCCTTTTTGGCCGATATCGAGCAGTTGCCCCTGCAGCTGGCGCCGCCCACGGCGCGCGTGGTGGTGAACTCGCGCACCGGCTCGGTGGTCATGAACCAGAGCGTGACCTTGGCCCCGGCGGCGGTGGCGCACGGCAGCCTCACGGTCACCATCCGCGTCACGCCGCAAGTGGCGATGCCACCGCCGTTCGCGCCGCCCGGCACGCCACCGGTGGTGGTCGAACAGGCCGAGGTGCAGATCGGCCAAGAGGGCGGGGCGCTGATCCAACTGCCTGCCAGTACCCAATTGAGCGAGGTGGTGCGCGCCCTCAACGCCATGGGGGCCACGCCCATGGACTTGGTCTCGATTCTGCAAGCCTTGCGCGCGGCCGGCTCGCTGCGCGCCGAACTCGAGGTGATCTGAGCATGAACCTCCAGCCTGCCGCTGCCTCGGGCGCTGCACTGGTGCTGGCGCAGCAGCGCGGGCTGGCCGCCGACAGCAACTCGCTCAACCAACTCAACCAGCTGGCCGGGCGCGACAGCCGCGCCGCCATCCGCGAGACCGCGCGCCAGTTCGAGGCCCTTTTTATGCGCGAACTGCTCAAGAGCATGCGCGAAGCGACGATGAGTACCGGACTGATGGGCGACGAAGCCGGTGGCTTGGGCAGCCAGTTGCTCGACGAGCAATGGGCGGTCAAGCTCACCGGCCTGCCCAGGGGCTTGGGTGAAATGATCGAACGCCAACTGATGCAGCAAACCCAGGGCGCGCAGGAGCCTGCCAGCGCCGGCCCGGCAGCGGCCCATGCGCCCGCTGCAGCCGTTGCCGCGCGGCCGCCGTTTGCCACCCCGAGCCAAGCCCAAGCCAGCTTCGTGGCCCAGCACCGCCAGGCGGCGCAGCAGGTCGAGCGCGAGAGCGGCATCCCGGCCAGTTTCATGATCGGCAAGGCCGCGCACGAGACCGGCTGGGGCCGCAGCCCGATCCGCAACGCCGACGGCTCCGACAGCTTCAACCTCTTTGGCATCAAGGCCACACCGGGCTGGCGCGGGCGCGTGGCCGAGATCACCACCACCGAGTACGTCAACGGCGCGCCGCAGCGCATGGTGCAGCGCTTTCGCGCTTACGATAACCCGATCGATGCCTTTCGCGACTACGCGCGCCTGATCGGGCGCAGCCCACGCTACGCCGAAGTGATGCAAAACCTGCACTCGCCCCACGCCTTTGCCCGTGAGGTGCAAGAGGCCGGCTACGCCACCGATCCGCGCTACGCCGCCAAGCTCGAGCGCATGATCAACGCCACCCTCAACGTCAAGCGAGCCCTGGGCTAAGCGGAGGCTGTCATGAGTTTCAACATCGGCGTCACCAGCTTATTGAGCAACCAGGCCGCGTTGCAGGTGGTTGGGCACAACATCGCCAACGCCAACACGCCCGGCTTTTCCCGCCAAACCGTGAGCTTGCAGCAAGTGCCAGGGCAGCAGTTTGGTATCGGCTATTTCGGTCGAGGGGTGCAGGTGGCTGGGGTGGAGCGTGCCTTCAACCAGTTCCTCACGCGCGAGGCCAACATCACGGCGGCGGCTTCCGAGGCATCCAAACTGCGCTATCAACGCTTGCAAGCGCTCGAAGCCCTGTTCCCCATGGGTGCCGCTGGCCTAGGGCAGCAGCTCAATGGTTTTTTGAATTCGTGGGCAGATGCCCTGGCCTCGCCCACCAACCAAACGGCACGCGCCGTGGTGCTCACGGGCGCCGACGACCTTGCACGGCGCCTCAATGGCAGCGCCGAACAGCTCGAGCAGTTGCGCACCACCACCCGCGCCCAGCTAGATGCCAGCCTTGCCCAAATCAACCAGCTCAGCGCCGGGGTTGCGCAGATGAATCAGCGCATCGTCGATGGTTTTGCTGCCGGTGTTCCGCCCAACGACTTGCTCGACCAGCGCGACCGGTTGCTGGCAGACCTGAATCGCATCATCCAAGTGCATACTTTGGAGGCCGACGACCGTTCGATGACGGTGTTTGTCGGAGGAAGCATGCCGCTGGTGCTGGGTTCACGCGCCACGGCGCTGGTGGGCTCCGAGAGCATCAGCCCCGATGGCCGTTACACCGTGGGCTTTGGCAACGCTGCCACCGTGCTCAACGACGATTTGATCGGTGGCGGCACGCTGCGCGGGGCCCTGACTTTTTTCAATGACGATGTGGCTGGCGTGAGCAACCAACTCGGGCGCTTGGCCCTGGCCACACTCGAGCTGACGAATCGCCAGCACCGTCAAGGTCTGGATTTGAATGGTCAGGAGGGGCAGGATTTTTTCCGGCCCCTTGCGGCCAGCTACTGGACCCAGGCCGTGGTGCCAGTGGTCAACACCGTGACGCCTCCTACGGCATTGAACGTGAGCGTGGGCATGGACCCTGCCGCTGACACACCGACGCAGTTTCGGGCATCGGACTACCGGGTCACTTTCACGGGTGCTGGTGCTGGCAACCTGACCCGCATCAGCGATGGCTTCAGCGTCTCCTTTGCCGCGCCGACCACCGATTTGACCTTGGACGGACTGCGCTTTGGCGGTCTGGCCAGTGGTGCTGCAGGAACCGAGGTGCTGCTGCGGCCGTTTCGGGGCGTGGCTGCTGCCATGGCGGTGAATCTGTCTGCGCCTTCGCAGCTGGCGCTGTCCAGCCCGGTGGTGGTTGCGGCGGCGGCGGGCAATTCTGGCAATGCACAAGTGGAGGCCCTGTATCGGCCCACCGGGCAAATGCCACCGTTTGCTGATGTACCGGCCACGATCACCTTTGTTGCCGGCGGCTACACCATCAACGGCGGACCTACGCAAGCTTTTGTTTCGGGCCAAGCAATAGTGGGCAGCGGTTTCAGCCTCACCCTGCGCGGCGCGCCAGCCGTCGGCGACACCTTTAACGTGCGTGAGCCGCTGCCCACAGAAAACTTGCGCCAGAATGCCGGCAACGGCCAAGCGCTGCTGGCGCTGCGCGACCTGGCGACCATCGACGGTTTTATGCTGTCGGATGGGTACATCCCGGTCTTTAGCGCCGTGGCGGCTGGTTTGCAGCGGGCGCAAACCGATTCCGAATTTCACACCCGCTTGGCGCTCAATGCCGAGAGTGCGCGCGCCAATCAGGCTGGCGTCAACCTTGACGAAGAGGCGGCGCGGTTGCTGCAGTTCCAGCAGGCTTACCAAGCCAGTGCGCGCTATCTGCAAAGCATGCAGTCGATTTTTGATACCTTGCTGGCCAGCTTTGGTCGTTAAAGGAGGGGAACCATGAGCATCACACGCGTCGCCACTGCCAATGCCTTTGATGCCAGCATCGCCCGCATTAGCCAGCGCAGCGCCGAATTCTCCGATTTGCAAGAAAAGCTCTCGGCCGGCAAGCGCGTGCTGCGCGCCAGCGACGACCCGGTGGCCGCCACCATGGCCGAGCGCGAGCACAACCGGATCTTGCGCACCGATGCCGATTTGCGCGCGCTCGAGCGCTCGCGCTCCAGTCTGCAATTGGCAGAAGGGTCCGTGGCTCAAATGGGCGAATTTTTGGCACGTTTTCAAGAACTGCTGGTGCAGGGCAGCAATTCGGTGCTGACCAGCAGCGACCGCAATTCCATCAGCCTCGAGATGCGCGGCCTGCGCGAACAGGTGCTGAACCTGGCCAACGTGCAAGACGCCGAGGGCAACGCTTTGCTCGGTGGTTTGGGCGTGACCAACGCCAGCGGTCGGCCGTTTGAGCAAGTCGGGCCGCCGACCGGCGTCACGACGCGCCTGCTCGCCGGGCAAGCGGCGGCGACCGAAGTCGGGCTGCCCAACCGCGTCGATGGCGATTTTGCCTTGAACAACTTGGCCTCGGTCGACCCCGATGTGGTCGGCAACACCGACCTGTTTGCCATCATGCAGCGCGCCATTGACACGCTCGAAGACACGGGCTTGAGCGCAACCGCGCGCACGGCAGCGCTGGCGCATGTCAACGCCGATTTACAAACCGGCCAAGACCGTTTGCTGCTGGTGCGCGGCCGTTTGGGCGAATTGCTGCAACGTGCCGACAGCATCGACAGCATGTTGCAAGACCGCTCGCTGGCTGGGCAGCAGGCCCTGTCGCAACTCACCGACCTCGACATGGTGCGCGCGATCTCCGATTTCCAAACGCGGCAACTGGGGCTGCAAGCAGCGCTGCAGTCTTACGCTCAGGTGCAGCGTTTGTCGTTGTTTCAGTTCATCGCCTGAGTTTGCGGCGCGCACAAAAAAAGCCGGGAGGCTCTTCAGCTCCCCGGCTTTTTTGGTTCGCCAGCCCCGAACCCAGAAGGCCCGTGCCGGCGACCAGTGGCTCACGCCAGCGACATCACATGTCCATGCCGCCCATGCCGCCCATACCACCCATGCCGCCGCCCGGCATGGCCGGTGCGTCGTCTTTGGGGGCTTCGGCCACCATGGCCTCGGTGGTCAGCATCAGCGCCGCCACCGACGCAGCGTTTTGCAGCGCCGTGCGCGTGACCTTGGTCGGGTCCAGAATGCCCATGTCGATCATGTCGCCATAGGTGTCGTTGGCGGCGTTGAAGCCGTAGTTGCCCTTGCCGGCCAGCACCGAGTTGACGACCACGCTGGGCTCGCCACCGGCGTTGGCGACGATGATGCGCAGTGGCTCTTCGACCGCGCGCAGCACCAGCTTGATGCCGGCTTCTTGGTCGGCGTTGTCGCCCTTGACCGCGCCGATGGCTTGGCGTGCACGCAGCAGCGCCACGCCGCCGCCGGCCACAATGCCTTCTTCCACGGCCGCGCGGGTGGCGTGCAGCGCGTCTTCAACGCGGGCTTTCTTCTCTTTCATCTCGACTTCGGTGGCGGCACCGACCTTGATCACCGCCACGCCGCCGGCCAGCTTGGCCACGCGCTCTTGCAGCTTCTCACGGTCGTAGTCGCTGGTGGCTTCTTCGATCTGGATGCGGATCTGCTTGACGCGCGCTTGGATGTCGTCTTCAGCGCCGGCACCGTCGATGATGGTGGTGTTTTCTTTGCCCACTTCGATGCGCTTGGCTTGGCCCAGATCGGCCAGCGTGACCTTCTCGAGCGTCAGGCCGACTTCTTCGGCGATCACTTTACCGCCGGTCAGGATGGCGATGTCTTCCAGCATCGCTTTGCGACGGTCGCCAAAGCCCGGGGCCTTGACCGCCACCACTTTCAGGATGCCGCGGATGGTGTTGACCACCAGCGTGGCCAGCGCCTCGCCTTCGACGTCTTCGGCAATGATCAGCAGCGGGCGGCCGGCCTTGGCCACGGCTTCGAGTGTGGGCAGCAGGTCGCGGATGTTGCTGATTTTCTTGTCGAACAGCAGCACGAAGGGGTTGTCCAGCAGCGCCGCTTGTTTTTCGGGGTTGTTGATGAAGTAGGGCGAGAGGTAGCCACGGTCGAACTGCATGCCTTCGACGATGTCGAGCTCGTTGTCCAGGCTCTTGCCGTCTTCAACCGTGATCACGCCTTCTTTGCCGACCTTGTCCATCGCCTTGGCGATGATGTCGCCGATGCTGGCGTCGGCGTTGGCCGAGATCGCGCCCACTTGAGCGATTTCTTTGCTGGTGGTGGTGGGCTTGGAGGCTTTCTTCAGCTCTTCGACCAGGGCGGTGACGGCCTTGTCGATGCCGCGCTTGAGGTCCATCGGGTTCATGCCGGCGGCCACGTACTTCATGCCTTCGCGCACGATGGCTTGGGCCAGCACCGTGGCGGTGGTGGTGCCGTCACCGGCGTTGTCGCTGGTCTTGGAAGCGACTTCCTTGACCATCTGCGCGCCCATGTTTTGCAGCTTGTCTTTGAGCTCGATTTCTTTGGCCACCGAAACACCGTCTTTGGTCACGGTGGGAGCGCCGAAGCTGCGCTCGAGCACCACGTTGCGGCCTTTGGGGCCCAGGGTCACCTTCACGGCGTTGGCCAGGATGTTCACACCCTCGACCATGCGGGCGCGGGCTTCACCGCCGAAAACTACGTCTTTTGCTGCCATTTGTTGCTATCCTTGAAATGAGTGGGGGTGAATGGGGCGCGCTTCAGCGCACGACGACCGCGAACAGGTCGTCTTCTTTCATGACCAGCAGCTCGTCGCCATCGACCTTGACGGTCTGGCCGCTGTACTTGCCAAACAACACGCGGTCGCCGACCTGCACGCTCAGGGCTTTGGTTTCGCCTTTGTCGTTGGTCTTGCCCGGGCCGACGGCCAGCACTTCACCTTGGTCGGGTTTTTCGGCGGCGTTGTCGGGGATCACGATGCCCGAAGCGGTTTTGGTTTCCTGTTCCAAGCGCTTGACGATCACGCGATCGGCGAGGGGGCGAAGTTTCATGGGTTCTCCTGTCACAAAAAAGGCACACACAAAGGTGCGGTTGCTACGAAAGTCGTGGGGGCCGGCCGCGGCTGCCTTGGGCAGGCCGCCGACCGAGGCCGTTGTTAGCACTAACCACCAACGAGTGCTAATGATAAGGGCGCAGCGCCGCTTTTCAAGGGGGGGTGGCGAAAATCTACGCTTGGTCTTGCGGCCACAGCCCGGCCAAGCGTTCGCGCGGCCAGCCGGTCAGGCGCTGCAGCAGCGCCCAGTCGAAGCCCGGCCCGGGGTCGGCCTTGCGCCCGGGGGCGATGTGCTGGTGCCCGGCCACGTGCTCGATCGGGTAGCGCGTTGCCAGCTCGAGGCACAGCGCGGCCAGCGTTGGGTACTGGGCTGGCTCGAAGGGCTCGCCCTCTAGGCCTTCGAGCTCGATGCCGATCGAAAAATCGTTGCAGTTGGGCCGGCCCTGCCATTGCGAGGCCCCGGCGTGCCAGGCACGGCGCTCGCAATCCACAAACTGCAGCAGCTCGCCGCAGCGGCGGATGAAGTAGTGCGCCGACACCTGCAGGCCCCGGATCGATTCGAAATAGGGGTGCGCGTTCCAGTCCAGCGTGCCGGCAAACAGCTCCTCGACCTGCGGGCCGCCGTACTGCCCCGGCGGCAGGCTGATGGAGTGCAACACCAGCAGCGTGATGCGTGCCCCCGGCGGGCGGGCGCCGTGGTGCGGGCTGGGGCAGCGGCGGGGGGTGGGCACGGTGGTCGTGGAGGTGGTAGGGCAGGGTGTTTTGTTCTAGTGCTGTAGTCTATCTGGAGTAGTCGGCACCATGACCGATAGCCTTCCAGCCTTTGAGCCCAGACGAAAAGCCCAATTACCCACTGGGCTGGCTTACACTTGCCGCCATGCAAGCCGATGCCAGCCCCCCACCTGCCCCCAAATCCGATCCCGATTCGGGGGCCTGTGTAGCCGCCGCACCGCCCCCGCCCCCAAGCCTACCCCCGCCGCGGCGCATCAAGGGCATTTACGTGCTGCCCAACCTGATCACCCTAGCAGGGCTGTTCGGTGGTTTTTATGCCGTGGTCATGGCCATGAACGGCCGCTTCGACCTGGCCACGCTGGGCATTTTTGCGGCCATGGTGCTCGACAGCCTCGACGGCCGGGTGGCGCGCCTGACGCGCACGCAAAGCGCCTTTGGCGAGCAGATGGATTCGCTGGCCGATATGGTCTCGTTTGGCGCCGCGCCGGCGCTGGTGGCTTACGAGTGGGCGCTATACGACCTCGGGCGCTGGGGCTGGATCGCGGCTTTTGTCTATTGCGCCTGTGCGGCGCTGCGGCTGGCGCGTTTCAACGTCAACACCGCGGTGGTCGATCGGCGCTACTTCCAGGGCCTGCCCTCACCGGCGGCGGCGGCGCTGGTGGCGGGCTTCATCTGGCTGGCGACCGAGTTCGAGGTCAGCCCCCCCGATCTGGTCTGGCCGATGTTCGCCCTCATGCTCTACGCCGGGCTGACCATGGTTTCCAACATCCCCTTTTACAGCTTCAAAGACCTGAACCTCAAGCGCAGCGTGCCCTTTGTGGTGATCGTGCTGGTGGCGTTGGGGATCGCGGTGATCAACATCCACCCGCCGCTGGTGCTGTTTGGCCTGATCGCCGGCTACGCCGCTTCGGGTTACGTGGTGTATGGCTGGCGCAAGCTGCGCGGCGAGCCCACCAGCGTGGTGAGCACCAGCACCCACGACCCAGACGAAAAAGACCTGCATCGCTGAAGGTGATAGACAGGGGCAATCGCCCGCCCGGCTGGGCATGTTATATTGCTGCCATGCAAAACCTGCGCGCGCTTTCGCTACTACCTTTGGTTCACCACGGGTCGGCGAGCTAGCGCACGCCTTTTTTGCACAACGGCCCGTTTGCACCCGCAGCGGGCCGTTGGTGTTTTAGGGGCTGCGGGCAACACCAGGTTGCGGTCACACCGCTTGGAGCACTCACATGAGCGACAAACTGATCATTTTTGACACCACCTTGCGCGACGGCGAGCAGTCGCCCGGCGCTTCCATGACCAAGGACGAGAAGCTGCGCATCGCGCGCCAGCTCGAGCGCCTGAAGGTGGACGTGATCGAGGCCGGCTTTGCCGCCGCCTCCAACGGCGACTTCGAAGCCGTCAAGGCCATCGCCGACGCCATCAAAGACAGCACCGTCTGTTCGCTGGCGCGCGCCAACGAACGCGACATCAGCCGCTCGGCCGAGGCGCTGGCCGGCGCGCGCAGCGCCCGCATCCACACCTTCATCGCCACCAGCGCGCTGCACATGGAAAAAAAGCTGCGCATGACGCCCGAGCAGGTGTTTGAGCAGGCGCAGCAGGCGGTGCGGCTGGCGCGCCAGCTGTGTCCCGACGTCGAGTTCAGCCCCGAAGACGGCTACCGCAGCGACCCCGACTTTTTGTGCCGCGTCATCGAGGCGGTGATCAGCGCCGGCGCGCGCACCATCAACATCCCCGACACCGTGGGCTACGGCGTGCCCGAGCTCTACGGCCACTTCATCCGCGACCTGCGCGAGCGCGTGCCCAACTCCGACCTCGCGGTCTGGAGCGTGCACTGCCACAACGATCTGGGCATGGCGGTGGCCAACTCGCTCGCCGGCGTCAAGATCGGCGGCGCGCGCCAGGTCGAGTGCACCATCAACGGCTTGGGTGAGCGCGCCGGCAACTGCGCGCTCGAAGAAATCGTCATGGCCGTCAAAACGCGGCGCGATTACTACGGCCTTGAAGTCGGCATCGACACCACGCAGATCGTGCCTGCCAGCCGCATGGTCAGCCAGACCACCGGCTTTGTGGTGCAGCCCAACAAGGCCGTGGTCGGGGCCAACGCCTTTGCCCACGCCAGCGGCATCCACCAAGACGGCGTGCTCAAGGCGCGCGCCACCTACGAGATCATGCGCGCTGAAGACGTGGGCTGGAGCGCCAACAAAATCGTGCTCGGCAAGCTCAGCGGCCGCAACGCCTTCAAGCAGCGCCTCGACGAGATCGGGATCGCGCTGCACAGCGAAGTCGAGCTCAACGCCGCCTTTGCCAAGTTCAAAGAGCTGGCCGACCGCAAGTCGGAAATCTTTGACGAAGACATTCTGGCGCTGGTCAGCGACGAGAGCGTGACCCCCGATCAGGAGCATTACGCGCTGGTGGCGCTGGCCCAGCACAGCGAGACCGGCGAGCGCCCGCAGGCGCGGGTGGTGTTCACCATCGGCGGCAAAGAGTACTGCGGACAAGCCGAGGGCAACGGCCCGGTGGATGCGTCGCTCAAAGCCATCGAGACCCACGTGCACAGCGGCGCCGAGTTGCAGCTGTATTCGGTCAACGCCATCACCAGCGGCTCGACCGAGAGCCAGGGCGAAGTCACGGTGCGGCTGCAGCACGCAGGCCGGGTGGTCAACGGCGTCGGCTCCGACCCCGACATCGTGGTCGCGTCGGCCAAAGCCTACCTGAGTGCCCTCACCAAGTTGCACAGCAAGGCCGAGCGGGTGCAGGCGCAGGGCTGGCCGGTCTGAAGCGCAAGCCGCCCGGGCTGCGCTGCGTGGGCCTTGAGCGGCCTAGGGAAAACCCTTAAACGGCCGCAAAAATCTTGTGATGAGGGCTTAAAAACCCCTCACAAGCGCCTGAATCTGGATTGGTTTTTGATTTTTCTCTCTATACTGGCAGGCCCAGCGCCTGTTTCTAGAGGGTAGAAAAAACATGAACCGATACCAATTTGTGCTGCGCCCAGGCTGGTCGGCGGCCCTGCTGCTCGGGTGCACGGGTTTGCTGCTGCCCGTGCACGCCCAAACGCCTTTTCCTGCCAAGCAGCGCGTGGCGGCGCCCGAGGTGCGCATCGAGGGGGCTCGGGCCGCGCCTGTTCAGGTGAACAGCCCCCGGGCCGAGCGCGATCGCGCCACAGCGCCGCAGGCCAGCCGCCCCAGTGTCGCCCCAGCCAGTGCGGCTAGGCCCGAGTCTGCAGGGCAGCGCTTCGCCGCCAAAGAACAAATCGCATCGGATGCGCAGATCGAGCGTGCGCGCCATGCGGCGGCGCAGTCGCAGCGGGTGTCGGTGGTGGTGGCAGCGGCGCCGACCCAGCCGCTGCGTGCCGCCATGCCCGCTGCCCCCGCCGTGGGCAACGCATCCGCCAGCCCGATGCAGGCCGAGCGCTTGGGCTTGCGTGTGGCCGACGACCCGCTCGAGCTCGATTCGGGCGTGGCGCTGCTGGTGGATGCCAACACGGGCGAAATTTTGCTCGGCAAAAACGACACCGTGGTGCTGCCCATCGCCTCCATCACCAAGCTCATGACCGCGATCATCGTGGTCGATGCCCGGCAGGATTTGAACGAAGTCCTGACCATCTCCCAGGCCGACGTCGATCGGCTGCGCGGCAGCGGCTCGCGCCTACCGGTGGGGGCCGAGCTCACGCGCGGCCAAGCCCTGCATCTGGCGCTGATGTCGAGCGAAAACCGCGCCGCCCACGCGCTGGCGCGCCATTTCCCCGGCGGGGTGCAGCAGTTCGTGCGGCAAATGAACCGCAAGGCGGTGGAGCTGGGCATGCACGACACCCACTTCGCTGACCCCACCGGTTTGTCGGGCGGCAACCGCTCCAGCGCCCGCGACTTGGCCATGCTCACGGCCGCCAGCTCGCACCGCCCCCTAGTGCGCGAGCTGTCGGTCTCGCCGCAGTACCAACTGGCGCTTGGGCCGCGCACGATCACCTACCGCAACAGCAACATGCTGGTGCGCAACGGCGACTGGGAAATCAACCTGCAAAAAACCGGCTTCATCCGCGAGGCCGGGCGCACGCTGGTGATGCAAGCCGATGTGTCGGGGCGTTCGCTCATCTTGGTGCTGCTGGGCGCCAGCGGCAGCCAGGCGCGCGCCACCGACGCCGAGCGGCTGCGCCGCTGGGTGTTGCGCAGCCTGTTTTCGAGCGGCCCGCGGCCGGCCGATGCGGTGTCGGCCAGTGAGCGCGAGCGCTCGGGGCTGCGGCAACCGAGCTAAACGCCAGACGCGGCACGCTTGATCGGGGGTCTGCCCTGCAGTGGGGCACCCAATCAGGCCATGGCACCAAGCATGCGCATCAGGGCAGGTTCGGTTCGGCTTGCCAGCCCAGCGCGGCGCTGATCTGCCCCGCAGTGGCGCGCAGCTTGGGCAGCCAGCTTTCTTCGAGCCGATCGGCCGGGGCCGAGATCGACAAGCCCGCCACGAGCCGGCCTTGGTCGTCGTATATGCCGGCGGCCATGCAACGCACCCCCAGCTCCAGCTCCTCGTTGTCGCGCGCCACGCCGTGGCGGCGGCACAGCGCCAGTTCGCGCTCCAGCAAGGGCAGCTGGGTGATGCTGTTGCGCGTTTGGCCCATCAGGCCGGTGCGGCTGGCGTAGGCGCGCAGGCGCTGCGGATCGTCGGCGGCCAAGAACAGCTTGCCGACCGAAGTCAGGTGCAGCGGCGCCCGGCCCCCGATGGCGCGCACCACCTGCATGCCCGAGCGCTCGCTGTAGGCGCGTTCCACGTAAATGATTTCGTCGCCTTGGCGCACGCTCAGGTTGACCGGTTGCTGGATTTGTTTGTGCAGCTCGCGCATGGGCAGCAGCGCCGCGTCGCGCACGCTCAGGCGGCCCTTGACCAAGTTGCCGAGCTCGAGCAGGCGCATGCCCAGCCGGTAGGCCCCGGGTTCGGGCCGCTCGACCAAGCGCCCCAAAGCCAGGTCGTTGAGGATGCGGTGCGCCGTGGAAGGGTGCAAGCCGGCGCGCTCGCTGATCAGCTTGAGTGGCACCGGCTCTTCGTGCGCGGCCAGCACCTCGAGCAGCTGCATGATGCGTTCGATCACCTGCACGCTGGGCTTGGGCGGCGAGAGGGGCAGGGGGGCGCTGTGCGGAATGCGGTTCATGGTGCGTAGCCCTTGGCAGAAAGCATGGCAGCGCATTTTACTTGGTGAAAAGCCATTCCACGCCATTCCACGCTAGCCATTCCACGCTAGGTATGGCGCGCTTGTGTCGGTGTGCACGCGGTGGCGCGCGATGGGTGGTGTGCATGCGCCGGTACACCCAAGCCACGCACCAGGCTGGTACACCGCCAGCGCAAGCTAACTGGCAGGCGGCGTTTGCCAGCGCCCACCGAGCAGCAACTGGTGCGGCTGAAAGCGGCTTTTATAGCTCATCTTGGGGCTGGCCTCGATCCAGTAGCCCAGATAGAGGTAACGCAGCCCCAGCTGACGCACCTGTTCGAGTTGCCACAGCACGCTGTAGCTGCCGTAGGCGGCGCTGGGGTCGGCGGGGTCGTAGAAGGTGTACACGGCGGACAGGCCGTCTTCGAGCACATCGAGGATCGAGACCATGCGCAAGGCCTCGGCGCCGCCATCGGGCGCCGGCTCGTTGAACTCGACCAGCCGCGTGTCGGCGCGGCTTTGCAACAGAAACTGGCGGTACTGTTCGAGGTCGTCGTGGTCCATGCCGCCACCGGGGTGGCGCTGGCGTTGGTAGCGCAAGTACAGATCGTAGTGCGCCGGCCGCAGGCCCAGCGTGAGCACGCGCGCTTGCAGGTGGGCGTGGCGCTTCCAGGCGCGGCGCTGGCTGCGGCTGGGCTCAAAAGCATGTGCATCCACGCGCAGCGGCACGCAGGCCTGGCAGCCGTCGCAATGTGGTCGGTAGGTGTAGAGCCCGCTGCGCCTGAACCCTTGGGCCACCAGTTGCGCGTAGGTGTCGCCCCGGATCAGGTGACTGGGCGAGGCCACGAGCGAGCGTGCCGTGCGCGCGCTCAGGTAGCTGCACGGGTAGGCGGCGGTGGCGTAAAACTGCACGGTTTGCAGCGGGAGTTCCTGCGGGTGCGTCACGGCGGTGGGGGTTGGGTGCTGGGGTTGGGAGCCAACAGGGTTTGCCAGTGTACGGTTTCGAAGCGCCAAAGCGGGCTGGGCGCAGCCATGGCCTGTTTGGCAATGCGCAAAAAGTCGCTGCGCGACAGGGTGTGGGCACCGAGTGAGGCCAGGTGCGCGGTGTCTTGCTGGCAGTCGATCAGCGGCACTTGCCAAGCGCGGGCGCACGCCACCAGCGCCGCCAGCGCGATTTTGGAGGCGTTGGGGCGGCGGCTGTACATCGATTCACCAAACACCATGCGCCCCAAGTTGACGCAGTACAGGCCGCCGACGAGTTCGCCCCGGTGCCAGGTCTCGACGCTGTGCACGCTGCCGGCCTGGTGCCAGGCCAGATAGGCGTCGATCATCGGCGGCACGATCCAGGTGCCGCGCTGGCCGTGGCGCGGGCTGTGGGCGCAGGCGCGCAGCACGTGCTCGAAGGCGCTGTCGATGCGGATCTCGAGCTCACCCGAGCGCAAGCCGCGCCGGATCTCTTTGCGCAACGAGGGGTGGAGCCTAAAGTCGGCCGGGCGCAGCGCCATGCGCGGGTCGGGGCTCCACCACAGGATGGGTTGCTCGCCGCTGAACCAGGGAAAGATGCCGCTGGCATAGGCGCGCGCCAAGGTGGCGCAGTCGAGCGCGCCACCGGCGGCCAGCAGACCCGGAATCGGGTCGCCCTCTGCCCAAGCCTGCTCGACCGGCGGAAAAGCCTGCCCCGGCTCCAACCAAGGCAGGGCGAGGCGTGGGCCGGGCGGGTGGCTCATGGGCGTGGTGGGGCTGAGGCCGCCGCATTTGGTGGCGCCGAGTCGCACCATGCTACCACGTGGCACTGGCCGCACAGGGGCGCGCGCGCCCGGCAGACGTAGCGCCCGTGCAGGATCAGCCAGTTGTGGGCGTGGCGCAGATACGCCGGCGGGATGCGCGCCAGCAAGCCGTGCTCCACCTCGAGGGGCGTGCGCCCCGGCGCCAAGCCGCTGCGGTTGGCGAGCCTAAACACGTGCGTGTCCACCGCCAGCGTGGGCTCGCCAAAAGCCACGTTGAGCACCACATTGGCGGTCTTGCGCCCGACGCCGGGCAGGGCCTCGAGCGCGGCGCGGCTGCGTGGCACCTGGCCGCCGTGGCGCTCGAGCAGCAGCTGGCAGGTTTGCAGCAAATGGCGCGCCTTGCTGCGGTACAGCCCGATGGACTGGATGTGCGCCTGCACCCCCTCGAGCCCGAGGGCCAGCATCTGCGCCGGCGTGGAGGCGGCGGCAAACAGGGTGCGGGTGGCGCGGTTCACGCTCACGTCGGTGGCTTGGGCGCTGAGCAGCACCGCGCACAGCAGCTCAAAGTCGCTCTTATACTCCAGCTCGGTTTCGGGCTCGGGGTTGGCTGCCGCCAAGGCGGCAAAGAACGGCTCGATGTGTACTGGTTCCATGGCGAGGATTTTCACCCATGAGCGCACCCCATGCGACACCCAATGCGACACCCAATGCGACACCCAATGCGATCCGTTTTGCCGATCGCCTATCGCAAGTCGAGACATCGGCCATCCGCGAGCTGTTCAAGCTGCTGGGCCAGCCCGGCATCATCAGCTTGGCGGGCGGCTTCCCCGACGCGGCGCTGTTTGACGTCGAGGGCATTCGCGCCGCCAGCGAGCGCGCCCTGAGCACCGACCCAGCCGCCGCCTTGCAGTACGGCGCCACCGAAGGCTACCAGCCGCTGCGCGAGCAGCTGGCGGCGCTCATGGCCGGCAAGGGGGTGCAGGGGCTGGCGCCCGAGCAGCTCATCGTCACCACCGGCAGCCAGCAGGCGCTGGACCTGATCGGCAAGACGCTGATCTCGCCCGGCGACAAGGTGATCGTCGAGGGGCCGACCTTTTTGGCCACGATCCAGTGCTTTCGCCTCTACGGCGCGCAGTTGATCACGGCCCCGATCGACGCCGACGGCGTCGATGTGCAGCGGCTCGAGGCGCTGATCGCCGAGCACCGGCCCAAGTTCGTCTATCTGGTGCCCAGCTTTGGCAACCCCAGCGGCGCGCTTTTGAGCCTGGAGCGGCGCCGGCGCGTGCTCGAACTGGCGCTGCGCACCCAAACCCCGATCGTCGAGGACGACCCCTACGGCGACCTGTATTTTGGCGCCGCGCCGCCGCCAAGCCTGCTGGCCCTGAGCGCCGAAGTCCCGGGCAGCCGCGACTGGCTGCTGCACTGCGGTTCGCTGAGCAAGGTGCTCAGCCCCGGGCTGCGCATCGGCTGGCTGGTGGCGCCGCCCGAGCTGCTGGCCAAGGCGGTGATGTGCAAGCAGTTCAGCGACGCCCATACCAGCACCTTTGCCCAAGCCACGGCGGCGCAGTACCTGCAAGGCGGCCGCTTGGCGGCTGCGCTGGCGCGGGTGCGCGTGGTCTATGCCGAACGCGCCCAAGCCTTGGGTGCCGCGCTGCGCAGCGAGCTCGGGGCGGCGATCGACTTTGTGCCGCCACAGGGCGGTTTGTTCATCTGGGCGCGCCTGACGGGGGCCGGCGGGGCCTGCGCCGACGGCCAAGCGCTGGCGCAGCGCGCCGTGCAGCAAGGCGTGGCCTTCGTGCCGGGGCGGCCCTTTTATGCCTGCGACCCCGACTTGGGCACGCTGCGCCTGAGCTTTGCCACCGTCGATGCAGAGCGCATCCGCGAGGGCGTGGCGCGGCTGGCGCGGGCGCTCAAAGAGGGCTGAGAGGCTGGAAGGCCGGGAGTAAGTAGGCTCAAAGACTGCGGCGGCCTAGAACCAGTGCGCCAGCCATAGCCGCAGCCGCATCCCGGCCCCGGTGGTGAAGCCCACGGTGGCAAAGCGCAAGCGGCCATCGGTGTCGATCACCGCAAAGGCCGGCACCGAGCGGTAGCCCAGCGCCTGCGCCAGCGTGCCGCGCGCGTCGATCACGCTCTGCCACGGCAAGCCGCGCTGCTGCTGATAGCGCAGCACCTGCGCCGCCGGGCCCGATTGCATGGCCACCGTGAGCAGCGGCCAGTCCTGCCCCAGCCGCGTCACGCTGCCCTCCATGCCGCGGCAGATGGCGCACCACTCGGCCCAGATATAGAGCGCCACCGGCCGCGTGCCGGCGTCGGGGTGCTGCCCTAGGCGGGCGGCGGCCAAGGCCTGCGCCAGGCTGCCGCTGTGGCTGCTGCCATCAGCGCCCAGCCACTGCACCGGCTGGTTGAGGTCGAGCACGGCCGGCACTGCGCGCGTCTGCCAGGCTTGCACGCCCAAAAACACCGCCAGCACCAGCGCCACGGTGAGCAGGTGCGAGCGCCAGCGTTGCCAGCGCGAGGGTGGGGTGGGGGTATTCATGTGCGCCCGATTATCGCCGTTCTGGCCCCGGCGTGCTGGCGCGCCGCCGGGAGGCTCCAGCGGCGTGCTACATTGGCGCCGTGCAGCAGCAGAGCGCACCCTGCGCGCTTTCCCTTCGCATCCGTGCCACCAAGGAGATCGCATCTTGACCCAAACCACCAAGTACCTGCTCGACGAAAGCCAGCTGCCGCGCAGCTGGTACAACATCGCCGCCGATTTGCCGCAGCCCGCGCCGCCGGTGCTGCATCCGGGCACCTTGCAGCCCATAGGCCCCGACGATTTGCTGCCGCTGTTTCCGCTCGAGCTGATCAAACAAGAGGTGAGCACCGAGCGCGAGATCGAAATCCCCGAGCCGGTGCGCGACATCTACCGCCTCTGGCGCCCGGCGCCGCTGTACCGCGCGCACCGGCTGGAAAAGCTGCTGGGCACGCCGGCCAAGATTTTTTACAAATACGAGGGCGTGAGCCCAGCCGGCAGCCACAAGCCCAACACCGCCATCCCGCAGGCTTTTTACAACCAACAAGCCGGCGTCAAGCGCCTGACCACCGAGACCGGGGCCGGCCAGTGGGGCACCTCGCTCGCCTTTGCCGGCTCGATCTTCGACCTCGAAGTGCTGGTGTTCCAGGTGCGCGTGAGCTACGACCAAAAACCCTACCGCCGCGCCGTCATGGAAACCTACGGCGCGCGCTGCGTGGCCTCGCCCTCCACCGAGACCGCCTATGGCCGCAGCGTGCTGGCGCAGCGCCCCGAGCACCCGGGCAGCCTAGGGATCGCGATTTCTGAAGCCGTGGAACTGGCGGTGCAGCGCGAGGACACCAAGTACGCGCTCGGCTCGGTGCTCAACCACGTGCTGCTGCACCAGACCGTGATCGGGCTGGAAGCGATGCAGCAGTTGCAGATGGCCGACGCCTGGCCCGATGTGGTGGTGGGCTGCACCGGGGGCGGCTCGAACTTTGCTGGCCTCGCTTTTCCGTTCATGGGCGACGCGCTGCGCGGCGGCCGCAAGGCGCGCATCGTGGCGGTGGAGCCGGCGGCCTGCCCGTCGCTCACGCGCGGCCGCTACGCCTACGACTTTGGCGACACCGGGCACCTGACGCCCCTGACCAAGATGCACACCTTGGGCAGCACCTTCACGCCGCCCGGTTTTCATGCCGGGGGCTTGCGCTACCACGGCATGGCGCCGCTGGTGAGCCACTGCAAAGAGCTGGGTTTGCTCGAAGCCGTGGCCTACACCCAAGGCGAGTGCTTTGCCGCCGGGGTGGCGTTTGCGCGTGCCGAAGGCATCGTGCCCGCGCCCGAGGCCAACCACGCCGTCAAGGGCGCGATCGAGGAGGCGCTGCGCTGCAAGCGCGAGGGCCGCAGCGAGACGATTTTGTTTGGCCTGTGCGGCCACGGCCACTTCGACATGGCCTCGTACCAGAAGTACTTTGCCGGCGAGCTCAAGGACGAAGCCTACGACGAGCAGGAGCTCGCCTTGGCGCTGGCCGGGTTGCCCAGCGTACCCGGGACTGGGGTTTAAGGTTTAGGGCCGCACGACTTCGAGCAGGCGCTCGAGCCCGCCCTGGTTGATCGCCACGTGCGCCTGCGTGCGCACCACCGGCTTGGCCTGAAAAGCCACCGATAGCCCGGCGGCGGCCATCATGGGCAGGTCGTTGGCGCCGTCGCCCACGGCGATGCACTGCGCCGGCTCCAAGCCCAGCAGGCTGGCGACCTCGAGCAGGGTGCGGCGCTTTTCGGCGCCGTCGCAGATGTCGCCCCAGCACTGGGGCAGCAAGCGCCCGGTGAGGGCGCCGCAGTGCGGGCCGCTGCGCAGTTCGAGCACGTTGGCGCGCACGAAGTCGATGCCCAACTCGGCGCGCACGCGCTCGGCAAAAAAAGTGAAGCCCCCCGAGACCAGCAGCGTTTTGAGCCCGGCGGCGCGGCAGGCGGCCACGAGCTCGGCGGCACCGGGGTTGAGGCGCAGCCGCTCGGTATAGACGCGCTCCATATCGGCCACGGTCACGCCCTCGAGCAGCGCCACGCGCCGGCGCAGGCTGTGTTTGAAGTCGGTGATCTCGCCGCGCATGGCGGCTTCGGTGATGGCCGCCACCTCGGCCTTGCGGCCCACGGCGTCGGCGATCTCGTCCACGCACTCGATGTTGATCAGCGTCGAGTCCATGTCGAAGGCGATGAGCCCAAAGTCGCGCAGGCGCAGCGGTGGGTTGAAGCCCTGCACGGTCAGGCCGGGGGCGAATTCGGTGGCGGCGGTCATAAGGCGTGTGGGCTAAGCAGGGGGAGGGCGGCGCCGTCGTCGAACCAGTTGACGAGTTGCAAGCCCGGCACGCGCCCGAATTCGCGCGTGTTGCGCGTCACCAGGCACAGGCCATGGGCCAGCGCGATGCCGGCGATGAGGGTGTCGATGGGGCTGCCTTGGGCCTCGAGCTGGGCGCGGATGCGGGCGGCTTTTTCGGCGGCGGGTGGGTCGAAATCGTGGATCCGCAAGCGCCCTTGCAGCGCCGCCAGCTTGAGCAGTTGGGTCTGCGGCTGGGCCGATTTGTAGGCGCCGCTGAGCAGTTCCCATAGCACCGGGGTGCACAGGCGGATGTCGGTGTCGCGCTGCTGCGCCATATGCTGGCGCACGGCCCCTTGGTTTTTGAAGAAGTAAATCAGGATATTGGTGTCGAGCAGGTAGGGCATGGGCTCACCAGCTTTCGCGCGGTAGGTCGGGCACCTGGCCCGCGCGCAGGGCCTCGAGGGTGGGGAAGTCGTCGTCACCGGGGTGGCCCAAGGCGTCGAGTTCGGCGTAAAAGGTGGCCCAGTCGCTCTGGTGGCGGCGCTTTTCGGCGGCCGCAAACTGGGCAAACCATTGGCTGAGCGAGAGCTGCTGGCGCGCCGCCGCTGCGCGCGCCGCTTGCAGGGCCTCGTCTTCGACGTAAATGGTCACTTGCGCCATGGCACGCTCCACAATCGATCAGGGATGCAGGCAATTATAGGTGCGAGCCACTTATATGTGTGCGCCTGTCAGCCCAAAGATATGTGTGCGCCTATGCGTGCGCGCCTCTTGTGCGTGCTTATCCCTGAACCCCCGCCGGCTCCGGCACGGCCCGCGGGGCCCCGAGCGCGCGCAGCACATCGCGCACCAGTAGCGCGCGGTCTTTGGCTTCGGGTAGGGCGCGCTCAATGCGCAGTTTGTCGTTGCCGGCGAGTTTGATGTGGCGGTTTTTTTGCACCAGGTCGATGATGCGCTGCGGATCTAGCGGCGGGTTGGGCTTGAAGCCGATCAGGATCAGGCCCGGCGTGGCATCGACCTTTTGCACGCCGTAGGGGGCGGCGAGCACGCGCAGGCGGTGCACGTCGATCAGCGTTTGCGCCTGCGGCGGCAGCTTGCCAAAGCGGTCCACGATTTCTTCGAGCAAGGCGTCGATCTGCGCGCTGGTCTTGGCGCTGGCGAGCTTTTTGTACAGGCTCAGGCGCAGGTGCACGTCGCCGCAGTAGTCGCTGGGCAGCAGGGCCGGGGCGTGCAGGTTGATGTCGGTGGTCACGCCCAAGGGGCTGAGCAGATGGGGTTCGCGCCCGGCCTTGAGGGCATCGACTGCTTCGGCCAGCATCTCGTGGTAGAGCTGAAAGCCGACTTCGAGCATGTTGCCGCTCTGGTTTTCGCCCAGCACCTCGCCCGCGCCCCGGATTTCGAGGTCGTGCATAGCGAGGTAAAAACCGCTGCCCAAGGCCTCCATCTGCCCGATGGCTTCGAGCCGCTGCTGCGCCGTTTTGCTCAGGCTGTCGATCTCGGGCACCATCAGGTAGGCGTAGGCTTGGTGGTGGCTGCGCCCGACGCGGCCGCGCAACTGGTGCAACTGCGCCAGCCCAAACTTGTCGGCGCGGCTGATGAGGATGGTGTTGGCGCTGGGCACGTCGATGCCGGTTTCGATGATGGTCGAGCACAGCAGCAGGTTGTGGCGCTGGGCCACGAAGTCGCGCATCACGCGCTCGAGCTCGCGCTCGGGCAACTGGCCGTGGGCGACGGCGATGCGCGCCTCGGGCAGCAGCTGTTCCAGCTTTTGCTTGCGGTTTTCGATCGTTTCGACTTCGTTGTGCAGAAAATACACCTGCCCGCCGCGCTTGAGCTCGCGCAGCACGGCCTCGCGGATCACGCCATTGCCTTCGTTGCGCACGAAGGTTTTGATGGACAAGCGGCGCTGCGGCGCGGTGGCGATCACGCTCAGGTCGCGCAGCCCTTCGAGCGCCAGCCCGAGGGTGCGCGGGATCGGGGTGGCGGTGAGGGTGAGCACATCGACTTCGGCGCGCAGCGCCTTCATGGCCTCTTTGTGGCGCACGCCGAAGCGGTGCTCTTCGTCGATGATGAGCAGCCCGAGGTTTTTGAATTTCGTTTTTTCGCTCAGCAGCTTGTGGGTGCCGACGACGATATCCACGGTGCCGGCGGCGGTGCCTTGCAGGGCGGCGGTGATTTCGCGCGCACTGCGAAAGCGGCTCAGTTCGGCGATCTTCACCGGCCAGTTGGCAAAGCGGTCTTGCAGGGTCTGGTAGTGCTGCTCGGCCAGCAAGGTGGTGGGGGCCAGAAAGGCCACTTGCTTGCCGCCGCTCACCGCCACGAAGGCGGCGCGCAGCGCCACTTCGGTCTTGCCAAAGCCGACGTCGCCGCAGACCAGCCGGTCCATCGGGCGTGGGCTGATCAGGTCTTGGATCACGGCGTGGATGGCGGCTTTTTGGTCGGGCGTTTCTTCGAAGCCGAAGTCGTTGGCGAAGGCTTCGTAGTCTTTGGCCGGGAAGCGAAAGGCGTGGCCCTCGCGAGCGGCGCGGCGGGCGTAGAGGTTGAGCAGTTCGGCGGCGGCGTCGCGCACCTGTTCGGCGGCTTTGCGCCGCGCTTTATCCCACTGGCCCGAGCCCAGCCGGTGCAGCGGCGCTTCGTCGGCGCTCACGCCGGTGTAGCGGCTGATCTGGTGCAGTTGGCTCACCGGCACGTAGAGCACGGCGGCTTGGGCGTACTCGAGGTGCAAAAACTCTTGCAGCACGGGGCTGCCGTCGGGGTTTTTTTCGCCCAGATCGAGGTTGAGCAAGCCCCGGTAGCGGCCGATGCCGTGCTGGCTGTGTACCACCGGGTCGCCCAGTTGCAGCTCGCTCAGGTCTTTGATCAGCGCTTCGACGTCGCTGACCTGCTCTTGCTTTTTGCGCCGCCGGGTGCCGGGCTGGCTGGCAAAGAGCTCGGTTTCGGTGACGAAGTCGATGCCGCTGGGGGCGCTGCCTTGCTGCACCCACGCAAAGCCGCTGGCCAAGGCCGCCGTGGCTAGGCCAATGGGGGCCGGGCTGGCTTGGAAGTCGGCCAAGGACTCGAACAGCGGCGGGTTGAGGCCGCTGGCGCGCAAAAAATCGAGCAAGGTGGCGCGGCGGCCCTCGCTCTCGGCCAGCAGCAGCGCGCGCCGGGGGCTGCGCGCCAGGTGCGCTTTGAGGCGCTCGAGCGGGTCGTCGGCGGCGCGCTGGGCCGCCAGGTCGGGCAGCGGCTCGAAGGCGCTCGAGCCGGTGGGACTCGTGGCGGAGGCTTGGCTGGCGGCGGCTGGCGCTGGGTTGGTGCCGGGCCGGCCGCCTGGGTTGGACGGACTGGACGGTTCGGTTAGGCTGCTCGGGCTGGTCGGCTCTTTG